>Ga0302202_10000338_pt1 | contig 60708 bp, 58 predicted proteins | sample II_Bog_N3_3_FD_194579 | JGI IMG/M metagenome (GOLD analysis project Ga0302202, IMG submission 194579) | Peat permafrost microbial communities from Stordalen Mire near Abisko, Sweden - II_Bog_N3_3 | ecosystem: Environmental > Terrestrial > Soil > Wetlands > Peat | place: Sweden: Abisko... | reverse complement strand
ATCCGGCTCGCGGCGCAAGCCACGCCGCAGCCGGGTTCGTTCGGCTACTCCGACTTCAACGCAGAAGCCCGGCTCGAAGAAAAGTTCATGGCAGTTCCCGATCCCAAGCTCGCCGGCGAAGAACTCAAGACCCTCACCCTCGAACCGCATCTCGCGGCCACCCCCGAGGATCGCAAGACCGCGGAGTACGTAGCCGGCAAGTTTCGCGCTGCGGGGCTCCAGACAGAAATCGTTCCCTATCGCGTTCTGCTGAATTGGCCCAAAGCCGTCCGCGTCGAAGCCTGGGACGAAGCCGGCCATCTGCTGATGAGCGGTCCCACGCCGGAACATGTGCAGGGCGACCCCGCCGCGGACAATCCCCGCGTAGTGATGCCCTTCAACGGCTCTTCGGGTTCGGGCGACGTCACCGCTGAAGTGGTGTACGCCAACTACGGCCGCACGGAGGACTTCAACGAGCTTGCGGCCCGGAATATCGATCTGCACGGCAAAATTGTCATCTGCCGCTATGGCTCCAACTTTCGCGGCGTCAAAGTTTACCTGGCCCAGCAGCGTGGAGCCATCGGCGTTCTTCTCTACTCTGACCCGCAAGACGACGGCTACGCCAAAGGCGATGCCTGGCCCATTGGTCCGTGGCGGCCTGAGACCGGCGTGCAGCGCGGCTCCGTGCAATTCCTCTTCAAGTACCCCGGCGATCCCGAAACCCCCGGCGTCGCCTCTACCCTCGACCTGCCCGACGCCGCACGCAATCCTAATTCCTCCGGACCCGACGGCAGCCAGCCGTACATCCCTTCGATTCCCCTCAGTTACCACGATGCCGCGCCCATTCTGCAAGCGCTCAAAGGCCCCAGCGTGCCGCAAAGCTGGCAGGGCGCGTTGCCGTTCCACTACCACATGGGTCCCGGCGGAGAAAAAGTTCACTTGGTTTCGCAACAGGATTATCAGCGCCGCATCATCTGGGACGTGATCGGGAAAATCGAGGGCTCCCAGGAGCCGGATGCATGGGTCGTCGTCGGCAACCATCGCGACGCGTGGGTCTACGGTGCGGTCGACCCCAATAGCGGCACGGCCGCCATGCTTGAAGCGGCGCATGGCATCGGCACCCTGCTTCGCCAGGGCTGGCGGCCCCGGCGCACCATCGTTTTCTGTAGTTGGGACGCTGAAGAGGAGGGCCTCATCGGCTCAACCGAATGGGTGGAGCAGCAGGGCCGCACCCTCGATCACGCCGTGGCCTACTTCAATATTGACGTCGGCGTCTCGGGCCCGGACTTCACCGCCTCCGCCGTGCCCTCGCTCAAGGAGTTCGTGCGCGACATCGCGCGTTCCGTTCCCAGCCCGCTCGGCGGCTCGGTGTATCGGCTCTGGCATCTAAAACCCGCCCTCGACAGTGAACATCGCCAATCGAATGCACCTCCCGTCCTCGGAGAGGAGGTACATTTAGGCGATCTCGGCTCGGGATCGGACTTCACACCCTTCCTGCAACACGCGGGCGTGCCTGCCACCGATATTGAATCCACCGGGCCCTATGGCGTCTATCACTCGGCCTTCGACGATTTCGCCTGGTTCACGCAGAATGCCGATCCGCACTTTCTCTATTTGCAGCAGATGGCGCGCGTGCTCGGCCTTGAAGCCATACGCATGGCCGATGCCGAGCTGCTGCCCTACGACTACATGGCCTACGCGCGCGCAATCTCCGCCTATCTTGAAGCCGCCAAACACCGGGCCTCAGATGCCGGCCTCGGCTCGCTCGACTTTGTTCCCGCCCAGGCCGCGGCAGCGCGCTTTTCTGCCGCGGCCCAGCGCGCCTATGCAGTCCAGTCCGCGCCTTCCGGAGAGCTGGCCCGGCTCAATCTCGCGTTACGGCAAACTGAGGCCGCGCTGCTTTCCGACGCGGGACTTCCCAATCGGCCTTGGTACCGGCATACCATCTTCGCTCCCGGCGAGCTCACGGGCTACGCCGCCGTCGTCCTCCCCGGCGTCAACGAGGCCATCGACGCTCAGGATCGAAACCTGGCTGCGCAGCAGTTGCAGGTTCTAACCCAAGCGCTCAACCGAGCCGCCAGCGTTCTCGAGCCCGTCCACTGAAAGCCGGATTTGCCCGCGAAAATTGCCAAGGCAATGTTTCTGGTCGCTCCGGCCAATCCGGCGTCAGCATCTTGCTAACTCTTTAGTTGCAGACGGTTTGACCGGATCGTTCGGCCAAGACGCTGCCGTACTTGGCGCGAAATTTATAAGATAGGGAACCAGAGCAATGACCGTAGCATCGAGTGCGGTCACCGCTTTTCTCGGCTTCGCTTGTTTCCTTGCGTTGCGCAGCCGATCGATCAAAATCGGATGGTCCCTGCCATGCACGATCTCGTCATTGCCATCGCTTTTCTCATCCTCGTGGCTTCCCCGGCCGTTGTCGCTGCCGTTCCCATTCCGGTCAGCAAGCGTCAGGAACGGCCTGCGAACCGCGCCAGGAACGCGGGCGATCTCCCGGCCAACCGCTAGCCATCGCACCGTCACTTGTCCAAAGGGCTGCCGCACCGCAGGTGACTCTCTCCACACAAGATACCTCCAAGGAACCAGTTCTCTCCCACCCTGGAGTGATTCCCATTTCCCCTTTTGCGGAGCAATGTTGCAGTGTCGGCCTCTCCAGAAGGTCCGACGCACGCAGAATTGTGCACGTATTTGGGGGCCGTTTATGAAAGACCTTGTGATCGAATTGATCCTGATCGCCATGATCGTCGCTCCGCTGGTTGCCGAATCGCTTGAACCCTGCCGGGCCGTCCGTCGCAACGACTCAGAGCCGGTCCGCAAACTGCACCGCAGTCACTGACGCGCACTCGCCGCATCCTACCTAGAGGCGCGAGCCCTCCCGCGCCCACAATGCCGCACAATATCGGACCTTCGCTCCGCCTGGGCAAACCGCGTGGTTCGCGCCGGAATCGCGTGATTCCGCGCATGCCATTCTTCGCGTTCATCCAGCAAAAATGGGGCCGTAATCGCGTCTTCGAGGACAAAACCCGGCAAAAACCAAGGAAAATAGGCTAATTTCCAGGAAAATCCTAAGAAACCTGTGGAAATTAGGCGTTTTTCCATTGACTTTAGCCACCTCGAAGCCGCATTGTAACCATCGGCAGGGTTCTTCGTAGCCGCATGAATACAGGGGTTCCGCGCACTTCAAGTTTCGATTCGACCTCCCTCCATGCGGTGAGCAGCTTTTGACCGGAAGCCCGACCATACCGGCGGCCCGAAGGGCTCGCCCAGAAGGAGAACAATACATGGCAACTGGACTGACCAAGACAGCGCTGACTCGGCAACTCGCCGAGAAGCTCGAACTGACCAACAAGCAGGCGGCGGCCTTCCTGGATCTGCTGGCTGAGACGGCGATCAAGGAAACCAAGAAGAATGGCGTCTTTGTACTTCCCGGCATCGGCCGTTTGGTGAAGGCGGAGCGCAAGGCTCGCATGGGCCGCAATCCCCAGACCGGCGAGGCCATCAAGATCAAGGCCAAGACCGTTGTAAAGTTCCGCGTGGCCAAGGCCGCCAAGGACGTGATCGCGCCCCCGAAGAAGTAGTCCTTGCGGACTGCGGCTACGGCATTGCGCCAAATGGCATGACGACAAAGGGGAGAGCCTTGTGCTCTCCCTTTCGCGTTTCCGCGCTGCGTGACGCCCGAGCAAGTTTCTGAACTTCGGCGGCCGTCTGGCTCATCTAATCAGGCATGGCCACAGCTTCCGTGTCTTCGCAACCTCTCGCAATCGCACCGGCGCGCGCTTCGTCGGTACTTTTCCTTCTGCGCTTTGAGGGGCTCGCGATGGCCGCAGTCTCCGCGGTCCTCTACGCTCGCATCGGGGCGAGTTGGTGGCTTTTCGCGGCCCTGTTTCTGGCGCCGGACCTTTCTATGCTCGGTTATCTCGCCGGATCCTGCTGGGGCGCGCGCATTTACAACGCGATTCACACATACGTCGTGCCGGCGACATTGGCTCTCTGCGCGCTGCTTTTGCATGTGCAACTTGCGCTGGCAATCGCGCTCATCTGGGCCAGCCACATCGGCGTCGACCGGCTGCTAGGCTACGGCCTCAAGTACGCAGACGGCTTCGGATATACGCACCTTGGCCGGATCGGCAAACGCAAGGCCTGATCACGCTGGATCGGGCTTGACCTCTTTGCGTGGCAGAAGTGCATGCGCAATCAGCGCCACGCCAAATGCGATAAGCAGCGCCTTCGGAACCGCCTGATGGAAGGCGAACCGCGCGGCCGCTGCGACGACTAAAAAAATGGCGGTGGGAATCGGAGCCTTCATCAGTCCCCTCACCACCATCGAGAGCAAAAAGGTCGCCAGGATGAATTTGAGCATCAGCTCGTTGTCGTAGCTCCAGGAAAGAAACGCCAGCGCGACGAAGACCCCGATCGGATTGATTTCTGTCAGCACGGCAATAAGCCAATGCGGCTTGGCTTGAGACGCAGGCAAACCGCTGCGCATGCTCGGCGCCAGCCGGGGCGCCGCACGCAAATATTCCCTGTAAGGTTCGCCAAGCTTAGCTGCGAGGAACGCCTCTTCGCCCAGAATCAGGCGCAGATAAAAGATCGTCACCAAGGCCATCGCAAAGAGTGCGCCCGAGGGCGTCATCAGCAGGCAAATCGCGAGCATCATGAACCATCCACCCAGATAGAGCGGATTGCGCATATAGCGAAAGGGCCCGGCGGCCATCACCGCGCTACCCTGCATGTCCTCGTGGTGCACGGTGCTGTACCCCAGGTAGGCCGCGCCCCACACGCGCAGCACTGCGCCCACCAACGCGGCCAGCGCTCCCGCCACAATCACCACCGGCGTCGCCACGCTGAAGCTCGCAATGCCCAGGCGGCTGATCTCCATCGCCAGCCACGCCAGCGTGGAAATTCTCCCGCTCCAATCGAGCGGCCCCAGCCACGGCGCCCAGAAACCCAGAAAAACGATAACGATCTGAATCCACATCCGCAGGCGAAACTCGATTGCGCTTGCTTTCATGCCGTTCTCCCGCCGGGGCGGCTTTCTGGTGCGCGAACTCTCTTCGCGCGGGTACGCACAGCGCCCGCCGCCTGTTTAGAAACTGACTACTTGAGTTGCTTGATGGTGGTTCCCTCGGGAATCTTCACCTGGAACTGGCTGTCGGAGAGATCCATATTCTCATTCACGTCGTCCACCGTGAGCACCAGTTGAAATCCTTCCTGCGGACGTTTGATCGTCACCTTGGACGGATACTTGCCGGCGCTGAATTCAGCGTAGTTGCTATAGATAATCTGCGATTCCAGATTGCCTTCGCTGTCGTAGACGTCCTGGTCGTAAGGCAGCATGTCGTCGCGATGAAACGTGATAACGCGCAGAGGGATTTTCTCGGGGCCTGTCTTCGGCTGCATCACACTCAGAACGTATTCCTGCTCGATGTAGAGATGCTTTCGGGCCGTGTCCTCGATTGTCTCCGAATCTCCGGCCACCATGTACTCGTTGCCGGGGTCCAGCCCGCGCACCGCAATGGCATCGAGGAAAAAGTCAGGCCGAAGGTTGAGCAGGGGGTTGGTGGATTTTTCCTTGACTGTGTTCGGACCCTCGAAGGCCGTGTTGTCATGTGGAATTAGGACCGTGAAGTTGCTGCCGTCGCTGGCCATGTCGAAGATCACCGCGCCGAAATACGTTCCCCGCACGCGCAGCATTTTGGGTTTGCGCATCAGGATGTTGGCGTGGCACGACGGAAAATCCTCCACCGTCTGAACGCCCTCGGCTGTCTTGTACTCGGTGGCTTGAATTTCTACCGTGGCCGTCATGGTTTTCAGCCCGTCCCAGCGTTGGTCGATCTGGCTCACCAGTTCCTGGGGCGTCGCCGAATTCACCGTCGCCGGTCTCAGTGCCGGCAAATGGCGCGTGGTGGGGAACAGCGAACAGCCCGCAAGCAGGAGCGGGAGCGCAAGAGCTGCGACGCAGCCGGAACGATGCACGATCTTCATCGTCCGCCTGCCTTCTTCTTCTGCGCGTTCCGGTACTCGGCCACGTTGCGGTTGTGCTCGTCGAGCGTCGCCGCAAACAGCGAGTGCCCCTGTGCGTTGGTTCCTGCGGCCACAAAGTAGAGATAGTTGGTTTTGGCCGGATCCATGGCCGCGCGCAGCGATGGAATGCCGGGATTCGCCACCGGTCCCGGCGGCAAGCCGGCGTGCACATACGTGTTGTAGGGCGTATCTCGCGTCAAATCGCTCTCGTAGATCGTCCCTCGCCACTTGTGTTCGAGCTCGAGCCCGTAAATGACTGAAGGGTCGGTGTTGAGGGGCATCTGCTTCGCCAGCCGATTTAGAAACACGCTCGCCACCAGCGGACGCTCCGCATCCACGGCTGTTTCGCGCTCTACCAGCGATGCCATCGTAACCACCTGATGCACACCCACCTTCAATCCCAGTTGCCCGGCCACCACGCGGAACCGCTTCACCATGGCCGTTACCATCTGCACCGCGGTCACTGTGGGCGGAAACCGGTACGTGTCCGGAAATAGATAGCCTTCCAGGCTTGTTGCTCCCGGATCCAGATCGGCAATCAGCCCTGTCTGGCTGGCTACGGCGGCCATAAAATCCTGGCGCGTGCCCAATCCTGCCTGCTCCACGCGCGCCGAAATATCAAAGATGTTCGCGCCCTCCGGCACGGTCAGCGATATCGTCACCACGTCGCCGCGCGCAATCCGCGCATAAACTTCAGTCACCGGAGCGGGATGGTCGAACTTGTAGACTCCCGCTTGCAATCTTCCGCGCCGAAGCCAGCGCACCATGTCGAACGCGTAGCGGCTACGCACTACGCCCGCCGTCTCCAACATGCGCCCAATGGCTACCACGGACGAGCCCGGCGCCACATTCACAAAGGTTTCCGTTTGCGGCCCGTACGGAGTGAGCACCAGCCATGCCACGGCGGCCGCCGCGAGCAACGCCAGCAGGAACAACCCCAGCAGGAAGCTGCCAACGCCGGAACCCTTTTTCCTACCGTTTTTCCGCCTGCGCCGTGCCATCCTGCCGTTGTGGACCCTTCCAGTTAGATGACTGACGTGAAAAATCCGCCCGGGATTCCCTATCTTTTGATTGTAGCGGTGAATAACCGGCTGCGGAGGGCCCGCCCGGCCATAAGCTGTATATGAGGAACAGCAAGGTGCAACCCGGCGCTCACCCACGTTTTCTCGGTCTAGACATCGGCAACCGCCGCATCGGCGTAGCCGTGTCGGACGAGTTGGGCCTGACGGCGCAACCCGTGCTGACGCTCGTGCGGCGCAGCAGTCGCCGTGAGGACTTGCGCTCATTGGCGCGGCTCTGCCGGCGCTTCGGCGTAGTGGGCATCGTGGTGGGCAACCCGGTGCATCTCTCCGGCGAATCCAGTCCGCAAGCTGCCAAAACTCAGGCCTTTGCGACCGAGCTGGGCGAATTGACCGGACTGCCCATCCACCTGTGGGATGAGCGCCTGACCACCCATAACGCCCACCAGATCCTTTACGAAGCCGGCCACGCACGGCAGGAGCACCGCAAGGTTGTCGACCAAGTGGCGGCTACGCTAATCCTTCAGTCGTTTCTCGAAAGCAGGGAGCAAGAGAGCAAGGGAGCGAGGGAGCGAGCAACCTGAAGCATACTGTCGCGCTTTCCGCCACGGCTTCCTTGCTCCCTCGCTCGCTTGCTCCCTTATAATGAAGTTTCAGGTTTGTTAACTTTTTGCGGCAGTTCTCTCACCGCCTGTGGATCACGGATGCCCGAACACATCAAGAAAAAGCTCCAGGATGAGATCAAGCAGCTGGAGTACGAGCTGACCACCGAGCTCCCGGCCGAGATCAAGAAGGCCCGGGCCATGGGCGATCTCTCGGAAAACGCCGAGTACCACATGGCCAAGCAGCGGCAGGAGTTTGTGAATGCCCGCCTCGGCCAGCTCAAAAAGCGCATGGGCGAGCTTTCGCTGGTGAATCTGGTGAACATTCCCAGGGACAAAGCCGGATTCGGGTCCAAGGTGGTCGTCTACGATTCAACCAAGGACGAAGAAATCGAGTATCACCTGGTAACCAGCGAGGAAGCCGACGTGACCAAGGGTTTGATCTCCACCACTTCGCCCATCGGCCGCGGCATCGTGGGCAAGAAGGTGGGCGATACGGCCATCATCGTAACGCCCAACGGCAAACGCCAGCTCGAAATCCTTAAACTGACCACCATCCACGACGAAGCCGCCGCACATGAGGGCGAAACCGCGGCCGGCACAGCACAATAGCACCCAGAGCAGTTGCTAGCTACTAGCCACTAGCTTCTAGCTCATTGATGGCAATGCAAGAACGTCGGCTCTAGCGCGAAAAGGCTAGAAGCTAGAGGCTAGAAGCTAGAGGCTGGAATGACCTGGACAACTGCTTTTGGCCGCGCCTGCGGATGGTTGCTTGACCGCATCGTGTATGGATTGGCGCTCACTCGCATCTCTCCCAACGTCCTCACTTTCATTGGGCTGGTAATCAACATTGTTGCGGCGTTCTTCTTCGGCCATGCCAACGCCCTCAACGCCGACATCATGTTTTTCTATGCCGGCCTGGTAATCTTCGGCGCCGGCATCTTCGATATGACCGATGGCCGCGTGGCCCGCCGCATCAACAAGGTCACGGTCTTCGGCTCGTTTTTCGATTCCGTTATCGACCGCTACTCCGATGTGGTGCTCTTCTTCGGTTTGCTGGTCTACTACGGCCGCATCAACCGTTTCCGCTATGTGGTCCTGGTGGCATTCGTCATGGTCACCTCGCTCATGGTCAGCTACACGCGGGCACGGGCAGAGGCGCTCATCGGCCAGTGCAAGGTAGGCTTCATGGAGCGGCCGGAGCGCATCGTGCTCATCCTGCTGGGCGCGCTGTTCAACCACTGGGGCGTGATGGCTCCGGCGTTGTGGACTCTGGCCGTGTTCTCCACCATCACCGTCGTGCACCGCGTCGTCTACACCTACCAGAACACCAAGCACCTGGCGCCGATCAGCTGAGAAGAGCAGGTTTCAGTTTTCAGGTGCCAGGTTTCAGTCTGGTTGTGTTCGGTTTCCAGAATGCGCTGGAAGCCAAAAGCAGCATTCGCGCATCTTAATATTCATGAGCATCGAAAAGGCGACATTCGGAGCAGGCTGTTTTTGGGGCGTGGAGGCCGCATTCGCGGCGATTCCCGGCGTGACGGCGACGGCCGTGGGGTATGAGGGCGGCCCGCTCTCGAACCCGACCTACAAAGACGTGTGCACCGACCAAACCGGCCACGCCGAAGTGGTCGAGATCGACTTCGACCCGGAAAAAGTGACCTACGAGCGGCTGCTCGATGCGTTTTTCTCGCATCACGACCCCACCACGCTCAACCGGCAGGGTCCAGACTGGGGCACGCAGTACCGCTCCGTCGTCTTCTTCCACTCTCCGGAGCAGGAAGCGCAGGCTCGCGGCAAAATCGAGCAACTGACGGCCGAAGGCCGCTTCAAGCCGAAGCGCATTGTCACCCAGGTGGTTCCTGCTGAGACCTTCTGGCGCGCCGAGGAATACCACCAGCGCTACCTTGAGAAGCGCGGCCAGGCGAGCTGCCACATCTAGATGCAAGTGATTAGTGGTTAGTGGTTAGTCCTCAGACATCGGTGGCCATCGACGGTCTCACTATTCGCTACTCACTATTCACTGCTTTTTCCGTTCCCGGCTCATCGCTCCACAGGCAAACAATCCACCACAACAGCACAACAATGAGAATGATGCCGCTGGCGTTGTTCAGCGAATTGATCATGCCCACCACGCGCTGATAGTCGTCCTGGCTGTGAATGGTGATTTGCGTGGCAACGTGCTGCAAGGTGCCGCGTATCGCCAACTGCGAAAGCGACGCCATGCCGAGACCGATGGCGAGTTGCTGCGTATGGCTGTGCCAGCCCGCCTTGAATTTACTGCCAAAGACCACCACCAGCAGGCCAAGCTGGACGAACAGAACATTGGCGAGCAGGTTGGCTTTTTGCGCAAACAGATCCATGAACCGCAAGGCCGCAATCCCCGAGGGGGCCGTGAGCGTCTTGAAAGAGGGCCATGGGCCCCACAGGGCCAGTACCAATCCGCCGACCGCCAGCAGCGCCAGCGTGGCCCCAATCCACATTTTGCGATCCGCGCCTTCAAAGGCCCGCCGCGCAATCTCGACCACGACAAGCAAAGCAACAATCGCGCCCAGGTCGGCCAGCGTGAGGAAAATCTCCTCGGTGAGCGTCAACGACATGCGGCGATTCAGCAGCCGGCCGGCCAGCTTGTCCAGGGTCGTCAGCACGATCGAAGTCGTGAACCATGGAAAACGGCGCGCGCGATCGCGTCCCAGCAGCACCACCAGCAAGACCAGCAGCGCCGCAAACGTCAGCGTCCAAAGTATCTGGCCCGTCGAAAAATCGAAGTTGAAGTGCATTGAATCCTTGTCCGGGCCGGCTCTCTTCCTGTCGCCAGCCCCTTTTCTAGTCTAGAGCCTGTTATTCACTTTGGCACGCGCAGGCGTGGCACGCGCCAAAGTGAATAACAGGCGCCAGCCTTCGCCCCGCCTGCCATAATTTCATCATGCTGGTTCTTGCCTCCGCCTCGCCACGCCGCCGCGAACTGCTCGCTCAGGTCGGCTACCGGTTTGAGGTGTATCCCGCGCATATTCCAGAAGATCCGCTGCCCGGCGAGGATCCGGTCGTCTATGTCACCCGCTTGGCGCGGCAAAAGGCCGAGGCCGTTTTCAGTGATCTCACCGCAGCCCATCCAAAACCAGAAGAAAACGCGCAGTCCCCCCTGGTTGTGCTGGGCGCCGACACCACCGTCACCCTCGACAACGCCATCCTGGGCAAGCCCGAAGATGCGGCCGATGCCGCGCACATCCTGCGCCTACTCTCGGGTCGCACGCATCGCGTCATTACCGGCGTGGCCCTCGTCACCGCAAAGCGCACTGAAGTTGCGGCCGAAGTGACTGCAGTTCGTTTTTTGACTCTTTCGGATGAAGACATTGCCGAGTACATAGCCACCGGCGAGCCCATGGACAAGGCCGGCGCCTACGGAATCCAGGGCCACGCCGCTCGCTGGATTCCCCGCATCGAGGGCTGCTACTTCAATGTGATGGGCCTGCCGCTCGCCCTGGTCTGCTCCCTGCTCGAATCCTGCGCATTTTGAGCGCGCCACGCGCTGCGCCTTCCGAAATCTCGAAATTCGTCCTCTAGAGCAAGACCATTCCGGCGTAGAATGATCGCACTTTCTTACCAGGGTCAACTCTCATGCGGAATCCTATCTTCCTGCACGGCGCAGTTCTGTTCCTTGCGGCGCTTTCGCCAGCCGTGGTTTACGCACAGTTCCAACCGCCGGACCCCGAAGAGCTAAAGATGACCTCGGACCCCAAAGCGCCAGGAGCGGATGCCGTGTACCTGGAGATGTCCGAGATCGACAACAATGCGCGGCACTTCAGAACACGCTACGCTCGCATCAAGGTTCTGACCGAGAGGGGCAAGGAGCTTGCGACCGTCACGCCATTGTTTCTGCAGGGAGATAGCGAGATTTATGAGTTGCACGGGCGGACCATCCACTCGGACGGAACGGTGATCCCGCTCAAGGTCAGACCCGAAGACTTATTAATCGTGAAAAACGGGGATTTCGAGCTCAAACAAAAGGTCTTCACGCTGCCCGACGTGGACGTGGGGAGCATTCTGGAATACAGATACGACGTGGTATGGCGGGATGGTTTTTTTGTCGATGCGCCGCGCTGGGAGATTCAGCAGCCATACTTCGTTCACAAGGCGCATTACCAGTTCACCCCGGACTCCGACATCCTCTGGTCGGGCCGGCTGCCCGCAGGCGCGGATGTCAAGAAGAGCGCCAGCGGCGCCTACAGCGTGGACCTGACCGACGTTCCGCCGATTCCCAAAGAAGATTGGATGCCGCCCATCCGGAGCTTTTTCTACGAGATCTCTTTCCATTACCACGGGGAATTTGACTCGACCGATTTCTGGAAAAGCGAGACTGAAGATTGGTCAGAGGGCATCAACAGGTTTGCGCAGCCGTCCAAGGCCGTAAAGGCCGCCGTGAATGGCCAGATCGCTCCCGGCGACAGCGATCTGGACAAGGCGAAGAAGTTGTACGCAGCCGTGCAGGCGCTGGACAACACCGATTACTCGCGCGAGAAGACCGAGACAGAGATGAAGCAGCTGAACTTGAAAGCTGCTAAGCACGCCGAGGATACCTGGACGCAGAAGAGCGGATCGAGCGAGGACATCGCCATGCTCTACCTGGCGATGCTGCGCGCCGCCGGGCTTTCAGCGTACGCGGTCAAAGTGGTGGACCGCGACAAGGCGGTCTTCGACCCGAGTTACCTGGACACGGATTAATTGGACAGCACACTGGTGATTTTGAGCACAGGGGGCCAGCAGACCGTGCTCGACCCCGGCGAAAAGATGTGTCCGTTCGGGACATTGAACTGGCGTCACTCATACGCCGGCGGCATCGGGCAGAGCGCGCAGGGGCCCTCCTTTACCGTCACTCCCGCGCAGCAATACGCGGGCAACATCGTCAGGCGCACGGGAATCCTGACGCTGGACGGCAACGGCGGCGTGACCGGACAGATTCAGATTGCAATGACAGGCCAGGCAGCGTTGCGCTGGCGGCAATCGGCGCTCGAAAACGACTTGAGCGAAGTGAAGAAGCAATTCGACAACGAGTTGGAGACCATTGTGCCCGATGGAGTGCAGGCTCACGTCGATGGTTTTCAGGCGCTTGACGACCCGAACGCCAGCCTGGTCGCCGTCGTGAATATCAATGGCACATTGGGCGCGGCCACGGCCAAGCGCCTGGTGATTCCCGGCTTCTTCCTTGAGACCCGAGGCCACATTCCCTTCGTCAACGAGGAAAAGCGGCTGGAGCCAGTCGATATGCACTACGGCGAACGCGTAACCGACCAGATCACCTATCGCTATCCGGCCGGAGTCACCGTGGAGGGCGCGCCCCAGGACGCGAACATCTCCTGGCCGAATCATGCGCTCTTCGTTACAAAGAGCCTGACCCGGGCCAGCCAGTTCACCATTGCACAAACTCTCACCCGCGCTTTCACCGTTGCCAAGCCCGAGGAATACCAGGATTTACGCGGCTTTTACCAGAAGGTCGCCGCAGCCGATCAGGCGCAAATCGTTCTCGACATCGCTCCGGCGGGGCACAGCAACTGAGCCGCTCGCCTGCCAGGAAATTTGCCGCCGACACCGCGCGGCGAACCGATTCCGGGGTAGAATGGTCGCAAATTCAGAACAGGATCAAATCTAATGCAGAAATCATTCTTCCTGCGCAGTGCAGTTCTGCTTTTGGCGGCGGTGTCACCAGCCGTGGTTTACGCGCAATTCCAACCGCCAGCTCCCGAAGAACTCAAGATGACCGCCGACCCCAAGGCTCCGGGGGCCGATGCCGTGTACTTCAACATAGATGAAATCGCCAACGATCCGATGCATTATCAGAGCTACACCGCGCGGATCAAGGTACTCACCGAGAAAGGCAAGGAGCTGGCTACGGTCGAGCTGCCGTACCTGAAGGGGAACACAAAAATCTCCGATATTAAGGGCCGCACCATCCACGCCGACGGGACCATCTACCCACTTACCGTAAAGCCGGAAGATCTGATGGTCACCAAGACCGGCGAGCGGCAGGTCGGGAAGAAGGTCTTCACGCTACCGAACGTGGAAGTGGGTAGCATCCTCGAATACCGCTACGACCTGCGTTACGACGACAATGAGTTTTCATCGCCGCAATGGGAGATTCAGCGGCCTTATTTTGTCCACGCGGCGCACTATTCGTTTACACCCTTTAAGGAATTCATGCCCGACGGCACACCCGACAGAGGAACCAGCTTGTATCTAGTTGACGAGCGCGGACGGGAGGTCCACAGCCTGATCTGGTGGTCCCATTTGCCGCCGGGCGTGGTCATCAAGACAAGCGTGAATGGCTCTTACAGTGTGGACGTGACCGACGTTCCAGCCATTCCCGACGAAGAGTGGATGCCCCCCATTCAGAGTGTGCTTTACAAGGTGAATTTCTATTACAGCTTCGCCCACGACGCGACTGACTATTGGATGAGCGAGGCTAAGCTTTGGTCAAAGGACGTAGACAAATTCGCCGAGCCGTCGAAAGCCATCAAGGCGGCGGTTGACGGCCTGATCGCTCCCGGCGACTCCGATCTCGACAAGGCAAAAAAACTCTACGTCGCGGTCGAGGCCCTCGACAACACGGACTACTCGCGCCGCAAGACCGAGACGGAGATGAAGACGCTCAAAATCAAGGAAGCCCGGCATGCCGAAGACACGTGGGCGCAAAAGAGCGGATCGAGTGAAGACATCGCCATGCTTTATCTGGCCATGCTGCGCGCCGCCGGACTCACCGCGTACGCGGTCAAAGTGGTGGACCGCGACCGGGGAACCTTCGATCCTTCCTACCAGAGCCTGAGCCAACTGGATACGACGGTGGTGGCGATCAATATAGGTAGCCAGGAAACTGTTCTCGACCCCGGCGAAAAGATGTGCCCGTTTGGAACGCTGAACTGGCGTCACTCCAACGCGCGGGGCCTCGGCCAGAGCAGCCAGGGAGTTGGCGTCTCGACCACACCGGAGCAGAGCTATAAGCAAAATTCGGTGAATCGTGTGGCCGACCTCACGCTCGACGCGCACGGCGGCATCACAGGGCAAATTCAAGTCGTCATGACCGGACAGAAGGCGCTGCGCTGGCGCCAGTTTGCGTTGCGTAACGACGACTCTGAGTTGAAGAAAAGGTTCGACCGCGACGAGCTGGAGGGCGCGGTGCCCGAAGGCGTCGAAGCGCACGTCGATCACTTCCTTTCCGTCGACCAGCCCGACCAGAACCTGATAGCGATGGTCAAAGTAACCGGATCTCTGGGGACCGCCACCTCCAAGCGCATCCTGCTTCCCGGCCTTTTCTTTGAGACGCACGGTCATGTTCCATTTGTCACCGAGGAGAAACGGCTCGAACCGGTCGACATGGAGTACGGCGATCGCGTCACCGACGATGTGACTTATCATCTGCCCCCCGGTGCGGCCGTGGAGGGCGCCCCGCAGGATGCTTCCGTCTCCTGGCAGGGCCATGCCATGTTCATCCTCAAAAGCAAGGCCGGCCCCAATCAGATTGAAATCGCCAACTCCCTGGCCAGAGCATTCACCATAGCCAAGCCAGAGGAATACCAGGATCTGCGCGGCTTTTACCAGAAGGTGGCCGCAGTCGAACAGGCGCAGCTGGTTCTCTCCATGGCTCCGGCAGGGAAAAGCAACTGAACCGCTCGCCTGCCAGGAAGTATGACAATGCTCACGCCCGGCGAATCCATCCCGGGGTAGAATGGTCGCAAATTCATAACAGGATCGAATCTTATGCGGAAATCATTCTTCCTACGCAGTGCGGTTTTGTTTCTTGCGGCGATGTCACCAGCCGTGGTAAACGCGCAGTTCCAACCGCCCGCTCCTGAAGAGCTTAAGATGACCGCCGACCCCAAAGCTCCGGGGACGGATGCCGTGTACCTGGATATTGAAGAGATCGCCAACGATCCGATGCATTATCAGAGCTACTCTGCGCGGATCAAGGTGCTCACCGAAAAAGGCAGGGAGTTGGCCACAGTCAATCTCCCCTACCTGAAAGGCCGATGGAAAATTAGCGACATTGAGGGACGCACGATCCATCCCGATGGAACTGTCGTTCCGCTTTTGGTAAAGCCCGAGGACCTGCTGCTCGCGAAGAGCGGCGAGATGGAGGTTGGGCAGAAGGTGTTTACGCTGCCCAGCGTGGAGGTAGGCAGCATTCTGGAGTACCGCTACGACATTCACTACGACGAAGACATGTTTTCATCTCCGCGTTGGGAGATCCAGCGGCACTACTTTATCCACAAATCGCACTATTCGTACACGCCCTTTAAGGCGTTTATGCCCGAGGGCACTCCCGGCCGCGATACCGCGATAAGCCTGATCGATTCGCGCGGGCGGACCATCAACCGGCTACTCTGGTGGTACAAGCTGCCTCCCGGGGTCACGGTGAAGACGAGCATGAACGGCTCGTACACCGTCGATGTGACCGACGTCCCGGCCATCCCCGACGAGGACTGGATGCCGCCGCTCAACAGCGTTGTCTATAAATTGCAGTTTTATTACATGGCCGCCACCGACACCAAGCAGTTCTGGATCGCCGAGAGCAAGCTTTGGTCCAAGGACGTGGACAAGTTCGCCGACCCTTCAAAGGCCATACAGGCGGCCGTGACCGCTATCGTAGCTCCGGGCGACGGCGATCTGGATAAGGCGAAGAAGCTCTATACCGCCGTGCAAGCGGTCGACAATACCAATTACTCGCGCAAAAAGACCGAGTCGGAGATGAAACAGCTCAAGATCAAGGAGGCCAAGCACGCCGAAGACACCTGGGCGCAGAGGAGCGGAGACAGCGAAGACATAGCAATGCTCTATCTGGCGATGGCGCGCGCCGCGGGCCTCGAAGCCTACGCGGTGAAGGTGGTGGACCGCGATCGAGCCGTGTTCGACAACACGTACCTCGATCTGAATCAGCTGAATACGACGGTGGTGGCTTTGGAGATCGGCGGCAAGGAAATCTTCGTCGATCCCGGAGAAAAGATGTGCCAGTTCGGCAAATTGAGCTGGCGCCACTCGTACGCAACGGGCATCGGCGAAAGCGCCCAGGGCATGGTCGCCACCACAACTCCAATGCAACAGTACACAGATAACGCCATCACGCGAAATGGCGATTTCGTGCTGGATGCGCACGGCGGCATCACCGGTTCCGTAAATATTGTCATGACCGGGCAGGCAGCCCTGCGCTGGCGGCAGGCGGCGTTGCGCAACGACGACGAGGAAGTAAAGAAGCAGTTCGATCGCGACCTGGAGACGGTCACGCCCGACGGGGTGGAAGCGCACATTGACCACTTCACGGAAATGGACCAGCCCGAAGCAAACCTGATCGCCATCGTCAAGGTGAAAGGATCGCTGGGAACCTCGACGGCAAAGCGGCTTCTGTTGCCTGGGTTCTTTTTTGAAGATCGCCGCACGCCCTTTGTCAGCGAAGACAAGCGGCAGGAACCCGTCGACATGCACTATGGAGATCGCGTAACCAACATCGTTACGTATCACCTGCCGGACGGAGTGACGGTGGAAGGCGCGCCGCAGGATGCAGACATCTCCTGGCCCGGCCACGCAATGTACGTCGTCAAGAGCAAAGCGAATGGGAACCGGATCTCCATCGCCAACTCGCTGATGCGCGCCTTTACGATCGTTAAGCCGGAGGAATACCAGGATCTGCGCGGCTTCTATCAGAAGGTGTCAGCGGCAGATCAGGCGCAGTTGGTATTGGCGGCCGCTCCGGCGGCAGCGGCGACTCCAGCACCGGCTGCGCCCGCGAATCCGCCGGTGATGGTAACCGTGGCGCCGGCGGGGAAGGGAAACTGATGCGCAAATCTCTTTGCCACCTCGGCTGCTTTGCCGTTGTCGTGTCTTGCTACGCCATTCTTCTCGTCCCCTCGGCCTTGGCAAAGGAGAAACAGCAGCCCGCACCGCAGTGGGCGCTCGATGCAGCTAAGACGCCCACCCCGCCAAACATCGGTGACGCCTCCGCCGTGATCCTCTTCGACGAGTACCTTATCGCGGTCGATGACCAGAATCACGCTACCGAACGGGAACGCTACGCAGTGCGCATTCTCAAGCCGCAAGGCCGCAGATATTCTTCTCATTGCGATGCCGAATACGACACGGATCAAAAGCTTGATTATTTCCATTCCTGGACCATCGCGGCCGACGGCCGGCAGTTTCAGGCCCTCGACACGGACTTCAAGGACGTGGGAGCCTACGGGGACCAGGATATGCAGGCCACGGATCGCTTCCGCATCGTGACCCCACCGGCGAGCGATCCGGGCGCGGTGGTCACCTGCGAAACCCAGGTGCATCTGCGGCCCTACATGAACTCCGAGGACTGGGAGATGCAGGCCCCAATCCCAGTTGTGGACGAGGCGTTGGAACTGGCGCTGCCTCCCAGCGGCCATTATGCCGATTCGTGGAGCCGGTACACCCCGGTCAAGCCTATCGAAACGGCTGACAACCATCTCCGCTGGGAGATCAAAGACATGCCGGGGCTCGATCTCGAGAATGTTCACGCCACTCCATCTTGGGACGCGCTGGCGGCACGCATGACGGTGATGTGGGGGGATGAGGCCGTCAATGGAACTGAAAATCAATGGCGCGCTTTTGGCCTTTGGGAGGATCAAATCGAAGCGCATCGGCCCGATCCAACCCCCGAAATCATCGCCAAGGCCCAGGAACTCACAGCCGGAGCGCCTGACCTCTACACAAAACTGAACCGCATTACAACCTACATCCAGAAAAACATCCGCTACTTCATTATCATGAAGGGCATCGGCGGCTGGCAGGCGCATTACGCCGCCGACATCTACCGCAACCGGTACGGAGACTGCAAGGACAAGACCACGCTGCTGATCTCAATGCTTCAGGCAATCGGCGTCCGCGCCCACTACCTGGTCGTCGCCGTAGGAGAATTGCACGGCGCTGTCAATCCCGATGCTCCAGCGCATTTCAGCAACCATGTCATCACTGCTATTGAACTTCCGGAAGGCGAAAACGATCCGCGCCTGGTGGCGCGCGTAAAGGCGGCGAGCGGCAAAACTCTTCTGATCTTCGACCCAACGGATGAGGCGACGCCGGTGGGCCTGATCCGCGGAGAGCTACAGGGCGAATACGGCAACCTTGCCAATGGAGCCGATAGCCAAGTGCTGCGCATGCCCGTGCTTCCGCCGGAGTCCGGCGGCCTGAGCCGCAAAGGCTGGTTTACGTTGGCGCCCGACGGCTCCCTCGCCGGTGACATCGACGATGTTTTTAATGGAGTAGATGCGGCACGCGAGCGCGGCATCCTGAAGGAAAGGGATGCAAGGGAGGTTCACAACCTTCTGGAAGAAGGCCTAAGCGCCGAACTTCCCGGTCTCAACTTCAAGGGATATGAATTTCACGAAAGCGGCGATCTCGACAAGCCCATCGGACTCGATCTCCACCTGAGCGCAGCCAACTACGCGCACCCTGCCGGTCCATTGCTGCTGTTGCGGCCACGCGTGATGGGTATAAATGCGCACGCCCCGCCCGATTTGATGGAGAGCAAAACACGCAGGTTTCCCATTGAAATCGGTCACCCTGGCCTCTGGCACTCCAGTTACGACATCACGCTGCCCGCCGGCTACGTGGTCGACGAGACGCCCGATCCTGTCGATGTCGACATGGACTTCGCCAGCTACCATGCGTCGGCCACGGCCAAAGGCAACGTCCTTCATTACGAGATGGTGTACGTCGTGCGCCAGGTGGAGATTCCCGCGGACCGGGCAGCCGATTTCCGCAAGTTCGAATCGGCCATCCTCTCCGACGAGAAGGGCACGGCCGTGCTCAAAAAGCAGTAGCCGGCTGCGGAGACCGCGGAGGGGAAAGACACGCGCGCCGTTGCTGCTGCATCTCTTCCGCGCAGCAATCATCCAACAAACATGACCGCTCGGCTCTTTTCGCCCTTCAAACTTCGCTCCGTCGAATTCTCCAATCGCATCGGCGTTTCGCCCATGTGCCAGTACTCCAGCCAGGATGGCTTTGCCACCGATTGGCACCTCGTCCATTTGGGCAGCCGGGCGCAAGGCGGCGCGGGCCTCGTCATGCTTGAAGCCGCGGCCGTCACCCCTGAGGGCCGCATCTCGCCGGGCGATCTGGGCATCTGGAAAGACGAGCACATTCCCGAACTTCGCCGCATTGCAGAGTTCGTGCACTCGCAGGGAGCTCGCACCGGTATGCAGTTGGCGCACGCCGGACGCAAGGCCAGCACCGCCTCACCGTTCGCGGGCCACGGACTGGTGTTGCCCGCCGATGGCGGCTGGCAGCCGGTTGCTCCCAGCGCGATTGCCTTTGCGCCCACCGACTACGCCGTTCCCACTGCTCTTGATTACGCCGGCATTACGGCCGTTGTCGAGGCCTTTCGCAACGCGGCGCGCCGCGCCCTCGCGGCCGGCTTCGATTTCGTTGAGGTTCATGCCGCGCACGGCTACTTGCTCCACGAGTTTCTCTCGCCGCTTTCGAATCTCCGCACCGACAACTACGGCGGCAGCTTCGAGAATCGCATTCGCCTTGTGCTCGAAGTAGTCGACGCCGTGCGCAGCGTGTGGCCGGAGCGTTTGCCGCTGTTTGTGCGCATCTCCGCCACCGACTGGGCCGAAGGCGGTTGGAATCCCGACGAATCCGTCGAGCTTGCGCGTCTGCTGCGTGATCGCGGCGTCGACCTGATGGATTGTTCCTCGGGCGGCAACGTGGCGGATGCAAAGATTCCTGTTGCTCCCGGATATCAGGTGGGCTTTGCCGCCAGGATTCGCCGTGAAGCCGGCATCGCCACGGCTGCGGTTGGGCTCATCACGGAACCGGCGCAGGCCAACGCAATCATCGCCGAAGGCGACGCGGACTTTGTGTTTCTGGCGCGCGCCGAGTTGCGCGATCCCTATTGGCCGGTACACGCCGCGGCGGCGTTGGGCGAACCGGTGAGTTGGCCCAGGCAATACTTGCGCGCGGCGCCGCAAGGTTCGACGCCGCGCCCTGCGATCGACCGCGAATAATTTGCGAATGCGGCGTTCCCCGGCATGATTGGGACCGGTTTTCCTCTGCCAAGCGTGGCGCAGGTGGCTCTTTCGCTTCCCAAAGTGCGCCAAAGTGTGAAGAACCTGTCCTATACTGCCAGTAGAGCGAGGGATTTCCCCCGAACGAGTTGGTTTCCTCGCCGACTTTTATGGCAACTCAACTCAACCGGAAGCGCGCCTACTCACCACCGCCGATCCCGGACCGTCTCTATTTCAAAATTGGCGATGTCGCACGCCTGTGCGGCGTCGAAGCGTACGTTCTGCGCTTCTGGGAAGCGCAGTTTCCGCAGCTCAAGCCCAACAAGAGCGGAACCGGCCAGCGGCTCTATCGCCGTCGCGACGTGGAACTGGCAATGGAGATCAAGCGCCTCGTCCACTCCGAAGGCTACACTCTGTCCGGTGCGCGTGCAGTTCTCGATGCGGAGCAGCGCCGCCCCGCCAAGCGCCCTGGCAGCGTTGATCCCGAGGCCGTCGTGCCGTCGGCTGCCCGTCCGAACAAGTCGTTCGATGCCACGGCCGCAGTCATCGGCCACGCGCGCGCCGAATTGCGCGAAATCGCCAACCTGCTGGCCTCTCCTGCGCCGCAGCCGCCACGACGCCGCAACCGCTTCACCGCTATTGCGCCCGCTTCTGGATCGCTGTTTCCGACGTAGCGGAGAAGGTCAACGATCCGTTCCCGCTGTTCGGCGGCGGCCTACAAAGCACCCGGAATCGGGCTATACTCTACCCATGCGCAATGAGTTCACCGCGGTCATTGAACGGGACGGTAAATGGTTCGTTGCCTGGTCTCCCGAGGTGCCGGGCGCGAATGGGCAGGGCCACACCATAGAGGAGTGCCGCGCCAGCCTCAGCGAGGCGATTCGCCTGATCCTGGCAGATCGGCGTGAAGACGGCCTCCGCGGGCTTCCTCCGGAGGCCGTTCAAGAGACCGTCACGGTGCAATGAAACGCGAATCGCTGCTTCGCCATCTGCGCTTGCACGGATGCTATTTGAAGCGCGAGGGCGGTGCACATTCTCTCTGGTGCAATCCCAACACAGGCAAGGTTGAGGCGGTTCCACGCCACACCGAGGTTTCCGACATTCTTGCTCGCAAGATCTGTCGCGGACTCTCCGTGCCGGAAATCGGCCGCTAGGCGCTCACCGCCCCTGGTTGAGCCGAGAGGCGGCCGCATTAATAGTGCTGGAGCTACTGCGCCGCGGTTTCTTCCGCAGTCGGCTCGGGAACTTCTTCTGCAACCGGCTCAGCTGTCGCTTGCGCGGCTGCCGCTTTCTCTTCCGCGGTCACTTCAGCCTCGACCTTTACGGTCACGCGCGCGGTCACTTCCCGGTGCAGCCGGATGGCCACCTTGAAGTCGCCCAGGCCCTTGATCGCGTCGCCCAACTGAATCTTGCGGCGATCGACCTCGAAGCCCTGCGCCGCCAGCGCTGCGGCAATATCGGCCGATGTGACCGAGCCAAATAGAGTGCCATGCTCGCCGGCCTTGCGGGTAAAGCTCAGCACCACGGGTTCCAGCTTGGCCATCAACTCCTCAGCCTGCGTCTTCTCGGTGGCAGAGCGCCGCGCGGCCGAGGCCTTCATCTGCTCGATCACGGCCTTGTTGGCCGCGGTGGCCTGCATGGCCAGCTTGCGTGGCAGTAGATAATTGCGCGCGTAGCCGTCGGCAACCTTCACCACTTCGCCGCGAAAGCCAACGTTGGCTACGTCTTCCTTCAAAATTACTTCCATAGGAAATTCTCCAAATCTCAATTTCACCCTCCGCCGAGGCGGAGGTTCTTTCGCCCCTGCGGGGCTCCCGTTGGTAAAACCGGCACTTGTCCCCAGGCTCGCGCCTGGGCTACCGTCTGCCGCTCCCTTCGGGAGCTGACCCGATGCGCCGACTTCATTCGGCGGGCGCATCCATGGTCACGCAGGATCACAGCGGTAAAAATCGCCCGGTCTAGTGCCGCGTTGCAAACGGCAGCAGCGCAATGTTCCGCGCCTGCTTGATGGCGCGGGACAGACGGCGCTGGTGCGTGGTGCAAACACCGGTCAGCCGCCGCGGCACAATCTTGCCACGCTCGGCCACGAACTGCCCCAGCAGCTTCACGTCGCGGTAAGGAATTGCGTCGATCTTCTCGGTGCAGAACTTGCAAACCTTCTTGCGGCGGAAGAATTTGCCGCGTCCGCCGGGACCGCCGCCGGGCCGGCCCGCACCGCGCGGGCCAGAGCTTGGACCGTGGCCCGATCCAGATCCAGAACCGGGACCCGAACCAGAACTCCGTTCGGATGGAGCCTGTGGAGTTGCAGGTGCGTCCGACGCAGCGGGCGCTTTTGCTTGGGTTTCTTCAGACATCGTATTTCCTCTTTACTCTCGTTGTTCCGGCACAGCCGGAGAATTCTCTTAGTGATTAGTAACGAGTGGTTAGTGGTTAGCCCTCAGCGGCAAACCAGCTCGTTCGCTGGTCCACGATTACTAATCACTATCTACTGATCACTGCTCTTACACGCTCGCCTGCACCGGCTCGGCCGGTTCGGCAGCAGCCGGGCTTGCGACCGGGGTCGCAGGAGCCACTGGAGCCGCGGAGACCGCAGGCTCAACTTTGCGGCGCACACCGCGGTTGGCCTTCACCTTGGCAAGACGCTTCTCTTCCTCGTCCATGCGCACGGTGATGAACTTGATCACCTGCTCGGTCACGCGCAAACGGCGCTCCAGTTCCAGCACCACCGCGCCGCCGGCTTCAACGGTGAGCAGAATGTAGTTGCCGTCGTTAAACTTGCGCACCTGGTAGGCAAGCTTGCGCCGCCCCAGCTTCTCCGCCGACTTCACTACGCCGCCGCCGCCCTTGACCGTTGCACTCAGGCTTTCGATCAGCTTGTCGGCTTCTTCGTCCTCCACATCGGGACGAACGATAAACATCACTTCATACAAACGCGACATCAGGTTTCCTTTTCCGCGGAAACGCCTCGTTTCCGCTTACAGCTATCAGCTCTCAGCCTTCATCTACTACGTCGCAGGTTCCCAGTCGTTGGTTTCTAGTCCTTAGTCCCTAGTCCCTCAGTCCCTGAGTCCCTGTCTCTTCGGTTGAACTCGTTCATCGCGGCTGCTGCTCCCAGTTCGAGAATCCGCCGCGTGGCCGTTGCCACCCGGTCCAGTACCTCGTCCAGCACCGTCAGATCTGCCTTGCGCATGGGCGAAAGCAGATAATCCCTGCCCGGCCGCTTTCCGCCCGCGACAATTGCCTCGGGAGGTAAATCGGGGCCCACGCCAATACGCAAGCGCAACCACTCTTGCGTGCCCAGGGCGCTGGTTACGCTGCGGGCTCCGTTGTGCCCCGCGGGCGTTCCGCGCTCCCTGATCTTGAAGGTTCCCAGCACCAGATCGAGCTCGTCGTAGATCACGAGCAGATCCTGTGCCGGGTCGGCTTCAAACTCCTCAACCAAAGCGGCCACTGCTGCGCCGCTAAGGTTCATAAACGTCTCCGGCTTGGCCAGAACCACCTGGCGCCCTGCAATTCTGCAAGTTGCCGTAGTGGCCCGGCAGCGCCGGTTCTGCACCACAACGCCCTCCTGCTGGGCGATGCGGTCGATGGCCATGAATCCCGCGTTGTGCGGGGTCCACACATACTCGAGACCGGGATTCCCGAGCCCCACGATCAGGAATGGGCTCTGCCCCTCACCCGCGCCAGAACGCCCGGTCTCGCTTGCTTCAGCCAAGGCTTATTTCTTCGCCTCGGGCTTCTTGCCCGCAGCAGGCTCAGCCTCGCCCTTGCCCTTCTTTGCAACTTCAGGTTCGGCCGGTGCACCCGCTGCACCCGGTACTGCTGCAGCGCCTGCTGCCTCCGCTCCCTCCACCACTTCCGGCGTCGCAACCACTTCCTCGCGGATGTGGACGACGTGGCACACGGTAGAATCTTCCGGAGTCACGTACTTGAACTTGTCGGAATGGGGCAATCCGCTCACGCGAATCGCCTGGTGCATCCCCAACTCGCTCACGTCCACATCGATGTGGCCGGGAATGTCCTCGGGCAGGCACGCGATTTCCACTTCGCGCAGCACCTGGTCCAGAATGCCGCCTTCGGCCTTGACGCCAATCGGGATACCGAGCAGCTTGACGCGTACGCGCACCTTCAAGATCTTGTCCAGCGCAATGCGTTTCAGGTCGATGTGAATCAGCTTGTCCTTGATCGGCTCGCGCTGCCAGTCCACAATCATGGCTTTGGCCGCGGGCTGCCCGGCAACTTCCACGTCAAAAATCGTGTTGTGGCCGGTCTCGGAATAGAGGATCTTCAAAATCTGCTTGGGATCCAATTCCACCGCAACCGCTTCGTGCCCGGAGCCATACAGCACCGCCGGAATTTTGCCTGCAACGCGTACGCGGCGTGCGGCATTCTTGTTGAACTTGCCCTTGCGGGGCGTCGCTAAAACTACTTCTGGCATGATTCGTTTTCTCGTTTCTTCAAAGATCGGGCACGGAAAGCAGCTTCCAGCTAGTTCTTTCTGCTGCGAGCTGAACTGACCCGCTCCCTTTGTGAAGCAGTTCCAACTGGAACTGCAGGTTATCGTTCCGCCAGCAGACGTGCTACAAGCTACTGGCTACTGGCTAAGAGAACAGCGTACTCACGCTGGTCTCCATGTGAATGTTCTCAATGGCCGAACCCAGCAGGCCGGCGATCGAAAGCACCTTAATCTTGCTGACTTTTTGCGCCGCTTCGCGCAGCGGGATGGTGTCGGTCACCACCAGTTGCTCCAGCCGAGAATTCGCTATGCGGTCAATAGCCGGGCCTGAAAGCACGGCGTGACTCGCGCAGGCATACACTGCCGCCGCGCCATTGGCGTACAACGCATCTACCGTTTTCACCAGCGTGCCGGCCGTGTCCACAATGTCGTCGATGATCAGACAATTCTGGCCTTCCACGTCGCCCACCACGTGCATCACTTCCGCAACGTTCAAATCGGTGCGGCGCTTATCCACAATGGCCAGCGGCGCGCCCATCTTTTGCGCAAAGAATCGCGTCCGCTCCACGCCGCCTGCATCCGGCGAAACCACCGTCAGGTTGGGCAGGTTCAGTTCCTTGAAATGACTCACCAGAACGGGACTGGCAAAGATGTGATCGACGGGAATATTGAAGAAGCCCTGGATCTGCGCAGCATGCAAATCGACAAAGAGAGCGCGATTGGCGCCTGCGGTGGTCAGCAGGTCGGCGATAAGCTTGGCGCTGATGGCTACGCGCGGGCGGTCCTTGCGATCCTGGCGGGCGTACCCGTAGTAGGGAACGACTGCCGTGATCCGGGCCGCCGAGGCCCTCTTGAGCGCATCGATCATAATAAGCAATTCCACCAGGTGCTGATCCACCGGATAGCAGGTGGGCTGCACCACAAAAACATCCACGCCGCGCACGTTCTCGAGCAGTTGAAAGTAAACCTCGCCGTCGGCAAACCGCTGCAGCTTCACCTGCCCCACCGTCACGCCGATATGCCGCGCCACTTCCTCAGCCAGCCGCGGATTCGCCGTCCCGGAAAACAACTTGAAGCGCTTGTCCTCGCTTAGTTTTGAGGGCTTCTTGCGTTCTGGCGCCGGATTCATCTTGCCGTCCTTCGCCTTCGCCGCGTCTAATTTCGCCGAGTCGGGCGCCGCAGGATCTTTTTGCGAACTGTCACGCACCGCCGCGGGCTGTTTTTCCTGCTGCTTGCCTTCGACCAAGGTTCCCGTTTCCATCTGAAGCACCTCCATGCTGGTTGGCTATGGCTGCGTTTCCTGTCTGAGCTGATAGCTAAACGCTAAAAGCTGTTTTCTGGCTGGGCGACCAGGATTCGAACCTGGATAAATGCCTCCAAAGGGCATTGTCCTACCATTGAACGATCGCCCACCAATACGGTCAGCCGTGGGCGAGTTTCGCTTGCCCAACAAGCGACTGTCAACGTCGAAAATTAGCTAGCTTTCAACAATCATCTGGTCCCAATACGCTTTACGGGGCAGGGTGCGAGTGATCACCGTGTTCCGCACTTTCAGCGCCTGAGACTCTCGTTCGATCCGGTCTTGTGCCGCTTCTGCATCTACCCGGGTCAGGTACAACCCGAAGAGCGCCGACCCCGACCCCGACAGAGCGGAATAGAGAGCTGCCTCCGGTGTGCCCGGGGCCGCAAGAAGACGCTTGATCTCAGCAAGGGAGGGATGCTGGGGAAAGACCACACGTTCGAAGTCATTCTCAATCCAGCTCGTGATCCCGGTGCGGACAAGCGCAGACTCTTTTGGTCCCGCTAGGTCTTCTCCCGCGGAGAAGACACCGGAGGAGCCTGCTCCAAGCCCGCTCTCGGGAATCGCTCCCCGAAAAGCGCTGGCATAGGCGCGGCTCGACTCTCTTAGTCTATCGGCACTTGCCTCCGCGGTCAAACCTTCCTGGGCGCACAACGCGTCCCAGTCGCGAAAAGCCTGCGGCGTGGAGATTCCGATCTCGGGCACGACGACCACGCACCAAGTCGGCTCGGTGTCGGGCAGGGGATACACCTCCTGCCCTCGATCCACGCCAAGAACGTTTCCGCCAATCAGAAAAAGCGGTACATCCGATCCAACCTGCGCCGCGAGCGAAAGCCGTTGGGTCAATAGGCTACGCATGATTCCGCTCGGCTGGCCCGGCGGCTGGCCGACTGACCGGCCGGCTGACTCGCTCGATTGCTGGCTTGCTCCCGAGAGCTCCGCCTCCAGCCCCACCAGCGCCGCCACCGCATTCCCTGACCCTGCTCCCAACCCGCCCTGCACCGGAAGCCTTTTATGGATATAGACTTCCACCTCGGCAGTAGTCCGAAACCAATCGAGCGCCAGCGTGACCATTTTCCACGCTGTGTTCCGGCTGTCGTCGGGTACGCGGCTGTCGTTGGAAGTGATTTTCAACGTGGTCGTCGTAGCCTTGCGCGCCGTAACCGTAACCACGTCATGCATTTCAAGCGTCTGGTACACCGTGACAAGGGAGTGGAACCCATCGGCGCGCGGCGCACCCAGATAAAGCCCCAGATTGATCTTCGCGTGCGATCGGACCGCCGTCGGCATACCGGTTCATTGTAGAGGGGTGAGGCGCGGAAGGCAGGAGTAAAGCAGCGCATAAGCGCCACGCCCTGCTAAGCGCATGATTCGCTCAGTCAGGCGTGGCACTTCGAAATCGGTGGCGTCAGCGGCCTCTCGGGCTCAACTACTCCTGGTACAGCGCCGCTCCCGCAATTGTTCCCACGACTACCTCTACCAAACCGCCCAGCGTCGTGTAGAGCGTGAGATGCCTGGAGAAGAGGCCTGCCACGTACATAAAGCCGGCGTTGGGCACCAGAATGCCCACGATCCACACCGCGATTCCGGCGTAGATCGCAGTCTTCACACCGGCGCCAAAACGCGGCCGGATGGCGGCGTAGATCCAAATCGCCATGAGTCCGCTGACGATTCCCAGCAGGTTGAACTCGATCAACTGGGTGGTAGAAAACTCGCTCTTGCCGATGAGAATCATGTCGTCAGACCAATTCTGAGCGAGCAACAGTCCATCCACCAGATATCCGAATAAATCCATAACAATCCCGGCAACAATGCCACCAACAACCACACGGCCAATATTGATCTTGCCCATGACATCTCCTTGATCGGTTTTTAGGGACGACCGGAGTATACCCACGCACATCGGGGTGTGCAATACGGAATTTCGGAGCCGACTGCGGATAAACGCGCGTCTTTTGCTCTTCGGTTGCTGGCTTCGGCTCAAATCGCCCCCTCGGCCGCGTTCTTTCCAAGCGTTCCAGCTCGCCCGCAACACAGAAGTGTCTAGACATAATTCAAGTTGCAAAAAAATGTGGTGTACACTCGTACGTACTCCGCCTTTTCGTGGGGAGCCTACCGCGGGGCCATCCTTGTGCGCGGAGGACAGGTCATGAACGATCGGGAATGGAACACACTCGTCTCCGTCATCCGCGGAGAACAACTTCACCCTCTTCCTACCGCTTTCATCATCGATAGCCCATGGCTGCCCAATTGGGCGGGCCACACCATCCTCGATTACTTCACCAGCGACCGCATCTTTCTCGACGACAACTTCAAGGCCATCGATGCCTTTCCTCAGACCATTTTCCTGCCCGGCTTCTGGTCGGAGTACGGCATGTGCACCGAGCCCTCGGCGTTCGGCTCGGTTTCAATCTGGGGCGAGAACGACTTTCCCTTCGCCATGAAGGTGCTGCACGCCCCGGAAGAAGTCGATCGCCTGGCGCCACCCGACCCGCGCAAGCACGGCCTTCTGCCCTTTGTCATCAAGCGGCTCCAGCACGCGTTGCCGGAGATGGAGAAGGCAGGTCACAAAATCCGCTTCGCCGTGGCGCGTGGACCCCTCAACGTGGCTTCGTTTCTCATGGGCACGACGGAGTTCCTTGAGGCGCTCAAGATCGAGCCCGAGCGCATGCACCGGCTGCTCAACATCGTCACCGATTTTCTCGTGGCCTGGATTGCATACCAACGCGAGCTGTTCCCCACCATCGACGGCATCTTCCTGCTCGACGACATTGTGGGCTTCGTGGGGCGGCGGGACTTCGAGAGTTTCGCTCTGCCTTATCTCCAGCGCATCTACTCTGCCGATGTCACGGTAAAGTTCTTCCATTGCGACGCGCCCGTGAAAGCCGCTGCGCCTATGCTGGAATCGGCAGGCATCAACCTCTTGAACTTCGGCGTGCAGCACACCATTGCGGAAATGCAGCATTGGACCCACCACAACATCGCGCTCCTGGGAAACATTCCCCCGCGCGATGTGCTGGCGGAAGGCACGCCGGCCGATGTGGTGCGGGCCGTGCGCGAGCTGCTTCAGCCGGTTCAGGACCGGTCACGGCTCATCGTCTCCTGCGGCGGCGGCATGCCGCCCCAGGCGCCCACCGCGAACATTCAGGCCTTGATCGCAACCGTCATCGAAGAAACGATGTAATCTTCCCGCCTCGCGCCGGACTCGACCAATACTTAATGGAACCAGGGAACTCCGGCGCTACACTATGCGTAACACTCCTGGGACCACTGGGAGCTTCTATGCATTTCCTGATCTTTTTGGGCGTCCTCTATTTCCTCCCCGCCATCATCGCGGCCGCGCGGCACACGCACAACGCCACTGGAATCCTGCTTCTAAACATCTTCCTCGGCTGGACCGGCGTGGGCTGGTTCGTCGCCCTCATCATGGCGCTATGTTCCGCGCCCTGCTGGGCCTATTACTATCATCGCGGATGGTAAGTAGAGCGCCCGAACCAACAAAATCGAATCCACAAGAGTTCGCCCCGCGCTGGGCGTTGCGCGACTGGCTCGCGGCTGCGGCGCTTTTTGCCGCGACCGCGGGCGTGGTGCTCTGGCGGAACGCGCACGTCGCGGTGCTCTTCGATCTCAGCTACATCCTCAACACCGCGGAACGCATTGCCCTCGGTCAGGTGCCCTACCGCGACTTTCCCCTGGCCCACGCGCCACTCACGTTTCTCATCCAGGCCGCGATCATTCGCATAACGGGCCGAATCTTTTTTCACCACATTCTCTATACCGCCATCACCGGCGGCCTGGGCACGGTACTGGCGTGGAGAATCGCGCTCACCTCATTGTGCGGTCGCGTAACCGCCGCGTGGACGCTGGCTCTCGCGCTTGCCGTGTCGCTGATTTTTCTCGGCGTCTACTCCATCGTGCCCACGCCCGAGTACGACTGCGACTGCGGCTTCTGGCTGCTGGTCGCGATTTGTGCGTTTACCCAACTTGATCGAAGAAAGAGCGCGCTCTTTGCGTTTGCCGCAGGTGCGCTGGCGTGCGTTCCCATATTCTTCAAGCAGAATATGGGCCTGCCGTTCTTCCTTATAGCGGTGGGCGCCGTTCTCGTTGTGCTCGTTCTCGCGCAATTCTCCAAGCACCAACATAGCTCAAACGTGGGTGCCCCCGGTGCCTCGCATTTGGGCACCGGGGATAGCACGAGCCTTCGCACAGCACTGGTCGCCTTTCTTGCCGGCGCGTGCGCGGCCCTGCTCGTCGCACTCCTGGCGCTGCATTCGACCGCCGGCCTCAGCAACTACCTTCACTGGACCATCGAATACGCAGGCCAACGCCGCCTGCCCGGACTCAGACTCATGCTCGGCGTCTACAGCGATCCCACGCTGGCATGGACGCTGCCCTGCGTAGCCGTCGCCTTGGCGCTTTTGTGGGTAGCCCATCCTCCGCGCAGTTTCAACGCGGGAAGAGTGGAATCCAAATTCCGCTGGACGCAGATCGCCGCCTTCGCCCTGCTCGCCGCCCCATTCCTCTTCACGCTCGCCTCGCTCTTCATCTACGACGACGCCGACGAACGCGGCGACGCACTGCTGGCGCTTTGGCCGCTCGCGCTTGTTCTCGCCGCCGCCCTGGCGCTCGCGAATCTCTTTGCACTGAGGCGGCGGCCCTCGTTGCGCATCTTCCTGCCTCTGCTGTTGCTCGCCGCCATCCACGGCACATTCCTGTCGCAACAGCTGTGGGGCTCGACTTATGGCATTTGGCCGCTCCTCATCTTGCTGCTCGCCGAGCTGCTGGCGTCTCTCGCCGCTTTCACCGCGCGCGCCAACGTGAATCGCTGGTTCACGCCCGCCCTGGCCGCAATCATTTCCATCACGCTTCTAGTCTGCGGAGGCTTCTACGCCGCCAGCGAGGAGCGGCTCAACTACGCCAACCTACCCGACGGCCCTCCAGCGCACTCGGCGTTTCCCGCGCTCGCTGGCCTCTCGACGCCGGGGCCATTCATACCGGAAATCGACGAGTTGCTGCGCTACGCCGCGGCCAACATTCCCTTCGACGACGGAATCGTTTTAATTCCTGGAGAAGAACCCTTCTATTTCGCCACTGGCCGCACGCCGCATTTCCCTGTGCCATTCTTCGATCCCACCATCGATCCCTATTCGCCGCCCGAGATCGCCGCTCTCGTGCGCTCACGCAACATTCGCTGGCTGATTGTGAAGACCGATGTGCAGACGAAAGAAGACCCCACGCCGGATCGCGCGGAATTGATGAGGCTGCTAATGCAGGAGTTCACACCCGCGGCGCGCCTGCGCGGCTACGATGTGTACCGCCGGTAGCGCAGACGCCCTACGCTTTTTGTTTCACCTTCCCCGACCGCTTCAGCTGCTCCCAGTCCTTCACCGTCTGCTCGGCGTAGGCCACGCCAAAATCGGCCATCGCTTCAGCGCAAGCGGTGCCCGACCCCATGTAGCCGGCAATCACCTGCGGATCGCCGGAGCGGCCGTGGCCGCGCGCCAGCAGTTCGCCGCACACCTCGGCGTAGGCCTTCAGGTTGGCGCCTGCCAGGTCGCCAATCTCGATCGATCCCTTGTGGTCGTTAAGCTGCCGCACCAGATACTGCCGCCCGCCGATGTGCGTCCAACCCAGAAACGGATCGGTCTGGATCTGCATGGCGCGTTGCCCTTCCGCCGTGCGTTGTCCGTTGTGCGGCGCAGGATGCGCGTCGGGCAAATACGGGGCGTAAGCCGATGCAGCCTCTTCTTTGATTTGCAGAAACAGCGGATCGGCGGGGCCGTTGCCCTCAAAGTAGATGCAATAATCGCGCAGACCCACCGATCCCGTGCCCACCACTTTGAACGCCACATCTACCGGCCGGTAAAACGAGAGCAGGTGCCGACGCTGTGGCTCCAGCATTTCTCTGTAGGGCTCGAGCGAGGCCAGCACCGCTGCGGCGCGAGCTCCCGTAACGCGCGTCAGCATGGGCTTCAATTCCTTGAAGCGGCGCGGCGCGCCTGGCCGCGTCGAGACCGGCGCCGTAAGTTGTTCCAGCGTGTGCAGTGGAGTGGCGCGCTCGGCTTTGGCCAGCGCCATGTGCACCGCCTTTGCCAGACCCAGGCGATGCACCTGGAACCGGTTCACTTCCAGTTGCGGCATGCGGGCAAAGGCGCGCATCTGCGCGGCATAACGCTCCACGCACGCCAAGGCAGCCTTGCGCGCCGAGCCATCCCTGTGTCCCGCGGCACGCCCCGCCAGCACCAGTGAGGCGGCCATGCGCTTCAAGTCCCACTCGAAGGGACCCAGAATCGTCTCATCGAAATCGTTGATGTCGAAGGCCAGCCGGCCGTCTGGCGCGGCATAGGCGCCCAGATTGCGCACATGCGCGTCGCCGCACAGCTGGCTCATGATCCCGGTGGATGGCAGTTGCGCCAGGTCCGCCGCCATCACCGGCGCCGCGCCGCGAAAATACGCGAACGGCGACTCGGCCATCAACTCGTATTTCAACGCGATCAGCGCAGGCACGCGGCCGCGCATCGATCGCTCCACAATCGTCAGCGCCGAAACCGGTCTCGCCTTCGGTTGCAGGACTTCGTGCTGGTGCCGTCGCACCTGCTTGCGCCGCGCCTGACCCAGTCCGCGGCGTTCTTCTGGAGTTGCCCAATGCATATTGCGCAACATACACCGTCGACCCACGCGGTAACAACCGGCGACGTCTTCAGTTGAGTTTTTCAGAAACCCTCAAAGACACGAGAACGAAGAATGCGCGCGAGCTCAGTCTTCCCCGAAAAAGCGCTTTCTGGCCGCTTCGTCAACCGGCAGATCGGGCCCAACGAAAAGCGCGTCCGGCTGCCGGCTCGGGTCTTGCGCGATGAGTGGCATGGCCCGCGCGCGGCGCGCATCGGCATCCGGTCCCGTGGCGAGATACATCGCAGACATCCATTGATGAAACGTGTGCAGACGGCCGGCATAGCCATCGTGCTCTTCGGCGTAAGCATGGCCGGCAGCATCCCAGTCGTCCGTGCGCATCAGATGATCGCGCAACACGCGGGCGTCGCGCAAGGTAAGAGAAAGTCCCTGCCCCCAGGTGGGATCGCTCGATGCGGCCGAGTCGCCGACGAGCGCCACTCCATCACGGTAGGGATGATAGACCCAGCTGTGCGCGCAGCCGAAGGTGGCAAGTGGTCCGATCTGCCGGACATCTTCGAAGAGCGCGTCGCTTGCGCCTGTCTTCTTGCAGCCGTCAACAAATCTGGCGAGGTCGCCGGATCCCTGAAGGCGCACTTGCGTGGCATCGTGGTAGCACAGATACATCCGCACCCGGCCACCTCCCTGGGGACCGATAACAACCAGATGCCCCAGCGCAAAGTTGTAGATGCCCTGGAGGGTGTCTTCCGCCGCGGGCACGTTTTCCAGCAGAACTCCCGCAATCATCATGTCTTCAGGATCGCGCAAGACCGGGAAGCGCGCCGAAGAGCGCACCAGGGATGATCTTCCCTCGGCTCCCACCACGAGCCGCGCGGTGATAGTTTCAAGGCGGCGGTCTTCCTCAATCTCCATCTCCGCAGGCGCGCCCGGCCGCACCTCGCGAACTGCCGCCCCTCGTCGGACCGTGGCGCCCGCTGCTGCCGCCGCCTTTAACAGCGACTCCTGCATGGCGGGGTGGTAGCAGGCAAGGAACGGCAGTTGATGCGTTGTGCTGGGGATAACTTCGCGATGCTCTACCAGGTCACTCGCAACGTAAGTGTCGAGCCAGTTGAGGGGGTGCCCTCCGGCTTCAGCGAGACAATCAGCAACTCCGAGCGCCCGCGCCTCAGCGTAGCCCCAGGGAAACATCACCTCGCCGCGGACGCGGTCTTTGAATTGATGCTCGTGCTCGATGACGAGAACCTTGGCGCCCTGTTCCGCCATGTTTTTGGCCAGGGCTGCGCTGCCCAGGCCACCGCCGGCGATGGCCACATCGTACGCTGTCGACAAACTTTTACCTCCAGGGGAATCTCCAGAATATACGTGGCTTTGCCGTAATCGAGCAAGCGTTGATCCTTGGAGGAAACTGCCGGAAGGGAACAGTTGATGCCCTGACAGAGCCAGTGATTTACACTTTTCTCCAAGCCCTGCCTGTTCCCGTCACCACCTCGAAACGCTCCCCTGGGCTACTCTCCATACTTTCAGCTTCAGGAGGAACTCTCTTTGACGCGTGCCGCTGCTCTTCTGTCCGCCGTTTTCGTTGCCATCGCTCTCGCTTCTCACTCCGCCGCCGCACAGGCTCCGCAGAAGCAGCTCACGGTTGAAGACCTCTTCGCGCACGGCCCGCTGGTTCCCAAGGCGCCCGAGACGCTTGCCTGGTCTCCCGACGGAAAGCATCTGACCTATCTGGATGGCGGCGAGTTGATGGATGTGGATCCCGTCACCGGCAAGGTACATGTGATGGTGAGCGCCGCCAAAATGGCTTCACTCGACGGCAGTGGCGGCTCCGAGCAGGACCGCGATCATCGCGATCGCTACAACATGGCCGGCTACCTTTGGGCGCCCGACTCCACCCACCTGCTCTTTGACGCCGATGGACGCCTCTGGCTCTACGACCTGCGCAACGGCACCGGCGTGCAAATCGGCTTTACGGGAGCCGCTTCCGGCGACGATCCCAAGTTCTCGCCCGACGGCTCGTGCGTCTCCTTCATTCGCGATCATTCACTTTCCGTCGTCCATCTTCGCAACCCCGGCACGCCCGCGGTCGCCGTGGCGCCCGCGCCCAGCTCCTCGGCCGGCAAAGAGCAATCGATATTGAACGGCGAGGTGGATTGGGTCTACGAGGAAGAGCTCGACACGCGCAGCAACTACTTCTGGTCGCCGGACTCAAAGAACCTCGCCTATCTCGAGATGAACGAGACCACCGTGCCGCAATATCCGATCACCGACTGGATCCCGACCCACGCGCAGGTAGACATGCAGCGCTATCCCCAGCCCGGCGACGCCAACCCAGAGGTCCGTGTGGGCGTGGTGAGCGCCAGAGGCGGCAAGACCACGTGGATGAAAATTCCCATCCAACCCGGCGATTACATCCCGCGTTTTGGCTGGGTCAATCGCAACACCCTCTGGGTCGAGACCGTCAGTCGCGATCACAAGCATCGCACCCTGTATTTCGTCGGCGCCGAACTCGGCAACGCGCGCAAGATGCTCGAGATTAGCGACGAGAAGTTTCTTGATGAGGACTACGACGTGGCTGTGGGCGAAGGCGCCGTGGTTCTCTCGAGCTGGAGCGACGGACACACCCACCTCTATCTCTACAGCTACAACTCCGCCAGCCCACTTGCCGCAGACGCCAAACTCGAGAAGCAACTCACCAGGGGCGATTTCGAAGTAGGCGACGTGTACGCCGTCGACCCCGCGCGCAAAGTCGTTACTTACGCATCGAACGAAGGCAATCCGCTGGAGCAGCAGATCTGGGAAGTCAACTTTAACGGCGAGCGCAGGCAGTTGAGCGCGGACGCCGGATTTCACGACGCCGCCTTCGCGCCAGGCGGAAAAACCTTCTCCGACATGTACTCCTCGCGCGCGACGACGCCCGTGCTCCGAATTTGCAAAGCGGAGGAAATTGCAGAGACCGGTACTGCCCCTGCCGCTCCCGCTTCGGCCCAGAATTGCCGCGTCTTCTGGGAGACTCACACGCTCGACTCCTACCAGATCAGACTGCCGCAGCAACTTGAAGTCAAGGCCCACAATGGAACCACACTCTACGCCACACTCCTGATGCCCTCCGGCTCGTCCAATTCCGCAACCGTTCCCCTCATCGTGAATCCCTACGGCGGACCCCACGCCCAGGAAGTCGTCAACCAGTGGCACGACAACTTGCTCTTCGACAATGTGCTCGCCGAACACGGATTCGCCGTGCTGCGCGCCGACAATCGCGGCATGGGTTTCCGCAGCCGCGCCTTCGCCCAGGCCGCGTACCGCAACTTCGGTCCGGTGCAGCTTGAGGATCAGTTGACCGTCGTCGATGCGGCGCTCGTCCAGGCTCCGCAGCTCGATCCCAAGCGCCTGGGCTGGTGGGGATGGAGTTGGGGCGGCACCTTCACTCTTTATGCGATGACGCACTCCGACCGCTTCCGCGCCGGCGTCGCAGTAGCGCCCGTCACCGACTGGAGCAACTACGACTCCATCTACACCGAACGCTATCTCGGCGTGCCCGCCGAAGATGCGGACGGCTACCGCGACTTTTCTGTGGTCAACTCAGGGTCGCACTTGAAAGGGAGGCTGCTCATTGCCCACGGTACCGGCGACGACAATGTGCACATCGAAAACACCGTGCAGTTCGTACAGAAGCTCATCGAGGCCGGCGACCCGTACGACCTGCAAATCTATCCGCGCAAGACGCACTCCATCAGCGGAGCTGACGTGCGCACCAGTCTCTTCAACCGGATTTTGGCGCAATTTGAAATGTATTTGAAACCGGAGTTACCGGCGGCTGGCGGCAACTAGCCGTCCCTAATTTTCGCGGCGATGGAAGAACTCATCCTTGTCGCGGCAGCCGCACTTGGTGCACTCCAGGCAGCACACCAGCAACACCGCCACGCCTACCGTGACCAGCACGGCAAGAACGCTTTCGTTCGCCGTAAGCCAATGCGTTATGGTCTGCATCTTCGGTCACCGTCCCGCGCCATCGGGGCCTTTGTTGAGGTATCGCTTGTACAAGGCTTGTACAAGTATCTCCTGTTCGAATCCAGGATAGCTGTACCAGATTAGACGATATCGGTAATCTCATGCCATGTTCCGGGACATGTCTGTGACTAAAGGCACGTGGCCCCATTGCCAAAGAGGGAATAAAAAGCGAAAATAGTGCGCATATGGCTTCGGTCCCCAATCCGGCCTTCTCGCCCGCTCCCGAGGAGTGGCCTGAAGAACTTGTGAACCTGGGCCCTAAAGCGGATATTGAAGCAGAAAGCTCCGCGCGCAATCCGGAGGAAGCTACCGCGGCGGAATCCCCGCAGGACTCCTCGCTCAACTGGCTCTTCGTCGATCTCAACTCCTACTTTGCATCGTGCGAGCAGGAGGCGCGGCCGGAACTGCGCGGCCGTCCCGTAGGCGTGGTGCCCATGATGGCCGACACCACCTGCTGCATTGCGGCCAGCTACGAGGCCAAGGCCTTCGGCGTGCGCACCGGAACCATCGTCGCCGACGCCAAACGTCTCTGCCCCGACATCGTTCTCGTCGAGGCGCGGCACGAGCTCTACACCGAATTCCATCACCGCATCGTCGAAGCGGTGGAAAGCTGCGTGCCCGTCACCGCCGTCTGCTCCATCGACGAGATGGCCTGCCGCCTCATCGGCCGCGAGCGCCCCCTCCTCGCCGCCATCGATCTCGGCATGCGCGTCAAAGCCACCATTCGCGAACGCGTCGGAACGATGCTGCGCAGCTCCGTGGGTCTGGCCACCAATCGCTATCTCGCCAAAATCGCCAGCGACATGGAAAAGCCCGACGGTCTTGTGGCCCTCCCCCTCGACCTTCTTCCCGAAGCGCTGCATCAGCTCACCCTCCGCGATTTGCCCGGCATCGGCGCGCGCACCGAAAAGCGGCTCAATGAAAAAGGCCTTCACACCATGGACCAACTGCTCGCGCTCGATTGCGAACAGGCCGGCGAAATCTGGGGATCGGTGTGGGGCCAGCGCCTGTGGCACTGGCTGCGCGGCGAAGACTTCGAGATGGCCGAGCTCGAACATCAAAAATCGATCAGCCACTCTCACGTGCTCGCGCCAGAGATGCGCACCCTTGAAAAAGCCTGGGCCGTGGCCCACAAGCTGCTCCACAAAGCCGCCATGCGCCTGCGCTCCCAGGGCCTCTGGGCCTCGAACATCGGCCTCGCCATTGGGTTCGCCGTGCCGCGCAGTGAGAACACGCCCGTCTCGCGATTTGGGGTTCCCGCGCGCGGCTGGCGCAGCGAGATCAAGCTCCACGAGTGCCAGGACAATCAGACGCTGATCGCCGCACTGCGCCGACTTTGGGACTCGCAACCCGCGGGCGAGCAGTACCAGCACCCCTACTTCATCGGCGTGCAGCTCAACAACCTCGTCCCCGACCGTCTACACACACTCGCGCTCTTCGACGCCCTCGAAGAAGAGCAGACCCGCACCCGCCTGCTCGCCACCATGGACCAGCTCAACGACAAGTACGGCATGAGCACGCTAGCCCCCGCCGCCATGCTCACCGCGTACAAAGCCGCACCCACCCGCATTGCGTTCCATAGCATTCCCGATTTGTTTTAGGAGCAGGGACCGAGGGAACAAGGGAATAAGAAAACAGCCCCGTGCCCCATCCATTCCGCAACTTCATCGCGGAATGGGTGGGAATCCACAACTGCTCATTTGCTTTCGTTCTGCGCCAGCGCCTTCGGATTTAGCTTCCCAATCCGCCCATGCGGACCCACAACAAACGGCAGCGACAGCGCGTTCCAATCGCGATCGGCGTCAGGCGCTTCATGCATCGCCGCATCGGGATGCAGCGCGCGCCAGTTTTTCCCATCGTCCGTAGAAACGTCCGTCCCATTCGGCCCCACCGTGATCCAAGTCTTGCTCGCGGCGTCGTAGGCCACGGCGGAGCGGTAGCCGTGCGGTGTGATCGAGGACAGTCTCCACGACAAACCACCGTCCGCAGAATATGCGGCGGTCCGGGTCGCATCGTTTGGCTTCTTGTAATCGCCTCCAACAACAACGCCGACCAAATCATTACGAAATCCGACTGAGAAGATTCCCGAACTGTCGCTGTTCTGAGCCATAGGCGTCTCAACACGCAAGGACTCCGCCCTGCATGGCTCGCAGATCTGAGTACTCTCATAGCGGGCGATCGAGATGTAGGAATGTGTCGCGGTCCCCGAGGCAAACCGGAAAGCGTATTTCCATGTCGGATCGAGTTGTGGAGTTTGCGCTAACTGGAGGATCGAATTGCTCGCGGCGAATGACCCTTCGCGCGAATCGACCTTGCCCTTCATTTGGTAACTGAGTTCAAGTTCTCTCTTGTCCCACCCCTCTTTCCATTCCCAAAGCTGCAATTGACCGTTAACCGAGTCGCCGAGAATCAGTGCGCGGTCTGCCTCTCCAACATTGGCCGTCGGTTCTTCGAAATCGCCCACCTTGAGGGCATCCCAGAATCCATCCGGATTCGGATTTGTTACGACCAGCTTCCACGTCTGGCACCCATCCGTCGTCTTATACAGCCGCGACAGATCCCCCTTGCCGCTCGACATCACGATCGCGGTATTTGCATCGAAGGCCTGCACGCCTCGGAAGTCCAGATGCTCCGCGCCCAGCGGAACGGCGCACGCCTGCCACAAGTACCCGCCGTCTTCCGTGCGCAGCACCGTGCCATTCGTCCCCGAAGCCCACGCCACACCGCCGCCCACGTTATCGATGCCGCGCAAATCCGCCGTCGTGCCCGAGCTCTCCATCTCCCACTGCGCTCGCGCCGCGCCGCACGCTGTCAAAACAACTGCAAGCAGCCAGATTTTCATACCCAACAGTGTAGGCCCGGAGGCAGGGGTCAGAAGAGCAGCGAGCGGGCCAATCTTGCTCCCTCGCTCCCTTGCTCCCTCGCTCCCTGCCTCTCTGAACTTTTCCGCCACAGTTGCGTAACTCTCTGCATCCCATCCCGCACATTTCTGCGGAATAGTAGGTAGCAGCGATTTATGGCCGGTGACTGGCAGCCCGATTTCGAGCAACTTATCGACGAGCACCAGTCGATGGTTTTTTCGATCGCCCTGCGCATGACCGGCGACCGCGGTCTGGCCGAGGAGATTGCGCAGGATGTTTTTCTGGAGCTGGACCGGCACTTGAGCAAGATCGAAAGTCCTTTGCATGCGCTGCTGTGGTTGCGGCGCGTAGCCATGAGCCGGTCAGCCGATGCCTTGCGCAGACGGCGCGCGCGCGGCATCGAGCAGTGGGTGGAGATCGACGAAACCCACGGCGCGAAGGCGGAAGAACGGCCGTCGCCCTTGGCCGATCGCGTGGAGCGTCTGCTTGCGACCGTGCCGGAGTCGCAACGCGTGGCGCTGATCCTCCGCTATCAGGAGGATCTGACGCCGGAAGAGATTGCGGCCACTCTCGGCGCGCCGCTGGCCACGGTAAAGAGCCATTTGCAGCGCGGACTCAAGCTGCTGCGAGCCAAGGCCGCGATTCATTTGAAGGAGTATGTGCGTGGAGCCTGAATCCCTTGAACCCGTTGGCGATTTCGCCGATTTCGAACGCGAGCTCCAGGCTGCTCTGGCGCGCCGGCCCGCGCCGCCGGACCTGAAGCGCAAAATCGTGGGACGTCTCTGGCAGCAAGCCGGCCGTTCACACCGCCGCATGGTCTGGATGGAGCGGCTCGCCGCCTCGCTGATTCTCGCTGCCGTTGCCAGTGGCGCCGCGTTCTGGCATCACGAAGTAGAGAAGCGCAGGGGCGAAGAGGCAAAGCAGCAGGTCTTCACAGCGCTGCGCATCGCCAATCACGCGCTCGAACAGATGAATGCGCAACTCGCCGAACACAACCGGGATGCGCAGTAGCGCAAAAGATGAACAAGGAGAATCGAGCATGAAGAATCGAATGTTTGGCCTGATCCTGGGAGCTGCCGCGCTGGTCTGCCCCGCATTTGCCCAATCCAACCCCACGCCATCGCCGTGGCCCCTGCCGGCGCCCGTCGAAAAAGAATTGGCCTCGCGTGCTTCCAACGTCACCGAAGTCACGCTTGGCAAAGACATGCTCGCCTTCGCCGCCAAATTCATGGATGGCAAGAACAAGGACCAGGCTGCGGTTAGCCAACTGGTTCAAGGGCTGGACGGCATCTACGTGCGCGACTACGAATTCGACAAGGAAGGCCAGTATTCGTTGGGCGACGTCGAAAAACTGCGCCAGGCCTTCGAGACTTCCGAGTGGACGCCGATCGTCCGCACGCGTGAGCACAACGGCACAGAAATCACCGACGTGCTGATGAAGCAGGTGAATGGCGAAACGCGCGGCATGTTCGTGTTGACAGCCGAGCCAAAGGAACTGACCATCGTACTGATTCTCGGCCCCATTCGCATGGATCAACTGGGAGAATTGAAGGGGCTCGGCGGATTGAGCGTGCTCGGCGACATCGATAAAGACAAGCATAAGCACAAGACCGATAAGAACCCCACAGATGGAGGTCAACAATGAATCGCAGGTTCTGGATTCCTTTGGGCTGTGCAGTCCTCTCCGTCGCGGTGTTTGTGCCCTGGGTAGTGCGCGCGGCGGGCGCTGGGGGCGGCTTTGACGGCGTGGTCAGCTCCATCGAGCAGCAGTATCACGTGCGCGCCACGCGCATCCCGTTCATGGGCCTGGCGAGCTTGATCGCGGGCACGGCCACGCATGGCGGCGTGGGCCGGGTGCACATCGCCGAATTCGAACACTTCACCGGGCCTGCGGATGGCGAAGAGCTGAACCGCATGGTCGAGGACAAGCTCGGCGAGGGATGGGCGCGCATGATTCGCGAAACCAGCCGTCACGGCAACGAACAGACGCTCATCTTCGCGCGCGAAGAAGGCAACCGCATGGGGCTTTTCATTCTAGATCTCGATGGCGACGAGATGGATGTGGTGCAGGTGTCGGTGGATCCCGACCACCTCAACGACACCATCGGCAAGTACGAGCATCGCGACCCGGTCGGGCACGAATCAAACTGATGCGCACGCCCGCTACGGCGTCCGCGTCATCAGGTCCACAAACATTTTCTGAAAGCGCGGCAAATCCAAATCGAGCTGCGCATGAATCTGCCGCACGCCGGTTTGCGGCTTCAGCTTTTCGGGCCACGTGAGCGTATCGCCATAACTCGGACCGTGGCTCAGGTCCACATCCATGTACACCAACTGCTCTTTGGTGATGATCGAAGGATCAAGCCACGCGCACGCTTCCAGCTCGTCCCACATGTAGTAGCGCTGCTGGCTCCATGCCGTGATGTACTTGGCCGCCGGCGTCTGCGACTTCGCGATCGCGTCCACCATGGCCTGCGTGAACGGCGCCTTGACGGAAATATCAACCGTGGTCGCGTCGATGCGCGGCCAGTCGGCGTGCAGCACAATGTGCGCCGCCTCGGGATCGAACCAGAAGTTGAACTCGTGGCGCGGGTCTGTGGCAAACTCGGGATCGGTAGTCTGCGGCCGGATGCTGGCGCCCATGACGGCAATGCCTTTGGTCAGCGCCGCAAACTCCGGATCGAGCGCGACTGCGAGGGCGACATTCGTCAGCGGCCCCGCGGCGTAAATCGTCACCTGGTGCGGATGCGCTCTCACCTGGCGGATGAGGAAGTGCGCGGCGTCCTCGTCGATCGGCCGCGTGGTGGGCATGCCCTCGGGCATCGGCGGAATCTCGTAAGGCCCGTGCGATTCGAGATGTGCAGGCGGGGTCCCGGTTCCCGTGTCGGTCAAGCTCGTAGCGCCGCGACCCCACGCGCCCAGCCACGTCACTTTTCCGTCGATCGCCGACTCAATCTGCGTCTCTTGCTGCGTGCGCACCAGCGGAAACACCGCGCCGCGCGCCACCGGCACATCCGTGTGGCCTGTCAGCTCCAGCATGCGCAGCGTGTGCAGCGTCTCTTCGTCGCGCCACGCGTCGCCGGTCACGATGGTGATGCCCAGCACCTGCACGTCGGGCGCTTGCAACAGCGCCAGCATCGCCATCTGGTCCGATCCGCCCGGTCCGGAGCCGTCCTGATCGATCAGCACCAGACGCTTTTGCGCGGCCGCGACGGCCGCAGTGGCCAGAAGCAATGCCAATGTTAATGCAGCTTTCATAGTCAGCATTGTTTCATGGTTCAATGGAAATTTACTTGCGGCCCCGCCTGGAAAAGCCTATGATGCATCGCATTCATTGCAATCGCGATTGTTCTCGAGGTCCCTGCGTTACACCCCAAACCACGGAGGATGACGATGGCAACCAAGCGTAGCAAAGCAACCGCTCCAAAACCCGCATATGCGAAGAACACGCAACTCGTGAACGCAACCGGCGACCAGACGCAGAGCTTGCAGGACTTTTATCTCGCGGACCTGGAGCAGTTCACGCGCGAAGGTGTGTACTCGAACACTGCCAGCAAGGACTTCCACCTTTTCTATGTGGGGCGCGACAATGTTCACGAAATTCTGAAGTATGTACTGTCGCGCACCAGCGTCTCGCTCTACCTGAACATGTTCGGATACGACGACGACGAGCTGAACGACATCATCATGGAGAAGATCAACGATCCGGCGGTGACCGTGATGATTACGCTGGACCAGAGCCAGGCGGGGGGAGTCCACGAGAAGGCGCTGCTCGAGCAGGATCGCAACGGCGATCTGGCCAACTTCAATTCGCACGTGGTGGTGGGCCAATCGGCGACGCACCAGATCAGCCATACCAAGGGTTTTGTGTCTGACGGCAAGGTGGGCGGTGAAGGTTCCGTGAACTGGTCCGCGTCCGGTGAAGGGGAGTTTCCGGATGGCGCATGGCAGGTCACGGGAGTGAACACGCCGCCAGGGCCGGTGGTCGGCGGGCCGGGCTACAAAGCGCAGAACAACACGCAATCGATCTTCACCGATCCCGATACCATCAATCGTTTCCAGACTGAGCTGGTTGCCGAGCACGTGATTGCGCAAAGGCAAGCTGCGCCGCAAGCACCTACGCAGACGGCGGGCAAGAAAGCCCCGGCGAGTGCCGGCAAGAAAACTGATGCAGTAAAGACCGGGAAGGCGGCGAAGCGCAAGTAGAGGTAAGGCGCAGCGCGCAGTTATCTTCTGCGATCGCGCCCGAATCCGCCTCTGTCGCGACCGGAGCCGCCCCGATCCCGGCCAAAGCCCCTCGGCTTGTCCTGTAGCTGCACCGGCATGTCGGTCTTGCCTTCGGGAAAGACCACGAGAAAGCGGTCGGTCCCTTCGCCCACGCTCGCGGTCTCCACGCCCTGGAGCCCCTTGCACGCCATATGCATCAGGCGCCGATCGCGGCTGTTCATGGGCGGAAAACTATAGGGCATCCCCGACTGCCGCACCTTCTCCGCGGCAGTTTCCGCGGCCATTTGCAACTCCTGCGCGTGCAGGGCCTTGAAGTTCGCAGCGTCAAAGCTCACCAGGTGATGTTCGTGGTGGTCCAGCCGCAGCACCTGCGCCGCGAGGGTTTCGAGAGCCCTCAACAACTCGCCGTTGTGCTGGATGACGAGCGGAACATCCGGGCCGGCCAGCTCCACGTTAATCATCTGGCGCGCAATGCCGCCTTGCGCGTCGCTCGCGGCTTCGCCCGCGGAGATGCGGTACTTCAGGCGCATTCCGCCCAGCTTGTTCAGGGAATTCAAAAATCCGGCAATTTTCTGTGCAGACTGTTGCAGGTCTTCGATGGGCATAACAAATAAGTATCGCAGAGAAGGGCGCTTCGCGGTGCACCTGCGGTAGAAAGAAAATCGGGACGAATGGGAACCAGGAATGGCTCGGCTTTTTCGCGTCTCGTTCCGGAATGCTACCTTGGTTTTGGACCCTTCGGCCATTGCCTAGCATCCACATCGCGGAAAGAGCCTTCGTCTCTGCCATGCGCCGTCTTCTCTACATCCTTTTGCTGGTTTTGCCGTTTGTCGGCGCCGTCCCTGTCCGTGCGCAGGGAGGGCCCCCATTCATCACCGACGATCCCGGTACGCCCGGCAACCATCACTGGGAAATCAACTTTGGCTGGGTCGCCAACCACAATCCTGGCCAGTCCTACTACGAGATTCCCGACGTCGACCTGAACTACGGTTGGGGCAATCGCATTCAGCTCAAGTACGAGCTGCCTTTGGCGGCAGCCACCAATGCCAATAACTCCACGGGCGTGGACCTGGGCGAGTCGTTTCCGGGCATCAAGTGGCGCTTCTACGAGCATCACCGTTCGGGCGAGCCCCCGACCGACAGAAACCTGCTCTTCTCGCTCGGAACGTATCCCCAAGTTTCGATCAACAATCCCACACGCGCCGCGCAGCGCGGCATCGTGGCTCCGGGGCCTACTTACTATCTGCCTCTCGAGTTCGCGGCGCGAGTCGGTTGGTTGGCGCTTAACGGCGAGGTGGGTCGATGGATCGGCAACAGGAATCAGCCCAGCCAGTGGGGCCGCGGCCTCATCGCAGGCCACGAGTTCAGCGACCGGCTCGAGCTCTACACCGAACTCTACGATCTGCAAGACGCCAACCGCATCAGCGGCAATCCCAAACAGCGCTCTTTTACGCTCGATTTTGGCGGACGCCAGTCTCTCGACCGCGCCAACCACGTTCGCCTTCTCTTCCTGGGCGGCCGCTCCATCCAGACCGTCACCCGCACCAACGGCCAGCCCAGTTGGATCGCCTACATTGGCATTCAAGTTTTGTTCGGCCCCAAAGGCGACCACTAGAGCGTGTTTCATAAATGGCTTCGTGAAAGGGCCCGTGCCCCATCCATTCGCTTTTTTCTGGCGAATGGGTGGGAAACCACCAAAGCCAAAAGTACGAATTCACGCGGTCAAAAAACTAGCAGCACGCAAAGCCGTAAATCTGACCTTCGCTCCCACCGCCTTAACCGCCCTGGTTCCCGCTCACGCGCACATGATAGTTGAACACCAGCAGCGTAAAAATGCCGAAGAGCATGGCCACAATCGCCAGCGGCGCGCCGTACGGATATCCCTCGGTGAGTGAAAGGCGGATGAGAATGATCGACACCACAAACGCCGCGTTGCGAAACACCATCTCGTATCGCCCCGAGACCACCAATGACAAGATCAGCACCAGCACATCGGTGAAGATCATCACCGTGAACACGTCGTTATAGAAGGTTGTTGTCCCCTCCAGCCCGCCTTGCCCGGTCATCAGCATGTGGCCCACGCCCATTAAAAAGATGCTCAGGTTGTATGCTGCCATTGCCAGCAGCAGAATCGCCAATCCCGCTGCAATCATTCGCTTTTGCGAAATAAAGCGCAGCGTCTCCCGCGATGGAACCGCCTGGGCGGAGGAGGTTCCGCGCCTTTGCGCCACGTGCTGGAACACGGCAACCAGCAGAAACATCGCGAAGCCTGCCCACATGTCCAGAAACATCGGCAGCGACTCCAGCGTGAGCTTGTGTATCGTCACCAAGTCGCTTGCCTTCGCAATGTCGCGAAATACGTCGCGAATAAAGATTAGCGACACAATCTCGAATTGGCTGGCGATGGATCGCGTGGTAGAGGCCGGCAGCGCCGCGATGAGCGTGAGTACTTCGTAAAACAGGATGAAGTTGAATGGTGTGGAGATCGCTGCCAGGTAATTGCCGCCGGCCTCGGCGATGATCGGCGGTGGATGCGGAAGCGTTCGCGCCAGAAAGATGAGCAGCAGATGAACCAGGAAGCCTGCAACGCTCAACCGGATGGCCAGTTGCTTCAGGGCCGCCCTGTTGCGGTCAGAGAAGATCACGTCGTGCGCGGAATCGAGCCAAACCCAGGCGCGGGCGAGTGCCCCTTGATGGTCCTTCCCGGTTTTATCCTGCCCGGCTGCCATGGCTTCGTCTCTTCAGGTTTCAGTGAGATGATCGTACCGGATTTGTGCGCCAAAGTCCTATGTTCCCCGCGCGCTACTCCCACCCCATTGCCGAACTCCACAACGGCACGATAGCATTCCACTGAAAATGTTTTCAGGAGATTCCCTTCATGCGTAGTTATGCAGTCCTCGCCGCCGCCGTTCTTGCCTTGTTTCCGCTCGCCGCTGTCTCCCAAACCGCATCGGCGCCGGCAAAATCCGCCCATACACCCGTCCAAAAGGCTGCCCCACCGCAGGTGGGGGTGGCGCAGACACCGCCCATGGGCTGGAACAGTTGGAACTTCTTCGCGCATAAGGTGACGGATCAGGACATTCGCAACGCCGCCGACCAGCTCGTCTCGACCGGCATGAAGGACGCGGGCTACATCTACGTCAACATCGACGACACCTGGGAGGGCGATCGCGACGCCAACGGCGTGCTGCACGCCAACTCGAAGTTCCCCGACATGAAAGCGCTAGCCGACTACGTCCACTCCAAGGGACTCAAGCTCGGCATTTATTCATCGCCGGGGCCGCAGACCTGCGCCCGCTTCGCCGCTTCGCTCGACCACGAAGTGCAGGACGCCCAACTCTACGCCTCCTGGGGAATCGACTACCTGAAGTACGATCTCTGCACCTTCCGCACCGCCGTGATGACCGCCCAGGCGCCGAACGACAAAGCCGCGCAGATGCGTCTCATGATCGCCGCCTACGACAAAATGAACAAGGCCCTCAAAGCCACCGGCCGTCCCATCGTCTACTCATTCTGCCAATACGGCTGGGACGCGGTGTGGGAGTGGGGCCCAAGCGTCGGCGCCAATGCATGGCGCACCACCGGCGACATCCAGCCCAACTGGCAAAGCATCTACTCCATCCTCAACCAGCAGGCCGGCCTGGCGAAGTACGCGGGCCCCGGCCATTGGAACGATCCTGACATGCTCGAGGTGGGGAACGGCCAATCTTCGGGACCCAACAGCCCCATACGTTATCTCACGTCGGCTGAGAATCGCACCCACTTCTCCATGTGGGCCATGCTCGCCGCGCCGCTCCTGGCCGGCAACGACCTGCCCAACATGACGCCCGAAGTTCGCGCCATCCTCACCAATCGAGACGTCATCGCCATCGACCAGGACCGCCTCGGCCACCAGGCCACGCGCGCCTATTCCGAGGGCGAACTCGACGTCTGGACCCGGCCTCTCTCCGGCGGGGCGACGGCGATTGCGGTCATCAACGCCGGCGCCGACCGCTACTCCACCCATCCCTTCCATCTGAGCCTGGCCAGACTCGGCCTGCACGGCCCACTCAAGGGCAAAGACCTCTGGACCGGCAAGGACGTCACGCTCACCGACAACATGCCGATCGAGCTCGCGAGCCACGACATTCTGCTGGTGCGCATCGCGTCGCCGAAATAAAGAAAGCTGGGAGTAGGCGTAAGATCATCGACGAAGGCCTGGAACGATGCTCGCTTCTCTTCGCAAGACGCTCGTCCACTCGCACGTCGCGGCGATTGCGATTGCGGTCTTGCTTTTCGTTGCTGTCGACAATCTATTTGGCGCCTTAGCATACCCGGTATTCCAGGCGACACTATTCATCATCACTGGAATAGCCGAACGCGAACTGCCTTACATTCCGCACCATCTCAATGGCGCGATCTATCTTGAATATCTGGGGTCGATCGTCGGTTTCCTTCATGCTTTCGTCGCGCTCGCCGGCGCCTGTCTCATTTCCTTTTGGAGTTACGGCGAGAATCCGATCCGTGCGCTCATCACACTTCGCGAGTCGTTGCTGAGGAACTCCCATGCTTGAACGCTTGAAATCTGCTCTCACCAAGAGTTACGTCGGCGCTATTGCTGTCGGTTGGCTCGTTGCGCAGGGTCTCATTGACGTCTCGAGCATCATTGTTGCGCCCGTCACGGCGTGGATCACGAATCGTCTGAACTCTCAGGGGTACGATCTTTTTAGACCTCCGCAGAATCCGAATTTACCTTATTGGCTGGCACTTCCGCCCTTGATTAGAGCGTTAGTGATTCTACTGATCGCATTCCTGCTGCTTCGCTGGCTTTATTTTGAGCCCGCGGCGCAGCCATCCGATCCCGAAGAAAGCGCGTAGAAGAGCGCCGAACTACACCGCCTTCCCCAAACACACCGCAAACCACCCGCGCGCATCCGTCCACGTTGCCTCCGCGCGGAATCCCGCCTCAGCCAGCAGCGCTTCTGCCTGCCCCGGCCGGTATTTGTAGCTATATTCGGTGTGGATGCTCTCGCCCGCGGCAAAATCCACCGTCAGGCCAAGCGCGCCCACCGGTACGCGTTGCGCGCCGCGGCTCTTCAAGTGCATCTCGATCCGTGATTCGGCCTCATTCCACACCGCGCAATGCGCGAATGCCTCTGGATCGAACTCCGCATCGAGTTCGCGATTCAGCCGCACCAGCAGATTCCGATTGAACGCCGCGGTGACTCCCGCCGCATCATCATAAGCCGCCAGCAAGGTTGCTTCGTCTTTTGCCTGGTCCACGCCCAGCAGAAAGCCGTCTCCCGTCCGGAGTCCCGCGCGCACGCGGCGCAACAGCTTCGCCGCCTGGTGCGGCTCAAAGTTGCCGATGCTCGATCCGATATAGATAACCAGTCTGCGCTCGCGGAAATCCACAGGTCCCAGGTGCAATCGGTGCCCGTTGCCGTGCGTGTAATCCATCACACGCGGCGTCACTGTAACGCCGTCGATCTCGCGTTCGATTCGCTGCCTCGCCACCTCCAGCGCACTCACCGAAACATCTACCGGCTCGTACACCACCGCCCCCTGCAGCTCGGTTGCGGCTTTCAGCAACACGCGCGTTTTGTCGGCCGATCCCGCGCCCAGCTCCACAACACGCAGGCGCGCGCCCGCCGCGGCTTGCGCAATCATCTCTGCCGCATTCGCCGCCAAAATGCCGCGCTCTGTGCGGGTCAAATAATACTCGGGTAATTCCGTGATGGCATCGAACAGGCGCGAGCCTTCTTCGTCATAAAACAGCCAGGCAGGCAGCCGCTTTGGCCGCGAAGTGAGTCCTTCGCGCACCGTTGCGCTCACGCGTTCATCGATTTGTAGTGCTACGGCAGGGGAAGCTGCGGCAGTCATGGTTTTTGTTTAGATGCAGGAATCCAAACTACGACGTCATTATTTCCCGTGCGGCTCCGATCGGCAAATGCTCCGTCACTTCGCCAGCCGGATTCCGGAAAACTGCCAGCGCGTCTCTGGCGCAAAAAAATTGCGGTAGGTTGCGCGGATGTGCCGTGGCGGCGTGACGCAAGATCCGCCGCGCAGCACCATCTGTCCGCTCATAAACTTGCCGTTGTACTCGCCCAGCGTTCCGTCCAGCGGATGAAAGCCGGGATAGCCCAGGTAGGCACTGCTCGTCCACACCCAGCAGTCCCCATAGTACTTCGTACCGTTCTGGCCTTGGGCGAGATTTGTGGAAGGCACCGGTGCGAATTCTCCGGAATCGAGAAAGTTTCCCTCCACCGGCTGGCCCTCCACCGCAGCCTCCCACTCAAACTCAGTGGGCAACCGCCGTCCGGCCCATCGCGCGTAAGCGTCCGCCTCATAAAAACTTACCTGGCTCACCGGCGTCGCCGCCAGTTCCTTCAGCGGCAGTTCTCCGCGCAGAGTAAAGACATTCCACTCACCTTCGTGTTCGCTCCAGTAAAGCGGCGCGCGCCAGCCATTCTGCTTTACCGCATCCCACCCCGCCGAAAGCCAGAACTCCGGCTTGCGATAGCCGCCATCGGCCATGAACTCCGCATACTCGCCGCATGTCACCAGCCGGTTCGCCAGCGCGTAAGGCTCCAGCCAGACGCGATGGCGCGGCAGTTCATTGTCAAAACAGAACCCGCCCCCCGCGTGCCCCACCTCCCGCAATCCACCCTCAAATTGCGTGAACCCAGGCGGCGTCAGCGACTCTCTAGCTCCCTCGCTCCCTCGCTCCCTTGCTCCCTGCTTTTCGTACTTCTGCTTCAGCGGATTCGTGTAGAACGCATTCAGAATGTCGGTAAGCAGCAATTCCTGGTGCTGCTCCTCGTGGTTCGCGCCTAGCTCGATCCGCCGCAAAGCCTCCACTTCCGGCTCCCGCTCAAAGAGCCGCTCCATCGCCTCATCCACATGCTCGCGGAAGCACAGAATCTCGTCGAGCCCCGGCCGCGAAAACGACGCTCGCAGCCGCTTCTCCGGAAACGCGGAAAAGCTCTCGTAGTAGCTGTTGAAGAGCCACGCAAATTCGGCGTTGAAGACCCGGTAACCGGGCAAAAACTCCCGCAGCACGAACGACTCGAAAAACCAAGTGGTGTGGGCAAGGTGCCATTTGGCCGGCGACGCCTCGGCACACGACTGCACCATCATGTCTTCCGGCGTCAGCGGCTGACACAACTGCATTGTTTGCCGGCGTGCGGCGCGAAATCGCTCGCCCGCAGCGGAAATTGGAGCGGAAATCCGGTTCGGAGACAGCACCGGGGAAGTGGTTTCGGTCACGCGAGGCCCTCCTCGTCTGGGGTAAAGTTTAGCCCATTTACGTTACAATTCGCTGCCATTTTTGCCTCCTATAATGCTTGCCCCTTGTTGGTCCGGCAATAAAACACTGCATGTGTGCCCCATCCTATTCCGCGCCCTTTGCGGAAAAGGGCGGGAAAGCGTGCCACCACGCGTTAGATGCCGTGCGTCACTGCAACGTCACGTTTTTTGCTTCAATCTACAGTTCGTTGCCCGGCTCGGACCGGAACTTCCGGCAGGCTCGTGGCAAAGTAGGAACTTGAGGGCTTTCGTTCGCCCTGCTTAAGTGCTCTAATGTTCCTGTGACAGAGGACGATTGGTCGGCTAAATCGCCCCTCTTTGAGTGGACAGGAGGGAAGATGCGCGGGCTAAAGGAAAGTCGCTGGATGTTGTTCCTGCCCTTGCTTGCAATCTCGCTCTGCGCGTCCCAGGCTCAGCCCACCCAGGAAACCAATCCAACCCCGCCTCCGGCCCCCGCAGCACCTCCCCAATCGCCTCCCACTCCGGAGCAGCTCGGCGACTCTCTCGTCGGGCATCAACGCTACCAGGCCGCCATCGCCGCCTACTCCAAGGCGCCACAGATGACGGCGGACATCTGGAACAAGATGGGCATCGCCTACCAGATGCTCTTCAACGCAAAGGACGCGACCCGCTGTTACAAGGAATCGCTCAAACTCGATCCCGCGAATCCTCAAGTGATGAACAACCTGGCCACGGTTTACGCCTCGCTCAAACAGTATGGGCAGGCCGATCGTATGTACCGCAAGGCGCTCAAGCTCGATCCAAAGTCCGCGGTCGTTCTCAAAAACTATGGCACCAACCTGCTGGCCGAACACAAATACAACAAGGGCTGGGACGCCTATCAGCGGGCCATCGCCCTTGATCCGCAGATCTTTTCCGGCCACAACGGTCCTTCCGTACAGAATCCCTCCAACGTGCAGGACCGCGGCGCGGTGAACTATTACATGGCGGCCGGCTGCGCGCGCGCCGGCTACACAGATTGCGCCCTCCAGTATCTACGCATGGCCCTCGATGAAGGCTTTACCACCCGCAAAAAGGTCGAAGCCGACAGCCAGTTCGCCAGCCTTCGCGATAACCCCGCCTTCAAGCAACTTCTCGCCGAACAGCACAACTGACCGATCGCGCCATGCCTCGATTCGGCCCTGCGTAGTCTCCCGTCCTCTTTCACCCGTCTATCTGATTGGCTGGCCTTCGCGCCTCCTGGGAGTCCTAATGAAATTTCGTCTTCTGCCCGCCACATTCGCCCTCCTCACCCTCACCGCAGCAGCCGTCGCTCAAGACCCCGGTTCCGCTCCGACTTCGGGCCAAAACTCAAACCAGAATTCCGGCCCTGGAAATGGCGGCGGTTACGGCCAGCGCGGTGGCCGCGGCGGCATGGGCGGGGGCATGGGCGGGGGCGCGATGGGTCTGATGGGCCGCGGCCTCATGGGTACCGTCACCGAAGTTGCCGCCGATCACTACACCATCAAGACCGAAATGGGCGACGTGTACACCATTCATTTCAGCGCCAATACCCGCATCACCAAGCAGCCCGCCGGCATCCGCGGACCCGGCGGCGGCGGCCAGGGGACAGGCGGTGGTGGTGGCTACGGCCGCGGCGGCTATGGTGGCGGCGGCAATCCTCCGCAGGAGATCAAGGCCACCGACATTAAAGTTGGCGATGCCATCGTTGCAGCCGGCGACATCGACGCCACCGCAAAATCAGTCGGCGCGACGCGCATCGTGCAGCTTGATCCCGATGCCGTCAGGCGCATGCAGGAGCAAGCAGCCAGCTTTGGCAAAACCTGGCTGGGTGGCAAGGTGACGGCCATCAACGGAACCACCATCATCCTGACCGGCGCACTCGACAACGCCCCGCACTCCGTTGTCGCCGACGAAAACACCACCTTCCGGCGGCGTCGCGAACCTATCACCCTCGCCGACATTCAAGTGGGTGACACCGTGCGCGTCGAGGGTGCCCTCAAGGATGGTGTCTTTACCGCAACCGTCGTGAGTATGATGGGTGGCCCTCCGCCCCAATAATCCCGTCTGAAATCTGCCCTCTTCCGTCTCCTTCCCCCCTGCTGAAGGCAGTTTGCGGACGTTGGCGTGTAGACGCATGAGCCCTCATTGCCGCACGCGAAGATACCGCCGCAAAATCTCGTATCCGTCTCGCGGATTGGATCGCAGGCCCTTCGCCGCCCCCTTTTGTACGTTTGTCACAATTATTTTGGACACGCATAAGCTCAATATTTGGCTATAGATAACCTTTCGTTGAATGAGGCAAACGGTAAGTCACTTGCCAAGTCTCTATGAAAATCTGGTACAACTTCTCCGGCAATGAAAACCGCCCCTTTTGTCCGGCTATTCGGATGAAGGGGTTTGTCTGTCTTTGGTTCGCATCTCTCGTCGCAACCAGGGACGCACGCAAAACCAAGGACCCTCTCGCATGCAATGAAGAGCGTTCCCTCATCAACAGTTCGTCAACCTTCTGGAGGGCAGCATGGGTTTAAGAAATAGGGCAAAACGCCTGGTGACAGGCGCTGGCGCGCGGTTTCTAGCGCTGCTGATTCTCGTTCTTAGCGGCACCTTCGCCGCATTTGGACAGCAGATTACCGGAACCATCGTAGGCACGGTGAAGGATCAACAAGGCGCGGTGGTGAACACGGCCACCGTAAAGGCAACCAACGTCGATACCGGGTTCTCGCGCTCGACGCCCACCAACAACCTTGGCGAATACCGCATCGATTATCTGCCCGTTGGCAAGTACACCGTCGAGGCGAAGGCTCCCAGTTTTGAGCGCTATGTGCAACAGAACATCTCTCTCGACGTCGACCAAGAGCTGACGGTTGACGTTGCACTTGCCGTGGGCGCGGCGACTCAGACCGTCACGGTCACTACCGCTCCTCCGACGGTCAATACATCGGACCCGGTGCTCGGCAGGACCATCGAGCCGGAGGAGATCATCGGCCTTCCCCTCGTCAACCGCAACACCTATACGTTGATTTCCCTCACGCCGGGCGTGATGGCCAATAACAACAGCTCCTTTTCGAACCCCACCGGCACGCCAACCACCGCCACCGGGCTGTATATCGAAGATGTCCAGATCAATGGCTCCATCGACGGCGGCAGCGCAGGCGTAGCTTTCTATCTTGACGGCGGCAACAACATCACCGAGATGCGTAACTACGGCAACCCGGCGCCGAATCCCGACGCAGTGGAAGAATTTCGCGTGGAGACCAGCTCATTCGGTGCGCAATACGGCCAATTTTCCGCCGGTGTGGTCTCGGTCATCACCAAGTCGGGAACCAACCAGTGGCATGGCAGTTTGTTCGAATTCAACCGCAACACTGACTTCAACGCCAACAGCTGGGTCCCGGCCCGCAACGCCGCAAAACAGATCATCGTTTCGCCCTACCACCGCAACCAGTTTGGCGGTACTGTGGGCGGGCCGATCAAGAAGAACGATGCGTTCTTCTTCTTCAGCTATGGTGGGTTGCGCCAAATCACTTCAAACATATACACCGGCGCCATCGTGCCCACGGCCGCGGAGCGCCTCGGCGACTTTACTGCCGACACCAGCTTCTCGGTCTACATGCCGGGCACCAACAAAACGGTTCTCGCAAATGGAGCAAACGCTAGCCCAAATTGCGCTGCTGGTGTGCTTAGCACTGCCACTGCAGGCCATTGTTTACCCACTTCTGCGCTGGACACGACCGTTTCCAACCTCGACAACACCAGCAACACCATCGGCTCTTCCATCCCGCTGCCTAACGGCGCCGCGGGGTCGGCCGGAGGCGGGACTTACGCGGGTCTGATCCCCATCCCGGTTACGGAAAACGAATACCTGGGCAAGTATGACCAGAACCTCGGCACCAAGGACCATGTGGCAGCAACCTACTTCTTTTCGAGGAACGTGCTGAAAAACAACCCCGGCGGCAACATCCCGTGGACCTGGAATCAGGTCGCCTCGAATGGCACCAATATCAACCTCAGCGACGTTCACACTTTCAGCCCCACCATTGCAAATCAGACCTGGCTCACGTTCACGCGGGCAGCGGGCGGCCGCGTCAACCCGCCGGTGACCGGTCCTGCGACGCAGACCCTCGCATCGTATGGCTCGAACTTCCTCATCCAGGGACCGGTTGGGCTGCCCAATCTGGCGCCATCCGGCGCTTTTACCGCGAGCGCGACCAATGCGGGTCCATTCACGGGTTCCGACAACTATGAGTTGCGCGACATGGTCAGTCTGACAAAGGGCAAACACTCCCTCTTTATTGGTGGCGAGTTCGCCCTGGCCAAGACCATGTTCGATGCCAACCTGCTGAACTTTGGCAGCATCAGTTTCGCTACCTCGGCTCCTACCTCAACCGGCAATGTGTTTTCCGATTGGGTGACTGGCCAGGCCTCGTCGGCTGAGCAGGACTCGCCCTACACCACGCACCTGAGCACATGGCACTACGCATTGTTTGTGCAGGACGACTACCGCATCACGCCCCGGTTCACGGCCAACCTCGGGATTCGTTGGGATATCGATCAGCCTCCCGTCGATCCCCATAACCGCACGGAGTCCTTCATTCCCGGCCAGCAATCCACAGTGGCTCCGCTCGCGCCCAGGGGCCTGGTGTTCCCGGGTGACGCGGGTGTCGGCCGCGGCATCATCCCCACGTCGTATTACCACGTTTCGCCACGCCTGGGCTTCGCGTGGGATCCGTTTGGAGACGGCAAGACCTCCATTCGCGGCGCAGCGGGTATCTTCTTCGGCATCCCCGCCGGCAACGAATGGAACCAGCCCGGCAACGCCATTCCATTTGCCTTACGGCCACAGACCGGCGAAGGTCCTCTCAGCTCCATCACCAATTTCTACTCGACGCCGGGAGATTTCCCCTCGACCGCGCCAGGTGGCGGCCTGATTCCGTACACCTACACGGCTAGCAAGCCCACATTCATTGAGGGCCCCGGCGGCGCCACCGAAGCCATCTCGCCACACTTCAAGTATCCCTACGAATACCAGGTCAATCTTTCCGTGCAGCGGCAGTTGCCGGCCCGCGTAACCCTGACCGCAGCGTATGTGGGCGCGCTCTCGCACCAACTACCCAACTTTATTGACGCCAACTACACGCCTTATGCGACATCAGTGAATGGTACGGCGATTACGCCCTCCACCAGCGCGAACAACGTCGCCGCGCGGCGTCAATTCGATCCCTGTCCCATCGCGGGTTGCCCCACAGGCGCGGCCGCGATCAACAATGGCAACGGGCTGCTGGGCGCGGGAATCGTCGACTTGCTATCAAACCTGACAGCCAATTACCACGCCCTGCAAGTCTCGGCTACAAAACAGATGTCGCGCGGCTTCAATATCAGCGGTTTCTATGTTTGGAGCCACGCTCTGGATAGCTTTGAGCCGGACGCGGACGGACTTTCCAGCCCACAGGATTCCGGCTACTTCGGCGCTCCGTTCACCGCCAGCAATAACTCCCTGGGCGCCATAGGCGGCGGACTCCAAGAGGAAAAAGGCCCCATGAATGCTGACATCCGCCAAAACGCCGCGATGTCCGGTACATGGAACATCAGCTACTTCCACGGCGACAACAGAATCTTCAGCAACCTGGTCAACGGCTGGACGATCTCGCCGATCGTCTACCTGAAAAGCGGTGGCGTGTTCACGGTCACCACAGGGTCCAACAAGAGCTTCGACAGCACCGGCAATCAACGTCCGGATTATGCCGTCGGAGGCCCCGGCCCCGTGCTCAGCCACAATCGCTGCCGCGTTTGCACCCCGGCCTCCGGGTCCAACGAGGTGTCCGCGTGGTTCAATAACTCGACCACGAGCCCGACTTACATTTACAACGGTCCGGGCGTGGCTGGCGGCATCGGTCCCGGCGGTGCGGACGGCAACGTAGGCCGCAACAGCCTCTTTGGGCCCGGTTTCAAACAGCTCGACATGGGCCTTTTCCGCGACATCAAATTGGAGCGCGGAATTGTATTCCAGCTCCGCGGCGAGGCCACCAACCTCTTGAACTGGGTCAACCTCTCCAACCCCACTGCAAGCGGCCCGCCGACCACGGTAGGTGGCAACAACAACAACGGTAACTTCGGCAAGATCACCTCGGCCACAGGCACCCAGCGCGTCCTCCAGGTGGGCGGACGCCTCACCTTCTAACCGCAGTTCATCACCCAAAAACACGCTGGCCGGATACGATCCCGTATCCGGCCAGTGGTTTTTTGAGGTGTTGTGTGATTTGCTACTCGATCGATTTCACCGTCCATGCTCCGTCCACTACCGTGAACGTTGCCATGCGCTTCGTGCTCAGTTTGTTGGCAGGATTCTGCGCAATGCCCTGCAAAGGCGCGGGCAAGCTGCTCAGATCCACATCTTCCATGTAGGTCACAGTCTTGGTGTCCGCAATCGTCTGCACATCGTCAAGATTGCGAGCCTTCAATTTGCTTAATGCCAGGGGGACTACGACAACTGTGTACTTGGGATCGTTCGGACCATCGGGCCGCCACTGGATCGTATCGCCGCCGCTTGCTGGCTTTACAACCTTCGTTCCGTCTGGAGTTAGCTTGAAATCGCCCCAATAACCGTTAGGATAGCGCTTGACGAGAAGCCAGTAATTGGCATGCACGCCCTTTTGCATGCCGGGATCGTCGACAGCAATATTGAATACCGTGCCGGGATCCTTATCGTACTTGGCCTGAATCATTGTCTTTGCCTGGTCTTGCGTCAGATCGGGAGCCGACTTGCAACCTGCCAGAAATCCGCCTGCACCCAGCAATACCAAAGCCGCAAAAGTTTGAATCTTTACTGCGTTTTTCACGTTTCCTCCGTAGACTTCTTGAAACGGCTCGAATTCCTTCGCCACGCCATTTTTCTCTTACTTTCCTCCGCTGTCAATGCAATTGAAAGTGACCCCGCTCACACTCGTTCATTTTGCCCGCAGCCCACTGCAATTCCCGCGATTGCACGCCGGATATTGCACCTTTTTCTCGATCTCTTCGCACGGTTATTTCTCGGACTCGTCCAAAATCCGCTTCAGCAGGAACTCTCGAAATCCCTGCTCATCGGCTTTGAGACAGACCTGCGCATTCGGCTCTCCCGGTCCCGGCTTTGTGAAGCCTTGATCGTCAACCTCCAGGCGCATGGGTTTCATCGGGCACAGTTCGGGACGGATTGCGTAGCTGGCCGCCACCGGATCAAAGAGTGTCGGCATCCGCCATGCGTCCGCTCCCGTCCACTGGTGGTAGAGCAGGGTCAACTGATCGCTGAGCGGCGAGCCGTGCGCAAGAATCGCCCCCAGTTCCCCGGGTGTGAGATGGATCTGGGTTGAATCGAGCGGCATCACGAAGACCGGCACACCCGAGGCCAGCAGCGCTCGCGCCCCGGCCGGGTCGCACCGAATATTCCACTCCGGCGACGGCGGTGGCGGCGCTGCTCCCGCAACTCCACCGTCATAACCCCGATACACACTACCGCCCATGATCACCACGCGCTTCAACTTGCGAAACGTCGCCGCATCGCGCGCGATCGCCGCCTGTTCGTTGAAGAGAGGACCAATGGCGATGAGCGTGATCTGGCCGGGATGCGCCTTGATCTCACGCAGCAGAAACCCGATCGCGTCTTCATGCTGCCGCTCTGGCGCTTGCCTGGCATACGCCGCCTGTGTGAAATGATTCGCAGCCGGCGTGGCCACGCCGGCTTCCACGGGAATCCCACTGCGGTCCACCGCCGCGAGATAGCGCTCCACCAGCCGCGCCCTCAATTCCGTGTCGCCAAATGCAGTGGTGATGCCCAGCAGCTTGATCTCGGGGCTCTGAAGCAACAATGCCAGTGCAAAGGCATCGTCGATGTCATCGCCAATGTCTGTATCGAGGATGACGAGTTGCTGCGTCGCATTCTCCGGCTCCACGCCCGGCTTCGGCTGTCCGTGCACGCTCAACTCTGCAACGGCGATGAGCGCGAGTGCTGCATACCCAGCGCAAGTCTTTCTCATTTTCATGCGCTCCATTCTAGAGCGGCACGATGATTGCTGCACTCCAGAGCACCGTGCCCCATCCTTTCCGCGGCTTCATCGCGGAAAGGGTGGGATAACACGGACCCCACTGGCGCGGGGCAACAAAAGAAGATCGTTGCCCCATCCTTGCGACTTTTTTCTGTCGCAAGGGTGGGAGACCGCCATCGCCGGGTATGGCTTCTCTCGTTCCGCTCTAGCCACGCTTCCGAATCCCCATCACGTTCCAGCAGCCCCTGTCTCGACCGCATAGAAGCTCAACGCGGCGTCGCCCTGTTCAAGCAGCCGCGTCCGCTTCAGGTTGCCGTACCGGTCTTCGAGGTTCTGCTTGCGCCGGTGCTCGGCGATCACCAGCGCTCCCGGCGCGAGAATTCCCGGGGTCTCTCCCAGCGCTCCCAGCGTGGCCGCATACTCCTGGGCCGCGTCGTACGGCGGATCCAGATACACCACTTCATAGCGTCCCGGTTTTGCCACTTCGTTGGGTATTGGTCTTGGGCTTGCTCTTGCGGTGGAACGCAGGAACGCCGCCACGCTCTCCGCGCTCACCACAAATCCGCTCTCGATGCCAAGCCGCTCCAGATTGCGCCGCAACACCTTCAGCGCCGCTGGCGACCGTTCCACAAACGTCACGCGCGCCGCCCCACGGCTCAGCGCCTCAAGGCCCACCGCTCCTGAACCTGCATACAAATCCAGAAACCCCGCGCCGCCCCCACCTACTCCCTTGATGCGCGGGGCCAGCACATTGAAGAGCGTTTCCCGCAGGCGGTCGCTGGTCGGCCGCGTGCTCAACCCGGTCGGCCCTTCCAGCCTACGCGAACCGTACATTCCAGCAATGATGCGCATCGCCCACAAGCATAAAGGACTGGGCTGCCGGAGGTTCCTTCGCCCGACCAAGAATGTTCCGGCGTGCAAGAGCTAGAAGCTAGTAGCTAGAAGCTAGAAGCTGTTTGTCGTCCCGACCCTCTACAATCGAACTATGCGCGGATGGTCCATTCCGTTTGGCCGGTGGATGGGCGTGGAGGTCCGCCTCCACATCTTCTTTCCGCTCCTGGTGCTGGTGCTTTTTGCCATGAGCGGCCCGCAGGGCTGGCCGCGCGGACTGGCTCTCTTCATCCTCCTCGTGGCCGCCGTCGCCGTGCGCGAGACCGCCCGTCTCCTGGTTGCCGCGGCGCTGGGTCTGCGCCTGCGCGCTATCCTCTTGCTGCCCATCGGTGGACTGTTCGCCTACGCCAACCCTGAAAGCCAGGAAAAGGCCAATCACGGCACCGGGCAATTCGTTCTGGCGCTTGCCGGCCCGCTGGCCAACTGGTG
>Ga0302202_10000336_pt1 | contig 60886 bp, 50 predicted proteins | sample II_Bog_N3_3_FD_194579 | JGI IMG/M metagenome (GOLD analysis project Ga0302202, IMG submission 194579) | Peat permafrost microbial communities from Stordalen Mire near Abisko, Sweden - II_Bog_N3_3 | ecosystem: Environmental > Terrestrial > Soil > Wetlands > Peat | place: Sweden: Abisko... | reverse complement strand
CCAGGGCCAACGCTCCCGAGCGCTTCGTAACAGGGGCATCGCCGATCTGGACCAGATTGGCGGTGGTTTTCGCCACGGCGCATCGCCGGTGCGGCCAGCCTGCCGCATACACCACGAGAGCCGCTGCGAGCAGGATCTGGATTCCGCCCATCAGCCAGGAGCGTCCGGTCCATGAGTGCGGAATCGCCGACCCCACGAGCCACGCCGCGCATGCAAACACCAGATAGCCGGCCAGGCGCGCGGCCAGAAAAAGAAGCAATTGGCGGCTGTGACCCCGAACTCCCTGTGGCTGAACCATTATCCAAGGCACTACCACCGGCCCACAGGTTGCCAGACAGACCGGGCCGGTGGCGAGTCCGAGCACAAGCGCCTCCCCGGCGCTGGCCGAAAAAGAGAGTGCCGCCATCGTGCCTGAAGTGTACGGCGGGCTCGGAAATGCCTTTGGTGACAGTGGTCACGCCGCCGCCACAAGTCAGTTAAGACGACTTCAGATTCTTGAGCGTTGGCTCGGCGGCCGGCGCCGATGTGCGGGTCGGGAGACCCGCACGACAGCCGGTCAGGAGACCGGCGCTACAAGTTTTCGACGCGTGTGGGAAATGCGGGCTATCGTTTCGCAAGCCGTTGAGCTTTCGCGCCGTCCCAGCAAAACTCCCACCTCCCGGCGTTTATCGCTTATTCTTGTAGCAACCCCTTCTTGCTTTGGCTGGCCCGAGCAAACAACAACCCTATGAGTGCAGTCGGTTTGGTGGTAGACGATCTTCGGGAGCAGTATATGCGGGAGATGGCGCTCGTGCGCCAGACCTGCGACCGCACCGGAGACGGTACGGCGGCCATCCGGCGGCGCTCCGCGGTGGTGGACCGCATTCTGATCGAGATGTGGCGCCGGGCGTTTGCCGATTTGCCTGCGCAGAACGTGGCTCTGCTGGCAATGGGCGGCTACGGGCGCAAGGACCTCTTCCCCTATTCGGACATCGATGTGCTTTTCACCTTTGCCGACGAGAAGACCGAGGAGCAATCGCGGGAAGCGGTGCGGGCCATCATCCAGGGCATGTGGGATATCGGCCTGCGCGCGAGCCCCAGCTCCCGCACTGTGAAAGAGGCGGGACGGTTCGATCCCGACAACCTGGAATTCACGCTGGCCACGCTCGACCGGCGTTTTCTTGCCGGGCAGTTTCCGCTGTACCAGCAGCTACACCAGGTCACTTTCCCCGGCCTTGTGCTGAGCGAATGGTCGACCATTACGCAAAAGCTGGGCGAGGTTGCGCGTGCGCGGCACGCCAAGTTCGGCAACACGATCTTTCATCTTGAGCCGAATATCAAGGACTGTCCCGGCGGTTTGCGCGACTACTCACTGGCCGTCTGGTTCGCGGTGCTGTTCCACTTGAAAGAGACGAAGGAATGGCCGCGGCAACGCGGCGGAGTGTTCCAGAGCGCGCGCGGCGACGCGGAAGCAGCATTCGATTTTCTGGCGGCGGCGCGATGTTTTCTGCATTTCCGGCACGGGCGCGACGACAACACGCTGGACTGGCAGTCGCAGGATGAGGCTGCGGCGCGATCGATCGGCCTGGAAACGCGGGGCACGGCCGATCCCAGCTACTGGATGCGCACCTATTACCGGCATGCGCGCGTGGTGTATCGCCGCGCGGCGTTGCTGATGGAACATCTGCCGGCCCCGGTGAGCTTCTACCGTCAGTTCCGGCGGCGGCGCGCGCCCATCGCGGGGACCGATTTTCTGCTCGATCAGGGCCGCATCGACATCCAGCCCGGCGCGCAGTTCAACGACACCGCGGCCATCCTGCGCATCTTCTCGCTGATGGCCACACACGGCTACACGCTGTCGCAGGCGGCCGAGGATCGCATTACCGACGCGTTGCCGGTTCTGGCGATCTCGATTCCCGAGGGACCCTACCTGTGGAATGCGCTGCGCGAGGTGCTGCTGGGACCGCACGCGGCTCATGCCCTGCGCACGATGCACGCTCTGGGAGTCCTGGAGATGCTGATCCCGGAGTTCCACGGCATCGATGCGCTGGTGATCCGCGACAGCTATCACCGCTACACCGTGGACGAGCACACGTTTCTGACCATCGACAACGTGCATGGATTGCGCCAGCCGGGACACGACTACGAGCAGCGGCTTGCGCAACTGCTGCCGGAGATCGACCGCATGGATCTGTTCTTGCTGGCCCTGCTGCTGCACGACACGGGCAAGGCGCGGCGCACCGGCGAGCACGCGACACAAAGCGTGGAGCTGGCCGACAGTTTCCTGGCGCGCCTGGACTTCGATGCCGAAGAGAAGGAGATGATTCTCAAGCTCATCCGGCTGCATCTGGAGATGTCGGTAGCTATGCGCAGAGACATCTTCGACCTGGACAACGTGAAGGCGTTCTCAGAGAAGATCGGCAGCCCGCAACTGCTGAAGATGCTGACCCTGATGACCTTTGCCGACATCAAGGCGGTGAATCCCGACGCGCTGACGCCATGGAAGGCCGAGAACCTGTGGCAGTTTTACATGTCCACGTCGAACTTCATGGATCGCTCGGTGGACGAGGCGCGCTACCACGCCGCCATCGATCCCACGCTGCTCAATCGCATCCGGTCGATGGTTCCACCAGGGCAGCACGACGCGCTGAAGCAATTCCTGGAAGGACTGCCGCAGCGCTACCTGCAAACCCGGCTGCCCGAGCAGATTCGCCACCACTTCCAGATGGCCCTGAATCTCGATCAGAACCCGGTGCAGTTGGACTTGCGACCCAACCGGCAGCTCTTCGACCTGACCGTGATTACACGCGACCGCTCGCGCTTGTTTGCCGACGTGGCCGGAGTTCTGGCGTCGTGGGGCATGAACATCGTGCGCGCCGGAGCGTACTCCAACGATGCCGGCGTCATCGTCGACAGTTTCCATTTCACCGATATATTCCGGACCATCGAGCTGAATCCCAGCGAGAAGGAACGCTTTCTTGCCAGCATTCATGACGTGGTGGCGCAAAAGCTCTCGGTGCAACAGCTGCTGGACGCGCGCCGCCACCTGAATCATCCCACCAATCTCAAGGTCGAGGTACAGACGAAGCTCGAATTCGACAACGAGGCCTCGAGTCACTCCACGCTTTTGCAGGTGATTGCGCAGGACCTTCCGGGCCTGCTGCGCCAGATCGCGCTTACGCTCAGCTCGCACCAGTGCAACATCAAGATCGCGCTCATCGACACAGAAGGCGAGACCGCGATTGACGTGTTCTATCTGACGAGCCGCGAGGAAAAGCTGACTCCGGAATCGCAGGAAGCGCTGGGCAAGGACCTGACCGCCGCTCTTGAAGCGATGCGGGCACCGGCCGGGGCGTAAGCCTGCGCCGCCCCTACGGGACCTCGAAGCATTCCCCACGCTGAAGCGCGGGGCTAACAAACACAGCGCCTACGGCGCGGCTGCCAAGACATTCCTTATGCAGTTCTCGGTCGCTGCTTCGCGGCAGGGTCCTACTCGTCACTCTTCTTGACAAGATACTCGTCGAGCAGAACGGCGACGAGCACCGCCGTGGGGATGGCGACCAATGCGCCGACGACGCCTTCGACTGCGGAACCGAGAAGCAACGCGACGAAGATGGCGAGCGCGGGCAGGTGGACGCGGTGCTTCATGATGCGGGGAATGAGCAGGGAGTTCTCGATCTGAACATAGATGAGAAAGAAGATGACCACACCGAGCACGCGGCCCCAGGAGTCGATGGCCGCCACCAGAATTGCAAGCACGATGGAAACGGCCGCGCCGAGGACAGGAATTATATTGAGCAGACCGGTGAGCACGCCCAGGCCGTAGGCGTAGCGGATATTGAGCGAGAGATAGAGGATGGTGCTTGCCATTCCCAGGATGAGCATGAGGCTGGCCTGGCCGATAAGCCACTTTTCCATGCGCCCGGCGGCGCGTTGCAACGTGACGTCGAGACGGTGGCGGGGCTGCGGAGGAAGAAACGAGAGAAACCAATGGTAAGCGACGTCACCTTCGAGGATGAGATAGAGCGTAAGCACGAATCCGGCGGCGACCTGAACGAGCACGCCGGCCCAGTTGGTGAGCGAGAGAAGCAACCCGGCGGCGGCATTGCTGAAGGAACCCTGAATCGAGGAGATAAGTTCAGCGGAGTTCAGGCCGCCCACAAAGGGAATTTGCTTGAACCTGGCCAGGAGCACGGGAAGGCGCGCGGGCATTTCGCCGTTGAGTGCCTGCAGATCGCGGATGACGGGCGGGATAGCGAGAAAGCCGAAGGCCGTGAAGGCGCCTGCCACAATGAGCAAAAGAAAAAAGATGGCTGTGGCGCCATGGAATGGATGCCACCGGCCGACGCGCAGCCGCGAGGTGGCACGCACCACCGGCGAAAGGACGACGGCGAAAAGCGCGGAAACATAGAGCAGCACCAGGACACTGCGCAACAGCCACGCGACGTAGATGGCGAAGGCAAATGCGAAAGCAAAAACGATGTGGCCGCGAATGCTTTGCGCAGATTTTGACGCGGACTGATTCATACGAGGCGATCCTTGCGAAACGAAAGCAGAGTTTGCGGAGTTAGCGGGGTTAGCGGCGCTAGTCGGTAGTAACCAAGCTAACACCGCCAACACCGCTAACGCCGCTTGTCTTCACTGGCCGCCGGCGATGATCGAGCCGAGGATGCCGCCCACCAGTCCGGCGCCACCCGCCTGCTGAGCCGCCGGAGCCTTCGGCAGATATTCGTAGATCTGGTGGGCGAGGCGCGAGATGGGCAGCGTCTGCAGCCAGACTGCGCCAGGACCGACCAACTGCGCAAGAAAGATTCCATCGGCGCCGAAGATCATGTTCTTGATGCCGGGAACCATGGTGATCTGGAAGCCGACCGAGGCCTGGAACGCGCCGACGTGGCCCGGATGCACGCGCAGGACTTCGCCGGGCGCGAGGTTTTTCTGGACGAGTTCGCCGGAGAGCTCGAGCCACGCCGTGCCCGCGCCGCCAATGCGCTGCAGCAGGAATCCATCGCCGCCAAAGATACCCGCGCCGAGCGATTGCTGAAATCCCAACGTGATGGTGACCTGCGGCGTGGCGCACAGGAAACCGTGACGGTGCACCAGATACTCCTGCCCCTGGCCGAGCTCGACGGGCACAATGTGGCCGGGGACTTTAGTGGCGAACGAAACTGAGCCGGGATACTGGACTGCGCGGTACTCGGTCATGAAGATGCTGGCGCCGGCAGCCGCGCGCTTGAGGACGCCGAAGAATCCGCCGCCCCCGCCCATTTGCGTGTGCGTCGTCATCCCGATGGATGCGGTCATCCACGAGAGCTCGCCACTCTCAGAGAACACGCTCTCATCGGGATTGAGGTCGACTTCGAGAACCGGCATGGTGGTGCCGAGAATGCGGGCCTGCATAGGGAATGCCTCCTGTCAGAAAACAGTGTAACCAAAAGCGGGGAACGAGGGAGCAAGAAGACAGGCGTTGCGATCATTGCTCGTCGCGGTGCGCGATGATCGAATCCTTGATGCGGTCGTAGACGTCGCTGGGAAGCACGCCATGATCGAGAAGGTCCAGCTTGGAACGGTAGGGGCGGAAGCGGATGATGCGGCCGGCCCAGGGGGGCGTCATGCCGGGAATCTTGAGCAGTTCCTCCACGTTGGCGTGGTTAATGTCGATGAGCGCCGCGGGGGGTGGAGCGGGTTTGGATTTCGGCGCGGATTGCGGTGCGTTGGACTGTGCAAGGCCGGGGATGGCGCGCAGGCTCACGGCGAAAAGGAGAATCAGGAGCACCGCGCATGGCTTGCGGAGTTGCACGCAACCATTCTCCACCTGCTCATGGGCTGGGGGCAAGAAAGGGATTTGACAGCGCGGGGGATTTACACGTAGTTTGGATACAGATGCAGAGCTTCCGCCATCATGGGCACCACCATCATCATGGAACATCCATGCCGGCGGACTGCCATGGCCTGAAGTAGACGGCCAGAGAGATCAGAAAGAAGTAAACGAGCCCGCCGGCGAAGACGCTGGTGGGCTTTTTCATGTGCAAACAAAAATCTGAAGGGAAGAAACGAAGATGAGTACTTCACCGACAATCGATTTTGAGAAGATGGATGGCCTCGTGCCGGGGATCGTGCAGGACGCGCGCACAGGCGAGATGCTGATGCTGGGTTTTCTGAATGCAACGAGCTATCAGAAGACGCTCGAGACCGGGTTTGTGACCTTCTGGAGCCGCACGCGCCAGAAGTTGTGGATGAAAGGCGAGACCAGCGGCAACCGCCTGCGCGTGATTTCGGCTGCGACCGACTGCGACAACGATGCGCTGCTGTTTCGCGTGGAAGTGGAAGGCGACGGGCTGGTGTGCCACGAGGGCACGGTGAGCTGCTTTACCAAACCCATCGCGATCAACGCGGAGGTGAGCCGTGGCTAACAAATTGAGACTGGGAATTCCCAAGGGCAGTTTGCAGGACGCGACCATTGCGCTGTTCAAGCGAGCTGGGTGGAACATTTATGCCGACGGCCGCTCCTATTTTCCGTCGATCGACGACGGCGAGATTGAGTGTATGCTGATTCGCGCGCAGGAGATGGCGCGCTACGTGGATCACGGCGTGCTGGACGCTGGACTGACGGGCATCGACTGGGTGGTGGAGAGCGGGCTGGACGTGGCCAGCGTGACCACGCTGACGTATGCCAAGCAGAGCCGGCGCAAGGTGCGCTGGGTGCTGGCGGTGCCGGAGTCGAGCAGCTACGAGAAGGCCGAGGATCTTGAAGGCAAGATTATTGCGACTGAACTGGTGGAGACCTGCAAGCGATATTTTGCGGCGAAGGGCGTGAATGTGAAGGTGGAATTCAGTTGGGGCGCGACGGAAGTGAAGCCGCCGATGCTGGCCGACGCCATTGTAGAAGTGACGGAGACGGGCAGCTCGCTGAAGGCCAACCACCTGAAGATTATCGACACCGTGATGGAGAGCGAGACGCACTTGATCGCGAGCAAGGCCGCGCTGGCCGATGCGTGGAAGCGGCAGAAGATGGACCAGATTGCGACCATGCTGCGAGGCGCGATTGACGCGCAGGCGCAGGTCGGGTTGATGCTGAACGTGAAGCGCGCGGACCTGGAAGCGGTACTGGCAGTGCTGCCGGCATTGAATTCGCCCACGATTTCGCAGTTAAACGACTCGGAGTGGGTGGCCGTGAACACGATCGTCGAAGAGCGCGTGGCGAGGGACGTGATTCCGCGGCTGAAAGCTGCGGGCGGGGCCGGGATTGTGGAGTATCCGCTGAATAAAGTGGTGCTGTAAGCGAGAGTGAGATGAAGCTGATCCGGACGAGAGGACTCGGGAGCCAGGCCGCGGCGGAAACGCTGGCAGCGCTGGAGCGGCGCGGTGGAGCGGCGCTGGATGCAGTGCTGCCGGCGGTGAAGCGCATTGTGGCCAACGTGCGCAGGCGCGGCGATCGCGCGCTGCTCGCCTATGCGGCGGAATTTGACGGGCTGAGCGGGCCGGGCGCAACGAATATCGCCGCGCTGCGCGTGACGCCGGAAGAGATGGCGGCGGCGTGGAAGGCGCTCGATCCTGCTTTGCGCGACGCTCTGCGCACTGCGGCCGCACAGATTCGCGGATTTGCCAAACGGCAGATGCCACAATCATGGAGCCATTCGCCGGTGCGGGGCCTGAAGACTGGACAACTTGTGCGGCCTCTTGGATCTGTCGGATGCTACGTACCCAGCGGACGGCATCCGCTGCCATCAACACTGTTGATGACCGCGATTCCCGCACAGGTGGCGGGGGTGGAGCGCATCGTCGTGGTTTCGCCGAAGCCCGCTGCGGAAACTTTAGCAGCGGCACACTTGCTGGGCATTACGGAGTTTTACCGGCTGGGCGGTGCGCATGCCGTAGCAGCTCTGGCATACGGAACGGCGACGCTGCCAAGCGTGGACAAGATTGTGGGTCCGGGAAATTTGTATGTGACGGCAACCAAGCGGCTGGTGGCCTTTGATTGTGCGATCGACATGCTGGCGGGGCCGACGGAAATTGTGGTGACAAGCGAAGGCGGTCGCGCCGAGGACATTGCGGCGGATCTGGTTGCGCAGGCGGAACACGATCCTGAGGCGCTGGCTATTTTTGTCACGACACGCGAGGAGCTGGCGCGGGCGGTGATCGCGGAGACAAAGATTCGCAGCCGCGAAAATGCCGTGGCTCGCGAGGCCTTACGGCGCAATGGCGTTGTAATTGTGGCGCGCTCGGCTGCAGAGGCGCACGCGATCACGAATCGGCTCGCGGCCGAGCATCTGACCGTAGATGCGGCGAGCGATCTGGAGTGGGTAGAGAATGCTGGATCGGTGTTTGTGGGCCGTTGGTCGGCGCAGCCTATGGGCGATTACATCTCAGGACCGAATCACACGCTGCCTACGGGCGGCATGGCGCGGGTGCGCGGCGGGTTGAGCGTGAACGATTTTGTGAAATTGATCACGGTGCAGGAGTACACGGCGGAAGGCGTGCGCACGCTCGCGCCGAAGGCCGCGCTGCTGGCCGAGGCGGAAGGGTTGATCGGCCATGCGGAAGCAATCCGCGTGAGGCTGGACGCGAAACCCGCTCGCGAAGGGAGGTCTCGTGGCTGAGTCATTGACAACCACTTCTCCGACGCCGCGTGCGCGGGTGCAGGCGATGAAGGAGTATCACCCTCCACTCGGCTGCCGCGACAGGCTGCGGCTGGACTTCAATGAGAACACGCTGGCCTGTTCACCAAGAGTCAAGGAAGCGCTGGCGGCAGTTTCCATGGGCGCGCTCACGCGCTATCCCGAGCGCGAGCCAGTGGAAGCGATTGTGGCCGCACAGCTGGGCCTGAAAGCGGAACAGGTCGCGCTGACCAACGGCGTGGACGAGGCGATTCACGTGCTCTTCGAGGCCTTTCTCGAAGCGGGCGATGAGCTGCTGCTGCCCGTGCCCACTTACACCATGTACGAGGTGTATGCTTCGGCGACCGATGCGCGTGTGGTGACGGTGCAGGCGGCGGACGACTTGGTGTTTCCATTCGAGCGGCTGGTGGCGGCGATCACGCCGAGGACCAAAGTGATTGCGATTGCCAATCCCAACAGCCCGTCGGGCTCGGTGGCCACGCGCGAGCAGATCCTGGAGCTGGCGCGGCGCACGCCGCAAGCCGTGATGCTGGTGGACGAGGCGTACTTTCACTTCCACGGCGAAACCGTGATGGACCTGGTGGGCACAGTGCCGAACCTCATTGTGGCGCGCACGTTTTCGAAGGCCTACGGGCTTGCCGGGTTGCGATTGGGACTGCTGGCCGGACCGGTGGAATTGATGCGGTGGGTGCGGCGCGTGCTTTCGCCCTACAGCGTGAACTCGCTGGCGCTGGTGTGCCTGCAAGCGGCGCTTGCGGACGAGGGCTATCTCGACTGGTACGTGACCGAGGTGCTGGCCGCACGCAGCGAGTTTGAGGCGGCACTGGATGCGGCGGGAGTGCGCCGCTGGCCAAGCCGAGCGAATTTTATTCTGGTCGAGATTGGCGCGCGGCACGTCGAGTTTGTGCGGCTGATGCGCGACGCAGGAGTGCTGGTGCGCGATCGCTCGAGCGATCCCGGCTGCGACGGCCGAGTGCGCATCACCATCGGAACGCGCGATCAGATGAGACAGGCCGTGGTGACCTTGAATGAGGTGCTGGCCGCACTGCGGAGCGGAGGCGAGACACGATGACGACGAGAAAGAGCGCGAAAGTTGCGGGACGCACTGGCTTGCGCACGGCAACCATTGTGCGCAACACCACAGAGACGCGCATCGAGCTGGAGCTGACCATCGAGGGCAGCGGCCGGTACAAGATCACTACGGGCATTCGCTTTTTCGATCACATGCTGGAGTTGTTTACGCGGCATGGCGCATTCGATCTGACGCTCGCATGCGACGGCGACCTGGATGTGGACCAGCATCACACGGTGGAAGACGTCGGGATCGCGCTCGGCGAAGCTTTCGATAAAGCGCTGGGCAACAAACGCGGCATCCTGCGCGCCGGCTACTTTGTGATGCCGATGGATGAGACGCTGGCGATTGCCGCCGTGGACCTGAGCGGGCGCTCGGCCTTTGCCGTCGATACCAAGGTGCGAACGCGGCTCGTGGGCGATTTGCAGACCGAGCTGGTGACGGATTTCTTCGAGGGTTTCGCGCGCGGGGCGCGTGCCAATGTCCACGTGAAGATCATGTACGGACGCTCGAATCATCACAAGATCGAGGCCATCTTCAAGGCGTTTGCGCGAGCGCTGCGCGTGGCCTGCAGCCGCGACAAGCAACTGGGCGATATGCTGCCGTCGACGAAGGGATTGCTGTAGGTCGATTGCGGTTCGTGCTATCCCACCTTAACCGTCCGCTTACGCGGACGGCGAAGGTGGGGCACCCGAGTTCTTAGGCGAGAGGAAGATTTGCTCTGATGCGCGTGACGGTGATCGACTACAAGGCCGGCAATCTGACGTCGGTACTGAAGACGCTCAGGCATCTGGGCGCGGAGCTTGTGGTGACGGACGGCGATTTGTCGTTGGTGGAAGCGGCAGAGCGGATTGTGCTGCCGGGCGTAGGGCACTTTGCCGCCACAGAGCGGCTGGATGCGACAGGGCTGACGGGCGCGATTCGCGACGCGATTGCGCGCGGCGTGCCGTTCCTGGGAATTTGCGTGGGGATGCAGTGGCTCTACGCGGGATCGACCGAGGCGCCGCAGCAGCCGGGGCTCGGAGCATTCTCAGAATCCTGTTCGCGCTTCGCTGAGTGCACGGAGAAAGTTCCGCACGTGGGATGGAATTCGCTTGAAGTGCGCGAAGGGTCGAGGCTGCTTGCGGGCGTGGAGCCGGGCGAGTTCGTGTACTTCACGCATTCCTACAAGGGGCCGGTTACGGCGGATACAGCCGCGGTGACACAGTATATTGAGCCGTTCGCGGCGGCCGTGGAGCGCGGGAACGTGATGGGCGTGCAGTTTCATCCGGAGAAATCGGGCGAGACGGGGCTGAAGATTTTGCGGAATTTTCTCGCGTGGCAGGCGAAAGGAGCGGGATGCTGACGAAGCGCATTATTGCCTGCCTCGACGTGCACGCGGGGCGCGTGGTGAAGGGCGTGCAGTTTGTGGACCTGATCGACGCGGGCGACCCTGCAACCCAGGCGGCACGGCATGCACGCGAGGGCGCGGACGAAATTGTGCTGCTCGACATTACGGCGACCCACGAGGGAAGGCAGACCTTGCTCGATACGGTGCGGCGCACGGCGCGCGAACTGTTTGTGCCGTTTTGTGTGGGCGGAGGCATTAAGTCGGCGCGCGACGCGGAGCAGGTGTTTGAGGCGGGCGCGGACAAGGTGAGCATCAACTCTGCGGCGCTAGCCGACCCGGATTTGATCAGCGCCATTGGCAGCAGTTTTGGCGCGCAGGCGGTGGTGGTGGCCATTGACGCGCGGCGCGATCCTGCGGCTGCGGACCCCGTGCGCGAGGCGCAGGTTTTTGTGCATGGCGGGCGCAAGCCGGCGGGGCGGCGAGTGGTGGAGTGGGCGCGCGAGGCCGAAGAACGCGGCGCGGGCGAGATTCTGCTGACTTCGATGGATGCGGACGGGACGCGCGCGGGATTTGACTGCGAGCTGACCGCGGCGGTGAGCGAGGCCGTGGGCATTCCCGTGATTGCTTCGGGCGGCGCGGGCACGGTGGCGCATTTTGCCGATGTCTTCGGGCGCGGACAGGCACACGCGGCGCTGGCGGCGAGTATTTTTCATTTTGGCGTCTCGACATCGCGTTCGCTCAAAGAGGAGCTGGCGAAGGCGGGCGTACCAGTGAGGCTGCCATGCTGATTCCTTCCATCGATTTGCTGGGCGGGCGCATTGTGCAACTGGTGCAGGGCGAGAAGCTGCGCCTGGCGTTTGACGATTTTGAATATTGGATCGAGAAGTTCTCGCGGTTTCCCCTGGTGCAGTTGATCGACCTGGACGCGGCGATGCGGCAGGGCGAGAACTCCGCGCTAGTGGAGCGGATTGCGAAGAGGCTACCGGTGCAGGCGGGAGGCGGCATCCATACGGTCGAGCGGGCGCGGCAGGTGCTCGAGGCAGGCGCGCAACGCGTGATCATCGGGTCGGCGCTTTTCTCGGCCGAGGGCACGGTGAACACGGAGTTTGCGGCGAAGCTGGCGAAGAGCGTGGGCGCCAAGCGAGTGGTGGCCGGAATCGACACGAAAAACGGTCGCATTGCCGTGAAGGGTTGGAAAGCGCAGGTAGAGTTGACACCCGACGATGCGATTCCACAGCTCGAGGCGTATGTAACCGCGTTCCTCTATACGCACGTGGACACGGAAGGGACCATGCGGGGATTTCCCATCGACGTGGCGGCGCGGTTGCGCAAGCTAATGAAGAAGCAACTCATCGTGGCCGGCGGCATTCGCAGCCAGCAGGAAGTGGATGCGCTGGATGCGTTGGGCGCGGACGCCGTGGTGGGCATGGCGGTGTATACGGAATTGCTGGCGGTATAAGAAACGCAGGGAGCGAGGGAGCGAGTCAGCAAGCGTCCCACCCTTTTGCGAAAGACACAAAAGGATGGGGCACGGAGCGCATTGTTTCAAGTCGACTCGATCTCTTTGCTTCCCTGGCCGACGGCGTGGCTGGTTTCGATGCGGGCCGCGCGCAGCAGGCGCGCGATCTGCTTGAGATGCAGTTGCGCCGCGTAGGCGCGCATGATTTCGGCCTGGGAGAAATCGACGCCGGTGTGGCGGACTGCGTCCATGCGCGCTTCGAGGTCCGCGATGTCCTGTTCGAGGTTGATGCCCTCGGCCGGCTTGCTGAAGCGCCAGCGGTGAATGCAGCCGGCGATGAAATTGAAGCCGGAGTGAATGTCGTCTGCGAGGCGCGTTAGGACGGGCTCCAACTGCTGCGCGAAGCGGTCTTCGTGACTGTCTTTGACGGCAAGCTCAAGGGCCAGAAGCGCGTTGTAGAGGGAACGGCCGGACAGTGTGAGCAGGCTCAGGCCTTCGCGCCAGCCGGGGCTGCTGGGCTCGTTGCGCGCCGCCTCGAGGAGCTGATTGTTGCCGCGCAGCAGGGCCTGCAGGTTTTTGCGCAGCGCGGGCAGATCTTGTGAGGACGCGCCGCGAAACCCCTTGAGGACGGCCTCGAAGAATGCGCCGAGCACGAGGAATTCCTGAGCCAGACCGTCGCGCAGCCAGACGCGCGCGCGGTCGGGAAGAACGAGCGTGGTGACGGCCAGCGCGATGACAATGCCAAACAACACTTCAAGAACGCGATCGAGCGCCAGGTTCCAGCGCGAAGCCGAACTGGGGACCAGCAAGATGATGGTGATGGTGACGCAGGCAAGGCGCGCGCTGTCGCGCATTCCCAGCAAGCCACTGACGACGATGGCGAGAAAGACCGCGAGGACGTAGTTCCAGGGAGGCGCGCTGAAGAGAGAAAAGGCAAAACCGAAGAAGGCGCCGATGAAGGTGCCGAGGATGCGGTCGCGCGAGGCGGTAACGGTGGCGCCGACATTCGATTGCATGACGATGATGGCGCTGATGGATCCCCAATAGCCGTCGTGGAGGCCGAAGCGCAATGCCAGCCACCAGCAAAGGGTCGCGGCGAGTGCGGTCTTAGCGGCATGGATGAGCAAACGACGCCGCTCGAAGGTAAGAATCCCTTGCTCGCCGTCACTTTCGAGGCGCAGCTTGACGGCGAGTTGGTGTTGCGACCAGGTCTTTTTGGTTCTCAAGCGCATGGGGGCGATCCGCGGTTGAATTCTCTCACATTTCGAGAACGAAAATCTGCGCATCCTCGCATGCCGTAGCATACTAGTGAGAAGCCCGCGGCCGGTTGGGCTCAAAGAACCCCATGCTACGCGTCGGATACCCAGCTTCCATTTCAGCAGATCTGCTGCGCGATTTCCCCGAGGAAGTCGAGCTGATTCCCGTGTCGGAAAAAATGGACCACGACGTTGAGATCGACGTATGGATTCCCGACCCTTATGCAACCCGGGCCATGCGCGCCTGGCCGCACCTGCGCGGAGTGAAGCTGGTGCTGTCGATGATGGCGGGCACTGAATGGATTCCGGGAACGGTGGGGCCCCATGTGACGATCTGCAATGCACATGGAGCGCACAACATTTCCACGGCGGAGTGGACGCTGGCGGCCATTCTGGCAATGCTGAAGTATTTTCCACTGTATATCGATATCCAAAAGTCGGGGATATGGAAGCGCCGCTTCGAGGCCAGCGCGCACTATGCGCAAATTACTGGCGACACGCGGCCGTTCCATCCCGAAGTGATGCAAGAGGAGTTGACGGGAAAGACAGTGCTGATGGTGGGGTACGGGGCGATCGGCCAGGAGATCGAGCGCATGCTCGCGCCGTTCAACGTGAAGATGCTGCGCGTGGCGCGCAACGCACGCACTGCGCCCGAAGTGCACGCCGTGAGCGAGCTGGAACAATTGCTGCCGCAGGCCGAAGTGGTGGTTCTGATTCTTCCCTCCACCGCGGAAACCAAGGGACTGATGGGCAGACGCCAGCTTTCCTTAATGCGGCAAGGTACGCTGCTGGTGAATTCGGCACGCGGGCCGATTGTGGATACCGATGCGCTGGTGGAGGCGCTCGAACAGGGGCGGATTCGCGCCGCGATTGACGTGACCGATCCCGAGCCGCTGCCGGCGGGACATCCGCTGTGGAGCTGCCCGAATCTGCTGATTACGCCGCACATCGCTGGATCGTCGCCGCAATTTGCGCCGCGCGCGCTGCACACGGCGGCCGATGAGTTGCGGCGCTATATGAAGGGCGAGCCGCTCAAAAATGTAGTTCAAACCGCGATTTGATCGGAAGCGGCGGCGCGGCGCCACTCGCGCAGGCCGAGAATGGCGAGACCCACAAGACCTGCATAGAGCACGGCCGTGATCCATAGATCCTTGTAGATGTACTCGCCAATGTAGACGAGATCCACGATGATCCAGAGCCACCAGTTGGCGATATGCTTGCGCGCGCCCCACCAAGAGGCAATAAGGCTATAGCTCATAAGCACGGCGTCGAGATAAGGCAACGCGGCGTGGAGATGCCGGGCCAGCGTTCCCAGCACGAAGCTGCCCGGTATGCCCAGGAGAATGGCCGTGATAAGGCTCGAACGCGGGAGCGGGACAACGCGCACCGTGCCTTCCTGGCGCACTCCGCGCCACCAGTGCCACCAGCCGTAGAAGGTGAAGGCGACGAAGAAGACCTGCAGCAACGCATCGGAGTACAGGCCGGCGCGATAGAAGACCACCATGTAGAGAAAAATCGAAACCAGAGTGACCGGCCAGCAGATGAGCAGTCGCCGGGTGGTGAGCCAGATGCCGAGGATGGCAGTGATGGCTCCCGCGAGCTCGAGGCCATGCGCGATGAGCCAGGCAGCGATGAGCGTCCAGGTCATTGCAGCGTCACTCTGCGTGAGTTGCGGGCTTTGGCGCGGCGGCGCAGAGCGTCGAGCAACTGGCGGCCCGCGTCGCTCAAGAACCATTGCGCGTGACCGATAAGCCAACCATCGTAGGCCGCGACGGCTTTTTCTTCATCGCGCAGCACGCCGAGGAAGTAGTCCGCTTCAGAGAGCGCGAATTCGGCGTGGCAGAGCGCGGTCATGGGCGCGAGCGCGGCGGCTTCTCCGACGGGGAGTGGGCGGATGGATTCGTAGCCATCTAGAAGTGCATCGAGATGGTCAAGGTGGATGGGCACATCGTCGGGGTGCGCGGGATCGTCGACCAGTGTCAGCCATTCGACGATGTTGCGCTCGATGGCGTGGGCCAGGTCGTGCACGGCGTTTGTGCGGTCGGCGAGGCCGAAGTCGATGATGGCGGTGGCGCGCGCGTCGGGAGTTTCGTCGCTCCAGAAAAGATTGGATGCGTGCAGGTCGTTGTGGGTCCAGAGGGAGCCGAGCGCGGGAAGCAGCGGCGCGAGCTCGGCGTGAAAGGGCGTGAGGATGTCGAGCGCCTGCGCGGCGCAGACGCGAACGGCAGCGTGGCGAGCCAGCGATGGGCGCAGGGCAAGATAACGAGCCATGGCCGCGATCGGATCGCGCGCGGCGAGGACGGTGAAACTGGCGACCAGCGGGCGGGGTTTGCGGGGCGGTGCGGCGAAATCCCGCGCGGCCAGATGGAGACTCGCGAGCGCCTGCCCGGCGGAATGCGCATGGGCCGCGGCGCGAAACGGCGTCCAGGAGATTCCATCCTCGTAGAGATCGATACCCGCCGGGGTTTCGTGTACCTCGTAGATTGAGTCGCCGAGTTCGATTGCGGTTTCTCCTGACGCGGACGCAAAGACGCGCGGGACGGGCGCGCCGTGGGCGAGCAGATGTGCGAGGAAACGATGCTCCTCGAGCAGGCCTTCGCGATCGCGCACGAATTGGTGGTGACGCTTGATGAAGACGTTGGTTTCTTTTGTGGCAACCACGCCGGCGGCGGAAAACGGGCGCGGGCTCACGGTGAGAATGCGCTCCGGTCGCCCTAGCGCAGGAAATTGGCCGAGCAGCGCGCGCACTTCGTCCAACGTGAGCGGAGGCCAGTCGGGAGGGACCAGCGTGCCGTCCAGGCCGTGGGCTGTTGCGGTTGGGGTCATGGTTGCTAACTGCTTTCCGATGATCTTACGCCCGCTAAAGCGGGCTATACGTCGATTCACGCACTGATCCCCAGGCTTACGCCTGGGGCTACCCTCTTTCGCCCGCTTCGCGGGCTCTTAAAACGTATAGTGGGCCGAGAGGCGCACGGTTGCGGGCGCGCCTTCCCAGACAAATGTATCGCCGTAACTTGCGCCGGTGTCGGACCAGTAGCGCTTGTTGGCGATGTTATCGGCGTAAATGCGAAAGGTGACGCGACCTTGCTCGCCGCCGGGCGTATAGCGTGCTCCCAGGTTGAAGAGATTGTAACTGGGGACGCTGACGGTGTCGTCGCGCAGGGCTTGCTTGCGCGATGCGAAGTTGCAGCCGGGCATGAGATGTAACCCGCGAACGCGCGGCACGGTGACGTCGGCGAAAAGATTCGCCTGCACCTGCGGGACGTTGATCACCTGCTTGTTGTCGTAGGTCGGCGTGCCAGTGTTGGTCGAGGTGGCGTTCATGGCGGCGGTGGAAAAGTTTAGGTGCAGCCAAGTTGCGGCTTTGCCTTCGGCGTTGAACTCGACGCCATTGTGGGTTTCGCGGCCCTGCGAGACGAAGTTGAAGCCGCCCGCTCCATCGCTTTCCGGATAGAAGAACGGAGCGTGCATGTGGAAGAACGCAGCGGTGAGCAGAATACGCCGGCCGGGCTCGTACTTTGCACCCACCTCGGCCTGGCGCGTGAAGAAAGGTGCGAGAAACTGGCTGCCGTTGTCGGTCCAGAAGGGGCTTTGCGGACCGAGAGACAACATCACACCGTAATTCGAATAGAGGGTGAGGTTTTCGATCGGACTGTAGGTGATGGCGAATTGCGGCAGCCAGACGGATTGGTTTTTGAGTTTTGGATCGCAGGCGCCAGCGATGGTGAAATCGGAGCAGCTTGCATATGCGGAGTAGTTGTGGTCGTGCAGCGCGTCGTAGCGGCCGGCGGCGATGAGCGCTATGCGGCCGGGAAGATGAATGCGGTCCTGAAGAACCGCGGAGGATTGGTGGCTGTCTAAGAACAATCGGCGCGGGCCTGCGGATTCGAGTGTTGGCTCCAGCGAATTCGGATCACCGGGAGGCGGTAATGCGGCGATGGGCTGATAGATATTGGCGGAGCCGATGTAGGTGTAGACAGCACCATCCTGCACCACGCCGCTGGGATCGTAAGGATCCTGCACGGTGTAGAAGCCGGGCTGCTGCACGCTGCGCCGGAAGAGCTCGCCGCCCACGGTGATGTCGTGCGTGACCGCGCCGGTGTGGATGTGGCCTGTGATCATGGCCTCGGCTTCGGCATCGATGCGCAGTTCTCCGGGGTTGCGATAATCGTAGATGTCGTAGGCGCCGTCGGGTGAGAAGAAGAATGGATAAGGAGCGGAGCCGGTGTTGCACTCAGCCTCGTAATAACAGCCGTAGACGTAGAGCACGTTGTCCTGAATGAGCGAGTGGCTGAAGCCGGCGGCGGCAAAGGCAACCCAGTTCGGCGAGAAGGTGCGCTCGAGGCGCGCGCCGGTATTGAAGGTGTCGTAGGTGTCGGGCGGACCCCAGGGCTGATCGCCGAGCATGGTGGAGCGATAGATCTGGTTGATGTCGGGCAGCGTGGTTCCGCCGAGGAGCTGGTAGCCGCTGCCGTCGCGCTCGGTCTTGTGCTGGTACTCGAAATCGCCTTTGAGCGTGGTAGCCGGATCGATCTTCCAGTCGGCCGCGCCTGCGCCCACGGCGCGCCAGCCGTTGGTGTCGTTCATGTAGGGAACGATGCGCTCGCCGGCAAGATTCACGCGCGCGCCCACCTGCTTGCGGCTGCCGAAAAGATGGCCGAGATCGACGGCGCCATAAGCTGTTCCCCTGTGATCGGTGGTGAGATCGACGGCCTTGATGTTGGCCGGCCGCTTGGTGACGAAATCGATGAGGCCGCCTGCGGAGGCGACACCGCTTTCGACCGCGGCAATGCCCTTGAGGAACTCGACCTGCTCCTTGTTTTCGAGCGGCACATCCTGCTCGCCGGCAATGGTCATGCCGTTGACTTCAAAACCGGTGGCGAGATCGAGCGGAAAGCCGCGGATCTGAAAGACGCCGTAATAGCCGACGGGATCGTAGTCGTCGCCGACCGAGGCATCGTTCTTCACCACGTCGGAAAGCAGGCGCGCGCCTTGGTCGCTGAGCAGGTCGCGGGTGACGACAGTGGCCGAAAGCGGCGTTTCGCGGAGCGGGGCTCCATCGAGCGTGCCAACGGTGATGGATTGGGGAAGATAGTTGTCTTCGATTTCACCGTGCACCACGACGGTGGTGGTGACGGGTGCCGGTTTCTGCTGTGCGGGTGCGGGATTCTGCGCCGGCGAGGAATTCGGCGTGGCCGACGGCGCGGGGGCGGGGTTTTGCTGGGCGGTCTGCGCGGTCAGTGGGGTGATCAGGGGCGCGGCAAGGCAGAGGAACAACAGGAAAGCCCTGGCGAACGAGATGGGGACAATGCGGAGGAGGGTTTGGCGATCGCGAGGGATGCGAGTGGCGGATGACATGGGTTTCCTTTGCTTCGTTTTGCCTGAAACAAAGGAGCTTGAGCTGCGATGGAAGGAAGAGCTGCTGCTCGGCTTCGAAAGCTTCCCACGCCGGTATTATCCGGATCGGGTTCGAGGGTATTTCTCAGCCCCGCAATCCTGCGGAGCACCCCTGTTTCAATGATTCAATTGAAACACCGCAGGCGGAGAAAGGCAAATGCGGCGCGTTTGCCCGGTTTGTTACCGCGCGGCGGGTTTTGCCGGAGCCTGGGCGGCGCGGGAGCCCGCGAGAGCAGCCGGCGCGGCCAGCGAAGCGATCGAAGCGCTGGAGAGAACTTCCATCATGGCCTGCTGCGCTTCAATCCAAACCGGATGCGCGGGACACCGCGCCTTGCGGGAGCAGGACCTGCCGGGGATGAGGCAGAGGTTAAGACAGATGGCGCCGTCGATGGCCTCGATGACCTCGCGCATGGATGCCGCGGCGCCGCGCTGGGAAATGTGAAAACCGCCCAACTGACCGCGGCGCGAGGAGATGAGCCCGGCGCGCGCGAGGGATTGCAGGACTTTCGAGAGAAAGCTCTGCGGCGCGCCTGTGGAGCGAGCCAGATCGGGAAGTGAAACCCGCCCGTTGCCTTTGAGGGCGGTAAGTTGAATCATCACGCGCACGCCATAATCGGCGGCGCGCGTCAGTTGCATGGACGAATTCGGTTTCTTCATTGGGCCATCCTACCGAACAAATCTTTTGAGCGCACAAACGCCGCTCGATGCGAGGCGTACGGTCCTCTTTCAGGACCTGGCACGATCCGTGTTGCCAATCGGGAGCGTAATTGAATTCATCACAATCTGATGTGTTATTGGTCACAGACCCCGGGTTGCCACGGGCGATAGCGTTGCTTTTTCCAAGTGAAATTGGAGAGAAACAGTCCAGAATATGCCGCGCTTGCTCTGCCGCCGTTTCAGTCTGCATTTTTTAGCCCGACAGGGAAGAACGGGGCAGGCTTTGGCGCGGGGATTTGCGGTAGCTTGCAGCGCTGATTGCGCCCCAGTTTCAAGAATGAAAGGACCTGTCCGATCGTCATGAACCCTTATCCCGCAGTGGACCCCATTCCTTTGCCGGCTCCCGTGTGGCTGATGAAGCTGTTGCACGTGGTCACGCTGTCGCTGCATTTTGTGGCTGTGGAGATGCTTCTGGGCGGGTTGCTGCTGGCGATTCTGCTCAGCCTGTTCCGCTCGTCGGCAAACGCTCACACTACCGCTCGGGCATTGGCGCGGCGGCTCACCATCGTGATGACGTATGTGATCAACCTGGGCGTGCCGCCGCTGCTTTTTGCGCAGGTGCTCTATGGGCGCGCGCTCTACACCAGCAGCGTGCTGATCGGCGTTTACTGGATCGCCCTCATCCCCACGCTGATCCTGGTTTATTGGCTGCTCTACAAGTTCACGGCGCGGCTGGACCAGGGCAAATCGGCCTGGTGGGTGGGTCTGATTGCGTGGCTGCTGGCGGGTTGCGTGGCGCGGACGCTCTCCTCGAATATGACGCTGATGCTGCGGCCCGAGGCTTGGCACGGAATGTATGCCGCGTCGGCCATGGGCGCCTTGCTGCCCACGGGCGATCCAACGCTAACGCCACGCTGGCTGCTGATGATGGCGGGGGGGTTGTTCATCGGCGGATTGTGGCTGGTGTATCTGGCGGGGCGCAGCACCTTTACCACGGATGAGAAGACATTCGTCGCCGGGCTGGGCGGCAAGGTAGCTGCCGGTTTTGGGATCGTCTATCTGGCCGCGGGACTGTGGGCGGCGAGCGTGCAGCCTGACGTGGTGAAGGCGGGACTTGCCGGCCACTCGATTTATCCGGCCTACAAGTTTGCGGGGTTTGCCGGGTACGGCTGGATCGCCCTGGTGGCGGTGGCGGTGCTGGTGGGCGCGATTGCGGGATTCAGCAAGATCGCGGCCGGCTGGTTGAGCTGGACCGCCGTTCTGGCCGGCGTGCTGGTGGAGATCATGCTGACGGTGTATCGCGACGGCGTGCGCGACGTAACACTTTTATCGAAAGGCTACGACGTTTGGGACCGGGCCGTCGAGACCAACTGGGGCGTGGTGGGATTGTTCCTCGTGCTCTTTGTTGGCGGACTGGGTGTGATTGGATGGCTCGTGTCCGTTGTGGCGCGCGCACAGAAGACCATGGAGGGCGCGGCGTAACCGCGAAGAGACTGCGATGAGTGAGACTGCGGCTGTAACAAACATTGCCCCGAATATCGTTCCAGAGCAGGTGGAGAACGGCGACACCTGGACGCGCCGTGCCTTTCTTGGCGCCGCGAGCGTGGCGGGCATTGGCTACGCTGCCGCGCTGGCCTATCCCGTGTACCGTTACCTGGCAAGCCCCAGCGAGATGGCGCTGAGCGCCTCGGCCGTGACCGAGGTGACGCTGAAGGATGCCCAGAAGCTGCCGGCGGGATCGGTGCTGATGTTCAAGTTCGGAACGGCGCCGGCCATGCTGATTCACCACGCGGACAACACCTGGGTGGCGCTCACGGCTGTTTGCACGCACCTGGGCTGCACGGTGCAATACGAGCCGCAGATGGACCGCATTCATTGTGCGTGCCACGGCGGCGTGTACAACCCTTACACCGGCGCCAACGTGAGCGGGCCGCCGCCCAAGCCGCTCAAGCTTTTCAAGGTCGCCGTCAACGACACGGGAGTCGAGGTATCGCGAGGATAATGGATGCGGACGCAACGGCGTGATCGCCGCGGCGTCCTAATTCTCGCAGCATAAGGAGCTTTCATGGGAATCCTCGATCTCTTCAGCCTCAAGGGCAAGAACGCACTGGTCACCGGTTCCGGGCAGGGCCTGGGAGCCGGCATGGCGATCGCCTTTGCGCAGGCCGGCGCCAACGTAACGCTGCATAACTACGACGCGGTGCGCGACGAAACCATAGAGGAAGTCAGGAAGACAGGCGTCCGCTACATCACGCGGTCGGGCGACGTGTGCGATGAAGCTGTTCGCAAGATGCTGGTGGACGACACGGTGAAAGAGTTCGGCTCGATCGACATCCTGGTGAACAACGCGGGAACCATCAGGCGTGCGCCGGCTGCCGAGCACTCAGCGGAGTTCTGGAACACGGTGATCGACACGAATCTGAATTCAGTGTGGTTCCTGAGCCAGTACGCGGGACGTCTGATGCTCAAGCAGGGGCACGGCAAGATTATCAACACGGCTTCGCTACTGTCGTTTCAGGGCGGAATTACGGTGCCCGGTTATGCCGCGGCCAAAGGCGGCGTGGCGCAGTTGACCAAGGCTCTGGCCAATGAGTGGGCCGACAAGGGCATCAACGTGAATGCCATCGCTCCCGGCTACATGGCGACGGACAACACCACTGCGTTGCGCGCCGATGCGGCACGTTCGGCGGCGATCCTAAGCAGAATTCCCATGGGACGCTGGGGGCTGCCTTCGGATCTGGCGGGCACGGCGGTGTTTCTTGCCTCGGAGGCGAGCAATTACGTGCAGGGTCACGTGCTGGTGGTGGACGGCGGATGGCTTTGCCGTTAGAGCGGAGTTAGCGGGGTTTGCGGAGCTAGCGGAGTTAGGACGCGGCGTTTGTGCATCAACCTAACTTCTCTCACTCGGCCGGCACCGCGAGCACTGCTTAGATACTTACTGGATTTCACAAGGATTGAAGCATGACGACAAAAATGATCGCGAGTAGTGTTTACGACTGGATGGATGAGCGGCTGGGCCTTTCGGAGCTGGCCGCTTTCGCGCGCAAAAAGACCGTCCCTGTGCATGCGCAATCCTTCTGGTACTACTGGGGCGGCATCACACTGTTCCTGTTCATGCTGCAATGTTTCACAGGTGTGTTGCTGCTGGTGTACTACCGGCCGGGTGTGGAAGCGTACGAATCGGTCCGGCAGATCACGTTCGTGATGCACTTTGGCTGGCTGATCCGCTCGGCGCACGCGTGGGCAGCCAACCTGATGCTGTTCGCGATCCTCGTGCACATGTTCTCAGTGTTTTTTATGAAGGCCTACCGTAAGCCGCGCGAATTGGGCTGGCTTTCCGGCATGGTGCTGTTAGGGCTGGCCGCTTGTTTCGGTTTCTCCGGCTACCTGCTGCCCATGGATGAGTTGAGCTACTTCGCCACGAAGGTCGGATTGCAGATTCCGGTGGCGATTCCGTGGATCGGTCCGGCGATTGCCAATATGCTGCGCGGCGGGCCGGAAGTAACAGAGTTTACCGTGCAGCGGTTCTTTGCGTTGCACGTGGTGGTGCTCCCTGCGCTGTTCATTCCCCTGCTTGCGTTTCACCTTTGGCTGGTGCAGCGCTACGGCAATGCCGTGCCTGAGAGCGAAGAGGCCAAGCCCACCGCGGAGCGCAAATCCATGCCGTTCATGCCGAACTTTCTGCGCAAGGACATCGCGATGTGGATCATTTCGCTCAATGTTCTGGCGCTGCTGGCTTCGGTGTTTCCCTGGGCGCTGGGCAAGCAATACGATGCGCTGGCGCCGGCGCCGATGGGCATTCATCCCGAGTGGTACTTCATGAGTCCCTTCGAGATGCTCAAATTGCTGGGCATGGTCAGGTGGCTACAGGGCGAGCCCGGAGAGATTGCAGGCATTCTTTTGTTCACACTGGGCATCGTGCTTTGGATCCTGATTCCGTTCTACGACAAGAACAAGGAATCGGGGCGGCGCGCGCGCCTCGCCCACTACTTCGGGCTGCTGGCGGTGTTCGCGCTTTTAGCCACTACTGTCATCGGCTACTGGACTATTCGCTAAAGGAAGAACGACGATGAATTATCCATTCTGGGACATACCTTATCTCGGCTCTGGCTGGGTGATTGGCATCATCGCCATCTTCCACGTCATGATCTCGCAATTTGCCGTGGGCGGCGGACTCTACCTGCCGCTGGCGGAGCGCAAGGCGCTGCGCGAGGCGCGAAACGATTGGCTCAAGGAGCTGGTGGGGTACTCGAAGTTTTTCCTTGTGCTCACCGGCGTCTTCGGCACCATCTCGGGCGTGGGCATCTGGTTTGCCATCGGATTAACGCACCCGGAAGCCACCAGCACGTTGATTCACAACTTCGTTTTCGGCTGGGCCATCGAGTGGGTGTTCTTCATCGTCGAGCTCAGCACGGCCGCCGTCTATTACTACACGTGGAACAAGATCGACGCGAAGCTGCACCTGATGGTGGGCTGGGTGTACGCGGGCGCGTCGGTATGCACGCTCGTCATCATCAACGGCATTCTCACCTTCATGCTGACGCCGGGCGACACGTGGCTTGCCGTAGCCGGCACCGGGCACGAGGCGAGCAAATTCTGGAACGCGTTCTTCAATCCCACCTATTGGCCGAGCCTGCTGCTGCGCTCGTGCGTGTGCGCTTCGCTGGCCGGCATCTGGGCGCTGATCAGTGCCAGCCGCATCGACGGGGGAAAACAAGCCGCACTCAAGGCCTCGCTGGTCAAGTGGAGTGTGAAGTGGCTGGTACCTTCATTCGTCGCCATGCCGTTCCTGTTTGGCTGGTATCTGCTTATGGTTCCCGAGTCGCAACGCGCGCTGCTCACGCTGGGCATTGACACCATGGGCACCGGAACCTTCTCGATCGTCACGCGCATGGCGTTGCTGATCGTGATGGCTTCGGCAACGATCATCGTCGCGGCCTACTATCTTGCGTATCGCAATCCTTTGGACTTCAATCCTGCGCATGCCGTGGCTATTCTGCTGCTGGCGCTGATGGCGACGGGCGCCGGCGAATACTCGCGCGAGATGCTGCGCAAGCCCTTTGTGATCGGGCGCTGGATGTATTCGAATGGCGTGAGAGTGCCCTACGCACTCAAGATCGACCAAGCGGGTTATCTGGTGCACTCGAATTGGGTGTACGACACGAACTCCAGCTACTCGCGCGGCGAGGCCATATTCCGCGGCGAATGCGGATCGTGCCACACGCTGAACGGCTACCGGCCGCTGGTGACCTTGCTGAGCGGACGCGACCGCGCAAACATCGAGAGCTTTATCACGATGTTGCACGAGTACAAGTCCGATTCGCCTTATCACCACTTCATGCCGCCGATGGTGGGCACCAGACAGGATGTCGACGACCTGACCGACTTCCTGAACGCGCACGTGAATCCGCCGACCGCGAGCGGGCAGAGGCCGGTGCAGACGGCGTTGAAGTAGGACGAGCGGAGTTAGCGGCATTAGCGGGGCTGGCGGAGTTAGACTGCGGTAGAGCATCGCTCACAAAGGAACCCGCTATGAACCGCAGAGAACTCTTTGCCGCACTGGCCGCGACGGCTGTCGCTGGCGACACACTGTCGCTGGCCGCGCAATCGCAAAACGCGGCGACCGTGATGGGGTCGCACGTCTTCGATTGGAACTCGCTTACCGACGTGCCGAATGATCACGGGTCGACGCGGACCGTGTGCTCGACCCCAACAGCGACGCTTGAAAATCTTGAGATTCATGTCTCGACGTTGAAGCCCGGCATGTCGCCGCACCCGCCGCACAGGCATCCCAATGAAGAGCTGATTATCATTCGTCAGGGGACCGTGGAGACGCTCTCGAACGGGACGTGGATCCGCGTGGGCCCGGGGTCGATCATCTTCAACGGGTCGAACCAGTTGCATGGGTTCAAGAACGTGGGGACGGAGGATGCGATCTATCACGTGGTGAACGCGAAGACGGAAAAGACGCCGGCGGGCGGGACGGTGTTCGGTTAACCGGGTGCCCCCGAACCTGTCGTGAGCGAAGTCGAAGGATCCCGTGCTTTTTGGCGACCGGGAATTGAGCAGCACTACTTCTTTCGGAATCGTGCCGCCAACGCCTCCGCGGTGCGGGCGAGGACGCCAACATCGCTGCCCACGGCGACGAAGTTGTAGCCCGCATCAAAGAGCCCCTCGGCGTCATCGGCATTGCCGGTGAGGATGCCCGCGGATTTGCCCTTGGCGCGGATGCGCTGCGCGGCGTCGGCTATTGCGGCCTGGACCTCGGGATGTTTGGGATTGCCGAGATGGCCGAAGGCCGCGGCCAGGTCGCTGGGGCCGATGAAGATGCCGTCGACGCCTTCGACGGCGGCCACGGCCTCGACCTCCTTAAGAGCGATTTTGGTTTCGAGCTGCACGAGGACGCAGGTATCGAGGTGCGCGTTGCGGTGATAGCTCTGAATGCGGCCGTAGTCGTTGGCGCGGGGCGCGACAGCCACGCCGCGAATGCCAAGGGGCGGATAGCGCGTGGCGGCGACGGCCTTACGCGCCTCGTCGGGATTCTGCACGAAAGGAATGAGCAGGGAGCGCGCACCGACGTCGAGCGCCCGCTTGATGATGACGGGCTCGTTCCAGGGCACGCGGAAGACGGGCTCCGCGGTTCCGCCGCGCATGGCCTGCAACTGCGGCAAGAGCGTGACGATGTCGTTGGGCGCGTGCTCCCCGTCGATGACGATCCAATCAAAGCCTGCGCCGGCCAGGATTTCGGCCGCAACGGGGCTGGCCATGCTACACCAGAGGCCGACTTGCCGTTCGCAGCGAGAAAGTGCCTGCTTGAATGCGTTGCGGGGAATGTTTCCGGGCCAATCGGGCATGGGTTGGGCCTCCTTTGGCGATTGTAAGCGGAAGACAGCGGGGTTAGGGGAGTTGGCGGTGCTAGCGGAGTTAGGATCGCCTCTCACCCGCGCTCCTCAGGATGGCGCAGGTGTGCCGAAGTCGAGGCGCTTGATTTCGCCGACGATGGGACCGTAACTGACGATGGCGCAGAAGGCAATGAGCGCGACAAAGATGAGAGCGCCATTGTAGGAGTGGGTCTTCCCGACGATGTAGCCAATGATCAAAGGTGTGGTGATGCCGGCCATGTTGCCGAAGAGATTGAAGAGCGCGCCGTTCATTCCCACCATGCCTTTGGGCGACGTGTCGGAGACGACCGTCCAGCCGAGCGCGCCGATGCCTTTGCCAAAGAACGAGATCGACATGAAGAGAAGCATGAGGCTCTGCGAGCTTGCGTAGTTGCAAGCGATGATCACCATAGAAAGCGCCATGCCAGCCATGATGGGGAGCTTGCGCGCAAAGCTGAGTGAGTTGCCGCGGCGCAGCAGGCGATCGGAAAGGATGCCGCCGAGGATGCCGCCGACGCCGCCACACAGGCCGGGCACGGCCGCAGCGAAACCGACTTTCAATACTGACATGTGGCGCGCCTGCGAGAGATAAAGCGGGAACCAGGTGAGAAAGAACCAAGTGAGAGTTGTGATGCAGTATTGGCCGATGTACACGCCCACCAGCATGCGATAGCTGAGGAGCTTCTTCACCGTGGCCCAGGTGAGGGTGTTTTTCTTTACGCTTGTGGCGGAGTCTGTGTTGACCAGGCCGCCGCCGCGCTCGATGATGTCGATTTCGGCCTGCGAGATTCGCGGATGCTCCTTTACGCCGTAGATTGTTGAGTACCAGACCACGGCGAGCACGAGGCCTAATGCGCCCATGAACCAGAAACAACTACGCCAGCCGGAGGTGTGAATGAGCCATCCGAAGATGGGCGCAAAGATGGGCAACGCGAAGTATTGCGCGGAGTTGAAGATGGCGGAGGCGCGGCCGCGCTCCGATGTGGGAAACCAGGAGGCGACGATGCGCCCGTTGCCGGGAAAGACGGGCGATTGAAAGAGACCGGAGAGCACGCGGAGAATGAAGATCGCCGTGAAGGCGGCGCTGGCGGCGAGGTAACCGGCGAAAGCGGTGAGAAAGGCGCACACCGACCAGCCGATGATGGCGATTCCGTAGACGCGTTTCGATCCGAAACGGTCGAGCAGGCCGCCAGAGGGCAACTGGCCTAGTGCGTAGGCCCATCCGAAGGCGAAGAGGAGATAGCTCAGACGCTGCGCCGTCAGGTCCAGATCTTTGGGCATGGCTGAGACAGCTTGCGAGAGCGCCGAGCGGTCAGCAAAGCTGAAGCAGCTGACGACAAAGAGAACCGCCATGATGAAGTAGCGAACGTGCGTTTGCCGGTCGATTTGCGGCGATGGGGTCAAACTGGCGCCTTTCCGTTCGATGCTTCGGTTTCACGGTACCATGCGGGCCGTAGCTCAGGGCGTCTCCGCGGCTCACGGCCGCGCGTAGAGCGATTGAATGAGCCCGCGAATGTAGCCGTAGCAATACGCGAAGGATTGCAGGTCGTGGGGATCGGCATTATCGGCGGCCAACGGCACGTGGTCGGGCATGAGCATGTAGGAGTAACCGATCTCCTTGTAGACGCGGATGGCTTTGACGAAATCCACGTCGCCTTCATCGGGATACACCTCGATGAAGTCGTTGCGATGGCCGCGAATGTTGCGGAAGTGGACGTTGAAGATTTTCTTGCGCGTGCCGAAGTAGCGGATGACATCGAAGATTTCGGCGCCAGGGTTTTCGAGATTCTCGGAGATGGTTCCCTGACAAAAGTTCAGGCCGTGATAAGGGCTCTCCTGGATGGTGATGAACTTCTTCAAGCCATCGACAGTGCCGAGCACGCGATGCACACCCTGGTAGCCTTCGGGCGGCACGCCGGGATCCTGCGGATGGCAGGCCATGCGGACCTTGTATTCGTTGGCCACGGGGATCACGCGATCGAGAAAGTAGGTAATGCGCTCCCAGAAGGCGTCGGCGCTGACCACGCCGGCTTGTGTGAGCGGGGTTTCCGGATGCGCTTCGGAGAGCTTCCAGTGGTGGTAGAGCGCGTCACCGCGGCCGGGTACGCGGCCGGTACGCAGCACACCGAGAATGCTCATGTTGTACTTGATGGACGGAACGCCGGCCTGCGCGCAGTTGCGGATGAAGGTCTGCAACTGCGCGATGTCGCGGTCGCGTTCGGGGCTCTGCGCGAGCATGATGGCGGGATGCTTTTCGCGGTCGATATAGCTCGACTCGAGGAAGGGCGGCGCGGTGCAATCGACGCTGATGCCGTATTTGCCGGCGAGATCGACCATGCGTTTGAGCTCGTCCACGGTGGCGTAGAGGCGGTCGCCCTCAATCTCCGGATAGCCGCAGATGTTGCGCACGCCATAGCGCGCCAGGTATTTGAGATGCGTGTCGGTGGTGGGGGCGGTTTGGTCGCCGAGCTTCATGCGCTCGGGTGGCGCGGTTTCAGCGCTTGCGGGCGTGGGCGCGATGCTGGCTGAGGCCAGGATGCCAGCCGCACCGCTTGATACGAGGAAGTCTCTTCGATTCATGAATGGTTTTTCCTTTGGCGTCGTCCTCAACCTTGTATGCGAACGGGGATAGGTCTGTAAAGTGGAGTGATACGGGCGGGCGTCGCGATGAACAACGAAAGCTTAAATGCAATGGGCAAATCGCCGCGGGTTGCCGGCATCCGCGTAGTGCCCGTGGCGGGCCGGGACAGCATGCTGCTCAATTTGAGCGGGGCGCACGGGCCATACTTCACGCGCAACCTGGTTTTGCTGACGGACGATGCCGGAAATACGGGAGTGGGCGAGGTTCCTGGTGGGGAGAAGATACGCCGCGTGCTGGAAGAGGCAGCGCCGCTGGTGCTGGGAGGCGAGATTGCGGGCTGCAACGCGATTCTCAATGCGGTGCAGGAGCGGTTCGGCGAGCGCGATGCGGCGGGACGCGGGCGACAGACGTTCGACTTGCGCGTGACCATTCACGCGATGACGGCGATCGAGTCGGCGCTGCTCGATCTGCTCGGCCAGTTTCAGGGAGTTCCGGTCGCAGCTTTGCTTGGGGAGGGTCAGCAGCGCACGAGTGTGCCGGTGTTGGGCTATCTGTTTTTTGTAGGCGACAGCGGGAAGACGAACCTCGAATACCGGTGTGCGGGCGAAAGCGCGAGCTGCTGGTTCCGGCGGCGCGATGAGGAGGCGTTGACGCCAGAAGCGATTGTGCGGCTGGCTGAAGCGGCGCAGGCGCGGTATGGATTCGGCGATTTTAAATTGAAAGGCGGCGTGCTGGCGGGCGCCGAAGAGATGCGGGCTGGGGAAGCGCTGCACGAGCGGTTTCCGGAGGCGCGCATCACACTTGATCCGAACGGCGCGTGGAGCCTGAAGGAGGCGATTGCGCTGTGCAAGGGCAAGCAGGACGTTCTGGCCTACGCCGAAGACCCGTCCGGGGCGGAGCAGGGATTCTCAGGGCGCGAGATCATGGCGGAGTTCCGGCAGGCGACTGGGCTGCCCACGGCGACCAACATGGTTGCGACTGACTGGCGCGAGTTGGGTCACGCGATCCAATTGCACGCGGTCGACATTCCGCTCGCCGATCCGCACTTCTGGACCATGCAGGGGGCGGTGCGCGTGTCCGAGATCTGCCGCGACAACGACCTCACGTGGGGATCGCATTCCAATAATCATTTCGACATCTCGCTGGCGATGGTGACTCATGTGGCCGCGGCGGCCGTGGGAGCGATTACAGCGATCGACACGCACTGGATCTGGCAGGATGGGCAGCATCTGACGCGCAATCCGCTCGAGATCAAGGACGGCGCAATTCAAGTGCCGGAGCGGCCGGGACTGGGCGTCGATCTGGATTTCGATGCAATTGAGCGCGCGCGTGAGTTGTACCAGGCGAAGGGGCTTGGTGCGCGCGATGATGCGATGGCAATGCAGTTTCTGATTCCGGGATGGAAGTTTGATGCGAAGAGGCCGAGTTTGTGTCGGTAATGCAGGGAGTAAGAAAACAGCAAGCTTCAGAGCGACAATAGATTGATGAGTTCCGTCAATGAGCCTCGATTGATTCGCGTACATTCCAAGGACAACGTTGCGGTTGTCGTGAACGAGGGCGGATTGCCTGCGGGCACCAAATTGGCGTCGGGGCTGGAGCTGCGCGAGGCGATTCCCGAGGCGCACAAGGTGACGCTGGCCGATCTCGCGCAAGGCGACGCGATCATGCGGTACGGCGTCACGATTGGCTACGCGAACCGGGCTGTTGCGCGCGGCAGTTGGCTGCACGAAGGGTTGATGACTGTGCCGCAGGCGCCGCCGCTCGCAGATTGCCCGATGGCAACGGCGACGCCCGAGGCCCTCGCGCCGCTCGAGGGATACACGTTCGAGGGGTATCGCAATCCGGACGGTTCGGTGGGAACGAAAAACATTCTGGGCATCAGCACCACGGTGCAATGCGTGGCGCCGACGGTGGAACATGCGGTGCGGCGCATCAAGACGGAGATTCTGCCGCGCTACTCGCACGTGGACAACGTGGTCGCCATCACGCATCCCTACGGCTGCGGCGTGGCTATCGATGCGCCGGGTGCGGCGATTCCGATTCGCACGCTGCGCAACCTGGCGCTCAATCCAAACTTCGGCGGCGAAGTGATGGTGGTGAGCCTGGGCTGCGAAAAATTGCTGCCGGTGCGCCTCATGGGTGCGAACGAGTTGCCGGTGCTCGAGGAAGCCTCCGTCGCGGTGCTCCAAGATGCTACGCATGGCTTCGGCGAGATGGTGGTCACCATCATGGCGATGGCCGAGAAGAAACTTGAAAAGCTGAACCGGCGCAGGCGTGTGACGTGTCCGGCTTCAGATCTCGTTGTTGGTTTGCAGTGCGGCGGATCGGATGCGATGTCGGGCGTGACGGCGAATCCCGCGGTGGGATTTGCGGCGGACCTGCTGGTGCGCGTCGGGGCGACGGTGGTGTTTTCCGAAGTGACAGAGGTGCGCGATGCGGCGCATCTGCTGACGGCGCGGGCCGCTACGCCGGAAGTTGCGCGGGAATTTGTGCGCGAGATGGCGTGGTACGACGAGTACCTGCGGCAGGGTGGAGCGGATCGGACGGCGAATCCCACGCCGGGCAACAAGCAGGGCGGCCTGGCCAATGTTGTGGAGAAGGCGATGGGGTCGATCGCCAAGGCGGGCAGTACGGCGTTGATGGGCGTTGCTGGACCCGGCGAACGCGTGACGCGGAAGGGGCTGATTTTTGCGGCCACGCCGGCCAGCGACTTTGTCTGCGGCACACTGCAACTAGCCGCGTCGATGAACATGCACATCTTTACCACCGGGCGCGGCACGCCGTACGGGCTGGCCATGGCGCCCGTGATCAAAGTGGCGTCGAATAGCGGGTTGGCGCGGCGCTGGCACGACCTGATTGACATTGATGCGGGGCGGATTGCGACCGCAGAGGCAACGGTGGAGGAGGTTGGCTGGGAGATCTTTTTATTGGTTTTGGAGATCGCCAGTGGTAGGAAAAAAGTTTGGGCCGACCATTGGGGATTGCACAACGAGTTTGCGCTGTTCAATCCGGGGCCGGTGACGTAGAAGCAGGGATTAGGGAGTAGCGAATAGGGAGTAGATTTGTTCGTGGGAGTAGGAATACTGCGGCATGGCACGCTGCGGTAATACGAAGCGATGCCAAACAACCATCAAACGGCTTAAAATGATCGTGCCATGAGCAAGAACAAGGACAAGACGTTCGAAGTGGCGTGCCCGGATTGCGGGGCGATGCTGAAGATCGATGGCGCGACGGGCCTCGTGGTAAGCCACACGCCGGCGCCGCGCAAGCGCATGTTTGAGGACCTGGAGACAGCGGCCAAGGCTATGCGCGAGCATGGAGAGCGGACAGAATCGATTTTTCGGCAAAGCGTGGACGCGGAGAAGAACAAGGCCGACTTGCTGGAGAAGAAATTTGCCGAGGCGATGCGTAAGGCGAAGGATGCTCCAGACGAGGGCAAGCCTTTTCGCGAGATCGATCTGGATTGATTGGACTGGATCGGTCGACGTGAATTGATCGATTTGAATTTGCGGTTGCGGGGCCGAGCGGAGTTTTCGGTCACGGCGGGCCGTGGTTTTGAGTGATAGTTTAGGCAATAGGGTTCAAGGACGATCGGGCCGAGGACCAGAAGGCAGGGAGAAGTCATGGTGGTTGTTCCGCTTACAAAGTCAACAAGCACCGCCCGCGAATCGTGCGCCAGCGGGGCCAGTTCCAGGCATTGGGCCGGAATGGTCGGCGCAGGAACGCTGGTGGCGAGCGGCGCCCTGCTGGTTGCCGGCAATCGGCGCGCAGGCCTGCTAACGGCCTTGACCGGCGCCGCCCTGGTCATGCTGGATCAACAGGAAGTGGTGAGCCAATGGTGGAATGCGCTTCCCGCCTGCCTTGAAGAGATGCAGAGAACGCTCGGCCGCGCGCAAGCGGCCGTGGAAGATCTTTCAGTGCAGGGCGAGAAGCTGCGGCGGGTCCTGGGCAGGTAGGGACCTCAGCGTGAGTGTGAAGCCCCACACTCATTTTGTGCATCTTATGGCACGAGTAAACTCGTGCCCTGATACAAACTCGTCGCCAACCGAGTTTTGCGCAGCTTGTGGTGACCGGCGCTACGATTAGAGCGGCATCAAGATAGATATACCCAACAGCTCTTCTAGGAGTAATCCTGTATTTCTCTGGTGAAGTGACCGCGATAGCGAGGATGGGACGAGCCTATTCGGACGATCTGCGGGTGAGGATATTGGAAGCCGATGAGCGGGGCGAGGGCAGTTGCCGAGTGCTCGCCAAGCGCTTTGGCGTCAGTTGGGAGTATGTGCGCAAGCTGCGTCGGCAGCAGGCTGCGACTGGGCAAAAGGCGCGTATTGCGCAGTCGCGGTATGGCATCCGGAGCAAGGTGACCGACCCGGTCAAGACGCACATGCTCGACCTGGTCAAGTCGCAGCCAGACCTGACTCTGGCCGAGCTGCGGGAGCGTATCCGTTCGGACAAGGGCGTTTCGATGAGTTGGGGACTGGTGCACTTATGGGTGGTCCGGCTTGGTCTGCGGCTGAAAAAAAGTCGCTCCACGCCGTTGAACGAGACACCGAAGCCAACCGTATCCGTCGCGCCGAGTTCCACCAGCGCATCCTCGAGATCGATCCGAAAAAGCTCGTCTTCCTTGACGAAAGTGGCATCTCTACCACGATGACGCGACGCTTTGCGCGTTGTCTCGGCGGGGCGCGCATCCATGAAGGGACGCCGGAGGGAGACTGGCAGATCGTCACCATCCTGGGCGCAATGAGCCTGGGCGGCATGATCGCCACGATGACCGTCGCCGCGGCCACCGATACGGACATCTTCCTCGCCTACCTGGACCATTTCCTCTGTCCGGCCCTCACTCCAGGAGATGTGGTTGTGATGGACAACCTCAGTTCGCATAAGGTCGACGGCGTGCGGCAACGGATCGAGGCCGTGGGTGCCAAACTGCTTTATCTGCCGCCTTACTCGCCCGACCTGAACCCCATCGAAAAAGCCTGGTCCAAGTTCAAACAACTGCTCCGCTCCGCCAAGGCTCGGACTGAAAAAGCCCTCGACCAAGCAATCACAGAAGCACTTCAGGAAATATCCGCAGAAAACGCACAAGCCTGGTTCCGGCTGACCCTTAACTGGGTACAGCTATGATGAAACTGCTCTAGACTTGGTCTTCAGCACCAGACCAGTGTCGACTGCAGTCAGGGTCACGTCGGCGTTCGGAATGACCGCGCCCGTCGAGTCCTGAACCACACCGATAATGGCGCCCTGGTCAAGCTGGGCCATGGCACGGCCGGCGAAAAGTACCATCAGGGCAATGCAGATTGCGACACCCATTAAATTTCTAGTGTGTCGATGCGCGGCGTTGAGGATTTGCCATGTTTTGTGATTCATTTCACATGCCTCCTTATTGGTGAATCATCTGGTTTAGTTTCAGCTGCGCCAGATGCTTCCGTTCATGGTTTTTTCAAAAGGCAACGCCCTCGGCCTGTCGAGAGCATTGCGGGATTTTGTGGCCCTCGGTCGTCTTCTTTAGCGACAGAGAGGACACGTACAGATGGTGCGAAGCCCAAGGCTACGCACAGAAACGGATTCTTGATGGATGTGGGCTTTGTGAGGAAAGCGCGAACAGTTAAGCGCGCGCCTGCGTCGGAATTGGCACCGGAGCGGTGTTAGCGACATCGACGCATTCCCGGAGTATAGCCCAAGGGACGCGTCTCTTTCAATCGCCCGCGAAAGAAACTCTCGATGCCCACGCCGATGAGTGAAATCGCGCGGACCGGACCGAGCCGGACCGGACAAAAGGATGGAATAATCCGCGCGATTCACCGCCAGGAGCGACACAATCGTGCGCAGGGACAAGGCTTCGCGCTTCATCAGAGCCTGCTGACCTGCATGTCTCACGGGTCTATCGCTTGCAATCAATTGTGTGAACATGCCGAGTCCCTCACTGTCTTGGGGAACACACGATACCGTTCTCTACGCCCGCCGAAATGCTATGCAAACGCTCTTACGCTTGTCAAGGGCTATTTGGGAAACCGGTATTTGCAGTTTATAATATTGATAATAAAAGACTTCAACGATAGAGTTGCAGGGACAGTGATACTGCTCTAAGTGAGCGGTTCCCGCGATTGCTTCGCCTCTCACCTATGCCATACTCCGCGGGGAATTCCATTGTAAGCTATTGTTATTAATAATCTTATTGTAACCATTGCAGAGCTGATCCTTTTCGTCTTGACGGCGGCGTCGCTGCCGATGTAAGGTCTTTGCGACGAGTTTGTGAGACCGGTTGCTGGCCTAATTCATAATCGGCGCCTGCAAGTTTGCCGATCAAACCAGCCGGATACAAGCAAAACGGAGAGACAGATGAGCACGTCCACTGCTGTAAACACATCAACCCGGCAGGCAATTGAAGCCGGTGAAGGCATTCTCAGGCTTGCCCCCACATGGGTGCCGCGGGTCTATACGCAACCCGGCCGCAGGCTCAAGCTCGACGCGCGCGATCTCTACGCTTACGGCGCCCATCGCGGCGGCATCGACGAGCGCTGGTTCGCTTCCACCACCCCGGCTATGAATGACAACCGCACGCCCGACGAGGGGCTGAGCTATGTGCTCTCGAACGGGGACCGGTTCACCCTGAAAGATGCCGTCGAATCCGAGGGACCGCGTCTCGTGGGCGAAGCGATTTGGGAGAAGTACCATCGCTGGCCTGTGTACAGCAAGTTCTTCGACAACATGGGCCCCATCATGCATCACCTGCACCAAAGTGACGAGCTGGCCAAACTTGTCGGTCGTCAAGGCAAGCCGGAAGGCTACTATTTTCCTCCGCAGCAGAACGCAACCGACGGCAATTTTCCTCATACCTATTTCGGACTGGAACCGGGTACGACCCGCGAGCACGTGCGCGCCTGCCTTGAGGCTTGGGACAAAGGCGACAACGGAATTCTCGACTACTCCAAGGCCTACCGGCTCAAGCCGGGCACGGGCTGGCTGGTGCCGCCGCGCATCCTGCACGCTCCGGGGTCCCTGCTGACCTATGAACCGCAGTGGGGCAGCGATGTGCTGGCCATGTTCCAGTCCATGGTCGAAGCGCGGCCGGTGCCGCGCAGCCTGCTCACCCAGGACGTTCCCGAAGACAAGCACTGGGACTTCGATTTCCTGGCCGATCTCGTCGATTATCCGGCCAACCTTGTTGGCGATTTCAAGAACCAGCATTACCTGGAGCCGATTCCCGTAGCCGATACCGCCAGCGAGGGCTACGTAGATCGCTGGATCGTCTACGGCGTCATCGCTGGCCAGCAGAAGTTCAGCGCCCGCGAGCTAACCGTCGAGCCCGGTGCGCGCTGCTTCCTCCGCGACCCCGGAGCCAGCGGCGTAATCGTCACCCAGGGCCATGGGCGCATTGGCAAACTCGATGTGGACTGCCCGTCGATCATCCGCTTCGGACAGATGACGCAGGACGAAGTATTCATCTCGCACGAAGCTGCAGTCGCAGGCGTGACCGTCGAGAATCACTCCAAGACCGATCCGCTTGTGACGCTGCGTTACTTCGGCCCGGATGTGCACGCCAAGATGCCCGCGGTGGGGGATCATGCGCGGCTTTAGCAAGAAAATGCAGCGCCGGCCTACAGGCCCGCGTCTTTCCAGGGAGAATGTACCATGCGTCAGCAGCATTTCGAAGAAACCAACAGCAAGATTCTTGAGAGCTTCCACGCGCTGAAGCCCGATCAGCTCAAGCCCCGCCTCAAACTCTCCTGGAGCAACTGGGGATTCGGTAGAGAACCGCTGGCCGACTCGGCAGCAAGGCTCGCGAAGTCCAAGGTCCCTTATATCGAGCTGCACGGCAACCACTACGGCCCCGATCTCGGCTACAAGGTGGACGAGACGCTGAAGATTCTCGGCGACCACGGCCTGAAGGTCTCCGGCGTGTGCGGCATGTTTTCCGCCGACAACGATCTGGCGTGCAATCGCGCCGTCTGCCGCCAGGCCGCCATCGATTACCTCGACCGCGAAGTTCCTTTCACGCGCGCTGTCGGCGGCAGCTACTTGCTTGTTGTCCCCGGCGCCGTCGGCCGGCCCAAGGCTTACGACGACGTCGAATTCGAGCGCTCGGCGGAAACCCTCGCCATGCGCGGCGACTTATTTCAAAAGCATGGCATCAAGGCCGCCATCGAGCCCATCCGTTCCGCCGAAGTGAGCCTGGTGCACACCATCGCCGATGCCAAGCGCTACCTGGCCCAGGTCAATCATCCCGCCATAGGCCATATCAACGGCGATGTCTACCACATGCAGTCGGAAGAGCGGCATACCGGCGACGCCATCATCGATGCCGGCGATCAACTGGTAAATTTGCACATGGCCGACAGCAACCGCTGCGCCATGGGCGAAGGAGCGATGGACCTGACAACAATCATCCGCGCCCTTTACGTCATCGGCTTCAACCAGGGTGACCGCTTCGTCACCTTCGAGCCCCTCGGCCCCGGCGGCGACCCCTATCCCGCGATGCACGGCAAGCCCGACAGACTCAAACTCGATGCCCTGGTCGAAACCAGCATCCGCTATTTCCGCGAATGCGAGGAGCTTGTGCTGGCCAACTGACTCAGCCCGTCGAAGAGCCGGGTGTTTCAGCGTTTTCTGATCTCTGTTCTCTGTTTATGAAGACTTATTACTTTGCACTGGATTTGCACGACGATCCTGACCTGATTGAGGAATACAAGCGCTATCACAGGCAGGAAAACATCTGGCCCGAAGTGCTCGAATGCATTCGGGCCAACGGTGTCGTGAGCCAGAAGATTTATCTCGCGGGCAACCGGTTGGTCTTGATCCTTGAAACCACCGACGACTTCGATCTCGACGCCAAAGCGGCTGCTGACAGCGCCAGCCCGGAGATGCGAAAGTGGGAAGAACTCATGTGGAAGTTTCAGAAGCCTCTGCCCCACGCCCGCCCCGGCGAAAAATGGGTGCGCATGGAGAAGATCTTCGAGGTCAAGTAACACCTATTCGATAAGAAGTCTGCCGTTTTCCGTCCCTCGCAGAGCATTGAATTTACGCCGCTCAAGGAAGGTTCGATGGTTTTTCCGAACGCCCTCGCCGCCGCGCTTCTGGATCTATCGCCCAGCAAGCTCGTCTCGCTTGCCCCTGCTGATCTGCTGATCATCGCCATTTATTTCGTCATGGTGCTCGGCATCGGCGTCTACCTCCGGCGCTATGCCAACACCTCCAACGATTTCTTCATGGCCGGTCGCGAAATGACCGCATGGGTCGCGGGCCTCAGTTTTCTCTCTGCCAATCTGGGCGCCATCGAGCTCATGGGCTGGGCAGCGTCCACTTATCAGTACGGCATTCTCGCCGCGCACTTCTACTGGATCGCCGCCTTCCCGTCCATGGTCTTCCTTGGGCTGGTGATGATGCCCTTCTACTACCTCTCCAAAACCCACTCCGTTCCCGGCTATCTGCAACTGCGCTACGGCGAATCCGCGCGCGCCTTGAGCGGAATCTCCTTCGCCGTTATGACCATCCTCATGTCGGGCATCAATATGTACGCCATGGCCATCGTCATGAAGGTTGTGCTCGGCTGGAACATCCACTTCAGCATCTGGGTCTCTTCGCTCACCGTCGCCGTGTATGTTGCTCTCGGCGGCTTGTACTCCGCCATCTTCAATGAGGTCCTGCAGTTCTTTCTCATCTGGCTCGGTGCGCTCATCATTCCCATTCTCGGCATGATCGAAGTCGGCGGCTGGAGCGGCCTCAAGGCGCGCATCTTTCAGCAGGTGCACTCCAACGACTACGTTCATCTCTGGAGCACACTCGGCACCTTTTCGGGTAATCCCATGGGCGTGCACTGGACGGGCATCGTCTTCGGTCTCGGCGGCGCCATCGCCTGCGGATACTGGACAACGGACTTCTTAGTTGTGCAGCGCGCCATGGCCGCCAAAGATCTTCGCTCCGCGCAACTGGCACCCATCATCGCCTCCTATTTCAAAATGGTCGTGCCCCTCATCGTGATTCTTCCCGGTCTGCTCGGGCTCGCCGTTCTGCCCTACCATCTGGTACCGGAGAGCGCCATGCAGCCCGGCTTGCACAGTTACAACGAAGTGCTGCCCCTCATGCTGGCGCGTTACGCGGGCCCTGGACTGCTCGGCCTCGGCATTACTGCGCTCATCGCCGGCTTCATGTCGGGCATGGCCGGCAACGTCAGTGCCTTTGCCACGGTGTGGACCTACGACATCTACCAGCCCTACATCAAGAAAGGGATGTCCGATGCGCATTACGTACGCGTTGGCCGCTGGTGTACTTTAGGCGGCGTCTTTCTCTCCATCGGCACCGCGTACTTCGTCACAAATTTCAAAAGCATCATGGACTACATGCAGGCGCTGGTGGGCTTCTTCATCTCGCCGCTCTTCGGCACCGTGGTCATCGGCATGATCTGGAAGCGCGCCACCCCGAAAGGCGGATTCTGGGGTCTCCTCGCCGGTACCGGTTCTTCCATGGCCATGTACATCGCTGTCAAAATCCATCCCGCATGGATCCGCTACGTGGCGCTTTCGCCGGACGCCAAAGACATGGCCGAGAATGTCTACCGCGCGCTCTGGTCGCTGCTCATTTGTGTTGTTGTCACCGTCGTCGTCAGCCTGTTCACCAAGCCTAAGACTGAAGAGCAATTGTCGGGACTGACGTGGGGCGCCACCATGTTCCCGAAAAACGAGCATCTGCCCTTCTGGAAGACTCCACTCTTCTGGGCCGCCGGTGTCGCTATCTTTTTTGGCATCCTGCAATGGATGTTCTGGTAGGAATCGAAATGAAAATTCGAAACACACTTGCGGCTCGCGTCCTGAGCGCTGCGCTTGTTGCCTTGCTTGCGGGTTCGGTCCACGGATTTGCCGCAACAGACAACACTCCTCCTCCCGATCGCTTTCTCGCTCTGCACATCGCGCAGAACGACGCCGCAACTGGACAAATGCTCTATCGCTACGGCGTTCCCTTTCTTTCGACCCCCGCGCATCCGGCCACCAAGGACGTCATTCAGGCCAGCGTCGGCGTCACCGTCAAAAGAATCTTCCTGCTCGGATTGATTGAGACCCAGCGGCCCTCTGCATGGTCCAGTCCCCTCACCTATGCTGCGCGCTATATCATCGGCGACAACCTCGGCACCATCTGCCTGCATTACGCCGACGGCTCTGCGCAGGACTACCCGCTGATCCTCGGTGAAAGCGTTTGGTGGGGACTGCCGTTTTACCAGACCCGCGAGCCGTTTCCCACCGACGCGCGCCTCCGCAATGCATTTGAGCAGTCCATGCGCCTTTACCCCGCCGCGCCCGTGGACGATGGCAACTACGTCGCTGTCATCGCGCCCAAGAACTCTCCACTCGCCAGCATCGAAATCACGGGTTTTCCCGATAAGCGCGGCTCCGTCGCTATCTCCGGCATTACGGCGGAAGTCGCGCCCGACGCGCGTATTCCCGGCGCACTTCCCATTGCGGCAGGCGGCTTCACTCCCGAATTCCGCAGATTCATTGCGGATAAACCGTTGCGCCCTGCCGGTGTCGATGACGCCGGTTCCAAACAGCGCCTCACTGCTCTCAGCGACGCCTTCTATTCCACCGATGCGGATTTCAAGCAGCCCATTCCGGTTGAAGTGCCCGCCGAGTACTCCGGCCCGCGTGTCACCTTCAAGGGCAATAACTACGCCGTCGCTTTGCAGAATGCGTTTTACGCAAACGTCCAGGACATGCTCGACAAGATCGACGCCGATGGCACTTATCACACCTCCACTCGCAACGCCTTGTCCTGGGCCGGCAATCCGCGCTCCGCAGGCGGCGAATTCGGCACCTTCCGCAAAGATGTCGGCGTCTATTACGGCGATGCGTGGTCGCGCGACCTGGGCCGCACCATGCAGGAGCTCACCGAACTCGGTTTCCTCGCCAAGACCACGCCCACTGCCGATTTCGCTTTCCGTTCCGCGCGCACCTGGGCGCAGAGCCCTGCGCTGAAATACAACGGCACATCCCTCCCGCCGCACTGGAACCGCGTGATCAACCATCCGGACTTCGCGCAACCGTTTGAGAATGACGGCCACGGTCTGATTGCTCTCTTCATCTACAAACTCTGGCAGCGCGTTCCCAATCGCGACGCATGGCTCCGCGCGCGTTGGCCCGACGTGAAAGCCGCCGGCGATTGGATTCCCTGGCAATTCGATCATGCGGACATCACCGGCGCAAAGGGCGGCGTGCTTTACACCACGGGCGAATCCGCCGCGGGCAAAGGCTACTCCGTTTATCCCGATGCCGTTTGCATGACCGCTCTCGAAGCCCTGGCGCAGATGGCCGATTCCATCGGCGAAACCCAATCAGCAACATTGTGGCGCGATCGTGCTGCCAAGATGCGCCAGGCAATTCCCGTCCGCTATGTCATCACAGATCCCAGGTACGGCCAAGTGTGGACGCTCGACTACGCCGGCTGGCCTAATCAAAGCACCGTGCTCGGCCCGCTCATCTTCCTCGCGGATTACCGCGGCTTCGCGCCCCAGGATGACGATCCATCGTGGCGGCCTGTGAATACGGCTGCCTATCAGCGCTTGATCGACACCTACCGCCCCTTCGGTTTCTATGGCTGGGCCATGGGTTACGGTCAGGGCTTCGTCACCCAGGCGGCCTTGCTGCTCGATCGCATGAAAGATGTCACGCCCATGCTCAACTGGACTGCCCGCGAAACCTACGACGCTGAGATTCACTCCTTCGTCGTGCCCGAAGGCGCGCAGGTCGACCCCACCGGCCGCTACGTCTTCCGCACCGGCGACCAGGGCAACGGCGTGCAGGAAGCAGAGATCGTCAAAATCTTCCGCCTCCTCATCGGCGTGGACGACAACCAACCGCAGCGCCTGCGCATCTTGCCGCGCTTGCCCTACGGCTGGAGTGAAATCGCGATCTCAAAGTATCCCGCTTTCGTGGAGCAAAATGAAAACCGAAAGGCCGCTATGCTGCGCTACGACCTGCGCCGCACCGGGCGTAGCCTCTCGCTCGACATTTCTGCCGACCGTCCGTTGGGCCCGGTCTCCATGCGTCTCGGCCCATTTGAAAAACAGCCCGCGGCGGCCGATGTGCTCGTCAACGGCAAGCACCCATCGGATGCGAGAATCGAGCAGAGCGGCGATTCCTGGTGGGTGAGCTTCACAACCTCAATTGGCTCCGCCGCGGTTGCGGCGGCAAAATAACTTTCCGGAAAGCGAGACAAAGGAGCCCGAAAATGCGCGAGCGCCATCACATGTTGCCCGTCTGGTTTTTCATCGGCTTGCTGCTGACCATTTATGGAATCATCATTCTCATCACCTCCATCGTCGACTGGTCCGAGCCTTCGCAGGCGAATCTCGCACAATATCATCCCAGCCTTTGGGGCGGCATCATTCTTCTACTCATCGGCAGCTTCTACGTGCTCAAGTTTCGCCCGCGCCGCCTGTCCGTGAACAGCGACCAGCCGAGCAAGCGTTAACATTTCCAAAAGCCTCTCCAGTACTGGCCTGCCCGCAATCTGCTGATATACTCGGAGTCGAACTGCAGCCGTGCGAGTGACCGGTTTCTAAAAAGCCCTCCTAGGTAGCCGTTCGATGTGAGGAAAGTGCATGAATATCAGGGAGATTGCCAAGCGGGCTCGTGTTTCTCATTCCACCGTTTCCCGCGTCATCAATCAGGTTGAATCTGTCGATCCCAAACTGGCGCGCCGCGTGCAGGCCATCATTCAGGAAGTGGGCTATCGGCCTAACTTCCAGGCGCGTGCCCTGGCGCGCGGCCGCAGTCGCACCGTGGGCCTCATCGTCTCCGAGCTGAGCGGCGGCAATCCATTTTTCTCTGAGGTCATGCTCTACTTTGAACGTGCCGCGGTCGAGCAAGGCTACGAAGTTCTCGTCAGCTTTGCCGATACTGAAACCCGTCCCGATCACATCGCCGTATGCGCTGAGCGCATGCAGGAGCGCCAGGTGGAAGGCATCGCCGCCCTCACCTTCGGCATGGAAGAGCAGCTGGCGAAAACACAGATCGATGTGCCCCTGATCTATGCCGGCGCCGATCACGATCTACGCGGCGTGCGCAATGTGCGCATCAACTATCTCCCCGGCTTCAAAGACGCCATCAAGCACCTCATCGACTTTGGGCATCAGCGCATTGGCTACCTCAGCGGGCGTCTCAGCTGGAGCAGCATGCGCACGCGCTTCGACGCACTGCGCAAGGCCATGAAGGCGCTCGACTACGCCTTCGACAAGGAACTGGTGGCCGAGTGCGATCACACCTGGGATGGCGGCGCGCACGGCATGGGCTTTTTACTCAGCCTTCCCAAGCCACCCACTGCCGTTTTGTGTTGTAACGACGTGGCCGCTGTCGGCGCGCTGAAGACCCTCGCCGCGCGCGGCCTTCAGGCCGGCAAAGACATCGCCCTCATCGGTTTCGACGACCTTACCATCTGCCAGTACACGCAGCCCCCGCTCACCTCCATCGAGTTTTCTCCTCGCGAGCTTGCCAGACTGGCCTTCCGCGCGCTTCTCGAAGAGATCCAGCACATACCCCAGAAAACCCACTTCGAGTACAAGACGCGCTTTGTGTTGCGCGAATCCACCTGTGCGCCGCGGGCATGAAGGCCGGTAGAAACCGAATGCAGATTCGACGGCTCGGCAACCAACAGCACGCAAGTATCTGCCGGCGCCGGCTCGTTCGCCAGGTTTCCCAAGTCTCCTAAGCGGCTCCCTGAAAGTTGTATAAAATCCCCACCGGCCAAAGCCGGTCTACTGCTCAAAATCGAGACCCGGGCGCCCAGCATTGACTGCCGATTGGACAAGACTCCTACTGCTCCATGACGACCACAACGGAGCGGGCGGGAATACTTAAAGAGCCGGCGGAAGCAGGCTTGGCGTCGGGTTCCTCGGGAGTCACGCAGACCAGCGCGACTGCATTGGGCAGATCGAGCTTCGCCGTGATGGCCTTCTCTTGCTCGAGGTTGGCGATGATTACGGCGCGCTTGCCGTCGGACTTGCGATAAACGGTGTGGCGCACGGCGCCGTCGGCGGTCACGCCGGCGCCCAGGTTATCGCGGAATTCGGCGTCCCAGATCCACGCTTTGTATTTGCGGCGCAGCGCATCCACCTTCTTGCCGTATTCGAGGGTAAGCGGGAAAGCTGTGATGCTGCCTTTGAAGTTGTACGGCTCGTACTCGAGGATGTATCGATAGAGCAGGGCCACATTGATCTCGTCGCGGGCATCCCAGCCGCGCACAGCGGCCATGAGCGGCGCCTGGGAATCGATGTAGCGCAGAGCGTGACGCGTGCCCCAGCCAATGCGGTAGTAGCCGAGCACGTAGTACGGCATGAGCCAGTCGCCCGGACCCTCGCCGGAAAACAGGAAGTCAGGGTTCACCTTGTCGGCGGCCGCGCGAAACTGCCTCACGAGCGGAATATCGCCGTTGAAAAGATAGCCGGGCGCCTGGTAGCCGTGATCGTTGCTGTAGTTATAGATCACGCCGTTGTGCTGCATCACTTCGTCGAAGAGCCAACCCTCGGCGCCGAGAGCGAGCGTCTTCTCGAACTCGTGCGTCGCAATATCGCGATACTCCTGGCTGCAGACGTCCATGATGGCGCGGCGCCGGTTGTTGATGCCCGCCAGTTGCGTAGGCGTTTCGTAGCTGTATCCGCCCGACTCGTACTTGTTGCCCCACGGATCGGTGCTCTCGTACTTGTAAAGCACCTCCTTATACCAGCCGGTAGACATGTCGGCAAAGATGGGCTTGCCGAAGAGGATCATCTTCACGCCCTTGGCCTGGATTTGCGCGATGGCGTCGTGCAGTTCCTGCCATGTGCCGAGGCCGGGATCAGTGGACATGCACGGATCGCCGCCATCCTGGCCGCCGCGGTGCCAGCCGACAAGTTGAATCGCGCCCACACCGTTCTCGGCGCACTCGGTGCCGTATTTGATGAGTTCGCGATAGGGAATGGACCAGTCCTGCTCGGCGCCGTCGATCTGCAACTGCTGCCAGGAATTCACGTCCTTCACCCATTCAGGGATGTGCGGGTTGCCGAACCACGTGGCACGCCACTCCTTATATATGTCCAAGCCCACGTGCCAGTCGCCCGCGTAAGGCCGCATGACAACGGGCGAAAGATTCATCGAGGAATGGGGATGCACGAAGACGAAGTGGCAGGTGCGGAAATCGAGATGCACGGGCAGGCCGGAGATCTCGTCCGTGCGCGGAACTGCGTTGCCGTTCCAGTCGATGGTTCCGGGATGCTGCTCAAAGGTGAACTGCAACATGTAGCGGATGTCGGGATCGTGATGCGCCACGTAGATGCCTTGTTCGGGAGACTGAATAAAGCAGAACTGGCTCTCTTTGGAATTGAAGGTTTTGGTGGGATACCGGACTCCCCAGTAGCCGAGGTTGTTGCTGAAGTGGGGATAGATCTCCTCGTCGGAGAGCGCGCCTACAAACATGTGCTCGACCACCATGCGCGTGTCGGGCGAAGGCGGATTCAGGTCACCGAAATAGGGATAGTCTATGGACTCGACGGGAAAGGAAGACTGGTTGTTGAGAATGCCGTCGAAGGTGAGCGCACCATCTTTGAGCGTGACCGTCGCGGTGAAAGTGATGGGCAGAACGCCGCCATGCTGGCTCTCCAGGCCGGACCACTGGATCTGGACCTGGTTGTCACTGATTTTTTCTAGGCTCTTGGCGCGTTGCCTCTGGCCGAAGATGAAGTTGGTGCGTTGCGCGGGCAGAGGAGCGTGCATGCGGAAGGAGGCGCCCAGAGCGGGCCGGCGCTCGATCATCCACTTGGTAGGTTTGTGCTCCATGCGGGTGAGCGCTCCGGTTGCGGGATCGAAGGCAACAATGAGGTCCTTATCCTGCAGGACGACTTCTCCGGTCATGGTGGAGGCCTGTTCGGCGCTCAATTCCACGTCTTCCGTCATTGCGGCCAGCACGGTTAGTCCGGCCAGCTTGTTGAACGTTCTCCTGTTCATGAAGCTCCTCGATTCTTCGGCTCTTTCGAATGTGTGAAAAGGTTGCCGTGCCAGGAGGGCAGCAGCAAACCAAGGCAATTCAAGTGGTACCGGTTGGCGCTGCGGGTTTCGCAGTTCCGGGCGCGACCATTGGCAGCGCCCACCTGAGAAACCGGTCTCGCACACGGATAGTATCCAATGCCGGGCGCAAGTGTCAATGAGGCGGCTGAATCTGTAGTGACGCAGCCTCGAGCGCTTCCACTTTGACTTCTGGAGCGTATCCTTCAAATTGGACCCGCCGTCCAAGAACCCACGCCGCTCTTCCCGATTCCAAATTCAAATCGCAAAAAAATGACCTCGGCCATTGCGCTTCTACTGGGTCGCGTTATTGCGTGCCGGAGCGCCACGGTTTGGGCTCATCACGGGTCCGGTGTCGTTGGCCCCTGTACCATTGCCAACCAGGCCGGCACCGAATGCTGGGACAGGCTGTTGTTGCCTTGCACCAAAGACTGGTGTGGTTGTGTCGGTGGAGGCTGTTATCGCGACAGAGCTGATCCTAAGGCCTTCTCACGGGTGGGGGGCATCGAAGAGCCACTGCGCGCTGGCCTTTGGCTCCAGCGCCTATATTGGGGTCTTTTGCGATGATCCAGGTGCTCGGTTGCGGTTGTCGGGGAAAGCATTTGGGGCGATGGAGTTCTGCCATTGCCATCGGATTTTTCTGCGGCTTCCTGGTAAGTAGATATTTCTCACCAGCGTTTAGCGGCACTTTTGTGCCCCTGACTATCCATGTCTATATCGAAGTAGACAAAGGCGTTTAGGTCGAATGGCACTTTGGCGAGGGACAGGTACAATTGTTGGGGGCCGTGGGTCGAAAAGGGAGATTCCGGATGAAAAGTTCCTGCGCATATCCAATCGTTGCCTTCTGCCTCTTAGCAATGCTGACTTCCGCAGGTTGCGGTGGCGCCATCCTGCCGCCAGCCCATCCCGATAGTGAAGTCAACGCGGCGCAAAGCTACACCCAGCAAGCCGCTTCTGGCATCCAGACCCTACAGCAGTGGTACTTGCCGGGCTCCGGTCTCTATGCATCTCCCTCCGGCTGGTGGAATTCCGCCAACTCCATCACCGTCCTGGCAAATTACGAGCGCGTCAGTGGCGACACTTCGTACTACTTCGTGATTGCAAATTCCTTCACCGCGGCACAAGGCACGCACGCAAACTTCGTCAACAGCTATTACGACGACGATGGCTGGTGGGCCCTGGCCTGGATTGACGCCTACGATGTAACCCGCAACTCCGCGTACCTTTCGATGGCGGAGACAATCTTCAAGGCCATCACCGCAGGCTGGGATTCGACCTGCGGTGGCGGAGTCTGGTGGAACACTTCCCGCACCTACAAGAACGCCATCCCCAACGAGCTTTTCCTCTCCATCGCGGCAAAACTCGCCAATCGCACATCGGGAAGCGCTTCAGCCTCTTACCTAAACTGGGCGCAGCAGGAGTGGACGTGGTTCAAAAACTCCGGCATGATCAACGGGCAAAATCTCATCAACGACGGTTTGAATTCATCCAATCCCAATGCGTGCACCAATAACGGTGGCACTACGTGGTCCTACAACCAGGGAGTGATTCTCGGCGGACTCGTGGAGCTGTACCGTGCCAACAACGACCCCACGCTGTTGCCGCAGGCCGAAGCCATTGCCAACGCGGCCATCGCCCATCTCGCTCAGAACGGTATCCTCACCGATCCGGGACCGTTGTCGGGTGGTGACGCTCCGCAATTCAAAGGTATCTTCCTGCGCAATCTCATGGCGCTCCACGTTGCCCATCCCGATCCCCGCTACCAGGCATTCGCCGTCGCCAACGCGAAAAGCATTGTGGCCAGCGATCAGGGCCCAAGTTGCCAGTTCGGAGCACTGTGGAAGGGGCCGTTCGACTCGGCCGACGCCACGCGGCAAACGTCCGCGCTCGACGCGCTCATCGCCGCTGCTGTAATGCAGTGAGACCGCCGCGGCCACACTACCCCCGTTCTCTTGCGGCCGGACTCGGAATTCCGCCGTTCCAGCCCCCAGGGTGGAGTGGCGCGCCATGTTCCCATGCAGCCGGGGATGGTCCGGACCAAGCTTCTCGAACGAAATAAACCGAGACCGGGGCAAGTTCTTTCGTGATACGCTATCGGCCAACGGAACGGCTGCGCTTCGGGATTTTGGCGTCGATTTCAGCGTAGCTGGATAGGTGCTTGCGGAGGCACGACTTCGCGGGTTAGCCTGCTAAATGTCGTCGTGCGGGTGAACAAGCCGAAACCGCAGCAACAAAATCATTCAGGCTATTTCTGATTGGATTCGCACTGCGCGGCTTCAATCATTGCGAGAATATTTTCGAGCGGCGTACCGGCTTGAACGTTGTGGCAAGAGCAGCAAATATAACCCGCTCCGTCGGCACCCAAGGTGTCCAGACAATGGCGAACTTCAAGACGAACGTCTTCCGGCGTTCCGCGTGGTAGCGCAAACTGATTGTCAACGCCGCCGTGAAACACGACGCGATGGCCGAAGTCACGCTTCAATTCCTCCATTTCCATTCCTGGGCAGGCGTGCTGAATCGGATTTAGAATGTCTACGCCGCAGTCAAGAATCGGCTGGAGCAGACGGCGAGCCGCTCCGTCGGTGTGGTAAAAAACCCGCAAACCATGAGAATGAATGAGATCGCACCAGCGCTTGAGTCGCGGCTGCAAATGCAGTTTCCATAATGCAGGCGACATCAGGAGCGATCTTTGCCCCGCAATGTCGTCGCTGATGAACACGAGGTCGAGCGCATTGCCGGCGCGGGCAAAGAAGCGTTGCATCATCTCCGTCTGGATCGATTCCACGCGGTTGAGAATCGCATCAACCAGTTCCGGAGCCTCCACCAGATCCATCAGCGACTGCTCCAAGCCGCGCAACTGGCAATAGATTTCAAAATGCGAAACCCATGGCCCGATCACGGCAAAGTGTTGTGCCGCTTCTTGCGCCTTCGCCACCGCTGATTCGTAATCGAATTGCTCCACCTTTGGCCACCATGGATAGTCGTCAAGCGATTCCACAGCGTTGTAACCGGCCAGCGGCGCGGAGCCGAATTCGGCATAGCGGGCCGCCCCTGCCTGAATCTGCTTCAGTGGCACGCCCCACATGGTGCGGTCGCCGCCCCCTTCAGCGCCGGCGCCGCTTTGCCCGCCCGCGCGGTCGCCCGCGGCAGTCTGGTAATCCATGAACACCCAGACAATCTTGTCGAGATTGAGAGCCCGATACATTGCAAGGTCGTCCGCCACGCCACAATGTTGCCGCAAAACCTCGCCGACCTCTGGCGTATGCCAAAGATCGACCGGCAGGCGGTCAACCGGCTCGCGGTTCAAGACCGCCAGGATGCGTTCACGCGGAGTCATCGTGCCAGACATTCTGTGCCCTACCTTCCATTTCAATGCCTGACCCGGCGAAGCCAGCCGGCTCCCAATTGCCTGATATCGTCCCGCAATGATTCATAGTTCCATTACAACAGCGGCGGATCGGGCGGGAATCTTCAGCGTGCCGTCGGTCACTTCGGCCCCCGGCCGCTCCGGCGTTGCCACAACGAGTTTGCCTGCATTCGGCAGGTCCACCTTGGCGGTAATCGCAGAATCGGAGCTTGGGTTAACGACTACCACTGCCCGCTTACCGCCGGCAGAGACATAAACGGAATAGCGGTGTGTCGCATCGGCGCTCACATCCGCGCCGAGCGTGTCACGAAAATCGGCGTCCCAAAGATAGGCTCTGTATTTGCGGCGCAGGTCATCGATCTTCTGCCCGTACGCCATGGTGAGCGGAAAATCGTGCAGGTGTCCCTTATAAAGGAACGGCTCGTACTGAATCACGCAGCGGTTCAGCAGAATCATGTTTAACTGCTCGCGATCGTCGAAGCCGCTCACTCCAGCGATCATCAACGAGTTCCTGGTATCGAGATACTGACAGACCGGGGTCGCGCTCACGCCACACTCGTTCACCGGGAAGTACTGCATCAGCCAGTCCTGCGGTCCCTCGCCAGCAAAAATAAAATCGGGACTCGCTTTGTCCGCGGCGGCCCTGAGGCTAGACGAAAGCGGCAAGTCGCCACCGTAGATGTAACCAGGCGGATTGTAACCATGGCCCGGAGCAAAATTGTAGATTGCTCCCGAGTGGTGGCAAATCTCGTCCCAAAGCCAGCCGGTGGAACCAAGTGCGAGAATCTTCTGGAATTCCTTCAGCGCGATCTCCCGATAACCTGGGTCAGCAAAGTCCATCACCGCGCGCCGCCGCGTGTTGATGCCGGCTAACTGCGTCGGCGTCACATAGTCGTAACCGCCCTGCTCGTAGCGGATGCCATAGGGATCCTTCGCCTCATATTTGTAAAGCTCGTCCTTGTACCATTTGGTTGTCAGATCGGCCCAGTTCAATTTGCCGAACAGGATCACGTTCACACCTAGCGATTGCACCTTGGCAATCGCGTCATGAAACTCCTGCCACGTGCCCAGGTTCGGGTCGGTGTCCTGCGAGGGATCGTCGCGGTCCTGGCCGCCGATGTTCCATCCAATCAGTTGCACCGCCTTCACGCCGTACTTGGCATACTCCTCGCCATACTCCACGAATTGTTTGTATGAAATGGTGTAGTCTTCTTCCGGCGTGTTCATCCTCAGCATGGTCCAGGAATGCACGTCCTTGGCCCACGCAGGCAGATGCGGCGTCTTGAACCACGTGTTGCGCCACTCTTTATAAACATCGATGCCCGCATGCCAGTCGCCTTGGTAGCCGCGCATCACGATCGGCGCCAGCTTCTTTGTCGAACTGGGAGCGGCAAAGGCGAAATGACAGATGCGGAACTCCTGATGCACCGGGAAACCGGAAAACTCATCAGCCTTCGGGATCACGGCGCCGTGCATCACACCGGGATGCTGCTCGAAAACGAATTCCATGTAATAGGGCAGGGTGGGATCGGACAATTCCACATAGAGCCCCTCGGTCTCAGCTTGAATCAGGCAAAAATTGCTGCGATGCGATCCGAAAGTCTTGATGGGGAAATCCACGCCCCAGTATCCCTTCTCATTGCCAAAGTTCGGATAGATCTCGTCGGAGCCGAGATTGCCATAAAACATCGTTCTGACGGTCATCGACGTATTTAGCGCCGGAGGATTCAGGTCGCCGAAGTACGGATAGTCGACGGTCTCTACCGTGCACGTGGACTTATTCTCAAGCGTAGCGTCGAAGGTAAGTTTGCCATCTTTCAGAGTCACGGTTGCGGTCAGGGTAATCGGCAGTACGCCTCCGTGCTCGCTGGCCAGATATTTCCACACAATACGCACCTGGCTGTCTGAAGTCTTCTCGACGCTCGCAGCCTTCTGTTTTTGCCCCAGCACGAAGTTAGCCCGGCGACCGGGAATAGGAACGAGCATCCTGAATGAGGCGCCCAGCGCGGGCCGCCGTTCCACGATCCACTTCGTCGGCTTGTGCTCCATGCGCGTAAGAGCGCCCGTGGCAAGATCGAACGCCGCGAGGAATTCGTTGTCGTCGAGGGTCACTTCGCCCGCAATGCCGGCTGCTTGCGCCGCGCTCAACTCTATTTCGGCCGCCAACGCTCCCATTGCGGCAAGTCCAGCCAACTTATTGAAGGTTCTGCGGTTCATCGCTCTCCTGGATTCTTGTCTTGCGCGTAGTGCGCTGTCGGCCGCTCCACCGCTGCCGCCAACGCCATAAAACCATCGGTAAGCAATCCCCCATATCCTCTAGGAGTGCCATCCCACTTCTGCCAATCGTAGGTCCTGCCATTCGGACCCCGCCCATCGAAGCCGCCAGATTTGTAGCTCTCGAGCATCGGAAACAGAATCCGGTCTCCGTCCTTGAGCCTCCCTAATTTATAAAGCGCCGCAATGGTGTAAAAAGCAAATGCGGCGGTGGCGCCGCCGTTTTCGTAAATATGAAAACCGTCCGATCTGTCCGCCTCCATGACCCATAGAATTCGTCGAGATCCGCGCTATTGTCGCCGGTCTGTAGCTTCATTTCCTGAATGGCATCGGGAATGGGCGGAATGGTGATCCCCCCGAAGACTTCTGCGTTGTCAGCGGCGCCATTCAGAAGGACGTCGAATTGCCCGCTTTGCACGCTGTTGATTGACAAGGAGCGCGCAAGCCTCCTTAAGCATGGTTGGGTGTACTGACGTTCCCCGATGCGTGCCCTAAGCTACAAGCGTGCAGTCACGGTGGAACCGCTCTGCCTGGTGCAATACAGCTTCGCGCCTGAGTTTCGTTCCGGGTCTTCGCGTCCGGACTCATCATTGCCGGAAGAGAACACTAGGAAAGAATCGGGCCGTAGTAAAGACCAATCATGCACCATGTCGCACTTTGCGCCAGGCGCACAAATCTGAGAGAGGGGCACAGGTTCCAGGACGGGTCTATTTCCGCAGTATTGAGGTGCTGGCGTTCCCCGCCGACGAACCGGTAAGCGTGTCGTTCGGGTAAAAGTCGGAGACGTTCTTTCGCGTAAGGAGCTGAACCGGCATGTAAACTGCTGGCGGTGTCGTTCTCTTGCTCAGGATGTCCAGAGCCAACCGAACCAGGTTTTCCCCATACTTCTCCGGAAAGAACGCCACCGTAGCCACCAGCCGCGTGCTGCCCAGGCGAAGCTCGCGGCGCGCTTCCGGTCCGCCGCCGTAGCTGACGGCCAGACACATGTTGTTCCGGCCCGCTTCCTCGAACGCGCGTAGAGCGCCGAGAACGGCATAATCGTTAATACCCATCACCAGCGTGCGGCGCTTGGGCACCAACTGTAGATGGCGGCGCGTCAGCTCAAAGGAGCGAACGAACTCTCCGCGCGAATCGAGATGAGTCAAAACGCATTCCTTGTGGACGCCATTGCGCAAAACATTCTGCGCGCTGGAAAGACGCATATGCGGAAGAGATCCGGCAATTTCAAGGTCGAGAAAGAGCATTTCGTCGCACGCTCCATCCCAATGCGCCTGCGCGGCCTTGAGAAGTGCTTTGCCCCCAACCACTCCGGCGCGCTGGTTGTCGATGCCAAGAAATAGCGCATTTGGGTGCGGTATCTCCACGGCGATGAGGGGGATTTGTGCCTCGTCGAAAAACTGTGCAACTTTGGCCCCAATGCGCTCATAAGTTTGGAATTCGATGGCGAGATCGACGCCCCTGCTTACCAGGTGCTGAGCATTCTTCAGGGCAACTTTGACGCTGTAGCGATTCTCAACTTCGATCAGGTCAATCGGTCTCGATTCGGCAGCCCACCGCAATCCCTGGACGAGCGCGCTGCAAAACGAATCGTTGGTCTGAGAAGCATATCCGATGCGAAAGCGTTTGCCGCTCAAAATCCTCACATTCGACGCGTATCTTCCCCTGTCGCTACGCCGGAGCAGCCCCTGCTCTTCCAATGTCCGCAGGAGCCTGAAACAGACGGTGCGCTCCAAGCCCGCTCCCTCGGCGACTTCAGTTAAGGAGAACGCCTTCCGGTCGTCCTCGAACACATGCAGGATCTTGCACGCGCGGGTGACGCCCTCAAGGGTGTACGGTGAGGCGGGTAAATCCTTGCGGCTGGCCATGGCGAGCAAATTATCGCATCGACTAGCGTCAGTTGCACAGCGAGAAATGAAACATATTGCGCCGGGCGCAAAGGACGCGCCTGGGGATTTTAGCAGTTGCCCTGGTCACTATATTTGCGTCTGACTGTCGCCGTGCTTCGCAAAGCGCGGCTTTGGGTAATGTATGTCCTGCCGCTTGGTCGCCAGTTCCCGGATCGCGGACGGAAAGAGCTTGCCGTTTTCACTCCTGGCTATAAACAGTTTGGAGCCGTTCGAGAAAAACTCCGGCGCTCCGCATTCGTCCGTCTCGACGTGGGCAGACACTGCGCAGATCACACTGTGATAGGACTGGCAGAGCGAAGCCAGGGCCAAGGAGTTTGCCGCCGTCCCGTTGAATGCAAAGAAGACCTCGCAATCTGTCTCAAACAGAGTCCGGAACGCATCCGAGGCGAGGGCGGTCCAAGCATCATCTCCGTAAGAAACCGCGTAGCCGCGGTTCGCTTTATCCATTGCTTCCCATGCTTCGGGGCAGATGCCTGAGTAGTTATCGCTGGCGAACTGTTGCGGCACATCGAGAGTGATGGTATTGAGGCAACCGATTCAGGCTCGGCTGAGGGATTCCCATTGGCCGATGGCCTGCGCCACATCCCGATAAGTTTTTATCGATATCCAAATACCGACATTAAAGCCAGTGTGATTTTTTTTGATCCGTGACAGTTGTCACATATAGTGCCGCATCGTACCACAATGCAATTGAAGCAGAGACGACAGATGATCGCTCAAGAGAAAGCGCGCAAAGCCCCCGACTCGTCTCGGACGAAGCCGAGGGAGAGCCCGCCGCGACGGTTCAATGCGCCGATCCTGAAACCGTTTCGCTGATTAATCTGGCATAGCGCTGGTCGTTGCGCAGTTTGTCGAAGGCAGGCTCAACGGCCAGGTAAACCAGCCACCCACTGTGACGAGACTGAGCGCGCTTAAGAAACAGGACTGCCTCGTCGAAATCACCCGCGAACGCATAAAGCTTGGCGATTTCGTAGTCGTCGTAAAACGGCTTGGCATCTGGTTTCTGCGTCTCTGCGATCACCAACTGAATCACGGAACTGTACCCGTGCGCTGCGTAGCTTCCGGCCACTTCATGCGCAATTTCCGGATGCCCGGCCACTTCATAAAATTGTTCGCGCGCGGATGCCGCCTGCTGCCACATGCCTTTCTGTTCGTAGGCCCATGCCAGCTTCATCAGCGCGGTCTGGAACGTCGGATCGAGCTTCAGCGCATCCTGGTAATTCACGATCGCGCCATCGTAGTCTCGGGCGAAGTAATCGACCCAACCGGCATTGGTCACAATGATGAGCGACAACGGGTCCAGCATGCGCGCGGAACGAAGCTCTTCTTTGCCTTCATCGAATCGGCCGCGCGATGCCAGATACATGCCGTACCAGTGATGAGCCGTCGCATTGTTGGGATTGAGTTCCAGGGCCTTGCGAAACTCCGCTTCAGCGTCGGAAAATCTCGCCTGGTAACGCCACAGGTTGAAGGCGAGCGATGCATGGCTTTCTGACAACTGAGGATTCAGCTTAACCGCGGTTTCGGCGGCACTCTTTGCCATGGCCGCGAATGTCTCAGGGGACTGCCGCTCGTAGTATTCAAGCGTGAGGTCGTAACAGTCTGCGAGTCCGGCGTAAGCCTGCGCGTAGGCGGGATCGTACGCGATGGCCTGACGAAAATAGTCGCTGGCCTTCTGGAAGCTCGTGTCGTTGCGTTTATTCCACTCGTAGCGTCCTCGCAAGTAGGCTTCGTATGCCAGTGGATTGGAAGTGCCTGGCGACGGTGCGCGCGATTCCGGCAGCATCAATGAAAGCGATAGCGAAATGCGGCTGGCGACGGATTCTTCGAATGCAAGCATGCCGCTGTCGCTCATTTCCCCCTCGTAGCTTTCGGCCCAAAGCTGGCTCTGGTCCAGAGTTCGGACCAGTTCGGCAGCGATTCGAACCTTGGTTCCATCTCGCTTTACAGTTCCCTCCAGAAAGTAGTCGGCGCCCAGCTCGCGGCCGATCCGATCCAGCGGCTTTCCCGAGTTCTTGAAGCTCACGGCAGAGGTACGCGCAATCACGCCCAGTTTCGCCGGGCTTAGCTGGCTCAGATGAACGATGGTTTCGTCTGTCACTCCGTCGCAGAGAAAGCCCTGTGAGGGATCGCCGGTCAAGTTATCAAACGGCAGCACAGCAAGCATCACGCGCTTTGCACTCGGGGTTTGGGCGGGCTGCCGAAAGTAACGCACCGAAAGAACCATGCAAGTGGCAGCGACCAGCGCGGCCGCGGTGCCCACCGCGGCGATCCAGAGACGATTGCGGCGCCATTCCGGCCGCGCTGGGCCAGTGGGGGAATCTGCCGGCTGCGCTGTAGCCGCGGCGGAAGGGTCTGCGGCGTCGACGAATTTCGCCGGAGCAATGAATCGATAGCCACGCCGGGGAACCGTCTCGATGTATCGCGGCGCAGTGGCATCATCGCCGAGTACGGCCCGAACCTGGCGGACACAATGGTTCAATCCTCGTTCGAAATCGACAAATGTGTCCTCGCCCCATATCTCTTTCTCGATATCTTCCCGAGACACAATTTCTCCGGCCCGCGAGGCGAGAAACACCAGAAGCTTGAAAGGCTGCGGCTGCATGCGAAGCGGGGTGCCGAGTCTTCGCAGCTCTTCGTGTGCGAGGTCGAGCTGATACACACCGAACGCGATCGTCACAGGATTCGACACAGGGCGGCCCTTGGAATTTGATGGATTAGTAGATGGAATTATAGCCAAACCGCAGCCCGTGTCTACAATATGTATGGCAATCAGACACCGCTCGTGAAGCCCCATAGTGGCAAGTAAGCCATGGCTTTTGAGTGACCTGCGACCCCATATCCGCATCCGGAAAGAAATCATCTTTTAAACATTGATTTGCCCTGCGAGCCGGCCGACACTGTCCGGCGTGCGGAGCTGCGCTCTGCAAGGCGGAGTTTTGTATCCAGCCATCCAGATCGGGCAGATGCTACTGCCGACGTTGGGCGTCGTTGTCGTCCTCGGATGGATCGCCGCCGTTGCGCTTGCTGTCGCACGGGCTCCAACCTACGGAATCGGCCGCGCAACGGTTTTTGTTACGGCCTCAGCCGCCCTGCTGGTGTGCGTTTTCGCAGACAGAGTGGCGAATAACTTCCTGCCGGCTTGGCTGGGATGGGCGGTTCCGAGTGTGGCCTGCGCGGCGGGCATCGCGCTGGCAGCGCTGGGCGTCGCAGTGTGGTCGCACATGGCGGGCGTGCGTTTTTCCGCGCTGGCAGATTGCTTCTCCCAACCCATTGCGCTCGCGCTCGCAGTGGAGCGTTTCGGCTGTTTTCTGGCGGGTTCCGCGTACGGCCGTCCCACTGACTGCCCCTAGGGAGTTGTGTTCAACAACGCTCTTGCGCTTGCCTGGTATCGCACTCCCATCGGCATCCGGCTTCATCCCACGCAGCTATACGAGTGCTTTCTGGCGGTTCTTCTCTTCGGCCTGCTGCAATTCGTCGAGCGGTATAAGCTCGCGAACGGAGTTTCGATTCTTATGCTGGCAGCGGGCTATGCGTTTGGCCTGTACTTTATCGAATTCCTGCGTGGCGATGTTGAGCGAGTTGTTTGGGGCCCTTTGTCGATTCCGCAATGGTTCTGCGCGCTCGCACTTCTGGTTTCCGTGATCCTGCTCACCCTGATCTCCCGCCCGAAAGCAGCTGCAGCACACGAAGCGCCGATCATGCCAGCGCCACAACTTCGCCGAAGCCCTCGCCGCGTGCGCAAAACCGCCGCGCCGCCCGCACATAAACAGGCATAAGCATTTGATTCTGCTGCCGCTTACATATCCACATTGGAAAGCTCAAAGAAATCACTTTTCAAACATTGATCGCCAGCCTTGCGCGTGTAACAAAGTTGGGCAGCTAATCAAATCAGTGCTCCGCAATTGGCCACCGACCTCGCGAGGAGGCGAATGGCTCGGCGCGGAATGCCATCGTCGGCTTCGACCAGCACGTCGCGAATCGGGGCCGTGCCGGTCCTTGAACTTCCGGTGCCGCGCGAAGGTGGCTGCCAAAAGGAGTCTGTACCATGACCCGCCCTGGATACTTCCGCCGTCTTTCCTTTCCCTCGATCTGCGTTGTTCTTCTTCTCATTTTGGCCGCGGCTTCCCCAATGCCCGCGCAATCGGTGAGTTTCACCGGATCTCCCAGCACTGCGGGAAGTGGGTTCGGTTTCCCGAACGGGGTGGCAGTGGACGCCAAGGGCGACGTCTTCGTCGCCGACAACGGCGACAAATCTGTGAAAGAGGTCGTGGCAGTGAATGGCCAGGTATCGTCTACCTCGACCACGGTTACGATCAAGAGCGGGTTCAGCAACGTCAACGGCGTTGCGGTGGACGCAAGTGGCGATGTCTTCGTAACGGACGGGGCCGCAGTCAAGGAGATTGTGGCCGTCGCCGGGCAAGTTTCTCTGTCTTCCTCCGTCGTCCTGGTAGGCAGCGGATTCGCGGCGCCCTATGGCCTCGCCGTGGATGCGAGCGGCGACGTCTTTGTCGCCGATCATGATGGCCACGCGGTGAAGGAGATCGTGGCGGTCGGCGGCTCGGTATCCAGCACTTCGACCGTCAAGACTGTGGGCAGTGGATTCACGGGCCCCGAAGCGGTCGCAGTAGACGCTAGCGGCGACGTCTATGTGGCCGATACCGATTTCAGCACGATCTCTGAGATTGTGGCGGTGGGCGGCCTGGTATCGTCCTCTTCGACCGTGAATATGATCAACAACGGATTCGGACGCCCCGATGGTTTAGCTTTGGACGCTGCCGGCGACCTCTTCGTTACCGATGCCGACATCCACGCTTCTATACGGGAGATCGTGGCGGTCGGCGGCCAAGTCTCGCCTGCCTCCAAGATGGTCCAACTGGGGGGCGAGTTCACTGCCCCGGCTGGCGTGGCTTTGAGCGCGCGCGGCAATATTTTCGTCGCGGATTCCTCTGACGATGCGGTCTACGAGATCCAGTATCCGTCAGCGAATTTCGGTCAGATCAAAGTCGGTTCGACGAGTTCGACGTACACGTTCCCCTTTGCCTTCAATTCGAACGTTACCCTCGGTAGTGTCGCGGTGCTCACGCAGGGCGCTTCCGGCAAGGACTTCCAAACCGCTTCGGGAGGAACGTGTAAGGCGCAGTCATACAGCAGCGACGGCGATTCCTGCACGGTCAATGTAACCTTCAATCCACTTGCGCCTGGGCTGCGCAGAGGCGCCATTGTGCTGTATGACAACAACACGCCGGCCAACCCACTGATCACGGTCTATATCAACGGAATCGGAGTCGCCCCGACGCTCGATTTTCCGCCCGGCTTTGAGTATTGGTTTGCCGGCTTGTTTATTCCCCACTACGGGCCCAAGATCGGTTTCAGCGGCGATGGCGGTCCGGCTCTCAGCGCGGAAATCGACGCTCCCATGGGTGTGGCGTTCGATGGCGCCGGCAACCTGTATTTCGGTGACCATTGGAATTTTCGCGTGCGGAAAGTGGACACCAACGGCATCATCACAACGGTCGCGGGAAATGGAACCCAGGGGTATAGCGGCGATGGCGGGCCGGCCACCAGCGCCAGCCTGTACTATCCGCGCAGTGTGGCGGTAGATGGCGCCGGCAACCTCTATATTCTGGATGCATCTCAAACCGATAATGCCATCGGCAACATTCGGAGGGTCGACACGAACGGCAACATTACTACCATTGCCGGAGGCGGATTATTTAACTACGGCTACAACGGCGACAACATTCCCGCAAGCCTGGCGCAACTGAACTCGCCCTTGAAAATCCTGATCGACGGCGCTGGAAACATCTATATAGTGGACTATGCTAACCAGCGCATTCGCAAGATCGACACTAGCGGCATCATCACTACGGTGGCGGGCAATGGCACTCTAGGCTACAGCGGAGACGGCCACCAAGCGACCAGTGCGGAATTGGGCTATCCAGAGAGCCTAGCGATGGATATAGCGGGAGATCTGTTCATTGCAGATACCAACAACGGCGTCGTTCGAAAAGTGGACACCAACGGCATCATCACAACTTTCGCCGGAAATGGAACCTTTACATCCAGTGGGGACGGCGGACCAGCCATCAACGCTGGAATGCTTCCCGAATCCTTAGCAGTGGATGCCGCAGGAAACCTGTGGTTGGGTCAGGGTGACCGAGTCCGCAAGATAGACACGAGCGGCATCATTACCGCGACAGTGGGCAACGGCATTATTACTGATGCCCCCGATGGCACAGTTGCGACCCAGGGAGGAGTAAATACTCCAGAAGACCTCGCCTTCGATGACCTGGGCAACCTCTACATTGCGGATACCGTCTCCAACAAAATCACAAAAATCGACATCGTCGATCCGCCTTCACTTTCTTTCCCCAATACAAACGTCGGCTCCTCGAGCGCCGCCCAGGACGTTACCGTAGAGAACCGCGGCAACGCGACGCTGACTTTCAGTCATACGATTCCATACGGTGACTTCACGCTACAGGGACCTCACACCACATGCATTCCTGGTGAACAGGTTCTGACTGTAGACGCCACCTGCATCTTCGGGATCCAATTCGCGCCGCTGACTTCTGGCCCTCAATCCGGGACGGTCGTTATGACGGACAACGCATTCTATGGCCAGCCCGCCACACAGACGATCCTGACAAGCGGCACCGGCATAGGAGGTCCCGCTGTGCCCACGGTTACCACTGCTGCGGCCAGCGCGATCACGCAGACCACGGCAACCGGAGGCGGCAATGTTACCGCCAGCGGCGGCGCAACCGTGATTGGGCGCGGCGTCTGCTGGAGCACGTCGGCGAATCCAACCACATCCAACACCTGCGACGACAGCGGTTCTGGCACCGGATCGTTCACCGCTTCGATGACTGGCCTCGCCTTAAACACGATGTACCATGTCCGCGCATACGCCATAAATTCGATAGGGACCGCCTACGGGAGTGACCTGACGTTCACCACACTCTCAGCCGCAACGCCCACCATCAACTGGACACCAGCGACGCCCATCACCTACGGCGCAACGCTGGGATCGGGCGACTTTGCCGCCACGGCCACCTACAGCAGCACCAACATCGGCGCC
>Ga0302202_10000335_pt1 | contig 60892 bp, 50 predicted proteins | sample II_Bog_N3_3_FD_194579 | JGI IMG/M metagenome (GOLD analysis project Ga0302202, IMG submission 194579) | Peat permafrost microbial communities from Stordalen Mire near Abisko, Sweden - II_Bog_N3_3 | ecosystem: Environmental > Terrestrial > Soil > Wetlands > Peat | place: Sweden: Abisko... | reverse complement strand
CACACACTCACACACTCACACTCACACACTCACACTCACACACTCACACACTCACACTCACACACTCACACTCACACTCACACACTCACACTCACACACTCCCACTCACACACTCCCACTCACACACTCCCACTCACACTCGCACACTCCCTACGTGTACTGCACCCTGCGTTCGCCTTTGACGACGCGACCGATGACATAGAACTTTTCTTCGGCGCGGTCGAGGAGGTTTTTGGCGCGGGTGAATTTAGCCGCGGGAATGGCGGCGATCAGTCCGATGCCCATGTTGAAGGTGCGCATCATCTCTTCTTGCGGAATCTGACCGAGGGTGCGCAGATGTTCGAAGATGGGCAGCACGGGCCAGGAGCCGATCTCGACCTGCGCGGTGACGTTTTTGGGCAGGATGCGAGGCAGATTGTCAGTGATGCCGCCGCCGGTGATGTGCGCCATGCCGGTGGTTACGCCGGCGGTGACGAGCTTCTGGATGAGCGACAGGTAGCTGCGATGGGTCTTCATCAGCGCGGCGCCGGCCTTCTCCTTGATGGCGGTAACGTATTGCGTGTGCTTGTAGCCGGCGACCTCGAAGAAGAGCTTGCGGGCGAGCGAATAACCGTTGGTGTGCAGGCCGGTGGAGGGCAGGCCGATCAGCACGTCGCCGGCCTTGATGCCCGCGCCGGTGACGATCTTGTCGCGGTCGACGGCGCCGACGATGAAGCCGGCCAGATCGTACTCGCCATCCGTGTAAAAGCCGGGCATCTGCGCGGTTTCTCCGCCGATGAGGGCGCAGCCGTTGGCCTTGCAGGCATCGGCCAGGCCGCTGATGACGCTCTCAGTGACCTCGGCGTTGAGCTTGCCGCTGGCAAAGTAGTCGAGGAAGAAGAGGGGCGTGGCGCCCTGCACGGCGATGTCGTTGACGCAGTGGTTGACCAGATCGGCGCCCACGGTGTGGTGCATGCCCATCTCGAAGGCGATCTTGAGCTTGGTGCCGACGCCGTCGGCGGAGCTGACGAGGATGGGGTTCTTCCAGCGCTGCGAATCCAGGCGGAAGAGCGCGCCGAAGCCGCCGATGCCGCCCAGGACATTGCGGTTAAAGGTCTTCTGCGCCAGATACTTGATGCGATCCTTGGCGCGGTCGCCACTGGTGATGTCGACGCCGGCGTCGGCGTAGGTCACGGATTTGGTGATGGGTTCTTCTGACATGATGCGGCTTTCTGCGGGTGGAATAGCTGAGCGGCGCACATGGCCGGGAAGATCAATTTTAGCAGGGCCAGGCGGGTTTAGGCTCTGAATTTACAAAAACCGTGCTTGTTCTGCCGAGTTTGGCAGGGTGCAGCTTTCGAGACGTCCTGCTATCCGGTACCGGTAGCAGGCGATCAGACGGTAAACCGGATCGCTGAGAGAAGCCGGAATCCAGCCAAGCAGCGCCGCAATGACCGGCCAGGGACGGGGAAGCTGACTGAGCAAGGCCAATGTGGCGGCAAAACGTGAAAGCGGTCTCCGGTTATCGTTCAATGGATCAGGAAATACAATCACAGTCCCGGGAAGGCCATCTGCGGTCAATAACTCCGGATGTTTGGCGAGCAAGGGTTGTACCGCTGAGTCGCTCGAAGGAGCAAAACGCAGACGATCGAAGCGATCTTGCCGCAGCAGCCAGCGCACCCAGCCGCTGCAGAATCCGCAGTGGCCGTCGTAGACCACGAGCATTCGGCATCCGATCTCATCCAGGCGGCTCATCCTTCAGAGGATGATCGCAGCGGGGAGTTCGATTCAATATGGCTGCTTTGCCTGCGGGGCGCCCTCTATACTGAACGCACGATGAGTTCTCCACTTCCAGCCCGTCCCCGCACCCGTTCGCAGGTTTTGCAACAGCGCGCCGAGCGCTACTTTCCAGGCGGGGTGAACTCGCCGGTGCGGGCCTTTGGGGCGGTGGGCGGCGCGCCGCCGTTTGTGGAGCGCGCCGAAGGGGCGTGGATCACGGACGCGGACGGCAACCGCTATGTGGATTATTTTGGCTCGTGGGGGCCGATGATTCTGGGCCATGCCTTTCGGCCGGTGGTGGAGGCCATCCAGAGAGCGGCGCGCAACTCGGCGAGCTTTGGAGCTTCGACGGCGCTGGAGGGCGACCTGGCTGAGCGGATCGTGGCCTGCTATCCGGCGATTGAAAAACTGCGCTTTGTCTCCTCAGGGACCGAGGCGACGATGAGCGCGATCCGCCTGGCGCGGGCGGCGACGGGACGCAAGATCATCGTGAAATTCGAGGGTTGCTACCACGGGCACTCGGATGGGCTTCTGGTAAAGGCCGGCTCGGGCGTGACAACCTTCGGGATTCCCGGCTCGGCGGGCGTGCCGGAGGAGATTGCCGGATTGACGATGGCATTGCCCTACAATGACTTGGCGGCTGTGGAGGCGATCTTTGCCGCTTATCCGGGCGAGATTGCGGCGGTGATTCTAGAGCCGGTGGTGGGCAACGCGGGATGCATTCCGCCAGCCGCGGGCTATCTGGCTGGATTGCGAAGAGTTACGGAAGAAGATGGAGCCCTGCTGATTGCCGACGAGGTGATGACCGGCTTTCGCGTGGCGCTGGGCGGCGCGCTGGAGCTGTTTGGCGTGGATGCGGATCTGGTGACGCTGGGCAAGATCGTGGGCGGCGGGCTTCCGGTTGGGGTCTTCGGCGGCAAACGGCGCTTCATGGATCTACTGGCTCCGCTGGGTCCGGTCTATCAGGCGGGAACGCTGAGCGGCAATCCGCTGGCGATGGCGGCGGGGCTGGCGACGGTGGACTATTTGCAGAAGAATAAGAGCCAAGTCTATTCGTATCTGGATAGTACGGCAATATCTGTGGCCGAGGGCGTGGCGGCGGAAGCCGCGAGCGCTGGAGTGCCGCTGACCGTGAACCGAGTGGGCTCGATGTGGACCTGGTTCTTCACGGCGGGGCCGGTGGCCGATTATACGCAGGCGGCGCAGAGCGATACGGCGGCCTTCGGGCGCTTCCATCGCGCGATGCTTGAGCGGGGCGTCTGGCTGCCGCCCTCGCAGTTTGAGGCAGCCTTCCTGAGCACGGCGCACGGAGCGGCGGAGATTGCCGCGACGATTGCCGCGGCGAGGGAGGCTTTCAGGGAAAAGAGTTTTTGATCCGTCACGATCGGTTACGAGATTGCGGATGAAAAGCAACCGCGGGTCCTTCGACTCGCTACCCCACCCCAGCGACGAAGACCTGTCGCTGGGGACCCCGGTTCGCTCGCTCAGGATGACAGTGTATTGTGAATGCCGCGCTTGGGGTCGCTCCAAATGAACAGAAGCGCCGGAGGAAGCGTTTGAAAGACAAAATCAGCGAGTTGGCTTCCGCTGCGCGGAAATCGCAAGTTCGCGAGTTACAGCTTTTTCGATTCTGGTGTATACAGAATCCTTGCAGTAAAGTGGCTTTTTCCTCAAGAAAAAGCCAACTTCGATGCGCTCGTAATGTCAACAAGTGAAGCGAAAATGCTCTAGCGGCTATTGATTTCAGCCGGAGTTAGATTGGCAAACCGTCTGTTCAGGATGACAGTTGCTTGAAACTTGCAATCGTCTCGAGCGGATCAAGCAATGCCGCAGAGGTGAACTTTGATACCGAGTTCGTGGAAGAAGACGGCCTTTGCCTGGAGAGCGCGATCGGCTGCATCGGCTGAGGGGGCATAAGCGACATTGACGTGATTGGCAGGATGACGGGCCATGAACTGATTCTGCGTTACACCATGGAGGATCAGGTGCATGACGGGCCACTGCTGGGTGACTTCGCGCCAGCGGCGCTGGGTCTCCTCTTCGGGTAGCAAGATGGCGGTGGCGCGGCCGAGATCGACCTGCAAGAGGCCATCCTCGACAAAGACGCGGCTCCAAACGACCTCTCCAGGCTTGCAGACGCCCTTGAGAGTGCCGCCACCGAGGCGGAAGTACATGGCAGGCTGGCGTTCGCTGACCGCGCCGGCATAGCCGCCCTCGAGATGCGAGGCCGGGACTGCGCCGGAGATCTGAAAGAGCCAGACGAAGCTGTCGATCTCGCCCTGACTTGTCGTGCCCTTGAAGTGCTCACCCCAGCGAACATCGTGCAGAGTGGTCGCGGGATCGAGACCCATCGCGCTCCAGACGCGATTGGTGACGATGGCATCGACGCCCACACATTCATCGACCTCGTTGAAGTGGGGCAGAGGCTTACTTGCGTAAAGCTCGCGCCCATCGGCGCTGAAGACTGGCGGACGTTCCACATTATTCAGCAATCCCTCGACCAGATCCGAAGCCGGCACCAGATCCTTCAAGCCCTGCTGGTATTGAATGCCAATGGCATCGCATCCGAAGTCTGCGGCGATGCGCACGGCCGCGATGTACATCTTGCACTGCAAGTGAATCTGCGCATCGGTCAGGTCTTTCTCTTCGCTAACGCCTGTCAGGAAGCGCATCCCCGTTGCATCCAGCCAGTCGCGCACCTTCTGCGCCTCGCCATCGGAGACGGTTTGCATTGCGGCATAGAGGGAGGATTGGCTGAGGCGCTCCTTGTAGATGCCCGCGGGATTAAGCAACTGATCTTCGACGATGGCGTTGTACATTCCCATGCAACCCTCATCGAAGATGCCCAGGATAGCCTTCTTGCGGCGCAGTTCGACGGCCAGGGCAACGCCGAGCGCGCGCTCCGGCCCGCCGACAGAAATCGCATCGAAGGGGCGTACGTGCGAGAGATCGTGCGTGACCCGCTTCTGGCGAATCCACTGGCGCAGCCCATTGCGGAAGAACTCGTCTTTGAAGTCCTTGCTCCAGAGGGTGCTGAAGGCGACGCCGGCCTTGCGCAGGCAGCCGTTGAGGTTGAGCATTCCCACCAGGCCCGGCCACTGACCCGACCAATTGGCAACGACCAGAATCGGACCGCGATGCGAGAAGAGACCGGCGAGCAGATGTCCGCTGTACTGCCAAACGGACTCGGCCACGACGATGGGCGCATCGGGGTGAATCGATTCGAAGACATCCATGCCCATGCGCTGGCCGTGGATGAAGCCATGTTCCAGCCGTTCGTCGTAAGGGTGGGCGCGGCGCAGGCGAATTCCTTCTGCGGCAAAGGCCGCGGTCAACGCCTTTTCCATCTCGGCTTGCGCGGCCCAACAGGCCTTGTTGGCGGATTGGCGAAGGTCGCCATTGGCGACCAGCAAGACCTCATCGGCGGCGACCGGAGCAACTGCTTCGATGACAGGCAACAGATAAGCAGACATTGAACACTCCCCACGCGCACAGAAAGCGCATTTCTTAGATTTTCTCGCGATCTGAAAGCGAAGTATCGCGCAACGATTGAATGCGGGCAAGATGCTCCGCAGCCTGCTGCCAGCGATCCGGGCATTGCGGTTGATAGACGAGAAGATTCTCCGCTGCGGAAAGAGCATCCGCACCCTGCGCCAGGCTGGAGAGATGGCCGGTGGCGGCAGCCTGGGCCAGAAGATTGCCCAGCGCCGCCGCCTCGACGGGTCCGGCTACGACGGGACGGCGGCAAGCATCGGCCGTCATCTGGCAAAGCAAGCGGTTGCGGACGCCGCCGCCCACCAGGCGAACAACGTTGAGAGAGCGTGGGATGGCCGACTGGAGAGCACGGAAGGTCGCGCCGTAGCGGAGGGCCAGACTCTCGAGCACTGAGCGCACAATCTCCGCTTCAGAATCCGGCAGCGGCTGATCGGTTTGCGCGCACCAGGCACGGATGGCCGAGGGCATATCGCCCGGCGCTTGAAAAGCTGCGTCCTCGGTATCGATCAGCGAGCGCAACGGCTGAACGACTTCGGCGGCCTGCAACAACTGCTCCCAGGGATGGTTCTTTCCTTGCGCCTCCCAATGGTGCATGCACTCCTGCAGAATCCAGAGGCCGGTCAGATTGCGAATGCAGAGCATAGCGCCGTCGGCTGCGCCTTCATTGGAGAAGCCCAGATCGTAGGCTGCACGCGAGCGCAGGGCGCTATAGACGCGGGCACCCATCAGGCTCCATGTACCGCAACTGAGAAAGGCGCTCTGCTCATCCATGCCGGGGATGGCGGCAACGGCGCTCGATGTGTCATGAGAGGCAACGGCAATGGCGGGAAAGGAGGCATCGAATCCACCCTCGCGTAAGACCGATGGCTGCACGGGGCCGAGCACCGTGGCCGGCATACGGATGGGCGCGAAGAGATCCGACCGAATCTGCAAAGCATCGAGAATGTGCTTTGACCACGAGCGCGACGCGGGATCGCAGAGCTGGGTAGTGGTGGCCTCGGTAAACTCGGCATGGATTTGCCGGCAGAGAAAGTACTGGAAGAGGTCGGGAATGGTCAGCAGCGAGCTGGCCGCGTGCAACTGCGAGTCGTCGGCCTCGATCATGCTGACCAACTGGTAGACGGTGTTGATGGGCATGGGCTGCACGCCCGTCTGGAGAAAGAAGGAGTAACCGTCCACCTGCCGGGCGACCCGCTCCATCACGCCCAGGGTGCGCACATCGCGATAATGATAGGGATTGCCGAGCAGCCGGCCCTCCCGGTCGAGAAGGCCGAAGTCGACGCCCCAGGCATCGACGCCGATGCCGGCGGGCGTCTCCGCAAACTGCACGCGAAACTTCTTCAGAGCATCGAGAATGCCGGACCAGATGGCCAGCACATCCCAGTGGAGAGAGTTGCCGAGACGGACAGCGTTGTTCGGGAAACGATGCACCTCGTGCAGCGAAAAGCCTGCACTCGTCCAGCGGCCAGCCATGACGCGTCCGCTGGAAGCGCCCAGATCGACAGCCAGGAAGGTGTGGCCAGCCGTCACGCCTGCTCTCCCATAGCGCCCAGGACTCCCAGCGTCAGCTCATCGATCAAGGCATTGAATTCTCCGGGATCGGGTGACGTGGGGCCGGGTTGCGAGAGAGACTGCTCCGCGGCAGACTCTTCAAGGGGCAAGCGCGCATCGGGCAGACCGAGCTTCTTCTTAAGGTCGAGGAGATCCTGAATCTTGGCGGCGGGAATCTGCGGCAGCGGCTGACGCAGCTTCTGCGCGATCATCAGCGTCTTGCAGTAGGTTTCAACGACCTCGACGTACCACTCGGAGTGCTCGACACTGTCAGCCCAGCAGACGATGCCATGATTGGCCAGCAGGATGGTGTTGTGCTGACGCACGAAGGGAAGAATGGTCCGCGCAAAGGCCGTTGTGCCAGGCGTCTCATAGGGCGCCAGCGCCACCGGTCCGACAAAGACCTCCTGCTCGGGAATCAGATCTCCCTGGGGAATGACGTGGGCTATGGCGTGCGCCGTGGCATGAGGCGGATGACAATGAATGACCGCGCGCGCCTGGGGAACAGTCTTGTAGATCTCCAGATGAAGCAGGATTTCACTGGTGTGAGGACGGAGACCGAAGACGCGGTTGTTGTCGAGATCGACGATCGTAAGCTCATCGGGATTGAGGCTGCCTTTGCTGCACAAGGTGGGCGTGCAGAGAACGAGATTGTCCGTGATGCGGGCGGAGATATTGCCGCCGTTGCCATCGACGTAAGCGCGCTGCCAAAGCTTCCGGCCCGCGGAGACAATCTCCGCTTTGAGGCGGTTGACAAAGGGCGTGTCAAAGAGCTCGACGCCGGACAGAGCATCAACCACAGCTGCGTCTGAAAAGGGCGAAAGGTGAAAATGCTGCTGGATTACCTGCTGAATCGCAGCGCGCAGTGCGGGTAACTTCGAAGGAGAAATTGTTGTGGGAGTGGCCACAATCAACGGATTTCCTTTCTAATGGCCTGAGTGGCCGGCAGTTTCCTGCTTCCATCGTACCGCCGCCTATTGCGGCGGCGCGTGGCCGATGAAGGAGTCGGCCCACTGAAGGAACCACTTCATGTTGGGGGCGTCGGTGTGGCCGCCGTCGTGCTGACGCCAGGCGAGCTGGCCGTCGAGCAGACCGGTGTTGACGGGCGGCATCTGCGCGGTGCGGTAGTCGCCCTCGACGCCGATGTCTTTGGCTCCGAGCAATTTGAAGACGCGCCCCGCATCGACGGTGGCCATGAAGCTGCCGCGCTGATCGAGCCAGCGGGCATCGCCCTTCTCCGGAATGCCGTAGCTGATGAAGGTGAGGCGCGGGGCGCAGAGGGCGATCAGCTCATTGGAATCGACCGGAATATCGCCGGGATTCATGCTGCCGAAGGAGGCCTCGGCGACTCCGTACCTCATAAAGTTGCCGGCCATCCAGTAGTACTCACCCGTGGCAAGGCTCTCGACGGCCTCGCCGAAGTTGCGGCGCAGCAGCGTGGCACCGCCTTTGCCGCTGGAGCCGACCAGAACCAGGTCGAAGCGCTCATCGAAGGCCATGGTGATGAGCGCGGCCTTGCCGTAGCGGGAGACGCCCTCGATGCCGACGTGTTTGGCGTCGACGGCGGGATCGGATTCGAGATAATCAAGGCCGCGGCCCGCGCCCCAGGCCCAGGCACGCAGAGCGCCCCAATCCTCCGGCGAACGCGGCTGCCCCTTGTTGACCAGACCGATGATGCCGCGCGTGAGGCCCTCGCCGTTATCGGCCTGCACGCTGGCGGGATCGATCAGCGCAAAGCCCCAGCCGGCGGCGATCAACTGCCAGGTGTTGGGCGGGTCGCCATCCTCGTTGAGTTCGGGACGCTGAAAAAGCGGGCTCTCTTTGAGCGGTTCCCAGGCCGGATGCTGGGCAAAGACGTCTTTGAGCGAGGGGTCCTGCTGAAGAAGCAGCGCCTTCCAGGCTTTGTTGATGCGGTCCAGATCGTCGCCGCGCGGCTCGTTGGGTGAGGGGAAGCCGGCGCGGCCAAACATCATCAATACCGGGACCGGGCCCCTGGCGAAGGCGGGCGTGACAAGCGTCATGTGGATGCGCACGCTGATGGCCGGGTCGGCGGAGTTGTCCACCGTGCCGACGAGATCCTTGGCGAGGACCGGCGTGAAGCCGATCATCTCATGGTCGACCGCGGTCACGGTCCAGGTGACCTTGGGAACAATCTTCGGCACGCGGCCATAGACGTACTTCGAATACAACTCGACGATCTCCGGGCGGCGCTCGTTGCGCCACATCTCGGCGGTTGTCACCTTGCGGCCATCGTTCATGGTGAGTGGGTCGGGGAGACTGGGATAGGGATTGGCCTTCTCTTCGTCGATGTTGGCGTGGTTGGGGGCCTTCTCGTTGCCGCTGGGACCGGGACGCAGAGCCTTGATGCTGAGCTGATCCATCATCTGATGCTGATCCTGATCGGCGGTGAGCGCCGGCGCGGAGCTTTGCGCTGGAACGGAAAGAGCGAGCAGGCAGGGAAGGCCGAGGCAGAGAAGAGAGGAGCGAAGTGAATGAGGCACGGGAATCCTCCGGGTTGAATCACCTGCCGAGGCGACTCACCCCTCTCAAAACATACACGATTGTTGCAGGTGGTTGCAGTTTATGTAACCTTTCCGTCTTGCGCGGCGTAAGAATGGGTGAAGGGGGAGGGCGGATGGAGAAGGAGGCAAGCAACCTTCTTGAGGAGTTCCGGCACGGCAGCCCGGAAGCCGTTCACGCCGCCTTCGAGAGGCTCTTTCGCGAGCATCAGCGCGCGGTCTACGGCTGGATTCTGCGCATTACGCGCAACCCGGCGGCGGCCGAGGAGCTGACCGTCGAGAGCTTCTGGCGGATCTATCAGGCCCGCAGCCGCTTCGATCCGGCGCGCGGCTTCGAGGGATGGGCAAGGCGCATTGCTTCCCATGCAGCGCTCGACTGGCTGCGCGCGCAACGGCTGGAGCGCGAAGATTCAATGGAGCTCTGCGGCGAAGTCTCAGCGCCGATGGAGGCCGACCCGGCGGTGACGGCGGAGATCCGCGCCCGGACGGCGCTGGCCTTTGGGCGGTTGCCGCCCAAGCTGCGGATCACGGCCACGCTGGCGGTGATCGAGGAACTGCCGCAGAGAGAGGTTGCATTAGCGCTGGGCATCTCAGTTGCGGCGGTCAAAGTGCGCGTCTTTCGCGCCCTGCGCTTGCTGAGAAGAGAGTTGGAAAGGCAGGGGATTCGACCATGAAGGAACGCGCTGAGGATGGTTTGGAAAAACTTTTGCGGGAGACGCTGCCGGCGGTGAAAGACGATGCCGGGCCGGAACGCGATCTGTGGCCAGCGCTTGAACGCAGGATCAATTCGCAAGAGGCCGCCAGGCCCGCCGCGCAGATGGGCATTGGCTGGGCGTGCTTCGACGGGGCATTGCTGGCTGGCCTGGTTCTACTGGCCGTCAGCTTCCCGGCGACGATTCCGCTGCTGCTTTATTACCTGTAAAACCGCGAGAAAAACCTCGCAGAAAGCTGGAGGAAATCATGAATACCCATCCGTATCTACGCGCTTATCTGACGGGAATCTTTATTCCCACGCTGGTTTTACCGCTGCTGCTTATCGTGTTTATCGTGGCGCGCATTGTGCTGAAGGTGGCGGTTCCGATCGAACAGGCGCTGATCTTTCCCATGGCCGTGGTGCCGACGCTCTTCGGGCTGTGGAATGTGCTCTGGCTGGGATCGCATGAACGGACGCATCTGCCGATTGGCGTGCATGGGGCGATTCTGCCCTTGGTTTTAATGCCGCTGGGGGCGACGACGGCGCATTGCCTGGGCGTGCTGGAGTTCAGCTCGCGCAGCGCGACGTGGTTCCAGGCCTGCGAGATTCCTTATGCGCTGATCGCTCCGGTTTTTTTGGCGGCGCTGGCCGGCTATTACCTGGTGTGGAAGTACATTGTGGGCTCGTTGAATCGCATGCTGGGGATTGCCTAGGGAGCGGAATTCACGCGGTCTGAGGAGCATCACAGATTCATTCGTGCCCCATCCTGTTGCCGGATTGCCGGCGCCAGGGTGGGGCGCTTCGTTTTGTTGGAGTTGTGGAACCCGCCGGTAAAGATCTGCGTATCAAAAGGGGAAAGCAACTGGCCGGGGGGCTTGGTACGGCGGGATGCGGCCAGATGGAGAGGTTGCGCGTCCATAAGAATGTACCGGAATCGAGTAGGATAGAAATCCTGATCGCTCAAGCGACCGCAACAAGAAAGCAGAGCCATGCCGTTTAGTGAGGCCGTTAAACTCGCGATGCAGTCGCTGTGGGCGAACAAGATGCGCACGGTTCTGACGCTGCTGGGCATGGTGATCGGCGTGGCGTCGGTGATCACGGTGGTGACCTTGACCGCCGGGGCCAAGGGGTTTGTGACCTCGAAGATGAACACCTACGGCGCCAGCGTGATTACGGTCAGCAAGATGCCGCAGACCTTCATGACCATCGAGGAGTATCTGGATTTCCAGAAGCGCAAAGACATTACCTACGACGACTACCGGGCCATCCTGGACGAATGCAAGAGCTGCGTCTCGGTGGGCGCAATGCGCTCGACAACGGGCAAGGTTGTTTATCAAACCATGTCCACCACGGATACGACGATACGCGGCTGGACGTGGACGATGCCGGCGCTCTCGAATCTGAATGTGGAGACCGGACGCTCCTTCACCGATATCGAAGACACGCACAGCGCGCGGGTGGCAATCATCGGCTGCGATATTGTGGACAATGTGCTGGGCTCGGGCGATCCGCTGGGCAAGGAGATTCGCGTTGACGGCGCACAGTATACGGTGATCGGGATCGGCGAATGCCAGGGCAAGATGATGGGACAGAGCATGGACAACTGGGTCTCCGTTCCTCTGACCTCCTTTCTTCACGCCTACGGATCGCAGGGCACGCTGACGGTTTACGTCGATGCGGGCGCGGGCGGCGAGGTGATCGATGCGGTCTCCGATGAGCTGCGCGTGCTGATGCGGGCGCGCCGCCACCTTTCGCCGGGCAGATCGGATACCTTCAATGTGGACACCAGCGCGACCTTCCAGAATATGCTGGGCAAGATCCTGAACAACTTTGGCGCCGTGGTGGCCGCCATCGCCGCCGTCTCGCTGGTGGTGGGCGGCATCGTGATCATGAATATCATGCTGGTCTCGGTGACCGAACGGACGCGCGAGATCGGCGTGCGTAAGGCGCTGGGCGCGCGCCGTCACGATCTGCTGCTGCAGTTTCTGATCGAGTCCGCCACGATGTCGCTGGCCGGAGGAGTGATCGGCGTGGCCGGCGGCATCAGTGTGGCCAAGATCATTACCCTGGCGGTGAGCTTTCCATCGTCGGTTCCGCTCTGGTGCATCCCGGTTGCCCTGTTTGTGGCCACCAGTGTTGGACTGTTCTTTGGCGTCTACCCAGCCTACAAAGCCGCGTCGCTTGACCCCATTACAGCTTTGAGAGCGGAGATGTAACGATGAGACTGACCGACTCAAAGGAAGCCGTGCTGCTGGCGCTGGATACGCTGCGCAAGAACAAGCTGCGCTCCATCCTGACCATTTTAGGCATCAGCATCGGCATCTCGACGGTGATTCTGATCTCGTCGGCGATCAACGGACTCAATACCAACGTCCAGCAATTCGTTGCCGCGATGGGCACCAACGACCTATGGGTCTTCCGTTTTGAGCCCTTCGGCAAGCGGCCGACAACCGAAGAACTCAACCGCCGGCAGCTCACCTTTGAGGACGGCATTGCAATGCGCAGCCTTCCCTACGTGGCCGCGGTCGATCCGGAGCTGACCAGTCAGAATTTTCAGGTTGGCGTCGGCAAGACTTCGATCAAGCGCGGCTCTCATAAGATTCAGAACACGATTTTGAATGGCACTACGACCGAGGTCAAAGAGACCAGCAATATCGAACTGCTGGAAGGCCGGATGTGGACCGACTCCGAGGAGGAGCGCAAAGCCAAGGTGGTGGTGCTGGGCCACGATGCCGCCGAGGATCTCTTTCCCGGCGAGGATCCCATCGGCAAGGATGTCGATTGCGAAGGCAGCATCTTTACTGTTATTGGCGTGCTGGATTTGCAGCCGCAGCCCTTCGGCAGCGGGCGCAATACGCAGGACAACTCGGCCTACTTTCCCCTGGAGACCTTCCGCCAGCTTCATCCCGAGATTCTGGACTTCTGGATTACGGTGAAATATGACGATCAGGCCCACAAGCAACTGGTGATCGAGGAGATTCGCGAGCTGCTGCGCGTACGCCGCAATGTGCGCCTGGAGCAGGACGACAACTTCGCCATCTTCGGGCCCGACTCGCTCACCCGGCTCTGGAATACGATCACGATCGGGTTGTTTTCTTTCATGGTCGCCGTCAGCTCGGTCAGCCTGATGGTGGGCGGCGTGGGCGTGATGAATATCATGCTGGTCTCAGTGACCGAGCGAACCCGCGAGATCGGCGTGCGCAAGGCCATCGGCGCCTCCAGAAAGAATATTCTGGTGCAATTTACGCTGGAGGCGGTGACCTTGTGCGTGGTGGGCGGGATCATCGGCATACTGGGTGGTGCGCTGTTGACCCTGGTCCTGCACTATGCCGTCAGCTTCCTTCATGCCGCGCTCTCGACGGTATGGGTGATCATTGCCTTTGTCGTCTCCTGCGCCATCGGCCTGGTCTTCGGCATCTATCCGGCCTGGAAGGCCGCGAGCATGGATCCGATCGAAGCGCTGCGCTACGAGTGACGAAGTTTGTGCCCGTCGAGGAAGCCGATTGGCGCGCCTCCTCGACGGCTGTACCTGACTGGATGCGCTCAAGCCTTTAATGCAACCGCTATGGATGCTGCTAAGGGAGTCGTGGGGTGTCCGATCAGTTTCGATAGCTGACCTCCGTCATCAAAGAGCGCACCCTGCGCTGCCCCTGTATCGAAGCTGGCATAGACTTGAGCAATGGCGGCGGGAAGCCCGAATTTCACAAGTGCCTCGGCGTATTTCGCCTCGGAAAGATTCCTGTAGGGAATGGTCTTTCCCGTCTGACGGGAGAGCTCCGCCGCCAGTTCGCTCAGCGTGTAAGCCTTGTCGCCCGCCAGTTCATAGGTCTTGCCCTTGTGCCCATCAACGGTCAGCACGGCAACCGCCGCGTCAGCATAATCCGCGCGCGCCGCCGAGGAGACCTTTGCGTCGCCGGCGCAGCCCAGAAATGCGCCACCGGCAATGGCGCCTGGAATCGAGGCCGTGTAGTTTTCGGTATACCAGCCATTGCGCAAAATTGTGTACGGCACTCCCGATGCCCGCAGTGCGGCTTCCGTCTCCAAATGCTCCGCGGAGAGCGCCTTGATTGCAGAGGTCTCAGCGTGGAGCAGGCTGGTGTAGACGATCCATCGCACGCCGGCATTCTTTGCCGCTTCAATCACGTTGCGATGCTGGAGCGCACGCCGGCCAACTTCGCTCGATGAAATGAGCAGCAGGGTTGTCACCCCGGAGAACGCGCGCGCCAGTGTCTCGGGTTTGCTGTAATCGGCCTCACGCGCCGTCACGCCTAGATCGGCGGCCTTGCCGGGCGTGCGGACGAGCGCGACGATATCGTCCGCGGGCGTCCTGGATTTGAGATTGTTGACGACAAGCCGGCCAAGCTGGCCAGCGGCTCCGGTAATTGCAATGGTCATTTTGTGCTTCCTTTCAGTTGTTTCTTGCGGTTATTGTTGATTAGTAACCACCACGATTACGTATTAAACGAAAAAAATTGAAACGAATCACTTGTGTTGAATGGCAAGCAGGAGGGAGGAGATTGTGGTCTGTGAGAGCTTCTTCTCCATGGCGCGCTCGGCTTTATCGTAAACCGGCCCAAGAACTTCCTGAATATTCCTGCCGACGGGACACCTGGGATTCGGCGGCTGATTGTGCATGGAGAACGGCGAACCTTCATTCACGGCGCGTCGCACATCCCGCAGCGTCAACTTCTCCGGATTCCGCGCCAACTCCCAACCGCCGCCATTGCCGGGCTGCGAGGTAACGATCCCCACCTTGCGCAGCGCTCCCAATAGTCTTCGCACCACAACCGGATTGGTGTTCACGCTTCCGGCAATGTACTCCGAGGTGAGCGCCTCGCCGGGAGAAGAGGCGAGCAGCGTGAGTATATGCAGTGTTACGGTGAATCGAGTGCTGACGTTCATCTGTAACGATAGTAGATACAATTCAAGATGCTGTCAAATTTATGTGCCGGACTCGATATCCGAATCAAAGCTGAAAATTCCACGCAATCAAAAATGCAGAGATGGTCCACGAGCCATGACTCGGGATCGGCTGGCGTTGGAGAGGGATACAAATGGCCGCTCGAAGCAGTATTCTGACAGTTGGAATGACGCACACCTTCGCCTTCTACGCTTCAATTCTCACGACCGTGCTCGCCGTGGCCGGGATGGGCTACTACCTGGCCGCCCTTCGCGCCGCGGGGCTCTATCGGAGGGAGCGGCGCGAGCCTGTGGCAGCCTTTGCGCCGGGGGGGAGCATTCTGAAGTCGCTCAAAGGCCTCGACCCTGGCATGATCGACGGCTTCCGCAGCCATTGCCGCCAAACGTATGCGGGCGAGCGGGAACTGCTCTTCGGCGTGGCCTCGATGGAAGATCCGGCGGCGGCGGCCGTTGAGCAGTTGATCGCCGAGTTTCCGGAGCTTGCGATTCGGTTGATCGAGTGCCCTGAGCGGCTGGGGACCAACGGCAAGGTCAGCACACTGGTGCAACTGGCCGGCCATGCCCGCTTTGATTTCCTTCTTATCAACGACTCCGACATCAGCGTGGGCCCGCGCTATCTGGAGCGGGTGATGGGCTGCTTCGGCACGGATGAGAAACCTTCCGCACAGGAGGTCGGCCTGGTGACGGCGCTTTACCGGGGGCGCGCTCACGGCACGCTTCCCTCGCGGCTGGAGGCGCTGGGCATCGTCGACTTTCAGGCCAGCGTGCTGCTCTCGCGCCGGCTGGAGGGTGGGCTGCACTATGGGCTTGGCTCGACGCTGGCCGTGCGGCGCGAGGCGCTCGAAAAGATCGGCGGGCTGCGTGTGCTGGTGGATCATCTGGCCGACGATTACGAGCTTGGCGCGCGCGTGGCCGGGGCGGGATACCGCGTGGCGCTGAGTCCAGAGGTTGTTGAAACCAATGTCGCGGCTTACGGGTGGAGGGGCTACATCGACCATCAGCTGCGCTGGGCGCGGACGGTGCGCGATGCGCGGCCTGCGGGATACGCGGGGCTCGTCTTTACCAACGGCTTTGGCCTGGCGTTGGTGAATGTGCTGGTGAGCGGAGCGAGTCTGCTGAGTCTGGCTCTGCTGGGGATCAGCCTCCTTCTGCGACTCGCGCTGGCGATGATGGTGGGAGTTGGAGTGCTCGATGACCGGCAGGTGGTGCCCAACTTGTGGATGCTGCCGCTGCGCGATCTGATTGCCGTGGGGGTTTGGCTGGCGGGCTTTGCGGGCAATACGATAGTCTGGCGCGGTGAGCGGTTTGCGCTAAAGAAGGGAAGACTCGAAAAAACTTCCCTCAAAAACTAAAGTAGTGCCTTTCTGAGCCTGCTAGCTACTCAGGTATCGTGGGTGCTCCGGCCATCGCTTTTGGGGTCAGGGGAATCCATGATCTATACTCGCCCGTTTATCTTCCGTGCATTTGCCGAAGATTATCTTTCCTTCCCGCATACTATCCAGCAGAAAGGATCGGCGATGGGAGGGATCGGCAAAGAGCAAAAACAGGGCGTGGCGCGCTTCCAGAGCCCCGTTTTTCGCCGTACCCCCACCCCCCCCACCCTGGGTAAAACAGTTTTTAGCCCACATAATGCATGTAACATACACAATATCAACAGTATGCATTTTAGTAATGTTAACCAATCAGTAACATTAAACCCCTGATTTTGCCTGCTTTTTGGCCAAAAAGAGGCCCTTTTGAGCTAAAAAACGGGCCTCTTCAACAAAATAATGCAGTCGTTGATAGGTGGCTTTCGTCCCTCAAGTTTCTTTGGGGCTCAGTTCGCTGAAACGGACAAATCGAATTGAGAGGGAATTTTAAAGACTCAAGAGATTAATCTCCCGTCGTCGCCGTGGAGGGCTCCTGGGCGCGGATGGCGGCGCAGTCGATTGAGAGGCAGGCGCCGAGTTCGCTGAAGTCTTTCTCCCAGCGTGGGCGGTCATCGGCCTCCAGAGCTGTGAGGCCGTAGCTGGAGGTGCGCAGAATCTCGTACCAGATATTCTGCGCCTGCCAGAGATTCAACTCGAAGGGCAGCTCGGAGAGCAGGCGGCCGAGCGAGAGCGCGCGTTCGAGCGACTCCAGCGAGCCGGAGGACATTTGCAGCTCAATCATGGCGCGCTTCATGCGCTGGTCGGCGAGATAGGAGAGCGTGGCCGACTCGAGCGGAACCTGATCGGCCTTGGCCAGCGACAAAAAAGAACGCAACTGCGGCTGGTCGATGGGTTCGGATTCGAGCGAGCGGCGCAGGCCGGCGTTGATGGCGAAGCCGGCGGCCAGCGTAAGGGCGGGCGGCTTGGGCAGGCCGGCCTGGGAGAGATAGTGCAGGAGGCTGGCGTGGTCCTGATAGATCGCCGTCAGCGAGTTCTCGATATCCGAGAGGGTTGAGTTCAGGATGAGCTGCACGATGCGGCGCTGCTCGTCCATGAAAAGCGAGGTGAGCGAGTAGTCCATGTGGCCGTAATAACGGTCGAGCAGGCGGATCACCTCGGGGAAGTCCGCGCGCTGCACGTGCTCCGCGGCCTGAGCACCAAAGGCCTCGAAGGCGGCTGCATCCTCCGGCTCGTAGGCTTTGACGGCGGCGGTGATGTTCTGATCGCCAAAGTGCAGCACGGCAAAGGAGAAGCTCTGCTGCTGGCCGGTGATGGCGCCGACGATCTTGACCCGGCCCAAAGCGAGCCTTCCGCGCCCTGAGCTATACATATCATAGGAGTTGCGCCAGATGCGGAAGCAGAAGAGGTCGGTCTCCTCGGCGTAGGAGGAGAAGATGGAGCTGATGGCGTAATGAGCCGCGACCTGCTCCAGGCCCAACTGCTTTGTGTTGACCTGATCGCGGTAGATTTTGGCACCGTCGCCGGCGGCGGCAACGTTGGAGCGGGCCTCGGCCATGCGGACGAGAAAGGCCGGCTCGAGCGGCGCGGCCTCCTTGCCGAAGGCATCAGTAGCCAATTGCAGCACGCGCGCGGCATAGGCGATCACCTGCACCGTCTCGATGCCGGAGATATCGTCGAAGAACCAGCCGCAACTGGTGTACATGAGCTGGGCGTGACGCTGCATCTCCATCAATTCAAGGGCGCGGACGCGTTCGAGAACGGTGAGCGAGCGCAACTGGTGCTTGCGGAAGAAGCGCTCGACAGTCTGCGGGCTGTGATCGAGCACGGCCTCGATGTACTCGTTGCGTGCCTCCCAGACGTCTTTGAATAACAGCGCGCCCGCGGCCTCCGTCAGCGGGACCAGAGCGTCACGCAGCTCGTCCAGCGCCTGACGGAGCGGCGCGCGCCAGGCCTGATTCCAGCCGCCATGACCGCCGTTGCAGCCGCAGTCGGAGCGCCAGCGTTCGATGCCATGGATGCAGCTCCAGGAGGTGCTTTCGACAATCTCCGCCTCGTATTCTGGGGGAAACTGCTCAAGAAAACAGCCGTAGTTGGTCAGATTGACGGTGGGGTCGTCCTCCAGCAGGCGCAGCGCGTAGGCGAGCGCCATCTCGCCATACTTGTGGTGATGGCCGTAAGACTCTCCATCGGTCGCCACATGGACCAGTTGCGGCGAAGGGTTGAATTCGAAGCCGGATTTAAGCCTTCCGGCGAGGCTTTCGCCGGAGTTCAGCAGCCCCTCGAAGGCGATGGCGCGCGAGGCGGGGCCGTCGTAGAAGAAGACGGCGATGGAGAGGCCGGAGGCGAAGCGGACCAGGTAGGGGTGGGTGGTGTCCACACTGGCATTGGGCGTCTCGCTCCAGCCGCCGTCGTCCTTCAACAGGCGAACGCGCTTGCACTGGTGCGGCGCCAGCACGGTGAACTTGATGCCATGCTGGGCCATCAGCTCGAGGGATTCGCTGTCGACGGCGGCCTCGGCCAGCCACATCCCCTCCGGCATGGTGCCGTAGTGGTGCTGGTAGTCGGCGATGCCCCAGCAAATCTGCGTGATACGGTCGCGGCGGCTGGCCAGGGGCAGGATGATGTGGTTGTAGACTTGGGCCATGGCCGAGCTGTGTCCGCGAAAGGATTTGCGGCTGCGGCGCTCACCGTCCAATATCATGCGGTAGGTGCGAGGCGCATTCTCCACCAGCCAACTGAGCAGCGTGGGGCCGAAGTTGAAGCTGATGCGCGCGTAGTTGTTGACGATGCGCGTGATCTGGTTTTTGCTGTTGACGATGCGCGCGGCGCCGTTGGTGGAGTAGCACTCGGCGCAGATGCGCTCATTCCAATCGTGATAGGGAGCGGCGGTGTCCTGCGTCTCGACCGTCTCCAGCCAGGGATTCTCGCGGGGCGGCTGATAGAAATGGCCGTGAATGCAAATGAACCGTTTATTTGCCGCCATGCTTGCCTATCCCTTTGCTGGATGCTCCAGACTCTTCGACCATTGTAGAGCTTATCGGCTGGCAGGAGCTGCGGCCTTAGCCAGATCGCAGGCGCGCCAGAGATACCAGCTCGCCACGGAACGAAAGGGAGCCCAGCGCTTGCCGCGCTTGAGCAGCACCTCGGGCTTGGGCAGATCTTCGGCGGAGAGAGGGCGAGTCTTGGGCAGGCGCAGAAAGGTGAGAGCGAAGCCCTTGCGGACGCCGTAGTCGGTCGCCGGAAATACATCGGGACGCCCTAGACGAAAGATCAAAAGCATCTCAACCGTCCAGGAACCGATGCCGCGGACCTGGGTGAGCCGCTCGACGATCTCGGCGTCGGACATTTTTTTAATGGCCGCGTGCGCTGGCACGGTACCATCCAGCGTGCGTGCGGCTAAATCTTTCAATGCGCGCGACTTGTTACCGGAGACGCCGGCCGCCCGCAGGCGTTCATCGGGGGTGTCGAGCAGCAGCTGTGGGGTGGGATTGCCTTGGTAGAACTCGCGCACGCGGGCGTGAATGGTGGCCGCGGCCTTGCCGTTAAGTTGTTGATAAAGAATCGACTCGAGGAGCGATTCGAAGGGCGAAGACGATGGATCGAGCTTGAGCGTGAAGGGGCCGGCTCTTTCGATCAGCGCGGCGAGCTTGGCATCTGCGGCGCGCAGATGGGCGACAGCTTCGGCGGGGTCAAAGGGAAGTTTTGGGCTGCGGCCGTTGTGAATCATAGAGGAACAGTGTACCGTGCTGGGATTCCAAATTGAGAAGACGAAGTGACGCCATCCGAACTCTGGCGTTCGTCCCGCTTCATCGCTGTAGAATCCAAGGCAGAGTAGGACGAGGAGCCAAACGCCATGAAGATGCGGCCGGGGACACAGACGGGATTTTTGCTCTGCGGCAAGGAGTGGACGGACGGGGATGCGTTGGAGGTTCGCTCGCCATGGGACCAGGGGCTGGTGGGCCGAGTGACGATCGCCACGCGCGCCGACGCGCGCCAGGCGGTGCATCACGCCGTGGCCAGCCTGCGCCGCACGCGGGCGCTGCCGCGCTGGAAGCGGCGGGAGATTCTGGAGGATGTGGCCGCCGCCATCATCGAACAAAAGGAGCGCTTTGCCCAGCTGATTGTGGCCGAGGCGGGCAAGCCGGTGCGCATGGCGCGGGCGGAGGTGGATCGCGCCGTGCTGACCTTCAAGACAGCGGCCGAGGAGAGTTCACGGCTGGGCGGCGAGAGCATTCCACTGGACCTGATGGAGGGCAACGAAGGGCGCTGGGGATTGGTGCAGCGCTTTGCGGTGGGGCCGGTGCTGGCCATTACGCCGTTTAACTTTCCGCTGAATCTGGTGGCGCACAAGCTGGCTCCGGCGATCGCCGCGGGCTGCCCGGTGATTCTAAAGCCGGCGCCGCAGACGCCGTTCACTGCACTGGCGCTGGGCGAGGTGATTCTGAAGGCAGGCTGGCCGGCGGAGGCGCTGGCCGTGCTGCCGTTGAGCGATACGGATACCGGCTGGCTGGCAGAGAAGGAAGAGAGCATCAAGCTGGTCAGCTTCACCGGCTCGTCGCGGGTGGGCTGGGAGCTGAAGGCCCGCTGCGGACGCAAGCGCGTGCTGCTGGAGCTGGGCGGCAACGCGGCGATGATCGTGCATGGCGACTGGCCGGATCTGGACGAGGCTGCCGTGCGCACGGCTCATGCAGCCTTTGCCTATGCCGGACAATCCTGCGTCAGCGTGCAGAGGGTCTTTGTCGAGCGCAGGGTCTTCCAGACCTTCCTTTGGAAGGTGGTGGAGGCGGCGGGGAAGATGACGGTGGGCGATCCGTCGATCGATGCCACCGAGGTGAGTCCGCTGATCCGCCCGGCCGATGCCGAACGTGTAGAGAGATGGATCAAGGAGGCCGTCGCGGGCGGGGCCAAGCTGGTGGCCGGCGGAGAGCGTCGCGGCTCGGTGGTGACGCCGGCGATCCTGACCGGAACCAAGCCGGAGATGAAGGTGCGCGATGAGGAGGTCTTCGGGCCGGTGGTGATCATCGAGCCCTACGAGGACTTTGAACAGGCGTTGGCGGAGGTGAACCACTCGAAGTACGGCCTGCAAGCCGGCCTGCTGACGCGCGATGCCGGCCAGATTCTGACGGCCTTTCGCGAGCTTGAAGTGGGCGGGCTGATCGTTGGCGATACGCCCAGCTGGCGACTGGACCCGATGCCCTTTGGCGGCGTCAAGGACTCCGGACTGGGACGCGAAGGCATCCGCTCGGCGATCGAGGAGATGACCGAGCCGCGAATGCTGGTGATAGCGGGGTTATGAATGTAGCTGCGGCAGGCGCATGCTACTTTGCGATCATCTCCAACATGGCTTTGACATCAGCGGCGTGAGGGCCGTCGGGGGCGAGCGCCAGATATTTTTCCAGAGCCTCGCGCGTCGCGGCCATTGCAGTGATCTTGCCGTTGGCATCAACCGGGGCATCGGCAAACAGATCTGATCCGAGGATGAACCAGGCATTGGCTCTGGTGGGATCAGCTTCGACACATTTGCGGCAAGCGGCAGCCGATTCGTGCGGGTTGCCGATGTTGTAAAGCACGGCGCAGACATTGAAGTAAGCCAGCCCGGCGTTGGAGGCCAACGGGGCGGCATGGGAATAGTATTGGAGTGCATCCGGAATGAGTTTGAGCTTGAGTAGCGCATTGCCCTTGGCAATCAGTATCTGTGCCAAGCCGTTATTCCACTCCTTCAACGGCTGACCATCGGCGGGCTTTTCTTTCTCAGCCGCTGCCACGGCTTTGTCGTAAGTCGCCAGTGCCGCATAGGGCAAGCCGGAGTATAACTGCGCATCCCCGAGCAATTTCAGGTTGAGAGAGGTGGCCTGGAGCGCCACCAGTTGCTCAGCGGCAGCGACGGCGCCTGACCAATCCTTGGCCTGCATTGCCTGTGTATAGAGAGCCGTCAACGCATCCGGTGGCTGATCGGCGGCGCTGCTGGAGCTTTGCGATGCGGCCTGCAAAACGAAGAGTAACGGCAGAAGAGCCGATGCAAGAATCGGTAGAAAGCGGCGCATCACGTACCTCCGTTGATGGGAGACGCTTTGCCTGGTGGCTAGACAGAAACCGGAAGGCCGATTTATTTCTTGGCCTTGGCTCTCAGTGCCGCCCAACGCTTGCGCTGCGCATCGGCAATCCGTTTGCGCGCCTCGGGGCTGAGCGAACGGCGCTTCTTTGCCTTGGAGGGCTTGGCGGCTTTTGCTTCGGCCTTCGCGGCCTTTTTGTTGAGTCGTGTTGCAATCTTATCGGCGATCTTTCCGGTGTTGGCCAGCAGGGAACGAACCTGCGTCAGCTTGGCAATTTCAGCATCAATTTGGGCAAGCACTGAGTTAAGAATCATAAGTCCAGCATAAATCAGAAGGGCGCAATTGCACAGCGATGCATCACAACGAGAGAGTGAATTCCGGTCAAGAAAAAGAAATTACTGCGGCTTGCCGATGGATTCATCCTTGTAAGCCTTCTGCAAGATAAAAAAGGCCTGCTTCTTCTCGCCCTTTTCCGAGATGAGTCCCTTGCGGTTGAACTCATCCTGAATGCCGGCGAGAGGCCTGTTGGGCGAACGAAAATCCATCAGTATCCACGGACTCATGCCTTGGAGTTGCGGAATGCGGTTGAGCATCGCGAGCTGATGGCGATAGAGATTCGCCTGATACTCTTCAGTCCAGCGATCGCTCTCCGCGCCATGCAGGCCGGCCTTGGCGCCGCCGCCGAATTCGCTCACGATCAGGGGCTTTTCATAAGCAACGCGCCACTCCGTGCGATCGGCCGTCTCCGGATGACCTTCGTACCAGCCGATGTATTCGTTGAAGCCGATCACGTCGAGCGCCTTGCCGAGCGGATCGTCGATGATCTTCGCATTGCCCTCGCCGCGCACCAGCAGAGCCGCGGTGATTAGTCGCGTGGGATCAAGCTCGCGCGCATGAGCGGCTTCGGCCTCAATGAAGCGCGTGCGGGCTTCGGTGTTCGGCGTCTCGTTGGCCATCGACCACAAAATAATCGAGGCGTGATTGCGCGAGGTTCCTATCTCCTCATCCAACTGCTGCTCGGCCTTGGCAAGCACCTTGGGATTGTCGAATTGCAGGGCCCAGTAGACGGGATTCTCCGACCAGACGAGCAGGCCCATGCGGTCGGCGGCGCGCAGCATCGACTCATCGTGAGGGTAATGCGCGAGGCGAACGAAGTTGCAGCCCAGCTCCTTGGCCCAGCCGAGCAACGTCTCCGCATCCTGGTCGGTGTTCGCGCGGCCGGTGCGGTAGGGGGCTTCAGCATGGATGGAGATGCCGCGCAGAAAGATCGGCTTGCCATTGAGAAGAATCTCGGTGCCGCGGGTTTCGATGGTGCGGAAGCCGATCTGTTCTTCGATACGGTCTTGGCCGGCTGTGATGATGACATCGTAGAGCTTGGAATTTTCCGGGGACCAGCGTTGAAGATTCGATGCAATCAGCAGAAGCTTTGCGCGCCCGTTTGCATCGAGAACGCCGTTGCCTTTCGAATTCAGTTCGGGAATCTCGGCTTCAACCTTATCCCCAGGATGTGCGCCGATGATGTGAACCCAGCCTTCGATGTGTTCCAGATGCAAGGAGCCGATAAGGCCGAAGTCATTGCCGTGAGGCTTGATGATCGTCTCCGGCTCGCGGGAGAGATGCAGATCGTATTGATCGATAAAGGCCTCGGGCACCTCGATCAGCGAGACCGAGCGCGTGAGGCCGCCGTAGTTCCACCAATCGGTTTCCAGCGTGGGGACATTGTCTTCGCGGCGGGTGTTATCGACGGCGGCCACGATGAAGTTGCTGCCTGCATGAATGGCCGCGGTCACCTCGCAGTTGAAGCTGGTGTAACCGCCCTCGTGCTCGCAGACCTTCTGCCCGTTGACCCAGAACCAGGACTTGTAGTTGGCCGCGCCGACGTGAAGAAAGACGCGCGTATGCTCTTTGGGCTGATAGCTGAACTCGCGCTCGTACCAGACAGGGCCTTCATAGAAGAAGAGCGACTCGCGCTGCGTGTTCCAATCGGCGGGCACCTTCAACGTGGGGGCTTTGGAGAAGTCGTATTCGGTGGGAAAGGGATCGCCGGGCTTGGCCTTCTGGTTGAGGAACCAGCCGTTCTTTTTTTCTTCGTGATGAAAGCTGAAGAGGCCGGAGAAGTAGGGATCGACGATGGAGGCCCAGTCGCCGTCGAGCGAGAGGGCGGGACGGCGGTCTGCCCCGGTGAGGACGATGGGCGCGGCTTGAGCGGCGGCGATGCCGGTGAAGGCGGCGATGAGAGCGGCGAGGAGAACTCCGCGCGCGATGGATGCATTCGGTAGAACAGGCAGTCGATTCATTCAGGAGCCTCGGCAAGCGATATCATACCGCTTTACAGTCCACGCGTGGCGCACGAAAAAGGGATGAGCTTGATGGCCCATCCCTTCTTAGAGCGGTTCTCCAATACATACGCACTGACAAGATTTGTCAAAGGTGGATTTTTCTTGAGGAAAAACCCACTTGATTGTATGGCTTCGGTGAACAGCAATTGGAGAACCGCTATAGTCAACCGAGAGCTTCGGATGATTTGTTTATGAGCCGAGGTACTCGACATGCACATAGGTGCCGAGGCGGACGTTGTAGGCCAGATACCAGCCGTCGTGGTCGGGATCGTCATAGATGACGATCTGATCGGTGTCCCAGAGCCAGCCGTCGCAGAAGGCGATGTCGGCCGCAGCCACGTCCCAGTACCAGCCGTTGAACCAGAAGCGGCTGGGACCGCCCCCGGCGAGGTGCCAGACGTGCTCGCGACCGAAGCCGCCGGTGAAACGGCCATGCGCAAAGGGATGATCGACGTGATAGCGGGCGTCGTCGCGGCCGGTGTCGTGGCCGACCCACGTTCTGCCATCGACGTGCGGGGCGTTGGGATGGCCTTCCTTATTGCTGAAGTTGCGATTCGGCTCGACCGGGTGCGGCGTGCCGTGAAACTGGCTTGGTCCGTGGGCGGGGGGAGCCTGCGGGCGATCCGGATGTCCGGCAAAGGCCGGCAAAGAAACCGCCAGCAATGCGGTCAAAGCAAGTTGCGATAGACGCATACGATCCTCCTGAAAGTTAGCCGGGAATGCGGCTGCGATCGATTGCGCCGATCCCCGGATGGTAGCCTCTGACTTCGATCAATTGAACCCGATCGATGACGATTAGTTGCGCCGCGGAAAGAGAGTCTTCACATTTCCCTGCACAATGCCTTTATACAGGAAAGGCCATCACTCAGAGAATGATGACCACACCACCTTGTCGCTGAGGGCACGAGAGGATGTGGCATCTGAGCGTTAGAGTAAGTTGCGCGTTAGATGATAGACGGCGAGAGCGAAGATCGCCCAGTAAAGAGCCTGAACGGCAACCGTGCTCCCGATATTGGGCGCCCGATTTCCGCCACTATAACTGAAAACCGAAGCCCAGGGTTTATTCGCCGGAATAGCAATGCTGACCCAGGTCCAAAGCATGGAGGCGCAGCTTCCGATCATTCCGCAGAGAGGAACTGTAAGAATGAGAACCAGCGGTCCCTGACCGTCACAGTGCGAGCCTTGGGAGTTCATGTCCTTGCACCAATTTGATTCTGCAAGAAAAAAAACGGCAAACGCTGTGATCTCGCCAGCGAGTCCGCCGAGAATACCTAGAATTACTTTCTTCCAAAAGCCCAGCTTGAATTCTCTCCCCTCGTTTTTCCATGAGACCTTCAAACCCGAGAAGACAAGCGCTGGAATCACAATGCACAGCAAAAGAAACACTATCGGAAAGCGCAATTGGTAAAAGTAATTGGCTCTAATAGTCAAAGTGTTGAACATATCTTCCCCCTGCGAATTGCCTGAGTTCAACGACAAGCGAGCCGGGCGCCCATCCATTTCGCACACTCAGCTAAATGAATGGGAACCATGACTATCCTGGCGCGCAAGCGCCTTATGCCTGGACGGCAAGTCTCCGCCAGGCGTAAAGCGGGAAGCGGTTGGCCAACTCGGCGACCTCGCGGCGAATCTTTTCGAGCGCCGCGTCGTCGTTGCGCTGATCGAGGGCCTTGGCGATCCAGGAGCCGATCAGCATCATCTCCGGCTCCTTCATGCCGCGGGTGGTCATGGCCGGCGTGCCAATGCGGATACCGGAGGCCTTCATGGGCGGATTGGTGTCGAAGGGGATGGTGTTCTTGTTGACCGTTATGCCGGCCTTGCCCAGCGCCAGCTCAGCCTCGGAGCCAAGAATGCCCTTCTCGAAGACATCGACGAGCATCAGGTGATTGTCCGTGCCGCCGGAGACGATACGGAAGCCTGCCTTCTCAAGGGAGGCAGCCAGCACCTTGGCGTTGGCGACGATCTGCTGCGCGTAGATCTGAAACTCAGGGCGCAGTGCCTCACCGAGGGCGACGGCTTTGGCGGCCACGATGTGCATCAGCGGTCCGCCCTGCTGGCCGGGGAAGACCGAGCGGTCGATCTCTTTACCGATGGTCTGCTCGGGCTTGGGGCCGACGACGTAATCCTTGCCGCAGACGATCAGCCCGGAGCGCGGGCCGCGCAGCGTCTTGTGGGTGGTGGTGGTGGCGATGTGGGCGTGAGGCACCGGCGAGGGATGGACGCCGCCGGCAACCAGACCGGCAATATGCGCCATATCAAAGACATAGGCCGCGCCGACCTTGTCGGCGATCGCCCGCATACGCGCGAAATCCCAGAGGCGCGGGTAGGCGCTGCCGCCACCGATGATCAGCTTGGGGCGCTCGCGCTCGGCTACCTCTTCCATCTGGTCGTAATCGATTCGTTCGTTGTCCTTGCGCACGCCGTAGAAGGTCGTGTGGTAGAGCTTGCCGCTGAAACTCAATTTATGCCCGTGGGTCAGGTGGCCGCCGTGAGCCAGATCAAGGCCGAGGATGGTGTCGCCGGTCTTGATGACCGCGCCGTAGGCTGAGGCGTTGGCCTGAGAGCCGGAGTGGGGCTGCACGTTGGCATACTCTGCGCCGAAGAGCTGCTTGGCGCGCTCGCGGGCCAGATTTTCGACGACATCAGCATACTCGCAGCCGCCGTAGTAGCGCCGACCCGGATAGCCCTCGGCGTACTTGTTGGTGAAGATCGAGCCGGCGGCCTCCAGAACGGCTTCGGAGACGAAGTTTTCGCTGGCGATCATCTCCAGCCCCTCGTGCTGGCGAAGGGTTTCGTGGTCGATGGCGGCGGCTACGACGGGGTCGGCTTGGGCGAGCGTGAGAGAGATGCGGTCGGTCATAGTGAAATTCTAGCCTTTCCCCCCGTCTTCTTCCCAGCGAAATTGCCGGGAATCGATTCGGCTTCCTTTTGAGTTGCAATTCTTATCGCCGCGCCCGCTCCCGCTGCAGCTCGCGGTAGACCTCGCTCTTGGATTGGCCGCGCTCGCGCGCGATCTGTTTGAGGGCTTCCTTTTCGTCGATGCCGGAGGCGGCCTCAAGCTGTGCGATGCGATCGGCGATACGGATGGATGCGCCAGCGAGCTGCGACGGGCCCAGCGGCCGCGCTTCGACCAGCAGGACGATCTCGCCGCGAATGCGATCCCGGCCGGCCAGCTCGCGGCGCGCCTCGGCGACCGTCGAGCGGAGGAACTCCTCGTGGATTTTGGTCAGCTCGCGGGCTACCACTGCGCGTAGGGCGGGACCAAAGATGCTTTCCAGGTCGGTCAATGTCTCCAGAATGCGATGCGGAGCCTCGTAAAAGATCAGTGTGCGCGGGGTTTGATTGCGTTGAATTTCGGTGGCCAGCGATTCGAGGCGGGTTCGCCGCGCGCCCGTTTTCTCCGGCAGAAAGCCGATGAAGTGAAACTCATCCGTGGGCAGCCCGGAGGCGACAAGCGCGCTGAGCGCCGCGTTGGCTCCGGGGATGGGAATGACGGGAATACCGGCGGCGATGGCCTCGGTGACGAGCCAGCCTCCGGGATCGCTGATGCCCGGCATTCCGGCGTCGGAGACGATGGCGATGGCCTTCCCAGCCTTTATGTTTTGGATCAGTTCGGTGGCACGGGCGTGCTCGTTGTGCTGGTGGCAGCTGATGGTGGGCGTCGAGATCTCGAAGTGGTTGAGCAGCTTCTGCGTCTGGCGAGTGTCTTCACAGGCGATGCGGTCGACGCGCTTGAGCACGTCGAGGGCGCGCAGGGTGATGTCGCCCAGGTTGCCGATGGGCGTGGCGACGAGATAGAGGCCGGGGGTGAGCGGAGATTCAGGATCGGCGGCCATCGGCATGGTCAGTCTCCGGATTGCTAACGGGCATCCTCGATGGCCTGTTCGCGCTCCAGGCGGCGCTGCTCGGCCAGAAGCGACATGGCGCCCATCAGGTTCTGCACGCTGACGATGCCGACGACGCGGCCGCTGTCGGTGATGGGAATCAGTGAGAGTCCGTGGCCTGTCTGGATGCGGCGAATGGTGGTTCCCAGCGTGTCCTCGGGGCGCGCTACCTGAAAGGCCTTGGACATGGCCGCCTGAACGTAGCCGTTACCCTCGTTGCGCAGGGCATCCACAATGCGCTGGCGGCTGATGATGCCCACCAGTTGCGGGCCGCGCACCACGGGGAAATCCTCTTGCAGCGAATGAACGCAGCGCACCAGCGCGTCGGCCAAGGTGTCAGAGGGCGAGAGGGTGGCAAAGTCGGTGAGCATTACCTCGCGCATATGCACCGTGTCCACCACGGACTGGAAGAAAACGCCCTGGTCTTCGATCTGCGCGCCAATCATGATAAAAAAGCCGGCGATAACCAGCCAGTAATCGTGCAGGTACATACCGCCCGCCATCGCACTCAGCGCCAGCACCTGACCCAGCCCAGCGGCCATCCGGCCAGCCAGAGTGAATCCATGCTTGCGGGCAAAGCTGCCGCGCAGAAGGCGCCCGCCGTCCAGCGGATAGGCCGGCAACAAATGCAGGAGGCCGAGACCAGCCTGCATCCATACCATTGAGCGAAGCAGATAGACGGAAGAGATCAGCGGCAGGTCGAAGAGCTTGATCTCTCCGCTGGCTCCGAGAAAGGCCGCGGCCAGCATCAGAGCCGTCGTCAGATTGGCCAGAGGACCGGCCAGCGCCAGGGCAAACTGCCCGCCGCCCTGCGAGGATCCCTCCTGGCTCTCCGGATCGGCGTAGGCAAAGAGCCCGCCGATCGGCAACAGCAGAATCGCACGCAGGCGCAATCCCAGCCAGGCGGCAACGAGAAGCCGCGCCGTCTCGCGCACCGCGACAGCGGCCACCAGGACCAGAAAGAGCCCGATGCCGCACATCTTCCCGTCCGCCCCGCTCAGCATCAGGCAAACCACCAGCAGAAGAGGAAAAAAAAGATGAACGCGCACCTCCACGCCCATCCAACGGCCCAACGGAATTGACCAGCCACGCATACAGATGATTGTAGAGGGTAGGGCTGAGGAGGATATGCGGCCCGCGGGCGATTCCATCCCGTATGCTGGTTTCTGTGCGCATCATTGCCGGCAGATTCCGCTCCCGAACGCTCCAGGCTCCGCCGGGCTTGGCTACCCGGCCATCGAGCGATCGTCTGCGCGAGACGCTTTTCAACGTGATTGCCGGGTGCATTGAGGGAGCGGCCTTTCTGGATCTCTACGCGGGCTCGGGCGCAGTCGGCATAGAAGCGCTCAGCCGGGGCTCCGCGCGAGTGGAGTTTGTGGAACGCGCTCCGGCGGCGCTCAAAGTCCTGCGCTGCAATCTGGAAAAACTGGGAATCATCGGCGGATTTCGCATCGAATCCGCCAGCGTTGCGTCGGTATTGAAACGTTTGATCAAAGAGAATCGGCAATTCGATCTGGTATTTCTCGATCCGCCCTGGGATGCGGCGGCGGAGTACGCGGCTACGCTGGGGCTGCTGGGCGGCTCGGTGGCTGGAGTGCTTGCGCCCGAGGCCATGGTCATCGCCGAACATCGCCGCAAAGAGCGTCTCGAAGACCGCTACGGCGCGCTGGAACGCAGGCGACTGCTGGAACAAGGCGACGCGGCGCTGAGCTTCTATGCCGTACGCATGCTGCCCTGAGACGAGAAAACCCGGCCCCAGAGGCGGCTGGCGCGTCCGGGGCGGAGATGAGTGTGAGTGGGATTGTTACTTGGCCAGAGGGACGAACTTCGAGAGCGGAATGGTCAGGTTCTTCACAATGGCAGGCCCAGTGGAGTTCGCTTGAACCAGGGAAACATTGACTGAGTCGCCATTCCAGGCAATGGAGTGGACATTATTGGAATCACAGGTTGCCGCGCCTGCGCAGACATTCTGTGTACCGACAAACTTGTAGGTTAATGTTTGAGGCCGGTCGTTGTATCTGTCACGGCCTCTGTCACGGTCTCCTTCATGTTCTTTGTCTCTGTCAAGGTTCTTGTCACTGTCGTCGTGCGGCATCTTCACCAGGATCAAGCTTATTATCCCGCTCTTCACATCCGCGAAGACTACCTTGCTCGAATCCGAGGACCAAATGAAATTCGATATGCCATTATTGTCATCTGTGTCGCCCTCTTCTTCCAGGCAGTTCGCCTGGTAAGGATAAACTTGAGTGATTCCGATTTGGTCACTTTTCCTTTTGTATTCAGGATTATTTTCCCCGTAACCGCAGGTATTCTCTTCGAGAGTTTTCAATGTGTCATAGAGTACGTACTGATTTTCCCCGCCAACATGAGGCAGATACCAATTTTTATACAAGAGGAAGCGCCTGTCAGGCGAGATGGATGGCTCATACAGGAGGCCTCCAGCCATGATCTTTCCTAATTTAAGATCAACAATGCTGAAAACTGAGGACATCCCATTCGGTTCTCCAATGACGATGACTCCATCTCCTTGATTGCGCGTGATAGAATCAACCTGAACAAAGAGCACCGCGTCAAAGTTTACAATCTTCATACTTCCATTATGCGGTGTTATCTTCATGCTAAGTTCACCATCGGAAGTGAGATTTGGAAGCATATCAATCTTCCATTCATCGTCATGCCAATAAACCACAGGCTGTGATTTTGGGTATGCTCCAAACGGCGAAGATACAGACACAACTTCGGCATTGCCGATCTGCTTGCAGATTGTGCGTACGGCTGTAGTTATTGGACAATTCTGCGCGAAAACAGGGGCGTTGAATATTAAAACAAGCTGACATACGAAGATTAGAATGATGGACTTCCAGTGCATCCCTTTTGCGTCATAAACTGTCTGTGATTTCATATCTGTTTTCCTCTCAATTGGTTGGATAGGAAGTGTAGAAGAATCCGAGGCTTCCTACACTCTTTCCTGTACATGATGGATTTGATGAAAAGGCGTCAATGTGTCCATCGGCCCCATACATCGGGGATGTAGGGTTGTTAAACGGGGATGTATTGCTACAGTATGGGCATAAGTCGGATACGGTTCGAGTAGACGCAGTCGTGTAGTCGCCATCGTCAAGATTTAATTGGTCTCCGCAACTGAGTACCTGAACACTGGACAGAATAGATGAAGGTGCTGCAAGAGATTGGTCAGCGACAAGAGTTGTATTGCAACTACCGGTAATAGAGGAAACAACTTCAAAAGTGTTTCCATTTCCATTCTTTCCGTTTGGCAGTTTTGGAGTAGACCCAATTGCTCCGGACGGGTATTTGTTTTGGCATTTTTGACCGTTGCCACTACCCAGTTTGACTCCAGCGGCATTCTTCAGTGTTCCATAATGCTCAGATATTCCAGTGCCATTCGTCCAAACAGCCGTGATAAACGCGGAGTTAAGTCTGATCTTCGTGAAATTGCAACTGGTGTCGACGAGCCACGCGTCCGCATCGCCACCGGAGCAGGCACTTTCATGCGGCACATTATACTGCGTGTAAAATATTTTCCTGAAGTACGTCCATGGCGTGGGCAGCGTGTAATCCGGGACGGTCACGGATTGAACCCCTGATGCACCAGGAACATTTGCATCCCATGTTCCATTAGCCATGGGATAGATTCCCGGATCGATGGAATCAAAAGTAAGTTGAAGTGTTTGTGTTCCCGGAGATAGCGCAGGAAACGGCGCTTGAGCAAGTTCCGGCCCCGATGCGTCAGACCCATTGAAGTCCAGCATCAGGTCGCCGGTTGTGCCGCTGGGTGCGGATAAGTTGACCGTCACATTGCCGTTCTTGATGTCACTGGTATCAGTAATGATTGCGCTGATGCGGGAGAAAGACCCTCCGATGGCCAGCACAGAAACATCATACGCCCAAGGGCTGACAGGAGTGATTGTCAGGCTGCCGCTCGGATCGGTGTAATTTGAGCAAGTAAATATCTGCCAATGTCCTCCAAGTCCTACACAGTACGGAGGGGGCCCCCCTTCACCATCAGAGCCTAAATCGGTACAACCGGTTGGACTCGTTACATCGGCTATCACCTGACATTTATCTCCAGCCGGATCGGTTATGTTTTGCGGTCCACTGCTCCCATCATACATAGAGATAGCTATCAAACCGATTAAAAATCCTGGATTATCATTGCTGAATGTCAAGAATCCAGGATTATTGTAAGCTCCATTCGGAGAACCGGCCATGCTGAACGTCTCGTAATCGACCTCATGAGTAAAAGTTGCAGCAACCTGCGGCCGTTTACTGCAACATTGCCTTGATACTTAATAAGTGCAAGTATTGCAGCCCAATTTGTACCTATGATTGTAGGATCATAAACATTGGTCGCGTTAACGCCGACAGGAGTAGAATTCGAATCCCAAAAGTTATATACTCCAGTCATAAATCTTTCTGGAAAAATGTTTGACGGTGCTGGTTGTATTCCACCAGGCATATCAATCTGGTCCCCTATTGGAGCAGTTTGCCAGGGGGACGAGAGGCTTATAAGGTAATCCTCATGAGGAAAATCGTCTGTGTCATAACAAGGCAAAGGTCCAACACAACTCCAGCCTCCGCCGTTTGTCCACAAAAATAAGAAAGCCTCCTCGTTATTTTGAGAGGGCTTAAGAGTTGGAAGTGTCGTGGGGTTCCCGTTCCCAGTCGCCGCAACAACCTGATCGAGCGACCATGACGATTGATTCTGGCCGATGGCACTCAGGGTTGCAAAAAACATCAACAATATCGTGAAGAAAAGTTTAACATCGCGGAGGAAAGGCTCTTGAATTGCCCCCCCCCCCCAATTGACCTAATGGCTTGCGCATGGGTGCGATCCTTGCAGTTGATGAGCTACGCGCACGCTGCGGCATTCTCTCCGCAGATTTCACGACACGCCGAGCCGAAGATGCGACTCGGGAAGATTCTAGCGGGTGAGATATACGGTTGTGTTACGGAAATAATTAATCTTTGGTAACCATGCTGCGAGTCGCTGCCTGAAACGGTTGGAAGGTCTTGCTGCAATCGAGCGTTCGCTGGGCGTCGGAGATTTGTTTCGAAGTCCACCCCTCTGCCCCATTGACAGCGGGGGTAGAGTAGGAGAAAAATGGGCGGTACGTATTCATTTCCATTGAGGGCTGTCCAGGGAGGGTATGTGAAGAGCAAAGGGATGCTGCTGGTATTGGGGACATTGGGATTCGTGAGCGCGGGATGGATGCTGGGGGGCTGCAAATCGGCGCCGGAGCTGACGCAGGCTAGCGCACAGGCCTTGATTCAAGCCAAATATGACCAGACGCCGGCGGTGGGCGCCAACGTTGTTGTCAACGAGCAGGGATTGGCGCAGGGCGTCGAGGCCAAGTATTGGGAGCGGACTAAGCTCTTTCCCAACCGCTTCTGGGCCGACTTTACGCTGACGGCCGACGGCAAGAAGGCGCTCAGGCTCACCAGCAGCGGCGATGTCTTCCAGTGGCGGCCCGAGAGCCAGGAGGACAAAAGCTTTTCGGTGATCGTGGTGACGGTGGCGGCCAATCACCTGAGAGCGCACGATCTGAAGGATGTGCAGGACGAGACGCTGCCCGGCGTGGCGACGGCCAAGGGCGTCGACTTTACCGAGGGCGTGAACATGGACGGCGTGCCGCAGACGCTGGTTGATATTGCGCATAACCCAGGCAACCGGCTGAGCACCAAGCGCCATGCCGATTTCTCCTATGAAAATGGAGCGTGGGTTCTGCAAGCCATCAAATAGTTGCGGGATCATCGTTGCGGGAAAATCAGGGGGCGGGGCAACTTCGGTTGACCCCGCCCCTTCTCTATTGCAGTGATTCAAGATATTTCGTTACGAGATTTATGACGGCAGCGAGATTGCGCTCCGGCCGACCGGGTGCGATGAGAATATTTCTTGTCAAGAACTTAGAGAACTTGTATCCGAGCCTCTATAATGATTTTCAGATTACCAGATGCAGTATCGGGCCCCATAGAAGTGAGAAAGGACTCCCCCGTGTCTTTTGGCTTTCTTCGGTTCTCTGCGATCGGCGGCGTATTCATTTTGTTGGCGGGCTGCGGTAGCGGCTCGGGAAACACTACGGGCGGCGGCGGCGGTGGCGGCGGCGGGAACAATCCGACCACCGTTACCTTCACCGTCACTGGCGGGACGCCCACGGCGGTTGCCACTCAGATCGGCTCCGGGGCCTTTACGAGCGCGACGCTCTCTGGCGGCAGCCTCACGCTCAGCGTGCCCAGTGGCACGACAAACTTTGCCGTGGCCTTCGTCTGCCCTCCTTTAACTTCATATACTCCGCCTGAGACGGAACAATATGTCTATGAAGCAAGTACCCTGGACGGAACCTCGTTCTCCGAATGGTGCTTGGGCGGGTCAAGCAATGAAGCGACAGGAACGCTGACGGGAGCCGTGGATGCAAGCCGATCGCCGGGGCTTCGTATGTTGGAATTTATGCTCTGAACGGTACGAATGACACGTTTCCTGAATTCAATCTGAGCTCCAATATCAGCTTCAGCGCGCCAGAGGGGAGTGACCGGGTTGAGGTGCTTGCCTACCAGAATACTCAGACAGGCCAAGGGACGATCACCAGCCTGTTAGCCGCAAAGAGCTTCAGTGGCGTTACGGTCCCTGGTGCGCTGAACGGCGGTAGCACCGTCGTGTTTGGCGCAGCTGACCAGACAACCTCCGAGCCTATTACGTATAACAATGTTCCATCGGGTTTTGGCACCCCTACGACAAATGCCGATTACGTAATGGGCACGAATGGTTTCTTTATCAAAAATGGCGCTACCACCGGGTATCCTGCCCTGCCAGCAGGCGCGATGGAAAGCGGAGACCACTATCTTTTCGTTGCAACATCTGCCTCCGGCGTATCGACTACTTATGAGGAAGTCATCAACTACACGACCTCGACTTCAGGTGGCCCACTAACGATTGATTTTCCTGCCGGATGGACTTACACGGGTCCGGCGGCGGTCACTTGGCCTTCTTTTGATCTTTCATATGCGGGGTACTCAGGTAATAAAGGTGTTTGCAGAACGGTGGGTATGAGTTGGACACCCAATCCGGCGAATGCAGGTTATGAAGTCAACGTGACTGCCACGGCAAACTACCTGAATGGATCGACTACCTTGGCAATTCCCAACCTCTCCGGTCTGACGGGATTCCTCCCTCCACCAGCCTCCAAAAGTCCGGTAGATTGGTCGGCAGGGATCTACGAGGGGAATTTCTTATGCCTAGGGACGTGGCCGACGACTGGTTCGACCACGGAGGTTGCGAACAGCGGCAACTATACGGCGCCTTGATGAGGCGGTTGAACGGGGTGATTTGCTGAAAAAGGATTGTTTAGAGCAAATTTGTTGACCCCGGCGGGATTTCTTGGTATTGTAAAAAGGTTGCGCAAGAACGCCTCTGTTCGTGTGTCTTGACGAATGTGGGCGGTTGGGCGGTCCGGCCAGGTGGATTGGGTGCGGGATCGGCCTCAGGGCTGGGCTGTATAGTCTGCCCGTAAAGCTCCCGAAATAGCTCCATCTTGCAGGGGCAGGGAGACACAAGCATCGGCGTCCGCGCGTTCTCCGCCTTGGAGGGCTATGCGGGCCGGAACTGGCGAAACGGAGTTGGCTTGATCCGCGCATGCGGGGAAAACGCTCAACCACCGTCCCGGTTTTCGTCTGAGATTGGTACGAAGGCAGACGCGAAGCGGCAGAATGGAGCTTCCGTGCGCGCGTGACGGCATTTCGTCGCGCTTTTGCACCGGAAGGCCTTTGAGGCTTGCGCGCGTTTGTGGACGTTGAAGCTGGATCAGGTTTTTTGACGGGTAAGGAGTTGCGGTTTGCCTACATTCAATCAGTTGGTTCGCAAGGGGCGCACAGCCCCGCGGTACAAGACGGCGTCACCGGCCCTGCAGGCCTCGCCGCAGCGGCGCGGCGTCTGCACCCGCGTCTACACGCAGACGCCCAAGAAGCCTAACTCGGCGCTGCGCAAGGTTGCGCGCGTCCGGCTGACGAACGGGATCGAGGTCACCACCTACATTCCTGGCATCGGCCACAACCTGCAGGAGCACTCGATTGTGCTGATCCGCGGCGGCCGCGTGAAGGATCTTCCCGGCGTTCGCTATCACGTTGTGCGCGGTACGCTCGATTCAGTGGGTGTGGCTAATCGCAAGCAGAGCCGGTCGAAGTATGGAGCCAAGCGCGCCAAGGGCGGAGCGGCTCCGGCCAAGGGCAAGAAGTAGTCAACGGTTCCGGGGCGGGGTTGAGAATCCGGACTAGGGCACGAGAAGCGGCGCTCAAAGCGCGAGGATCTTGAGGAACTATGCCAAGAAAAGGGCACATTGCGAAGCGGGTAGTGGCGGCGGATCCGGTCTATGGCTCCGAGTTGGTTACCAAGTTTGTCAACTCGATGATGTGGGGCGGCAAGAAGTCGACGGCCCAGGGCATCTTCTACCAGGCGATGAAGAACCTGGAAGAGAAGGGCGGCGGCGACGACGCTTTGAAGCTCTTCAAGAAGGCAGTGGAAAACTGCAAGCCGCTGCTCGAGGTGAAGACCCGTCGCGTGGGCGGCGCCAACTATCAGGTGCCGATCGAAGTCAATCCCGACCGACGCACCTCACTGGCCATTCGCTGGCTGCTGACCTATGGCCGAGCGCGCGGCGAGAAGGGCATGACCGACAAGCTGTCGAATGAGCTGCTGGATGCGGCCAACGGCCGCGGCGCGGCGATGAAGAAGAAGGAAGACGTGCACCGCATGGCCGAGGCCAATCGCGCCTTTGCTCACTATCGCTGGTAGCACATAGGAACTAGGGACCAAGGGACTTAGTAGGACAGATATCTCTAACCGCGGGCCGGACGCTCGCAAGGAAAAATACCGTGGCTCGCACCGTACCTCTGAATCGCTGCCGGAATATCGGAATCATGGCGCACATTGACGCCGGAAAGACGACTGCGACAGAGCGCATCCTTTTTTATACGGGTATTACCCATCGCATCGGCGAAGTGCATGAAGGCACAGCGACGATGGACTATATGGAGCAGGAGCAGGAGCGCGGTATTACGATTACCTCGGCCGCAACGACCTGCACGTGGAAAGATGTCCGCATCAACATCATCGACACGCCCGGCCATGTGGACTTTACGGCCGAGGTCGAGCGCAGCCTGCGCGTGCTGGATAGCGCCGTGGCGTTGTTTGACTCGGTCAGCGGCGTGCAGCCGCAGTCGGAGACGGTCTGGCGGCAGGGCGACAAGTACAAGGTGCCGCGCATCTGCTTTGTGAACAAGATGGACAAGAACGGCGCCGACTTCGAACACGTTCTGGATACGATTCGCAAGCGGTTGGGCGCGCGTCCCGTGGCGTTGCAGATCCCCATCGGCGCGGAAGCGAATTTCAAGGGCGTCATCGATCTGATCGAGATGAAGGCAATCGTCTGGCACGACGAGACGATGGGCGCCGAATTCTCCGTCGAGCCGATCCCCGCCGAATTGCAGAAGAAGGCTGAGGCCTTCCGTACGCAGCTGGTGGAGGTGATCTCCGAGACGGACGACGTGTTGATGGAGAAGTACCTGGAAGGCGAGGCGCTCACGGTTGCCGAGCTGAAGGCGGGCATCCGCCAGGCGACAATCGACCTGAAGATTTTTCCGGCGCTCTGCGGTACAGCATTCAAGAATAAGGGGATACAGACGCTGCTGGATGCGGTGGTCGATTACCTTCCCAGCCCGCTCGACAAGCCGCCGGTTGAGGGCATCGATCCTCATCATCCCGACAAGATCGAATACCGCAAGGCCGAGGACAGTGAACCGTTAGCGGCGTTAGCCTTTAAAATCATCAACGATCCCTTCGGCAAGCTGGCCTTTGTCCGCATCTACTCCGGCTCGATCAAGACGGGCGACACGGTGCTGAATCCGCGCACCGGAAAGACGGAGCGCGTCGGCCGCTTGGTGAAGATGCACGCCAACAAGCGCGAGGATGTGACCGAGGTTCTGGCTGGCGACATCTGCGCTTGCGTGGGTCTGAAGGAGTTGAAGACCGGCGATACGCTCTCGACTCCGCATCATCCGATCGCGCTGGGCGCGATCACCTTCCCGGAGACGGTCATCTCGGTCGCCATTGAGCCCAAGACCAAGGCCGATCAGGAGAAGATGGGCGTTGCGCTGGCGCGCCTTGCCGACGAGGACCCTACTTTCAAGGTACGAACGGATGAAGATTCAGGGCAGACAATCATCAGCGGGATGGGCGAGCTGCACCTGGAGATTCTGGTCGACCGTATGCGCCGCGAGCATAAGGTCGAGGCCAATGTCGGCGAGCCGAAGGTCGCCTTCCGCGAGACGCTGCGCAAGAAGGCCGAAGCTGAAGGCAAATACATTCGCCAGACCGGCGGCTCGGGCAACTACGGACATTGCAAGCTGCGCGTTGAGCCGAATACGCCGGGCGCGGGCTATGAGTTCATCAACGAGATCAAGAGCGGTTCGGTTCCCAAAGAGTACATCAAGCCTATCGATCAGGGCGTGCAGGGCGCGCTGGAGCTGGGCATTCTGGCCGGCTTCCCGATCGTGGATGTGAAGGTGACCCTCTTCGACGGCAGTTACCACGAGGTCGACTCCAACGAAATGGCCTTCAAGTTTGCCGGTTCGATCGCCTTCAAGGAAGCGGCGCGCAAGGCCTCACCGGTCCTGCTGGAGCCTGTGATGGCGGTTGAAGTGACGGTTCCGGAAGAGCATATGGGAACGATCATCGGCGACATCAACTCGCGGCGCGGGCGGATCGAGGGCATGGAGCATCTGGCCGGTTCGCAGGTGATCAAGGCGATTGTGCCGCTGAAGGAGATGTTCGGCTACGTGAACGACATTCGCTCGTCAACGCAAGGACGGGCATCGTATTCGATGCAGTTTGCGCGCTATGAAGAGGCTCCGCGCATGATCGCCGACGAGATTATCGGGCGATCGCAAGGGAAATAAGCTGGTTTTTGGGGGCTGGAGCCGGAACGCCGGCGCCCCGGGATGAAACGGGTAGTAAGGAAACGAAAGGGATTTAGGAGCAGGCCATGGGCAAGGAGAAGTTTGATCGCACGAAGCCGCACGTGAATGTGGGAACGATCGGTCATATCGATCACGGCAAGACGACGCTGACGGCGGCCATCACGAAGGTGTTGCAGAAGCACAACCCGAAGAACAAGTTCCGCTCCTTCGATTCGATCGACAACGCGCCGGAAGAGCGGGAGCGCGGCATTACGATCGCGACGGCGCACGTGGAGTACGAGACGGCCAACCGTCACTACGCGCACGTGGATTGCCCGGGTCACGCCGACTACATCAAGAACATGATTACGGGCGCGGCGCAGATGGACGGCGCGATTCTGGTGGTTGCGGCGACCGACGGCCCGATGCCGCAGACCAAGGAGCACGTGCTTTTGGCGCGCCAGGTGGGCGTTCCCTGCGTGCTGGTCTTCCTGAACAAATGCGACGCGGTGGAAGATCCGGAGCTGATCGATCTGGTGGAGATGGAAGTGCGCGAACTGCTCTCCAAGTACCAGTTCCCCGGCGACGATGTACCGGTGATCCGCGGCTCGGCGTTGCTGGCATTGAACGGCGACCCGGCGTGGGAGGCGAAGATCGACGAGCTGATGGCGGCGGTGGACGCGTTTGTTCCGCGCCCCGATCGCGCGGTCGACAAGCCCTTCCTGATGCCGATCGAGGATATCTTCTCGATCTCCGGCCGCGGCACGGTGGTGACGGGCAGGATCGAGCGCGGCAAGATCAAGGTGGGCGAAGACGCAGAGATCGTCGGCTTCCGCGAGACGCGCAAGACGGTGGTCACGGGCGTGGAGATGTTCAAAAAGCAGTTGGATGAAGGTTTGGCGGGCGACAACGCGGGCCTTCTCTTGCGCGGCATTGCCAAGGAAGACGTGGAGCGCGGAATGGTGTTGGCCAAGCCGGGCTCGATCACGCCGCACACGGTCTTCAAGGGCGAGGTCTACGTTCTGAGCAAGGAGGAGGGCGGGCGTCATACGCCGTTCTTCAAGGGCTACCGGCCGCAGTTCTACTTCCGCACAACGGATGTGACGGGCGTGGCGCAGTTGCCTGAGGGCGTGGAGATGGTGATGCCGGGCGACAACGTGCAGCTCGAGGTTGAGCTGATTACGCCGGTGGCGCTGGAAAAGGGATTGCGTTTTGCGATCCGCGAGGGCGGCCGCACGGTGGGCGCCGGAACGGTGAGCGAGATCATTAAGTAGGGTGACAGGTGGCAGATGACAGTATGAGCTGCGGTTTTGCCTGTCATCTGTAACCTGTCACCTGAAACCTGAAAGGATTGGAAATGCGGGAAATTGTTACATTGCAGTGCTCTGAATGCAAGGAGCGGAATTACACGACGACGAAGAACAAGAAGACGACCACGGGCCGCCTCGAGTTCAAGAAGTTCTGTAACCGCTGCCGCAAGCACCAGCCGCACAAGGAAACGAAGTAGAGCAGCCGTTAGCTATCAGCTTTCAGCTCTTAGCTTTTTCAAGGGTAAGTTTAGAGTCTTATCTTCCCTTGAAAAAGCTGATAGCTGATAGCTAAAAGCTAATAGCTGCTTTTAGGGGCGTAAGCTCAACGGCTAAACTGTCGGTCTCCAAAACCGAACTTGGGGGTTCGAATCCCTCCGCCCCTGCCAGATTGATTCCTGACTTCGGTCAGGATGCGCGGTTCGAAGCCGCGCGCAAAGGACAAGGAAGCATGGCAACGAAGTTGGCAGTAGCGAACGGCGATGATCGCCCGGAGAGGCGGCAGAGCGGGAATTTCCTGTCGAAGTTCTTCGACGGCGTGGTTGGGCAGTGGAAGACATTCACGGAGTTTCTCGGCGATGTGCGCGCGGAGATGCGCAAGGTGGTTACGCCCTCGCGCAAGGAAGTGGAATCGACGACTTTTGTGGTGATTGTCGCTGTGGGAATCTTCGGGCTGTTTTTCTTCGTGGTGGACTCGATCTTCAGCCAAGCGATGGAAGCGCTTTATCACAAGCTGGGCGGCTGACCTGGACTCCGACGCGCGAAATGAGAGCATGATGGCAGAAGAAACAGAGCAAGAGGTACAATCCGTCGAGCAGCCGGAGCCCCAGCCGGAGCGCAACGAGCGCTTCAAGTGGTACATCCTGCACGCCTATTCGGGCTTCGAGCGCAAGGTGAAGGAGTCGATCGAGAGCCGGGTGCAGGCCTTCGGGCTCAGCGACCGCGTGGGCCGCGTGATGATTCCCACTGAGCCCGTGACGGAGATCGTCAACGGCAAGAAGCGCACGGTCGAGCGCGTCTTTCTGCCCGGCTACGTGCTGGTGGAGATGGAGCTGGACAACAACCTCTGGCACGTCCTGAAGGACACGCCCAAGGTGACGGGCTTTCTGGGCACGGGCGACAAGCCGGTGGCGCTGAATGAGGACGAGGTGAGCGGCATTCTCTTCCGCTCCGAGACGACCAAGGACAAGCCGCGGCTCAAGATCAAGTTTGAAAAGAACGAGCAGGTCCGCATTACCGACGGGCCGTTTGCCAACTTCAACGGCGTGGTGGATGAGATCAATGAAGATCGCGAGACGATGAAGGTCATGGTGACCATCTTCGGGCGCTCTACGCCGGTCGAACTGGAGTTCGGCAAAGTGGAAAAGATTGAGTAGTTGCAGCTTTCAGCTACTAGCTTTCAGCTTCTAGCCGGTTATGCCCACCTGGCGGGCGCCGGTTGAAGGCAAACATTGAAGCGGCAACACCAAAATTTGCAACAGAGACAGATCAGCTAGCAGCTAAAAGCTAGGAGCTAATAGCTGATTCCGAAGGAATCAAAACATGGCACCTCCGAAGAAGATTACGGGATACGTCAAGCTGCAGATCGTCGCCGGCAAGGCCACGCCGGCACCGCCGGTCGGCCCCGCGCTGGGTCAGGCGCAGGTCAACATCATGGAGTTCTGCAAGCAGTTCAACGCGCGCACCTCCACCAAGGAGATGGAAGGGCTGGTGATTCCGGTCGTCATCTCGGTCTATGCCGATCGCAGCTTCAGCTTCATCACCAAGACGCCGCCGGCCGCGGTGCTGCTGAAGAAGGCTGCGGGAATCGAGAAGGGCTCGGGCACGCCCAACAAGGAAAAGAAGGGCAAGGTAACCGAGAAGCAGGTGCGCGAGATCGCCACACAGAAGATGCCGGACCTGAATGCATCCTCGGTCGAGACGGCGATGAAGAGCATCCGCGGAACCGCCCGCTCGATGGGCATTGAAGTGGTGGCGTAAGCCGCTGTTGGATTGATTTGCAAAGAGGCTCTTCCTTCGGGAAGAGCCTCTTTGTTTTTACTCTGCGCAAATGGCAATCGTGACCATTTATTCAATAAATTAGAGCATTTTCGCTTCACTTGTTGACATCAAGAGTGAGTCGAAGGTGGCTTTTTCTTGAGGAAAAAGCCACTTTTCTGCATGGATTCTGTAAACACCAGAATCGAAAATGCTGTAGCGCAAGTCCTTATACCTCGACGAGAGCCGGGGAGGATGCCGCGCGCATCTCTTCCGCCACGGCGATCATGCGCGGTATCTCCGCCGCGCACTGCGGCCTGCCGAAGAACCACCCCTGCGCCAGCTCGCAGCCCAGATCGCCCATCAACTCCGCTTGCTCGCTGGTCTCCACGCCCTCGGCCACCGTGACCATGCCCAGGTTCTTGGCCAGGCCGATCAGCGCCACCACGATCTTGCGGCTGTCGCGGTTCTGGCCGACGGCGCGCACAAAGCTGCGGTCGATCTTCAGCTCGTCGAAGGGCAGAGCCTGCAAGTGAAAGAGGCTGGAGTGGCCGGTGCCGAAGTCGTCCAGCGCCAGCCGGCATTGCATCGCCTTCATCTCACCGGCCACGGCCTGGGCGCTGGGCAGGTCGTCCAGCAGCGCACTCTGTGTCATCTCGATCGTCAGCCGGTTGAGCTGAAAGCCGCCCCGCCCGGCCACCGCCGCAATCTGGCCGGGCAGCGTCTCATCGATCAGTTGCAGCGGTGACAAATTGATGGACAGGCGCAGCGAACCGGCCAGCAACGGCGCGGCGGCAAAGGTCTTCTCCAGCAGCTTGCGCGTTAGTGTATTGATAAAGCCGCTCTTCTGCACAATGGGAATAAAAGCATCCGGCGCCAGCGCGCCCAGCGTCGCATGGTTCCAGCGCGCCAGCGCCTCGAAGCCGGTCAACTGGCGGCTGCTCAACTCCACCAGCGGCTGAAAGAAGGGGAAGAACTCATCCTCCCCAAAGGCTCTGCGCACATCGTTCAGGTCGAGATACATGGGACCACTGTACGACAGATGGTTTGCCCGCGCTATGGACCGAAGTAACGCGATCATCTCCGACTGACCGGCTTCGATACATTGGCGAAAAAGCGCTTTCTCTACGCGCCTTTCGCCCACGGATCATAGGTGCCCGCGCTCCAGGTGTGTCCCTCCGGATCCTTCACGGTAAACTCGCGGCTGCCATAGGGCGTATCCTGCAAGGGCCTCACCTCGACTGCTCCGGCGGCGATGGCGCGCGCGTGGGCGGCATCGGCGTCGGCCACCACAAGGTAAAGGCCGCAGGTCTCCACGCCGCCCAGATCCGCGGGCGATTTGAAGCCGCGGCTGAACTCATCGTCCTTGCCGGTGCCCAGCATGATCATGCCGTTGCCCAGCGTCAGCTCGGCGTGGTGTACGATGCCGTTCTCTCCTTCATAGACGGCTTTGCGTTCGAATCCGAAGACCCGGCAAAGCCACTCGATGGCCGCCGGAGCATTGCGATAACGGAGTCCGGGGATGACGGTGCAGCGCATTTCAGACATAGGGAAGACCTCCGCGCTCAGGGTAAATGAACGATAGGCCGTGCGCAAGACCAGGTGTTTGGCAGCTTCCGATTTTGGTACTCGAACCAAGGTGTTGTTCCAGCGATGACTATCGATATACCTGGTGTGGATAATCTTGACACAATGAGCGCGTAAATCGGTTATTCTCACCGGGATGCAATTGCCAACGGGTGATTCTTTACTGGTGCAGATCATGAATGCGTCGCTGGCCGAGGCCAGCGAACGCGCCGGTGATCGGATGGTCTGCAAGCTCGGCTGTACGCAATGTTGCCACGGCGCCTTTGTGCTGAGCCCGCTGGATGTGCTGCGCCTGCGCGCCGGCATGGAGAAGTTGCGCGAGAGCGATCCGGAGCTTGCCGCCGAGGTCACCCATCGCGCCGGAATGTGGGTCGTCGAGCATGGCGCCGAGTACCCCGGCAATCTGGAGACCGGCGTTCTGGGCAACACGCCCGAGGAGCGCGAGCGCTTTGAACACTTCGCCAACTCTGCCGCCTGCCCGGCCCTTGATCCCGCCTCCGGACGCTGTGACGTTTATCCCTGGCGGCCGATGACCTGCCGCATCTTCGGCCCGCCGGTGCGCATGGGCGACGGCGCCGCGCTGGCCCACTGCGAGCTGAACTTCACCGGCTCGAGCCCGGAAGAGGTGGCCGCCTGCGAGATGCCGCTGGCCTACGATCTGGAGAGCGAACTGCTGGCCGAGATCCCCTCCAAGGACGAGACCGTCGTCGCCTTTGCGCTGCTCGGCTGATCGCCTTCCGCCCACATCCCTCTTGCCCCGCACATCGATACAATCCGTTCGCTGCTCCGGCCCGGACAAACGCATTCCTAACCCAGTGCGCGGCCCCCGGCGTGCGCGGCAGGGGTGCGCCGGAGGTCGGCATTTGTCAAGAGGCCGGCGACGGAGCGCACGAAAGTGGCGAAAAAGCAGCCCTTTTGCCTCCCAATCGGCCGCTTTTGGGCCAAGAAACGGGCAAAATCGGCGGTTTGATGTTACTTGTTAATTAACAGAAAGAAAAGATAACTGATTGATACCATGCGTGTTACGAGAAAAACCATACAAAACACCGGGGGATTTCCACAGGGGGGGGTGGGGGTAAGACAGGGACCAAGGGACCAAGGGACCAAGGGACTGAGGGACTAAGGGACTGAGGGACTGAGGGACTGAGGGACTGAGGGACTGAGGGAGGGCGCGGCTGGATAAAGTGTTCATGGATTGATTGTGCGCGCGGCGAGGGAAATGATCTGCAAAGGACTGGCCGCCACCTGCGGTGCGGCAGCCGCTCGCTCTTCGCTCGCATGGGGTTCGTGGTCTCCCCGGTCCCCAACAGCGAGCGACCGGGGGCACCCTGATTGTGGTGGGGATTGCACCCGGAGACCGGGGCCACCCGCCAAGCTGCTTGCAGGGGCTAAAGCCCGTCATTGTTTTGATGCACTTACGGCACGACTAAAGTCGTGCCCTGATACAAAGCAGACTTTTTGAAACACGTTCTAGTAGCTACTGCGGCTTGGGCGGATGCTGCGGCTGGGACTGGGAGCGAGATTCGCTGGATTGGGAACCGACCTCGATGGCATCGCCGAGGGCGAGGGGCAGCTCCTGCTGCTGGATCTTGATCGACTCGTAAGCGCGGACGATGCGCTGGACGAGGGCGTGGCGTACTACGTCGCAATCCTCGAAGTGGCAGAAGTGGATGCCTTCGACGCCGTCGAGAATATTGATGGCGTCGAGCAGGCCGGACTTGCGCGGGTTGGGCAGGTCGATTTGCGTGATGTCGCCGGTGATGACCGCCTTGGAGCCGTTGCCCATGCGGGTGAGGAACATCTTCATCTGCTCGATGGTGGTGTTCTGGGCCTCGTCCATGATGATGAAGGCGTCGTTGAGGGTGCGGCCGCGCATGAAGGCGAGGGGGGCAACCTCGATGACATTCTTCTCCAGCATCTTGTCGACCTTCTCGGGGTCGAGCAGGTCGTAGAGGGCGTCGTAGAGCGGGCGGAGATAAGGGTCAACTTTATCTTGCAGCGTGCCGGGAAGGAAGCCGAGGCGCTCGCCGGCCTCGACCGCGGGACGGACGAGGACGATGCGGCTGACTTTTTTGGCGTTCATGGCGGCGACGGCCATGGCGACGGCGAGATAGGTTTTGCCGGTGCCGGCGGGGCCGACGCCGAAGACCATATCGTTCTGCTCGATGGCCTCGACATATTTGCGCTGATTGATGGAGCGGGGCTGGACGGTTCGCTTGACTCCCGCGGAGCGCTGCTTGCCCGCGTCGGCCAGCGACTTGAGGGTGACGGCGGGATCGGCGACGACCAGGCGCAGCAGGCCGTTCAGCTCGCCGTTGTGGGGATTGACGCCCTGCTTGCGGAGCGAGTCGAAATCGAGAAAGATCTGGCGGACGCGGGCGACGGCCAAGTCAGGGCCGCTGACGTGGACGGCGTCGGAGCGGAGATCGATGCGCACACCGAGCGAATCTTCCATGAGTCTGAGGTTTTCATCGCGAGTCCCAAACAACGGCTCCAGATTGGGCGTGATCTCCAGTGCGATCTTCAATGGGTTCGATAGCCTCCAAGGGTGAGTGCGGTTGAGAAGCAGGGAGGGAACGCGGCTCGGCTGGCGGGCTGCGGGCAGGCGGCAGATTGAAAGGCGAAGGGGCGGGCGCTCGACTGGCCCGAGCCGTGGCCCTGGGCTTTCAAGCGAATCCGCGGGTTGGAGAGGGCGATCAAATCCTGTGTCGGTTTCCTCTATCTGGGCTAGAGAGTAGCGCGAGCGGCGGCAGGAGTCAATGCAGTGCGCAAGGAATTCATGGAAGAAATGTGCCTTGAAGGGTACTGGGGTACTGAAGCGACCACTGCTCCGCAGAGATCGTTTGCGAATCGGAGAGGAAAGGTCGTATACTGAAATACGACTATTCTGGTCGTAGTTAATGGGAGCCGGCCCTTGCGGCGGCTCGATGGAGCTTGGAAGTTGAGCGTGCTGAGCGAATTGAATGTGGGTGAGAGCGGGGTGGTCGAGAGCCTCGACCTGCCCGAATCGGTGCAGAACCACCTGATGCATATGGGCTTTGTGCCGGATGCGCTGGTGATGGCGCTGCGCCGCGCACCGGCCGGCGACCCGACGGTTTATGCCGTGGACGGCATGGAGATTGCGCTCCGGCATGAGACCGCGGCGGCGATTCGGGTGCGGGTGGCAGAGGCGGATGAAGTTGCTGCCGATAAGGTAGAGAGGATCGAGGCCGCCCGATGAATGCCTGCTGTGAGACGCCCGCCTTTGAAGCACCGACCGTAACGCCGCTGGACGGTGAGCTGCGGACGGTGGTGCTGATTGGCCCGCCGAACTCGGGCAAGTCCACGCTCTTCAACCGGCTGACGGGATTGCGCCAGAAGGTGGCCAACTTTCCCGGGGTGACGGTGGAGCAGCGGATGGGGCTGATGGCCGGCGTGGGACGCGAGGATCTGACGCTGATCGACCTGCCGGGGATCTATTCGCTGGACCCCTACAGCGAGGACGCGCGGGTGTCGATCGACGTGCTGCGGGGGCGGATGGCGGGCACGCCGAAGCCGGATGCGGTGCTGCTGGTGATGGATTCGCTGCACCTGACGCGGCAGTTGATGCTGGCCGCGCCGGTGCTGGCCGTGGGGTTGCCGACGCTGGTGCTGCTGAATATGAGCGACCTGATGGAAGAGCGCGGCGGCAAGATTGACGCGCTGGGGCTGGCCCGCGAACTGGGCGCGCCGGTGGCGCAGATCAGCGCCGTGAAGGGCACCGGACTGGAGGCGGTTCCACTCTTTCTGAATCAGCAAACCAACCGCGCCGCCGCCAAGCCGCTCTCGCTGCCGGTGGTGGGCAATGCGGCCAGCGCGCACGCCTGGGCGGCGCAGGTGAGCCGCCGCACGGGCTATCATGCGCCGCTGTCGGTCGAGGGTACGCGCAAGATCGATAACATTCTGCTGCACCGGTTTTGGGGACCGCTGCTGTTTCTGGCCGTGGTGGTGGGCGTCTTCGAGGTGGTTTTTTCCATTGGGCAGCCACTCTCGGATGGTTTCGGCGAGATTCTGGCGCGCGTGGGCGAACTGGTGAGGCCGCTGATTCCTCTGGGCTGGCTGCAATCGCTGCTGCTGGACGGCGCCTGGAAGGGCATCTCGTCGGTGCTGGTCTTTCTGCCGCAGATCCTGCTGCTGTTTTTGTTTATTGGAATCCTGGAGGACTCGGGCTATCTGTCGCGGGCGGCGCTGATTGCCGACCGGGCGATGCGCGCGATCGGACTGAACGGCAAGGCCTTCATTCCGCTGCTGTCGGCTTACGCCTGCGCGGTGCCGGCGATCATGGCGACGCGGGTGATCGAGAACAAGCGCGACCGGCTGGCGACGATTCTGGTGACGCCGTTCATGACCTGCTCGGCACGGCTGCCGGTGTATATGCTGCTGATTGCCGCCTTCATTCCCAACATCAATTACCTGCATGGCGTGCTGGGGCTAAGGACGCTGGTGATGCTTGGGCTCTATGTGGCGGGCTTTGTGGGGGCGATGCTGACGGCCTGGCTGCTGAAGAGCTCGATTCTGAAGTCGAGCGAGACGCCGTTCATACTGGAGCTGCCGCAGTATCGGATGCCGACGCTGCGCTCGCTCGCGCTGCGCCTCGTGGATCGAGCGCGAGTCTTCCTGCGCCAGGCGGGAACGATTATTCTCTGCGTGACGCTGGCGCTGTGGGTGCTGGCTCACCTGCCGGTGATGCACACGGCTGCGGGCACGCTCAGTGCGCCCCTGCTGGCCGACAGCCTGATCGGACGGCTGGGCCACTTGATCGAGCCGCTGATTGCGCCGCTGGGCTTCAACTGGAAGATCGGCATAGGATTGCTGTCGAGCGTGCTGGCGCGCGAGGTGATGGTCTCAACGATGGGCACCTTGTACGGGGCCGATCCGGGCACGCAGGCGCTGAGCCTGCAGACGGCGCTGCACCACGATATGACGCTGGGCGGCGCGCTGGCCTTGATGATCTTCTTCGCCTTCGCCATGCAGTGCACCTCGACGATGGCCGTGGTGAAGCGCGAGACCAACAGCTGGAAGTGGCCGGCGGTGCAGTTCCTTTATATGCTGGCTCTGGCCTGGATCGCGGCCTTCGCGGTCAACCACGTGGCGCTGGCGCTGACGTAGAAGAAGCGGCTGGCAGACAGAGGCGCTTCACGCACCGGGATGGTACGGAGCGGGCCTATCGCTCTTTTTCCTCCACGGGGAGTCCTTCAGTGCTTTCGCGCATCCTAAATTTACGATGACTCTTTTGTGGAATCCTGGAAGTTGGAGCGGACGCCTGGCCGAGTTGGAGGCGCAAACCGGTGAGCTGAAGGAGGCTCCGCTGCGCCGCGATGTGCGTTCGCTGGGCACGCTGCTGGGCGAGGTGCTGCGCGAGCAGGCGGGAGACGAGCTTTTTTCCCAGGTTGAAGCCTTGCGCCAGGGCACGCTGCGCCGCCGCGACGCCGAAGCCGCGGGGCGCAATGATGAGGCCGCAGAGCAGGCCGCGGGCGCGCTGGCATTGGTGCATTCGCTCGCCGTCGAGCAGTCGATCCTGCTGACGCGCGCTTTTGCGTTTTACTTTGAACTGATCAATCTGGCCGAGACCAACCACCGCAAGCGCCGGCGCACGGCCCTGTACCTGAGCGGCGAGGCCGACCGCCAGCGCGGCTCGCTGGCGGGAACGCTCAGCAAGATGCGCCGCGTGGGCATCAGCGCCGAGGAGGCTATCGAGACGCTGCGCCGCGTTCTGATTGTGCCCGTCTTCACCGCGCATCCGACCGAGGCGGCGCGCCGCTCGGTGCTCTTCAAGCGGCGGCGCATCGGCGGCTTTCTCTCAGCGCTCGACCGCATTCCGTTGCCCGCCGAGGAGATGGCGGCGCTGGAAGAAGCGATCCGCGCCGAGATCACCAGCCTCTGGCAGACCGACGAGGTGCGCTCGCGGCGGCCCACGGTTTACGACGAAATCAAGATGGGCCTGGATTACTACGACGTCTCGATCTTCTCCACGCTGCCCAGCCTCTATCGCGAGATCTCCGCGGCCCTGCGCTCGACCTATGGCCTGGAGATTGAGGTGCACGAACTGCCGCTGGTGCTCAGCTTCGGCTCCTGGATCGGCGGCGACCGCGATGGCAATCCCTTCGTCACTCCGGGCGTCACACGGGACGCGGTTCAGTTGGCGCGCGGTCATCTGCTGCTCTACTACCAGCGGCAACTGGACGAGATCATCGACCTGATCACATCCAGCGCCCAGCAGATTGCCATCAGCGATGCGCTGCTGGAGCGGCTCGAAGCCTACGTCGCGCTGGTGCATACGCCCGAGGCGCAGGTTTTTGGAGAGCAGTACGAGTTTGAATACTACCGGCGCTTCGCCATCTGCCTCAAGGCGCGTTTGCAGCGCACTCTGGAAGCCGCGGCCGAGCTGCCCTCCGGCGCCCGGCTGCCCGTGATGCCCTATACGCTCACCCGCTACCGGCACCGCCAGGACAAGCTGGCGCAGGCCCTGCCGGTTTATTGCAATGTGCAGGATTTCATCGACGATCTGGAGACGCTGCGCGAGTCGCTGGCCGCAAATCGCGGACTGCGCATCGCGCGCACGCTCGTCGATCCGCTGATCTTGCAGGTGCGCACCTTCGGCCTGCATCTGCACACGATCGACATCCGCCAGCACGCCAAGGTGCATGCCGCCGCCTTGCAGGAGGCCATTGCCGACACCCATGCAACGGCGCTGCCGGCGGCGCTCTCGGAGGAGACCTCCAGCCTGCTCGACACCTTCCGCGTGGTGGCCGAGATCAAGAGCGGTTGTTCGCCCGAGGCCGTTCGCCAATATGTCGTGAGCGGCGCATCGTGCGTGGACGATGTGCTGGCCGTGGTGCGCCTGGCGCGGTTGGGCGGCGTGCGCGTCGAAGGCGGGGGGCGCGATCCAGGCCTGATGCCGGTGCCGCTGTTTGAGTCCATCGAAGATCTGCGCAACTCGCCCGCCGTCTGCCGCGAACTGTGGAGCAGGGCCGACTACCGCAAGCTGATCGCCACCTGGGACAACTGGCAGGAGGTGATGCTCGGCTACTCCGACTCCAACAAAGACGGCGGCATGCTGACCTCGACCTGGGAGATCTTCCGCGCGCATCGCGATCTGCACGCCGTGGCCCGCGAAGCCGGCATCAAGCTGCGCCTCTTTCACGGTCGCGGCGGCACCGTGGGCCGGGGCGGCGGGCCCACGCATCGCGCCATCTTTGCTCAGCCCATGAACTCCTTTGAAGGCCAGTTGCGCATCACCGAACAGGGCGAGGTGCTCAACTTCAAATACTCGGACGAGGTGCTGGCCGAGCGCAATCTGGAGCTGATGATCGCCGCCTCGCTCGACGCGCTGGCCCGGCCCAACGCACGCGACCCCGAGGGCCACTTCACCGGAGAGCTCATGCCGGAGTGGGAGGCCGCGTTGGACGAACTTTCAACCTCGGCGTTTCACTTTTATCGGAAACACATCCTCGACGATCCCGGCGTCGTCACTTACTTCGAGCAGTCCACGCCGGTCTCCGAGCTGGAGCAGGCCAAGATCGGCTCGCGGCCCTCGCGGCGCAATTCATCAACCAAATTGACCGACCTGCGCGCCATCCCCTGGGTCTTCGGCTGGACGCAGTCGCGGCTGCTGATGCCGGCCTGGTTTGGCGTGGGCTTTGCCCTGAGCAAATTTCTTGAGCGCCCCGGCTCGCTGGCGCTGCTTCAAACCATGGCCCGCGAGCTTCCCCTCTTTATCGATCTGTTGCGCAATGTGGAGCTGGCCCTGGGCAAGGTGGATCTGGCAACGGCGCGGCTCTACTCTTCACTGGTGGAGGACGCCCTGCTGCGCGAGCGCGTCTTTGCAACGATGGAGGCCGAGTTTCATCGCACGGTGCAGGCACTGCTGGCCATCACCGGGCAGAAGGAGTTGCTGGAAACCAATCCGGTGCTGGCCCGCTCGATCCGCCTGCGCAACCCTTACGTCGATCCCATGCACCTGATTCAAATCGATCTGCTGCGCCGAAAAAGAGCCGGTGAATTAACGCCGGAGATCAACCGCGCCATCGCCGCAACCATCAGCGGCATCGCGGCGGGGCTCAGGAATACCGGCTGAGAACCGGCGACGATGGTTGATGAGATAGGACTCAGGGCAGCTTGTCCAGGATGGTCTTTACGTCCTTGCCCGGCTCCACATCCACGTGGAAGCGCTTGTAATCGGAGACGTGCTCGACGGTGTGCTGGCGCGTCTCTTTGACCATGAAGACCCGCACCACCATCGTGACATCGGCGGCGGTGGGTAGCCAGACCTCCCCATTCACCAGGCCTTGATCCAGGCGAATGCTGGAGCCTTTTTCGATATTGGCCATCGCTCCGCCGCCCAGATGAAAGTTGTCGATGAAGGTCACTTCCATGCGCGATATCACGCGGTCGGTCTCGTCGATCCAGACCGTGCCCTTGAGCTTCTTCGAGGCGTCTTCGGCGATGCCGTGGGTGTCGGCATCCTTGCGCCCCACTACGTCGAAGACGATCGCCGCCCGTCCGCGATAGCTTTCGCGGCGGGGATTGCGCATATCCATCAGATCGATCAGGTGGCGTATCGAGATGGCCTTGCCGCTGCCGGCCGGAGCCTGGCCTGCGGGCGTATTCACCGCATCGTTCACCTTCTGGCCGACATCCAGCGTCTGCCTTCTCAGCTCCTCTTCGCTCAGCGGCTTTCCGTCCTTTTTCACCAACCGCCCAATCTGGTGGCCGTTGACGTAAAAGATCTCGTATTCACGGCTTCCGGTCTTCGTCACCTGACCGCTCGCATCGATCTCTTCAATTGTCTGAAAGGAGGTATAGGTGTAGTTTTCGCGCGCCTCGTCCACCTGCTTCTGATGCTGCTGCACTTCGCGCATCAGCTGATGAAGATCGGGCAGAGGCTTCGCGGCGCTCTGCTGGGCCAGTACCGGATGGGTCGCCAGGGGTAAGAGAAAAGCCGATAGCAATAAAACGTGCCGTGCGTGCATGATCGCCCTCTCGATTTCATTGTATCCGGCGCGCAGCGAAAGACTGTGAGGGGATATTCTGCTACACTGGTTTCAGCGCCATCAAGGGGAACACGCGCCAGGCCGCGCCCCAGCGATACGCTCCAGCAACCCATCTTCGGGGAGTGGCTCAGCCTGGTAGAGCACCTGGTTCGGGACCAGGGGGTCGGAGGTTCAAATCCTCTCTCCCCGACCATATTTTTCAATAGCTTACAGACTCATAACGTATTCGTAAGTCGACCCACTGGCATTAACCCAGGGGGCCTAATGCCGGAAGGTGCGTCCATACTGGGTTTCTTGCCGAATGCTGGATGCATGACCATCTACAAGAACGTCTACAGTCGGAAGAAATGGTCCGGCTCTGCACCCAGACAACTGAACAGTATCCGTACCCATCTGTCTGATTTAACAGCAGATCGGTATTCTTGCGAGAGGCAGTTCAAGCGGATACCCTTTCAGGATTATTATGTGATGCAAATCACCGTAGAGAGCAGATTTCGTGGTAGGCTGAGTGTATGTTGATAGGTGTTTACCAACGGGCGGCGGTGGCCATCGTATTGATGGGTACAATGCTTGCGCCAATTGGAATTTGCCTGCAACCTACGCATAAAGCCGCGCACAGTTGCTGCTCGCACCCATCCAAGTCCAACCAATCCGTCCGGACAAATTGCTGCACCGCCAGCGCCCCATTGCCGGCCGTCGTCGTTACGCCCAAGCTTTCCGGTGTGGCTCCGATGACCGTTGCTCGAGCGTTTGTCTCGCTGAATGAACCTGTCTCGTTGAGCGAATTTCCGGTGTTATCAGTGATTCCTCCGCAGTCTCCGCCTACTGGCGCATTCATCTTAAGAATCTAAATCTTCACTTCCGCATTGGCTCTCCGGGGTGCGTGTCTCTGCGCCCTGGCGTTTCTCCTTTTTGCCGAATCACGCGGAGTTGAAGAGTGAAACCCATCTATGTTTGTGCGCCTTTTGCGCTGGCGCTGTCGATTGCCTGTTTCGGGCAGACGGAGCCGCGCTCTGTAGCAGATCCAGGCGCGGCTACCGTCTCTCTGTCGGTCGATGAGGCCGTTGCCGCAGCCCTTGAAAGCAATCCCGATATTCACGCGGCAGTGCGGCGTTTGTCGCTGGCCCAGATGAAAACGGCGACCGCACGCAGTTTCGACGATCCGGTGCTGATGATGCGCGACTGGAATACGCCGGTGGCAAAACCCTGGGATCTGAACCAGGCGCAGTTGATGGTCTCGCTGCAACAGACCTTCCCCAGCCATTTGAAGCGGGATGCACGCGCAAAACTGATGGAAGACGATGCAGGCGTAGCGGCCTTCGATCTGGAGACTCTGCGGCAGGAGGTCACCGTCGAGGTTCGCAAGCTCTGCGTGGACCTGATACGCAATGCGGATGAAGTGGGTTTAGAGGCGCGCCAACGTTCGCTGCTGAAGGAGGCTTTGGCAGCGGCGCTTGCTGAATACACCACCGGCAAGGCGCCACAGGCAGACGTGCTGCGCGCGCAGATGGCGTTGACCCGGCTAAACGAACAACTCATTGAACTGGATGAGGAGCGGGACAATGCGCGCGCGCAGTTGAACGCTCTGATGGGCCGGTGCCGGGACGAAGCAATCGAAATTGCCGGCAGCTACACAAGCCCTGCCGCGCTGCCCTCCATTGAGGAGCTGGAGCAAGCGGCGATTGAGCACCGCCCTGAGCTGGCGGCCTTGCGCGCGCAGATTGCGAAGTCGCGGGATGAGAGCAAGTTGACGCGTCTGGCAATGAAGCCTGATTTTACCGCCGGTCTGGGATATATGCTGATGCCGGCCGGATCATCATCGCGCAACGCCTACATGGCCGAGTTGTCGATGAATCTTCCCTGGTTAAATCGCGAGCGCCACGACGGCGAAGCGAAGCAGGCCGATGCGGCGACGGATCTCTCGCAGGCGGAACTCGACGCGCGCGCGTCCACGGTCTTTCTCGAAATCCGGCAAGCGCAAATCGAAGTGCTGGCTGCCGAGAAGCGGGTCAAGCTTTATCGCGACACGTTGCTGCCACAAGCTGAAGCATCGTTCAAAGCCTCAACTGCCGCGTACCAGAACAACCGCGCGGAGTTTATGAGCCTGATCGATGCGCAAAACCTTCTGCTGGAGATTCAGAGCGCAACCTACAAGGCGACCGCAGCTGCGAGCGAGGGCAGGGCGCAGTTGGAACGCGCTGTAGGCGCGCCGATTGAGGCCGCAACAAACACCGATCGTGAAAGGAAAAGCAAATGACAGCCAATGAAAAGAAGATCTTTGCATTCGGCGCGGGCGCGGGAGTTCTGTGCGCGGCTCTGGCGGTTGGATTTCTGACTGCGAGGGAGATGCGCGCGGTTGCCGCGACAGCGAATACAACCAGCCCCGCTGCGACCACTCAAATAAATCAGGAAGCGCAGCAAGCAACAGCGCCGGGCACAGTGGTCGAGCTGACTTCGGCGGAGATTACCGCAGCGGGCGTGCAGGTGGCCGAGGTGCGTACTGCCGCTCTGAAGACGGATATCGCCGCCTTTGGCCGCGTGGAGCAGCCGGAGGCGCAACTGGCCGCCGTGAGCGCGCGCATCGGCGGACGCGTGGACAAGCTCTATGTGCAATACACCGGCGAGCGCGTGCGCAATGGCCAGGCGGTCGCCGACATCTACAGCCCCGAAGTTGCCACGGCAATCGAGGAGTATCACCTGGCCGAGGAGAATCGCAATCAACTGAAGCAGTCGGACGATGAGTTTGCGCGCACCGAGGCCGATGCGCTGGTGAAGGCGAGTGAGCACAAGCTGGAGCTATGGGGGATCAGCGGCAAGCAGCAGGACGCGCCGGAGAAAGGGGGCGTTCCACACATCACGATTTATTCCTACGCATCGGGAACCGTTGTCGATCGCAAGGTGACGCAAGGCCAGTATGTGAATGCGGGCGACACACTGTTCACGGTCGCGGATCTCAATCAGGTGTGGATCAAGGCGGATGTCTACGAGGAACAACTGCCGCAGATTCGCCAGGGACAAGAGGTGGAGATTACCGCCGAGTCGCTACCGAATCGAACGCTGCACGGTCATGTGGACTTCATTGAACCTGCCGCCAATCCGCAGACGCGCACGGTTCCGGTGCACGTGCACGTTGCCAATCCAGAGATGCGCCTGCTGCCCGGAATGTTTGTCAGCGCGACTTTCGTGAGCCGCGCCGCAGAGCAGTCCATTGTGGTTCCCCGCTCTGCGGTGCTCGACACCGGCACGCGCAAGATCGTGTACCTGGCCCGGCCCAACGGCGTCTTCGAAGCGCGCGAAGTGGAAGTGGGCGCACCGACGGAAGACCTGTTTCCCGTGCTGCATGGGTTGGCGATGGGCGACACTGTCGTGCTCAACGGAAACTTCCTCATCGACTCACAGGCACATCTCAGTTCGGGCGTTTCGGGGCTATACGGAGGCGCAAAAGAGTTTGCCGCAAACCAGCAGGCAGCGCCCGCTGCAACGAATAAAAGTGCAGAGGCAGAGGCGGTAAAGATCGACCTTCACGCCGATCCCAATCCGCTGAAGGCTGGCGTTGACAACCAGTTCCGTGTAACGCTGACAGACGCCGGCGGCAAGCCCATCCCGGATGCGCGCGTTACGGTCACGCTCATCATGCCGGCGATGCCTTCGATGGGAATGCCGGAGATGAAGAGTTCCTTTGAACTGGCATGGAAGGCCGACAGCAAAAGATATGAAGGCAAGGGACAGGCGCCGATGGCGGGCACGTGGACCGTGCTTGCGGAGGCGCGCAAGAACGGCGGAGTGATCGCATCCATGCGCACACACCTCAGCGCCCAATAGGAGAAGTCATGATCAACCGCATCCTCGAATTTTCGCTGAAGAACCGCTGGCTGATCCTGGCCATCTACGCTGCCTTCGCGGTCTGGGGCTATTGGGCGCTGCTGCATACGCCCATCGACGCCATCCCCGACCTGAGCGAAAACCAAGTCATCGTCTTCACTGAGTGGCAGGGGCGCAGCCCGCAAGAGGTTGAAGATCAGATTACCTATCCGCTCACCGTCAACCTGCAAGGGTTGCCGCACGTGCGCACGGTCCGCTCGGCCTCGGCCTTCGGCTTCTCGATGGTGAATGTGATCTTCGAGGATTCGGTGGACATCTACTTTGCGCGCACCCGCGTGCTGGAGCGGCTCAGCCTTGCGGGCAGTTTTTTGCCCGCGGGCGTGACGCCGATGATGGGCCCGGATGCAACCGGCGTCGGCCAGGTCTTCTGGTACACGGTCGAGGGTCCGTATGACAGCGGCACTCTTCACTCGATTCAGGATTGGTTCATCAAATATCAACTCAACTCCGTGCCCGGAGTCGCCGAGGTCGCCAGCGTCGGCGGCTTTGTGAAGCAGTATCAGATCGATCTCGATCCCATCAAAATGCGCGCCTACAACGTCGCGCTGAAGGATGTCGTCGGCGCGGTCGAACGCAGCAACAACAACGTCGGCGCAAAAGTGATCGAGACTGGCGACACAGAGAACATCGTGCGCGGCATCGGCCTGATTCGCAGCTTGAAGGACATCGAAGAGATTTCGCTCGGCGCCTACAACGGCACTCCCGTCACTGTCGGCAACGTTGCCAGCGTGCAACTGGGGCCCGAGTTCCGGCGCGGCGTTCTCGATAAGGACGGCAAAGAAGCCGTGGGCGGGGTCGTCGTCATCCGATACGGCGCCAATGCGCGCGAAGTGATCGAAGCCATCAAAAAGAAGATCGGCGAGATTCAGCCGGGCCTTCCCGCGGGCGTGAAGATCGTTCCCTTCTATGACCGCAGCATTCTCATCGATCATGCGGTAGACACGCTGCGCCACGCGCTGATTGAAGAAATCATTCTGGTCACGCTGGCGCACATCCTCTTTCTTTGGCACTTTCGCAGCATTCTCGTCGTCACCATTCCGCTGCCGCTTGCGGTGCTGGGGGCGTTTTTATTGATGAAGGGCGCGGGCATCTCGTCGAACATCATGTCGCTGGGCGGAATCGCCATCGCCATCGGCGTGCTGGTCGATGCGGGAATCGTAATGACGGAAAACGTGATTCGCCAGGCAGAGCAATACGAAGAGAAGCATGGCAGCTATCGCGAACACATCTGGGAAATTACGCTGAATGCCGCTCGGCTTGTCGGCCGGCCCATCTCCTTCGCCATGGTCATCATCATTCTCGCATTCATTCCGGTCTTCGCACTCACCGGCATGGAAGGCAAGATGTTTCATCCGCTGGCCTTCACCAAAACCTTTGCCATGGTTTGTTCAACCATTATGGCCATCACGCTGGTGCCGGTGCTATGCACCTTTCTCATTCGCGGCAAACTGCATCGCGAAAATGAGAATCCGGTAATGCGCCTCTTGCACGCCATCTACCGGCCCATGCTGGGTTGGGCTTTACGCCACAGAATCATCACGCTCTGTGTAGCAATGGCAATTTTCATCGCGGCCATCTATACCGCAACCACCATCGGCTCCGAGTTCATGCCGCCGCTGGATGAAGAGACGGCGCTCTTCATGCCCATCTCCGATCCGCGCATTTCTCTTACTGAAGCAACCAAGATTCTGCGCCAGCAGGACGACATCATTGCCGCAGATCCAGCCGTTGCAATGGTGGTGGGCAAGGTTGGCCGCGCGGAGACCTCTACCGATCCGGCGCCGGTGAATATGTCCGAGACAACCATCACCTTCAAGCCCAAAACTCAATGGCCCAAGGGATTGACGAAAGATGCGATCCTCGCCCGGCTCGATGAAAAGTTGCAGATACCGGGAGTTACGAACATCTGGACGCAGCCGATTCGCAATCGCATCGATATGCTCTCGACCGGCATCCGAACGCAGATCGGCATCAAGGTCTTCGGCCCCGACCTCAGCGTGATTGAAGAAAAGTCGGAAGAGATCAAAGAAGTAGTAAGCCAAGTGCCCGGCGCGACCGACCTCTATGCAGAACGCACCACCGGCTCTCCTTATCTGGAGATGACAGTGGACCGTCCAGCCGCCGACCGTTACGGCTTGAATGTCGCCGACGTCGAGGATGCCATTGAAACCGCTGTAGGTGGCAAGAATCTGACCACTACCATCGAGGGACGGCAGCGTTTCCCCGTGCGTGTCCGCTACGCGCGCGACTTCCGCGAGAATCCGCAGCAACTCGGCGATGTGCTTGTGACCGGCAGCAACGGCGCCCAGGTGCCGTTGAACAAAGTGGTCAACATCAAAACGACACTGGGACCATCGATGATCTCGAGCGAGAACGGCCTGCTGCGCGGCTCGGTCTTGTTGAACGTGCGCGGCCGCGATGTGGGCGGGTTTGTCGATCAGGCTCAACGGGCAGTGGCGCAGAATGTAAAAATGCCGCCGGGGTACTATGTCGAATGGAGCGGCCAATACGAGAACCAGATCAGCGCGCGCAAGCGGCTGGAAATGGTCATTCCGATTGTGCTTGTGATCATCTTCGTCCTGCTCTATCGCACCTATGGCTCCGCCAAAGAAGCCGCGCACGTGTTACTGGCTGTGCCCTTCGCGCTATCCGGAGGCATCTTCCTCGTCAAGGCGCTCGGTCTAAATTTCTCAGTTGCCGTATGGGTTGGTTTCATTGCGCTCTTTGGAACCGCCGTGCAGACCGCCGTGGTAATGGTCATTTATCTGCGCGAAGCGGTGGCGCGGCGAATCGCCGCAGATGGCAAGCTCACGCGCGCCGACCTGCACTCAGCCGTGATGGAAGGCGCTCTGCTCCGCCTTCGTCCCAAGGTGATGACCGTGGCAACTGTAGTCGCAGGCCTGCTGCCCCTGATGTGGTCGACGCGAACCGGCGCAGAGTTTATGAGGCCGCTCGCCGCTCCCGTGCTCGGAGGAATGCTCAGCTCGCTTGTTCACGTGCTGATCGTAACGCCGGTAATCTTCACCTGGCTGTGTGAGCGGGAGCTGCAAGGGGATTAGGCGAGATGCGAGACTGATTTAAATTTGCGCCGCTCTGGCCGTTTCGAAAAATTCCAAGGGAGAATCAAGCTCAGCTCATTTGTGATTAGCCGCGCTGATATGACCTATGTGCTCTTGAGTGTAGACAAAATCGTAGCGGTCAAAGCATCCTGAAGCAATTCAGAACTACAGCTTTCAACGATATAACCGCATAGCATTCAATCGAAAGCAGCTATTTTCGCGCGCTTTCAACTGATTACAATAAGCGGCAAAAGCTGGTTCGGGACCAGGGGGGCGGTGCGGTGGTCCCGGTTGTTCGGACAGTTTTCGTTGATTCTTAAGTGGAAGCTCTGTTCTCGGCTTGGCTGCCGGTGGTTCCGGCGGGCGGTTGATGTTGACCGGGGCGGCTCTGTTGCCTTGTCCCAGTGCTGATTGACCGACAGGGTCAGTTTATCGCATTCTGATGCTGGCCGGTGAAGCGGAGGCGGGCTCTGCTGGAGAGCAACCCGCCAAGGAATAACCGACTGGGACTCATCGATGCC
>Ga0302202_10000327_pt1 | contig 61614 bp, 50 predicted proteins | sample II_Bog_N3_3_FD_194579 | JGI IMG/M metagenome (GOLD analysis project Ga0302202, IMG submission 194579) | Peat permafrost microbial communities from Stordalen Mire near Abisko, Sweden - II_Bog_N3_3 | ecosystem: Environmental > Terrestrial > Soil > Wetlands > Peat | place: Sweden: Abisko... | reverse complement strand
ATGCCGCCGGCTTTGTCCCCAGAGAGAATCTCCGCCCGGCCGAGCTGTATCTGTAGGTGGTCATCTTTGCGGCCCTCTTTGGGAAGCCGGAGCAAAGCATCTTTGCCTTCCTTAACTGCGGCGGTCGCGTCTCCATCTTCCACCAAGAGGCTGATAAGCTTCCTGGCAGGCAGCGGATCCGTGGAGTCGGCAACGGACCAATCATGCAGGGTAGCCATCGCGTCCTTACGCTGCTTCAGAGCAAACTGCGTGTCCACAATGCTGCGATACATCGCGGTTTCGCCGGGGAAGAGTACAAGCTCTTTACGGAACGCGGCAAGCGCCTCCGCATTCTGGTTACGCTTCAACAGAAGATTTCCAGTAGTCGCCCAATAGAGCTTATGGTCGGGACTGAGCGCCTGGGCCTGATCCAGTTGCGCCTTGGCGCCGTCGAGGTCCTTGGCTGCGATCGACACGGTCGCCGCTTGAATCAGACTCGCCGCACTGGGGGCTGCGCTGGTGTCGGCTTGCGGCGGCGCTGCGACGGCCTGTGCCCGCGCTGCGACGTTAAAACATTGTGCAAGCAGAATTAATATGCTCAGGATTTGGGCCACGCGCTTCAACTTTGATTTCAGCATGACCGCAATACTATCCGATTCAGAAAGACTTGTTTATAAATTCTTTAGATGCTCTGAAACGGGTTTTCGGTAACGACTAGACAGACAGGAAGCAAAACCCGCCCCAATCGTTCCGCGAGGATTCTTTTGGGCGGGTGGGGTATTCTGCGAAGAGATGTTTGTGACCTTCAAGATGGTGTTCGTGTACGTGACGCTGGGGACCCTGGCGGGAATCATAGGGATTCCCTACTCGCTGTTGGTGGGCAATATCAAACTGCTGTACCGCGTGGTGGTGCGGGGAATCGTGCCGCTGGGGGTGTGGGCGGGCGGAATTCGCGTGGAGGTGACGGGCCTGGAGCATGTGCCGGCGGGGGTGAGCTGCATCTTCCTGTCCAACCATGTGTCGAACCTGGACCCGCCGGTGCTGCTGCCGGTGCTGCCGGGCCAGTGTTCGGTGCTGCTGAAGAAGGGGCTGATGCGGATTCCGCTGCTGGGGACGGCGATGCGGCTGGGCAAATTTGTTCCAGTGGAGCGGGGCCGGCGGCGCGAGGCGGCGCAGGCGAGCATTGCGGCGGCGGAGGCGGCACTGCGCAGTGGGCTGCACGTCCTGTTCTTTGCCGAGGGGACGCGCTCGGAGGACGGGCGGCTGTTGACGTTCAAGAGCGGGCCGTTCTACCTGGCGATGGGGACGGGTGCGCCGATTGTGCCGATCGCCATCTCCGGGACCGAGAAGATGATGCGCAAGCACAGCGCGAAGGTGACGCCGGGAGTGGCGAAGGTGCAGATATTAAAGTCAATCGATCCGGCGGAGTACGCGACGCGGGATGAGCTGATGCGCGCGGCGCGGGCGGCGATGGTGGCGGCGCTGCCGGAGGAGATGAGGCCGCTAAGCTAGGTTCACTTGACGATGGCGTTGAAGCCGTCGGCAAGGATGCGCTGCTGCATGGCTTCGGCGTCCTTGCGGTTGGCGAAGGGGCCGATCTGGATGTGCAGGAGTTTGTCCTGCGGCTCGTGGCGGACACTGACGCTGTAGCCCTTTTTGCGGAGCGAGGCGAGCAGGATGTCGGCGACATCCTGGCTGGAGACGGCGGCGATCTGCACCATGATGGTCCCGCTGGGAGAGATGGCGGGCGGCTGGTTGGTGGACGCGGACTGCGCGTTGCGGGCAGGCGGCTGGTCGCCGACGATCATGCCGTCGGCTGCGGTTGCGGCGTTCTTCGACGGGGTGGGCTGCGTGGCGGACGCGCCGGAGGCTGGTTCCGGCTGCACTACGACCGGCGCGGCGGAAGAGTCGGCCGCCGGTTGTGCGGCGGGCTGGCTGGCAAGGCTGCCGGCGGCGGGCTTGGCGGAGCCGTTGCTGGAGGTGTCTGCGTTGGCGGCTGCGGTGTCGGCAGTGGCGGCCTGGGCGGACTTGCGGCCCATGGTGTAACCGAAACCGAAGAAGCCGGCGCAGACCAGCACGAGCGCGAAGAAGATGCCGAGGATGGCCGGAGCACCGAGCGAGATCTCGCGGTCGGCACTATGGCCAAGGTCGGAGCGTCCGGAATCGGAGCGGCCCGGGTCGCGGGAGTAGCCGCGGCCCGGCGGGCCATCCTCATCGTCGTCGTAGGGACGATTCAAGGTTTACTCCTTCGGCCCCGCATCGGGCGCGGCAGCGGGCGCGGCGATGGCGGCGATGGACTTGTTGAACATGTTGACCAGCTCCATGGGCAGCGGGAAGACGATGGTGGTGTTCTTCTCCACGCCGATCTCGGTGAGCGTCTGCAGGTAGCGGAGTTGCAGGGTCATGGGCTGAGTGGCCATGAGCGCGGCGGCGTCAACCAGCTTGGCGGCGGCGTTGAATTCGCCCTCGGCGTGGATGATCTTGGCGCGGCGCTCGCGTTCGGCTTCGGCCTGCTTGGCCATGGCGCGCAGCATGTTCTCCGGCATGTCGACCTGCTTGACCTCAACCGAGACAACCTTGAGGCCGAAGGGCGCGGTGTGGCCGTCGATGATGACCTGGATGCGCTGGTTGAGGCGGTCGCGGTGGGCCAGCAGCTCGTCGAGATCGACCTCGCCGAGGACGGAGCGCAGCGTGGTCTGCGCGAACTGCGAGGTCTGGTAGACGTAGTTGGAGACCTCGATGACGGCCTTGACGGCATCGACCACGCGCATGATGATGACGGCGTTGACCTTCAGCGTGACGTTGTCGCGTGTGATGACGTCCTGCGAGGGGACCTCCATCGCCTCCTGGCGCAGACTGACGCGGACGATCTGGTCGATGGGGCGGAAGACCAGGATGATGCCGGGGCCGGAGGCGTCGTGGCGGACGCGGCCAAGACGGAAGACGACGGCGCGCTCGTACTCCTTGAGGATCTTGATGGAGTTGAGGATGTAAAGCAGGACGATGGCGACGGCGATGAGGTACGGCGTGTAGTCGGGCATGAGGCGTCAGCTTTCCGGCTGGACGGAGTTTGGCAGCCGCAGTGATTGTAAATCGAGCGAGGCCCGGCGGGCGTAAACCGCGCAACTCTGCGCGGCTGAGTTTCCATCCTGGTATTAACTACTTTGTACATACCCCCCCCCTCCCCCCCCAGGGGTATCTTTGGACGGAACTCTTTTGAAATCTTTGGATTGCCGGTGGCTAGCGGCTGTCCATATAACATTCCAAAGGAGTTACAGTTAAATATTACAAAACAAACTGCTTGAAGCATCTTCGGGAATGGCGTTGACCATTGTGAAGCAAGCAAAAGCAGATTCCTTCCCCTTCGACTTCGCTCAGGGTACGGAATGACAATCACAATTGGTCTATAGCAATTCCGAAGATGCTCCAGAACATATAGATTGAAGCCCCCTATTTAATTGTAGCAGGATGGGGAGACTAGTTTGTCAGTTTATCTCGTTTGGATATAGTGAGTTGCGCGATTTTTCTTGACAAGGTTTTTGACAGCTGGCGCATTGAATAGGGCAACCGACGGTTCACTTCGTTCTTGTAGATTGCGGTGGTTCGGACTTTTTGGTGGATACCTTCGTTTCAACGTAGGGGATTGTGTGCAACAGGCTGTACTGGCCGTCACGCAACCGATACTGCTTAGTCCAGTTTGCCTTTCCCTTGTCATCGGTGCCGCGCGACATGGCAAGGATGTCGTAGTAGTCGCCGTCGCCGACATAGACGAACTTGAATGCCACCTCAGCGTAATACAGTCTGTGTTGGCCAGATTTATCGTTGGGGTCGAACGCTCCCGAATCATCCTGCTCATCGTAAAGTTTCCATACTTCATCGACACTCGATCCGAGCGGGGCTAGCAGATATTTCACCGACTCGTGGTATCCCTGACCCGAAAATCCAGACCACAGAATTACACCATGTAGCGCCGGTCCAATCGCGACCAACTGGGATGTCGCCGCACCGCCCCACTCGCCGAACCATCCGACTGCTGCTCTTGCGCTCTCCAATTCCCACCGCATTTCACGCCACGCAAAAACCGCGACCCCGATAGCTGGAGCGCATGAGTGGCATTCGAAATCGTGCGAGTCACCGGACGGGATGGCGCTCGCAACCAGGTATGTCTTCTCTGTCCCGTGCTCAACCACCTGTGTCGAAAGCTCGACCGTCACTGAGACCTTTGCGTATTCCTCGGAGCAAGGCCATCCCTCATGCTGTTCTTGTTGTTGGCCCTTCGTGCAAATCCAGTGCGCAGTTTTTGTCGCGGGATCGTAGTCCCGGTAGAGCTGCTTCAAGGCTTCGTCGCGCGACATCGGTGTTTGCGATCGGACCGGCGCGGCGAAAATCAAGCATGTAAGGCACAGGATAAGAACACGAATCACAGCACACCTCGAACTACGCCCCAAATTATACGGTAGGCGTCTCTGCCGAATGACTTTCGATATCTCCTGGGCAATGCGAAGGGGGGCGGGTGACCAAGCCTTTCGCAGTCTCATCGCGGAAGGGTGGGCCTACGCGCGGACGGGCGAAGCTGTTGACTAGGGCGGGATCAGCTTGCCTGGTGTTCGTCGAGCCACTGGCGGAGGGCTGCGTCGACTTTGCTCTCCCACTCGGTGCCGGTGGCCTGAAAGCGCTCGACGACGGAGCGGGAGACGTTGACGGGAACCTGCTCTGCGTCGGAATCGGAATCTGAATTGGAAACGGGATCGGGATCGGGGCGGAAGTTGACGTTGCCGCGCTGAATCTCGCGCAGCGTGTGCTGCAGGTCGGGCGGGAGCGAACTGAAGGGCTTCATCCGCTTGAAATCTGCGGCGGTCAGTTCGCGGACTTCGCCGTCGTCGTCGGTCCAGTCTGCGGTGTCCTTCACCTCTTCGAGCACGTCATTGGGGAGAACCATTTTTGCTTTCATATTCCCTCCGCTCCTTCCTCCCAACCCGGTGAAAACTGATAACGCGAATGCCGCCTGGCCTGTCGAGAAAACAAAGCTTGTGCAACAGGCCGTCCAGGTGTCCTATGGCAACCCAACGGAGTTCGCCATGCCGCTCGACAAGCTTTACGATAGCGGTTTCGAACTCGAAATCCGCGGCGCGGTCGAAGCTCAATTGGCGCTCACGAATGTTCTTCTCATTCTTCGCCGGGTCGTACGAGATATTCACAAGACGATTCTAGGCGCAGGGGGCGAGGTTTGCCATTGCAATGTGACAGGCATCCCAAATCTCAATACTGAACGTGGCACCCGCCGGGGCTAGGCGGTGGCGTCGGCGGGCTGGCCTTTGCGGGGGCGGCGGTTGGCCTGGAGGACCTGTTTGCGCAGGCGGAGGGACTTGGGGGTGACCTCGACGAGCTCGTCGTCGGCGATGAACTCGATTGCCTGCTCGAGGGTGAGGCTGCGGAAGGGGACGAGGCGGGTGGCTTCGTCGGCGGTGCTGGCGCGCATGTTGGTGAGGCGCTTCTCGCGGACGCAGTTGACGTCGATGTCGTTGTCGCGGGAGTGCTCGCCGATGATCATGCCCTCGTAGACCTCGGTGACGGCGGGGACGAAGAGCGTGCCGCGCTCCTGGATTCCTTCCAGTGCGTAGGGCGTTGTGGTTCCCTGGCGGTCGCTGACGATGGCCCCGGTGGTGCGCTGCGGGATCGCTCCCTGATACTCGACGTAGCCGTCGAGTATGGCGTTCATGACGATGGTGCCGCGCGTCTCGGTGAGCATTTCAGAGCGCAGGCCGATGAGGCCGCGGCTGGGGATGCGGAACTCCATCCTTACGCGGCCCGACCCGTGGTTGGTCATCTTGGTCATCTCGCCCTTGCGCGGGCCGAGGCGCTCGATGACGGTGCCGACAAAGTTTTCGGGGATGTCGATCATGAGCTGCTCGACCGGCTCCATCAACTTGCCGTCGATGCGCTTGGTGACGATCTCCGGGCGGGAGACCATCATCTCGAAACCCTCGCGGCGCATCATCTCAATGAGGATGGAGAGCTGGAGTTCGCCGCGGCCGAGGACCTTGAAGGAGTCTGGCGAGCCGGTCTCCAGCAACTTGAGCGAGACGTTGGTGAGCATCTCCTTGTCGAGGCGGTCGCGCAGGTTGCGCGAGGTGACCCAGCGGCCCTCGCGGCCGGCAAATGGCGAGTTGTTGACGTTGAACTGGATGGCGATGGTGGGATCGTCGATGGCGATGCGGGGCAGCGGCTGCGGGTTCTCCACGTCGCAGAAGCTCTCGCCGATGGTGATGCCGGGAATGCCCGCGATGGCGACGATGTCGCCGGTCTGCGTCTGGTCGATGTCGGTGCGCTTGAGGCCGGAGAAGCTGAAGAGCTTGGTGATCTTGTGCTTGGAGAAGGTGTCGTCGACGCGGGCGACGTTGTACTCTTCGCCGGTGCGCATGGTGCCGTTGAAGACGCGGCCGATGGCGAGGCGGCCGAGGTAGTCGGAGTAGTCGAGGTTGGTGACGAGGATCTGCAGCGGGCCGTCGGGATCGCCCTTGGCGACGGGGATGGTCTGGACGATCTGCTCGAAGAGCGGCTGGAGATCGACGCCGGGGATGGCGAGGTCGAGTGTCGCGGTGCCGACCTTGCCGTTGGTGTAGAGGACGGGGAAGTCAAGCATGTCTTCGTCGGCATCGAGGTCGATGAAGAGATCGTAGACCTCGTCGAGAACCTCCTGCACGCGGGCGTCGGGACGGTCGATCTTGTTGATGACGACCATGGGGGTGAGCTTGGCTTCGAGGGCTTTCGAGAGGACGTAACGCGTCTGCGGCAGCGGGCCTTCGGAGGCATCGACGAGGAGGAGGACGCCATCGACCATCTTGAGGGCGCGCTCGACCTCGCCGCCAAAGTCGGCGTGGCCGGGGGTGTCGACGATGTTGATCTTGTTGCCGTGGTAGTAGAGCGCGGTGTTCTTGGCGAGGATGGTGATGCCGCGCTCGCGCTCCAGATCGTTGGAGTCCATGACGCGATCGGCGACGGCCTCGTTGGCGCGGAAGGTGCCGGACTGGCGGAGCATGGCGTCGACCAGCGTGGTCTTGCCGTGATCGACGTGGGAGATGATGGCGATGTTGAAGATGGGCTTCAGGGCCGGCTGCGCGGTTGAGTTGGCGGCGGAAGTCTCTGGATTCGGGATGGTTTGGGGGCTGCTCACTGCTGGTTGTTGTCCTGTCTGTGCGCGTTGGGATAAGGCCGAAGGGCGAAAATGCGCGTCACCTCTAGTTTAGAGCATTTTCACAGTATCCGTTGTGTTGGAGAGATCCTGCGAGGTGGTTTTCTTTGAGAGAAAACCACGCAGACTTCTTTCGTCCCCACTGTATATCTACCGTGAAAATGCTCAACCGCACTGCGGGCTAAGACGGACACGGTCGCGCGGAGTTAAGCACGGCGAGATGCGCAGGCGGCGATGAGGTTAAAGACCAACGCGGCACACCTGGCAGGCGGCCGCGTGCATTCTGTCTGCGTCGAATGCCGGATGCATCCGGCAACTTCTTTGTCATCCGATTGGAGGTTCTGAGGAACTTTGAGAAGACCTCAGAACCTCCTCCGTCGGGTGCGGATGGTTTGTGAGCATTGGCCCTGCCTCACAAACCGAGGATCGGCGCGCATTTGCCCTGCGCCACCAACCTTGAAACGATGCAACGTGGTCTGCGCGCATTTGCCCTGCGACACCAACCTTAGACCGGCGCGCATTTGCCCTGCGACACCAACCTGGAAGCTGTGACTATTTTTCCTGAATTGAGTGGGAGGCGCTGTGATGCTTATCACATAGCATCGGTCCGACGCGGTAGGTTGCTTCGCAATGCTTCGGCGGGGATTCGCGGTGGACCAGGGGCGCGGCGTAGAGGTAGTGGCAGCGTTGAACGAGGCAAGACTTACTGCGCGGCGGTGGTGGCGGCCACGGGCAGCGGCTTGACTTGAAGGTTCACGCCGCTGGTCTCTCCCTTGACGATGAGGGACTGGGAAGCATCGGCGTAGGTGCGGACGGGCTTCTGGTCGCCCTTGCCGGGAATGATGTCGGAGGCGTTTGAGACTTTGAGGGTGTATTCGCCTTCGGTGACGTACGGAAAACGGAACTGGCCGGTGGCGGGGGTGATTTCAGTTACCGTGCAGGTGGAGTCGTCGTCGGCGTTATGCAGTTCAACGTTGGCGCGGTCGATGGGGTTACCGGTTTCGACGCTGAGGACAGTTCCCGAGACGGAGTGGAGCCGGGCGAGGGGTATCTCGATGTTGTTGCCGTTGGATTCCTCGCCGTCTTTGAGCTTGATGGACTTCGCGTCACGCGGACGGACGCCGTCACCGAGATAGATGTCCCAACGGTAGTCCGGATCGTGAGGCAAGTCCGTCCCAGGGGTCTTCACCTCGCCGCCCTCCAACTTGAGCGTGGTTCGGAGGAGGTATTCTCCGGCGGGAAGGCCGGTGAGGCGGAAGTTGCCCTGGTCGTCGGTGCGCGCTCCGGAGGAATAGAGGGCTTCCTGGGTTGCGAATTCGGTCCACTTTCCGGACTTGTCCTTGTGCAGTAAAGAGACGACGGTCTGGGAGTCGGGCTCGCCATCGTCGAAGCGGACCGTGCCGGCGATGATTGCGCCCTTGTTCAGGACGATGTCGGACGTTGACGTGCGATTTGCGGCAACAGCGACGGGAGTGAGCGCTGCGGCGAGTGCTTCCTTGACGTCTTTGGGAGCGTCATCGTAGGCGTCGGGTTCGACGTAAATGAAGGGAATGGGCGAGACGTAGCCAAGTTTTACAGCGATGACGTAATAGGCGCCGGGAAGGATATTGGGCATGACGTAGGCCCCGTCCAACCCGGTCTGGACCGTAGCGGTGCTTACAACTGGCTTCGCGTTGCCTGCTTCCGCAGCGGTGAACGGCAGCAGGGTAACGAAGGCCATGCGCGCGGGCAGATGCGAGTCGCCAAGGATGACGTGGCCGGTGATGCTGCCGGTGGCGGGCGGCTGTGCAGCCGGGGCGGATTGCTGCGCGGGAGCTTCGGGGGGTGTGGATGATTGGGCGTCAGGCTCGGACGATTGCGCCGAGATCATGCGCGACGCGAAGAGGAGCAAGGCGAGTAGACGAAGGAGTTTCAACGCGATCCCTCAGCCCGCAGATGCGGCGTAGAGATTGTAATCTCGGCGATGGATGGCGCGCAGGCAGCGAGGCTTACTGCGCAGCGGCCACTGGCTGAGGCTTGACCTGGATGCTCACGCCGCTGGTCTCTCCCTTGACGATGAGGGGTTGGGAGGCATCGGCGTAGGTGCGGATGGGCTTATTGGTGCCGGGGTAGACGTAAGGGTGAATGTCGCGGGCGTTCGTGACTTTGAGTGTGTATTCGCCTTCGGCGACGTACGGGAAGTGGAACTGGTCTTCATCGGCACTGATGCCCGCCTCCGCCACCAGGCTGTCGTCATCCGCGTAGTGGAGTTCGAGTTTGGCTGAGTTGACTGTGGCGCCGGTCTCCATACTGACCACGGTGCCCGAGACGGAATGCAGCTTGCTGAGCGGAATCGTGATATTGTCGCCATCGGATTCCTCGCCATCTTTGATCTGGATGGTCTTCGCGTCGCGCTGGCGCATGCCATCCCCGAAGAAGATGTCCAGCGAGTAGTACATGGCGTTCGGAGATTGCGGCGAAAAAAGCACGAGCGTGGTTCGGAGAAGGTATTCGCCGGGGGAAAGGTCGGCGATGCGGAAGTTTCCCTGATCGTCGACGGTGATTCCGCTATCAGCGCCGTCCCGAGACTCATCCCATTTGCCTGACTTGTCTTTGCGGAGAAACGAAACCCTGGCCTCGGCGGCGGGTTCCCCGTCGTCGAAGCGGACCGTTCCGGCGATGACTGCGCCCCGGTTCAAGGTGATATCGGCCACAGTTGTGCGGTTGGCGGCAACCGCGACGGTCAGGAGGGCATCCTTCACGTCCTGGGGAGCCTTGTCGATATTCGAGAAGTCGCCGTTTAAATCGGGAGCCGGTAGCGAATAGCCGCGTTTCGTGGCGACGATGTAATACGAGCCAGGCAGGACATGGGGCATGAAGAAGACCCCGTCCAGCCCGGTCTGGGTGAGTTTGAGGGCCTGCTTCTTATCGCCTGCATCCGCAACGATGGCCGGCAGCAGCGTAACGTAGGCCATGCGCGCAGGGAGATGCGAGTCGCCGAGGAAGACGTGGCCGGTGACGCTGCCGGTGGCTGGCGGCGGTGCGGAGGATTGGGCCGGGAGCTTTATCGAAACGGCAAGAAGGATGGCAAGGATCGACAGACCAACACGCATTACGGGCGTCCTTCCGGCTACCCAAGAAGTATAAATACAGAGATTCCGGCTGCGCCAGAATGACGACGTTACGGAGGGTTGGCGCTGGTTACCAGAGGCCCCATGCGCGGCTGATGTAGTCGGAGAGCGTCATGGTGACGAGGACGAGGAACATGAAGAAGCCCGCGCCGACCGTGACCTTGATGAGCTTCGACTGATACTTGACGTGCATGAAGAAGAGGATGACGATGACGCCCTTGAAGCTGGCGATGGCCAGCGCGATGATCGGATTGAAGACGCCGAGGTTGATGTCTGCGGCAAAGACGGTGAGCGCCGTGCATGCGAGCAGCGTGGCGAAGACCATTGCGTACTGCGCCGGGGAGACGATGTGATGCGAGGCGTGCTCCGGGTTGGTGACGTTGGCGGGATCGTGGTGCGAGGGATGATCTGTCATCTTGGTTGACTCCTGTAGATGAAGGCCCGGGGCTAAAGCCCCTTCCTGCTAAACCTGCTTACCGCGGGCTAAAGCCCGCTGCTCCCTCCGAAAGGCAAAATGGGAGTTTTTCCGCAGCCTGTGAACCCGTTCCCTTAAGCAAAACAGAACAAATACGGTGATTCTTCGCTACGCTCAGAATGACAATTCTTGTGACACGCTACGCTCAGAATGACAATTCTTGTGGCAAGCTACAGCACTGCGAATCCGAAGGCTTCTAGTGCGCCAGCGGGTGACGGTTGATGAGGTAGAGCAGGGGAAAGAGGAATATCCACACAATATCGACGAAGTGCCAGTAGAGGCCGAAGTTCTCGATGGGCGCGACGTAGCCGGAGCTGAAGTCGCCGCGCTGCGCGCGAATCATCAGCCAAAACAAGATTCCCAGGCCGAGCACCATGTGCAGCGCGTGCATTCCGGTCATGGCGAAGTAGAGGAAGAAGAAGAGCTGAGTCTTCTGCGCGGCGTCGGGAGCGAGCGGCTTCTCGCTGAGGCCGTAGGCGGCCGGGTTGATGAACTGCGACGTGTCGAAGCTGGCGCCGGGGATGTGGTGCTTCTCGAACTTCTCGTGGTACTCGTCGGCCTTGATGCCGAGGAAGGCGAAGCCGAAGAGCGTGGTGAGAACGAGGAAGAGGACGAGGAGGGATTTCTTGCGGACTTCAGCGGCCCAGACGGCGAGCGCCATGAAGAAGCCGGAGGAGATGAGGATTGCCGTATTGACCGCTCCCAGCGGCACGCTGAGCTGGTTCGACGCGGTGACGAAGGCGTCGTAGTACCAGTTGCGGAAGAGCAGGTAGGCGAAGAAGAGTCCGCCGAAGAACATGATCTCGGTGAGCAGGAAGAGCCACATGCCGAAGCTGCCCGCCTCGCGCTGCTGCTCCGGGGTGGCGAAGTGATGGCGGTGCTGCGGCACAGAGACGTGCTCGTGCTGCTGCTCAGCTATGCCCTGCTCGGCCTGCGTGGTTGCGATCGCGCTATCCAACGTGGGTCACCTCGTCTGCGGTCTTGTGCTCCAGCCAGTCGTAGTCGTATGCCTCGTGGTCCATGATGGGGATCTCTATGAAGTTTTCGGTGAGCGGCGGCGACTGGGTCTGCCACTCCAGGCCGGTGGCCTGCCAGGGGTTGTCGCCTGCAATCGCTCCATACTTCAGCGACCATGCGAGGTAGATCATCGGCATCAGGTATCCGATGCCGAGGATGGTTGCGCCCGCGGTGGAGAGTACATTGAGCACCTGAAACTCCGGCGGATACGCATGATAGCGGCGCGGCATTCCAAGATAGCCGAGGACGAACTGCGGCATGAAGGTGAGGATGAATCCGATGAATGTGACCACGGCGGCGAGCTTGGAGAGCGACTCGGGATACATGCGTCCGGTCATCTTGGGCCACCAGAAGTGCACGCCGGCGAGGAAGGCCATAAGCATTCCGCCGACCATCACGAAATGAAAATGCGCGACGATGAAGTACGTCTCGGTGAGCTGGATGTCCATGCCCAGCGAGCCGAGGAAGACGCCGGTGAGGCCGCCGATGGTGAAGAGGCCCATGAATCCGAAGGCGTAGAGCATCGGCGTCTCGAAGGTGATGGAGCCCATCTGCAGAGTGAAGCACCAGTTGAATATCTTGATGGCCGAGGGAACGGCGACCAGCATGGTGAGCAGCGAGAAGATGAGCGCCGAGTAGTTGGAGACGCCCATGATGAACATGTGGTGCTCCCATACGAAGAAGCCGAAGAGGGCAATCGCCACGGAGCTGAACGCGACCGCGGTGTAGCCGAAGATGCGCTTGCGGCTGAAGGTGCTGACGACCTCGGAGATGACTCCCATGCCGGGAAGAATCATGATGTAGACGGCGGGGTGCGAGTAGAACCAGAAGAGGTGCTGGAAGAGCAGCGGATCGCCGCCCTTGGTGGGGTCGAAGACGCCGATGCCGACGAGGCGTTCCAGAATGACCAGGACCAGCGCGATGGCCACCACCGGCGTGCCCAGCACCATGAGGATGGAGGCCGCGTAGTGCGCCCACACAAACAGCGGCATGCGGAACCAGGTCATTCCCGGGCAACGCATCCGGTGGATAGTAACGATGAAGTTCAGCCCGGTGAAGATGGAGCTGAAGCCGGCGACGAAGATTGCAGAGGCCGTGGTGATGACGTGGGTGTTGAGATAGTGCGTGGAGAGCGGCGCGGTGAAGGTCCAGCCGGTATCGACTCCGCCCAGCACCAGCGCGGTCAGGGTCAATGTGCCGCCGATTACATATAGATACCAACTGAGCAGATTGATCTTGGGGAAGGCGAGGTCGCGCGCGCCGATCATCATGGGGATCAGGAAATTGCCCAGCGTTGCGGGAACCGACGGCACCAGAAAGAGAAAGATCATGATGATGCCGTGCATGGTGAAGAACTTGTTGTAGGTGTCCGAGGAGACGAGGTCGGGCTGCGGCGTGAGGAGTTCCAGCCGGATGAGGCCGGCAAACGCGCCGCCGATGAAGAAGAAGAAGGTGATGGAGATCAGATACAGGATCGCGATGCGCTTGTGGTCGCTGGTGAAGAGCCAACTGAGCAGGCCGTGCTCCGCGTTGATGAAGTTGCGGCGGGGGAGCTGCGCGGTGCTCTGGTCGGGAAGATTGAGAATCGTGGGACTCGGTGCGCTCATGGTTTTACCACCCCTGACGCCTGAGGCGCCGCCTGGCCGGACTGCGATGTGGTTAGCGTCTGCTGCACGCGATCATTGGTGTTGAGGTTCTTCAGGTACTCGACCAGGTCGATCAGGCCGTCTTCGCTGATCTGGCCCTGGTAGGTGGGCATGATGGGCGTGTAGCCCGACGTGACATGCTGCGACGGATTCAGAATTGCGTCGCGCAGATACGCCTCGTTCACCAGCACGTCCGAGCCATTGGTCAACCGCAGCCTGGAGCCGAAGACGCCGGCGAGATTCGGCCCGCGCGCCGCGGCGTTGCCGGTGTGGCAGGCGTTGCATCCCATGCTGGCAAAGATGCGCTCTCCGTTCTGCGCCAGCGACATGCCGCTGGTGGACTGCTCGGTCCATTTTTTGTAGTCGGCGGGCGAGAGCGCCGTGATGGTGCCAATCATCGCCGAATGATCGGTGCCGCAATACTGCGTGCAGAAGAGGTGATAGGTGCCCGGCGTGGTGGCCTCAAACCAGACCGTGCTGTAGCGGCCGGGAATCACCTCGCGCTTGATGCGGAACTCGGGGATCGAGAAGCTGTGGAAGACATCCTGCGAGATCATGGTGAGTTGAATGGGCTGCCCGACTGGCACATGCAGCGCGTTGATCTCGTGCTGGCCTTCAGGATGTTCCGCCTTCCACATCCACTGCTTGCCGACGATGTAGATGTTGCTGGAGTTGGCCGGCGGCGTGTAGATGCGGAAGTAAAGCAGCGCGCCCCAGACGAAGCAGATGAGAAAGAGGCCGAGCGGAATGATGGTCCAGGTGGCCTCCAGCAGCGTCGATCCTTCAACCTGCGTCGCCACCGGATGCACCGCCTTGCGATAGCGGATGGAGAAGGTGACCAGCAGGGCCGCCACCAGAAAGACCCCGACGAGCGTGATGGCGATCAGGAAGAAGTACAGCGAGTCCATGTACGGAGCAATGGTCGAGGCCTCGCGCGGAAAGAGCGCGGAGGCGTTGAGCCACTTCACCAGAAATTGCCACAGTACTGGACTAATCCCCATGGTTATCCTTCATCGTCCGTTCGCTTACTCGTAAGATCGTGGTTGCGGCCAAGCTGGATGTCGCGGCGAAACATCACAAACATGAAGCTGCCGAGGCTGACCACGGTCATCATCCCGCCCAACTGCACCACACGCGCCACGATCAGCGAGTGCTTGTTCGTCTGCGGATCGTAGTGGTAGCAGTAGGTGAGGATGTTGGCGACCGGCGAGCCGATCTTGTTGCCCGACGCCTCGATCAGGCCGAGCAGAATGTCCTTGGGCGAGAACTCCACGCCGAGGTAGTACTGCGCCAGGCGGCCATCGGTGGTCACCACCTCGATCGCGCTTGCGTGCGCGAACTGATCCAGCTTTCCGTCCGGCCCCGGCACGCGGACGTAGCCGAAGCCGGTGGCGTTGCAGACTGCGTCGATGGCCGGCTGCTTCCCGGTGAGGTAGTGCCATCCATTGGCCGTCTCCGGCCGTCCATAGCGCTTCAGGTAGAAGGCCTTCTTCTTCGCGGCGATCTCCGGCGTCTCGCTGGGATCGATGCTGATGAGAATGATCTCGAAGTCCTTGCCCGGAGTCAGCCGTACCATCTCCAGCGCGCTGGCAATGCCATCCATCTCCTCCGAGCAGAGCATCGGGCAGTTGTAGTAGACCAGCGAGAGGATGGCGGGGCGCTTGCCGAAGTAGTCGCCCAGGCGCACGTTCTTGCCGGTGTCGTCGACGAACCGCGCGTCCAGCGGAAGCATCTGGTTCAGCCGCTGCGTGACGCCGACCTGCTGCAGCACCTGCGGCAGTTGATCGCCGGAGTTCTCGCCCGCCTGCTTGTCGCCGTAGCTGGATACCTGGCCGCGCGCGGAGGCAGCCAGCAGCGCGCAACAGAGCGCCGCGCCGATTCCGCCCTGCGATACCGTTCGCCGAATTGTCCGGCTGTACTTCATCTTCCGCCTACTCTCTCTCATCCGTTCTATTGCTTCCGAACATCTGTTGCGTTTATTTCGGAGGCTGTGCTTCCGGGTTCGCGGAGTTCTCCGCTCTGCCGTAGATCATCTTCTGCTGGCGCGCCTCGATTGTTGTCAGCTCAAATCCGGTGCGCGCAAAGCCTGTGGTCAACGGCGCTTGAATCTCCGGCCGGGTTGCGTAGGCAACAGAATCGGCAGCAGTAGTCGTTTGATTCACAACGGGCAGCCCACGCTGCACAATCAACTGCATGGCGCGTTCGATGGGAATGCGGATGGTTCCGGGCTGGCCGTCGATGAGGCTGTAGTGATCGAGCAGGAGGTCCTCGCGCGCGTGCAGGTCTGCCGTGGCCTGGTTGCCGTCGTCGATGTCCAACCGCGGCTCGGAGAATCCTGCGGCGATCTGCTGCAACTGCCTCTGCTCCATCTCCGGATTGCTGACCAGGTCCCTGCCCTTGCCGCCGGGCTGCGCCGCGCCGGATGCAATCGACCATTTGTTCGCGGGGCCATCCTGCTTCTGCCACTCTGCGTTGATGGCGCGGCCCATGTAGAAGCAGAAGAAGAGAAAGACGACGAGCGTTCCGGCGAGGCCGCCGAGAAAGACAATCACGCCGCCGACGTTTGCGTCCGAGGTCTCATAGCCCGGATGGCCGGCATCCCTCGGCCTGCTCTTGCCCGTCGCGCCGTTGCCTGTGTTGTGGCCGTCAGTATGCATGTTCAGGCTCCAAAAGCTCTTCCAGATGCGGATCGTTTGTGCTGACCAGAGGCCGCGCCATCAACTGCGTGATGTAGTACGCCGACCACAGCGCAAGCAGCGCGATGGGCACAGTGATGTACGCCAGCATTCCGCCGCCGATGTGCAGGTTTCCGGCCGATCCGGCGAAGTTCGGCTCGATGAGCCAGAACATGTCGACCAGGCGCGCGAAGATCATGAAGCAGGCAATCCAGATCATCCTGCGCTTGTTGCGCTTCAGGTCGCGCGAGAGCAGCAGGCAGAAGGGGATGAGCCAGTGGCAACAGAAGTCCAGCGTGCAGATGGTCCACCATCCGCCGTGAATGCGGTTGAGGTACCAGGGAATCTCGTCGGGAAGATTGCCCGACCAGATGATGAGGAACTCAGCGAAGCAGAGGTAGATGTTCAGCATGACGAAGGCGAAGGCGAACTTGCCCAGGTCGTGCTGCTCGGTGGCGCGCAGCAGCGTCTTCATTGGTTCGTAGCGTGAGAGCAGCACTACGCTGAGAATCCCCAATGCAAGCACCGCATAGCCCTGCGCGACGAGGAACTGAAGTCCCCAGATAGATGAGTACCATGTGACATCGAGCGACTGGATCCACACAATCGCCGCTGCGGTGAGCAGGATGACGTAGATCAGAATGCCCGGCCCGCTGAGGTTTTCAAAGCGTGTACGCCAGCGCTCGTAGCTGGCCTGCGTGCCGCGCAACGGGTCGGCGTCGCGATCGAGCGACCACTTGTTCAGCAGGAACATGAAGAGGAAGAGGACCGCAAAGATGATGCAGGACTCGACGATCAGCGCGTGCGGGTTGAGCATGGGACGCTTGAAGTCCGCCGTCAGCGCCTGCTCGTGGGTGATGAGGTGATGCAGATATGCGTTGTTGGTGGAAGCTGCGTCGGGATAGAGAATCCACTGATATAGATACTTGCCAAATACGACGATCGGGATAAACATGACGGCGACCAGCGGAAGCGTACGCGTCATCGCCTCCAGCGGACGGCGCAGCAACAAGCCCCACTTGCCGCCCGTTACATACTGCAACATCAGCATGACAAGCGCGCCGCCGGCAAAGTTGAAGCACGTCATGTAGCCCATCAGATAGGCACGAAGGATGTGGTTGCGGCCCTCATCGGTGAACGCGAAGAGCAGCGTGAGCAGCGCGAAGACAGCGGCGACCGCAAGCGCGCGCCTACGCCACGCCAGCAGAACATCCGGCGCGATCAGCGACGGCGGAAGCGCGCGCGGACTGTGATCTGCGTGCTCTCCGTGCTCTCCGTGTTGTTCGTGTGCAAATGACATTTCGTTCGGCCTTGGTGAAAGATAACTTCTCTACTGCTTGTTTGGGCTTGCGGGCTGGGCCGCTGGATACTTTCCATTGGCGCTCGGTGGCAGCTCAGGTGGAATGCCGTTGTCCTGATTGTTGGGTGTGCCGTAGACAGCGGTCGGCGGCAGCGTCCACTCATTCGCGAAGTTGGCGGGCAGTCCCTCGCTCTCGGCGATGGTGGCGAGCGACTCGATCCGCGCGCCCGCAGGCGCATCGCTCGGCTTCGCACTCTGGCTCAACTGCAGCGCCTTGATGTAGGCGACGATGGCCCAGCGGTCCTGTGGCGCGATCTGCGCGGCGTATTCCGGCATTGCGCCGTATCCGTGGGTCATCACGGCGAAGAAGTGGCCGAGCGGCGCACTCATCAACCGCGGCGTGTGGTAGTTGCCCGCGGGACGATAGCCGCGCTCGACGATCATCCCCGCGCCATTGCCCACGCGCGAGTGGCAGGGCGCGCAGAAGATATTGAACCGCTCCTGGCCGCGCGCAAGGACCTGCATCGTCACCGGAAACGGCATCGCGTTGCCTTCCTTGCCGTCGATGAGCCCGGTGGCGAAGTACGCGTCGTCATGAAGCTGTCCACGGGCCACGGTGTTTGCCACCTGCGGCCGTGCGGAACGGCCGTCCGCGTAAAAATCGGTGCCGCGCTGGGGAATGAACTTCGGCTGGTCCTGCATGTCCTGGCGACATCCGGCCAGCAGGCTGGCAGCCGCAATCGCGCAGAGTGCAATGATTCGATTCCATTGCGTTACGCTGTTCCCTTGAACCTCGAACCTCGAACCTTGAACCTGTCTCACAGATCCACCTCCACAACGGAGACGGGCGCGAGCTGCTCCAGAAGAGCGCGCGTCTCGAGGATGGAAAAACGTGGGTCGGTTGCCTCAAGACAGAGAAAGAATTTATCGGTCGACGCGCCGTCGCGAAAGTTCGGCGCGTTGAAGAGCGGGTGGTAGAGCTGCGGCAGGCCGTTCAACGCCAGCATTCCGAAGGCAGCCGACAGTCCCGCAAAGAGGATTGTCCACTCGTACGCCGGAATGATGAACGCAGGCCAGGAGAAGAGCGGACGTCCCGCGATGTTCATCGGGTACGACCAGAGCGTGATCCACGTCTCCATCAGAAACGCGGTGAGCATTCCCATCACGCCGCCCAGCAGGCAGACCAGCGGCACGCTCGTCTTGTGGAAGCGCAGCGCGACCGCGGCCTCTTCCACCGGGTAGGGCGTGTAGCACTCCATGCGCCGAAAGCCGGCCCGGTGCGCCTGCTCGGTGGCGCGGACCAGCTCCGCCGGAGTGTTGAACTCCGCCAGCAAGCCGTAGATTCCTTCGCGCGGCGTCATCAGAGCGTCTCCTCGACTACGGTCTCGGCATCTGCTCCGCCGGGGCGAATCTTCGTCTGCGGAAGCATCATGCGAATCTCCGAGATGGGAATAATGGGCAGGAAGCGCACAAAGAGCAGGAAGAGGAAGGTGAAGAGTCCCCACGTGCCGACGAAGGTCATGTAGTCCCACTTGGTGGCGCGGTAGGTGCCCCAACTGCTGGGCAGATACTCGCGATAGAGGCTGGTGACGACAATGACGAAGCGCTCCAGCCACATTCCCGTATTCACGATGAGCGACAGTACGAAGAGATAGACCACGTTCACGCGTAGCTTGCGCGACCACAACGTGGTGAGCGGAATGGCGAGGTTGGAGAGGATCAGGAGCCAGTAGGCCCAGCCCATGGGACCGAACATGCGGTTCCACATCATGAAGAACTCCCAGTGGCTGGCCGAGTACCACGCCATGAAGACCTCCATGCAGTAGCCGTAGCCGACGATGCAGCCGGTTCCGAGCATCACCTTGGCCATGTTGTCCAGATGGCGAAGCGTGATGAGATCTTCGAGGTGATAAAACTTGCGGATGGGGATGGCCAGCGTGAGCACCATGGCAAAGCCCGAGTAGATAGCGCCGGCAACGAAATACGGCGGGAAGATGGTGGTATGCCAGCCAGCCATCGCGGCCACCGCGAAGTCGAAGCTGATGACCGTATGCACGGAGAGCACGAGAGGCGTGGCCAGGCCGGCCAGAAGCAGCGACGCCGACTCGTAACGGACCCAGTGGCGCGTCGATCCGCGCCAGCCCATCGACAGCAATCCATACATGTACTTCGCAAACGGCATAACCGCGCGGTCGCGCAGCGTGCCGAAGTCGGGGACCATTCCGATGTACCAGAAGACGACCGAGATCGTCGCGTAGGTGGAGACCGCAAAGACGTCCCACGCCAGCGGCGAGCGGAACTGCGGCCACAGATTCATCGTGTTGGGGTATGGGAAGAGCCAGTAGCCCAGCCACGGACGCCCAAGGTGGATGAGTGGGAAGGTGCCTGCGCAGACCACGGCAAAGATCGTCATCGCCTCGGCGAAGCGGTTGATGGAGTTGCGCCACGTCTGCTTGAAGAGAAGCAGAATCGCGGAGATCAGCGTGCCCGCGTGGCCGATTCCGATCCACCAGACGAAGTTGATAATCGCGAATCCCCAGGCGCCGGGAATGGTGACTCCCCAGATGCCGATGCCCTTCACGAAGAGCCACGTCATCGCAATCACCAACAGAGTGGCAACACCGCCGGCAACCGTCAGCCCGCCAAACCAGCCGAGCGGCGTGTTGCTGGTGAGCACCAGGCCGGCGATCTTCTGCGTCACCGAGCGGAAGGTGTGTCCGGGCGCGATCACCGCGTACTCGCCGGTGTGCGGGTCGATTCTCGGATCGTCGATGGGGGATTTGGTCGCCATGCTAGCCAAGCTCCGGGTTTGGGTTGATGACGCCCGCCGTGTAGGTTGTGCGCGGCCGGAAGTTCAAGTCAGCCAGCACCTGATAGTCGCGCTCCTGCGCCTTGCGCTTGGAGACTTCGCTCTGCGGGTCGTTGAGGTTGCCGAAGCTGATGGCGCTTGTCGGACAGGCCTGCTGGCACGCGGTCACAATCTCTCCGTCGCGCACCTCGCGGTTCTCCTTGTCGGCTGTGATCTTTGCAGCCTCGATGCGCTGCACACAGTAGCTGCACTTCTCCATCACTCCGCGCGAGCGGACTGTGACGTCGGGGTTGCGCATGAACTTCAGGCTCTCGGTGTCGAAGTCCGAGTAGAGCAGGAAGTTGAAACGCCGCACCTTGTAGACGCAGTTGTTGGAGCAGTAGCGCGTGCCGACGCAGCGGTTGTAGACCATGGTGTTGAGGCCTTCGGGCGTATGCACGGTCGCGCCCACGGGACAGACCTGCTCGCATCCCGCGTTCTCGCAGTGCTGGCAGGCCATGGGCTGGAAGTGCGCGCGCGGAGCGTCGAGATCGCCCTCGAAGTAGGTGTCGATGCGCAGCCACTGCATGTTGCGGCCGATCTTCACCTGTTCGCGGCCCACCACTGGAATGTTGTTCTCCGCGTAGCAGCCCACGATGCACGCGTTGCAACCCACGCAGGAGTTCAGGTCGATCGCCATGCCCCACTTGTTCTGCAGCTTCTGCGACGACACATCTGTGTGGTCGTACTTCCACGCATCAGGGAAGAAGCTATCGTCGTGGCCAGGCTTTTCGCCCAGTGGCGAATAACCTACCTTGTCGACCAGCGCGCCCGACGCGCCCTCATGGGCAAAGTCCGGGTTGGCCTTCACCTCGGCCAGCGTGGCGTAGCGGATGATGGCGCGCTCCATCGCCTCGTGTCCAGGCAGCGAATAGGTGCCCTGCTTGTCCGACTCGGGATGCTGCAGGTCCTGCTGCGCGAAGCTGCCGCGATGCTCGATGGTGTTGACCTTGGTGACGCAGATGTCGTATGTGCCGCCGGTCTTTGTCAATTTGCCGGCGGTCGCGTGCGGAGCAACGGATGTGCGCAGAAGATACGCGTTGAAGCCGACTCCGGCTCCAACGCGGCCAGCTTCCACGCGGCGTCCAAAGCCGAGATGCACTGTAACCGCGCCATCCGCGTGGCCGGGAACCATCAGCGCCGGCGCAATCACCTTGCGGCCGTTGGCCTCGATCTCGACCGCGTCATTTTGTTCGAGCTTCAGGGCCTCCATCGTGCGCAGGCTCATCAGCGCGGCGTTGTCCCAGCTCAGGTTGGTGATCTGCTTGGGCAGCTCCTGCAACCAGCCCACGTTGGCAAAGCGTCCGTCGTAGAGCGATGGATCGGGCAGGAAGGAGATCTCCACCGCGCTTCCATTCGCCGTGGACGCGGGAAAGGGGCCGGCCTTCGCGACCGCAACAGCCTTTGGCGTAAACGCGGTGCCTTCGACCCAGCCATCGTGCAGCGCCCTGCGGAACCCTGTGGCAAAGTCGCCCTTGATGTAGGTCTTCGCGTTGGCCTGCACTGCGTCGAAGGCCGAAGCCTGCGGATTGTCCAGCAGCGTCTGCAACACCTCGTGCGCGCTGTGCCCGCCATACATGGGCGCAATCATTGGTTGGATGATGGAGATGGTTCCGTCGCAGGCGCGCGCATCGGACCAGCTCTCCAGATAGTGCGCGCGGTTGATGTGCCACACCGAAACCGCGCCTGTCTCGTCCACATGCGAGCCGAGATGCACGGTGTTGGGGACCTTGTTGAACGCGGTCTCAAACTCCAGGTCGGCGGGCGCGGAGTAGAGCGGATTGACGCCCAGCATTACGAGCCACTGCACCTTGCCTGCGTTCATATCCGCGACCAGCGATTTGAGGTCGGCAACCTGCTCCGACGGCATCGGGTTCACGGTCTCGGTGTAGACCACCGTCTTGCCGACGTTGCCGAGTCTGGCGTTGAGTGCGTACGCCGCTGCATGAACAGCAGGTGAGGCCTGTTCGCCGGGAATCACGACGCACCGGCCCGCGTTCGCGTGAAGATCGTTGTAGAGCGTGGCCGCGAACTTGCGCTGCTCCGTGGTCCACGGATAGCCCACGTCGATGTCGTCCAGGCCGTTGGCGAAGACCGCAATCTCGCTCGGCTTCAGCGCTAGCCGGTGCTCCGCCTTGAAGCCGGTGACCGAGGGCATGGTTTCGACGACGTACATGCGGTTCATCGTCTTGCCTGCTTCGTAGCGATGCCGCTGGGCGTACGCCGCGGCCATGGGCAGAAATCCGGGCTGCGCGATTCCGCCCAGGAAGTCCGCGTCGAGCGAGAGGATTACGTCCGCGTTTTCGAGCCTGTACTGCACATCCAAGTAGCTGCCAAACGCGGCCTTCGACGCGGCGCGCGACGAGTCGCGATTCACCGGCTCCCACTGCGCTAATTTCGCGGATGGGTATTTGGTTTGGACTTGCTTCCACTGCGCGGCAAGCGTGGGCGAGGTGATCGTCTCGCTGAGGAAATAAATTCCTTCGCCGCCGTTCGACTTCTTTACCGCCGACGAAAACGCCTGCTGGAAATCCGCCCACTCGCTGGTCTGCCCGCGCAGGCGCACCTCCTTCGAGCGGTCGGGATCGTACAAATCGAGAAGCGTGGCCTGCGTGAATGCGTCGGACTTGCCCTTCGACATTGGGTGGTCGGGATTTCCATCCACCTTGATGGGGCGGAACGCGTCCGACTTCACCAGCACCGGGATCGCGCCCGTCGGAAATGGGAAGGCCGTGGCGAAGTACATGGGCTTGCCGAGGATGAGGTCCTCGGGCTGCTTGACGTAGGGGAAGATCGGCTCATCGGGCTGCTTGGTGCATCCCGCAAGCCCGGCGAGCGCAAGGGATGCGCCCATCACCTTGAGAAATCCGCGGCGGCTGACCCCGTCCGTCCACTCGCCGGCCGAGCCTCCGGCAATGCGGGGAAACTCCGTCTTCAGCATCTCGTGGAAGGCGGGCGTCTCGGCCAGCTCGTCCAGGTTCTTCCAGAAGCGCTTGCCCTGCTTGCCGTCGAGCTTCGCGCGCACCTCGGCCAGCGTCAGTTTTGCTATGTTTTCATACCCGACAGAGATCGGCCCGTCGTCCGCGTGCGCAGGCGCAATCGTGGTCACAAGCTGCGCACTCGCTGGCCTGGTCTCCATTCCGGTCTGGCGTGTCGTCTTCATCGGTGGCATGTCTCGCAGCTACTGAGTTCGTTGGGTGGTCGGATGTGGTACTGAGAGGTCAGGTAGCGGCCAAGGTCGATCTGGCTGGTGAACTTGCGATAGCTCGCCGGAACCAGCACCGCTATTGGCGGGCCGTCGTTCACGGTCTGGCCTGCACCGGATAATGCGTGCGGCTGCAATTCCATCCCCGCCTGCTCCTGCAGCATCGCGATCTCTGGATTTCCGCTGCTCGATGGGTCTTTTGTTACGCAGGCCACGCTCGCAGCTGTGGGGCCGGTTCCGGATGCGCCCTTGCCCGTCGGCGCGCACCAGACGGGTTTATCGGTGGAGGGTTCCGCCCAGGCCATGTTGTATATCTCGCTGGTCGGCCGCAGGTTCGCCGCAGGGTTGCGATGGCAGTTCAGGCACCACTCCATCTGCAGGGTGTTCTCCATATACATCAGGGGCATCTGGTCCACGCGGCCATGGCAACTGGCGCATCCGATCCCCTTATTCACATGGATCTCGTGGTTGAAGTAGACGTAGTCGGGAAGGTCGTGCACCTTGATCCACTGGATCGACGCACCGGTGGCCCAGCTCGCGCGCACCGGCTCCAGCAGCGCGGCGTTGGTCCATATCTGCGAGTGGCAGTTGATGCAGGTCTTGGTGGGCGGAATGCCCGCATAGCTGGAATTCTCCACCGTGGTGTGGCAGTACTGGCATTGCAGGCCCAGGCCCTCCACATGGTGCTTGTGGCTGAACGGGACCGGCTGCTCCGCGCGCTGGCCCTGCCGCGTCACCCACGGGGAACGCTGCAACTGGTCCAGCGTGACGCCGAGCACGACGACGAGCAGGCCCGTCAGCACCAGACTGGCCCGTGCCAGTGCGTTCGAACTGCGATAAAAAACCTGCCCCATGCGTGCTTTCCCGTCTCCTCAGCGTTTCTGAGTGGTAGGTTATGGATGCTTTCGCGGAATGATTCGTTTCAGCTATTTTTTTCAGTGGGTTGCATCTGAGCGGTTGGGGCGCTGGCGGAAGCCCAAAGACTGGTGCAAACTCGTCCGCCAACCCTGCGCTCCGCGCGCCACAAGACACACCACGCCTCGCTGCGATACCGTCGAGAGATGCCTCGTCCGCGCCAAAGCCCGCGCCCTCCCCGCTACGACTCCGCCGTCGCCTGCCGCGAGTTGGCCGCCGCCGACCCCAAACTCGCCCGCCTCATCGCTCGCGCCGGGCCGTTCACCCTGCGCCTGGCCAGCGCGCAGTCGCCCTTCGAGGCGCTAGCGGAGAGCATCGTCTACCAGCAACTGAACGGCAAAGCCGCGGCGACGATTCACCGCCGTCTACTGGAAGGATTCGCGCCGGTCTGCGGAGTGGGCGCGAAGGGCGATCCGATCCACTTCTCCGCCGAGCACCTGATCGACTGCCCCAACGAGCAACTGCGCGCCGCGGGCCTCTCGCACAATAAATCCCTCGCGCTGCGCGATCTGGCGGCAAAGACGATCGATGGCACCGTGCCCACGCTGGCGCGCATCCGGCGAATGACGGACGAGGCAATCATTGAGCACCTCACCCAGGTGCGCGGCATTGGGCGCTGGACGGTGGAGATGCTTCTGATCTTCCGCCTCGGCCGTCCCGACGTTCTGCCGGTGAGCGACTACGGTGTGCGCAAGGGCTTCGCGCTGACCTTCGGCAAGCTGAAGCCAACGGACAAAGTAACGCCAGCCGACCTGCCCAAGCCAGAGGAGATGGAGAAGCGCGCAAAGAAATGGCATCCCTGGTGCTCGGTGGCAAGCTGGTACCTATGGCGCGCCTGCGATTTGGCTCAAAATAAACTGAAGCCTTAGCCTTGAATCTTCCTCGAAGTCGTCTTTGGGCAGACCATCGCCCTGCGCGAATGCGCCCGGCGTGGGAGCCTCCTATAATTCCATAGTGAAGTCTGAAAGCTCTCCGAAGGACGCGAAACCAACCTCCCCCTCCGCTGCAACCCAGCGATACGTTTGCGTGCATGGCCACTTCTACCAGCCGCCGCGCGAGAATCCCTGGCTGGAGACGGTGGAAGTGGAGGACTCGGCGGCGCCGTATCACGATTGGAACGAGCGCATCAGCGCGGAGTGTTACGCTCCCAACAGCGCCTCGCGCATCACCAACCGCAAGGGCGAGATCGTGCGCATCATGAACAACTATGCGCGCATGAGCTTCAACTTCGGCCCCACCCTACTGAAATGGATGGCGGACAATACTCCGCGCACCTATCGCACCATTCTGGACGCTGACCGCGCCAGCGCGCAGCGCTATGGCGGCCATGGGTCGGCGATTGCGCAGGCCTACAACCACATCATCCTGCCGCTGGCCATCCGGCGCGATGCCATTACGCAGATCCGCTGGGGCATCGCCGACTTCGAGCACCGCTTCGGCCGCCGGCCCGAGGGCATGTGGCTGGCCGAGACCGCCGTCAACCGCGGCGTGCTGGAGATGATGGCCGCCGAGGGAATCAAGTTCACCATTCTCGCTCCACATCAGTGCGCGCGCGTCCGGCAGTTCGCTACGGACAACTGGCTTCCCACGCCCAACGCTGCCGTCGACACCACACGTCCCTACCTGGTTCATCTCGATCAGGGACGCAGCATTGCGGTCTTCTTCTACGACGGCCCAGCCTCTCGCGCCATCGCCTTCGAGGGCCTGCTCAACAGCGGCGAGGCCTTCGGCAGCCGCCTTCTGGACGGCTTCCACGCGCCCACGCCCAACTCCCCAGACAGGGTCCAGCTCTCGCACGTCGCAACCGATGGCGAGAGCTATGGCCACCATCACAAGTACGGCGAGATGGCGCTCTCCTATGCCATGCACTGGATCGAGTCGAACGGCCACGCAACGCTCACCAACTACGGCTACTTCCTGGAAATGTTCCCGCCGGAGTGGGAGGCCGAGGTGGTAGAAAACACCTCCTGGAGTTGCGTGCATGGCGTCGAGCGCTGGCGCTCCAACTGCGGCTGCAACGGAGGCAAGCCTGGCTTGAACCAGCAGTGGCGCGCGCCTCTGCGCGAGGCGCTCGACTTCCTGCGCGACGCCACCGCGCCGCTGGCCGAAGCGCTCGCTGCACCGCTGCTGCTCGACCTGTGGAGTGCGCGCGACGACTATATCCACATTGTCCTCGACCGCTCGCCGGCGTCGGTCGACCGCTTCTTCGCACTGCACGCCAAGCGGCACATCACTCCCGAAGAACGCACCACTCTGCTGGAACTGCTCGAGCTGGAACGCCACGCCCAGCTCATGTACACGAGCTGCGGCTGGTTCTTCGATGAGATCTCCGGCATCGAAACCATCCAGATCATCGCCTACGCCGGCCGAGTGCTGCAGCTTGCGGCCAAGCTCTTCGGCCCAGCCGGCGCTGCGCTCGAAGACCGCTTCCTGGAGATTCTCGCCCGCGCCAAATCCAACCTCCCCGAAATGGGCGACGGCGCGAAAATCTACCGCCGCTATGTCACCGGACTGCGCATCGGTCTGGAGCAGGTGGGCGCGCACTATGCCATCAGCTCCATCTTCCGCAACTATCCCGAGGACGGCCATCTCTTCTGCTTCGACATGCACCGCGACTCCTACGAGAGCTTCACCTCTGGCCGGGGCAAGGTCGCCATCGGCCGCGCCCACGTCCGCTCCCGCATCACCGAGGAGAACGAGGAGATATGCTTCGCCGTGCTGCATCTGGGCGACCAGAACCTCTCCGCCGCCGTGCGCCGCTACTCCACCGACGGCCCGGAGAACGGCGCGGCCTTCACCGCCTTCTCCAGCGAGATCCGCACGGCCATACAACGCGCCAATCTTCCCGAGGTAATCCGCCTCATCGACCGCTTCTTCGGCTCCATCACGTACTCGCTCACCTCGCTCTTCGCCGATGAGCAACGGCGCATCCTGCGCACGATTCTCAACCAGACTCTGGCTGAGATGGAAGACTCGCTGCGCAAGATCTACGAAGACCATGCCTCGCTGCTTCACTTCCTCACCGAGTCGGGCGTGACCGCACCGCCCGCTCTTGCCATCGCCGCCAACTTCGCCATCAACGCCAGCCTTCGCCACGCCATTGAGGCGGAGAACTTCGACGCCGCCGCGATTGAGGCACTCTTTCTGCGCGCCGCCACGGACCACGTCGCCGTCGATACCCCGGCGCTCAACTTCGCCGCCGCGGAGCGCATTAAGCGTGCCATGGTCCAGCTCGAGGCCACCGTCAAGGCTGGCCAGCCACCCGATGCGGCCCTGCGCACCGCACTCGCCATCGCCCTTGCGCTGCACACCATGCCCTTCGACGTCAACCTCTGGCAGGCGCAGAACATCTGGAACGAACTCTTCCGCCGCGAAGACAGGAGCAACTGCTCCGCGGAGTGCAAGCTCACCTTCAAGAAACTCGGCGAAGCCCTCTACATCTGCGTCGATCAGCTCGCCATCGACGAAGACATCCCCGTCCTCTAACCCATGCCGCCCGCACCCGCACTCCAGACCCTCATCCCGAAGCGTCCGGCTGCCAACACGCTGGTTCTGCTCGCGCTCTGGATCGTCTTCTACGCCAGCTTCACCCTCTTCACACCGCCGTTGCTCGATGACGCCGACTCCGTCCATGCCGAGGTGGCGCGCGAGATGCTCCTGCGCCACGATCTCGTCACGCTCTACGCCAACGGCATTCGCTACCTGGAGAAAGCGCCGCTGCTCTACTGGTCGATGGCGGCCAGCTTCAAACTCTTCGGAGTCAGCGCCGCCGCCGCCCGCTTTCCGCTCGCCCTCGCGGTTCTGGCGCTCGCCTTCGCGGTGGAGAGCTTCGCCCGCCGCGCCTTCCGCAGCGCACGCGCAGGACTCTACGCTGCGCTCATCCTTCTCTCATGCTTCGGACTTTTTATCTTCACCCGCATCACCATTCCCGACGCGATGGTCTGCCTCTGGTTCACCCTCGCCCTGCTCTGCTTCTGGCTCATTGAACAACCGCCAGAAGATGGGGTGCCCCATCCTTCGCAGTCTCATCGCGAAGGGTGGGATGTAGAAAGTCCGCGCCTCCTCTGCACCGCCTTCGCCGCCTGCTGCGCCCTCGGCGTCCTCACCAAGGGACTGATCGGCGTCGTCTTTCCGGTCGCAATCGTCCTGATCTATCTCTTGATAACGCGTGGGCCACGCGCCGCAGTCACCCGCATCCGTCAACTCCATCCGCTCTTGTCGCTCGCCGTTTTCTTTGCCATCGCCGCACCGTGGCACATCCTCATCGCTCTGGCAAACCCGACGCAGGGCCATCCCGGCGGCCTCGCGTTTTCGCATGGCCACTTCGCGGTGCCGATGCCGGCCGATGGCAACGTACATGGCTGGCTCTGGTTCTACTTTGTCAACGAGCAGCTTCTGCGCTACCTGAACCTTCGCGTTCCGCGCGACTACGACACCGTGCCGCTGTGGCTCTTCTGGGGGCTCTGCCTCCTCTGGCTCATGCCGTGGAGCGCGTACCTCTTCCACGCGCTGGCAAACGCGCTGCCACTCCGTTCAGCGAGCTGGCGCCACGCACTCCGCACCCACATGCTCTCCGCGCAACAGAAGACGTCCCTCATGCTCGCCCTGTGGGCCGCGTTTCCGCTGCTCTTCTTCAGCTTCTCTACGCGGCAGGAGTACTACGTCCTTCCTGCTCTACCCGCCCTTGCAATTCTTATCGCCGGCTGGCTGGCTTTGGACAATCAGCAGGCAGAAGCTCAACCATCATCTGAGCAAGTGAAAAAAATCCGCTGCGCCAACTTTCGCGCGACCGCCATCCTGCTCGCGCTCGGCGCAATCTTCGCCGTCGCCACACTCGTCTTCCTGATCTGCGCCCACGCGCCCGCGCGCGACGCCGACCTCGCCCAGCTCCTCGCGCAAAACCCCGCCGACTACGCGCTCTCGATGGGCCACTTCCTCGATCTCAACGCAGCTGCCCTCGGCCTCTTCCGGCTGCCGATCGCGCTGGCCGCCGCTGCGCTCTTCCTCGGCCCGCTCTGCGCTTTCCTCCTGCGCAAAAAAAATCGGCCCCAAGCCGCAACCCTCGCGCTGGCCGCGGGAGCCTTCGGCTTTCTCCTCGCCGCACACCTTGGTTTACGAATCTTCGCGCCGGTACTCAGCTCCGCGCAGCTCGCGCAGACTATTGCGCCGCAAGTCCAACCGCAGGACCTCATCGTCATCCATCAGGAGTACGAGTTCGCCAGCACGCTCGGCTTCTATCTCCGCCGAGACGATCTGCACATCCTCGAGGGCCGCAGCTCGAACCTCTGGTACGGCAGCTTCTTCCGTGACGCGCCGGCGATCTTCGAGACGCCGCAGAGCCTCGCGCAGAAGTGGCCCGGCCCGCAACGCATCTTCCTCTGGCAAGACCTCGCCAATCAGCCCAGCCCGCTGCCTGCGTTGCCCGGCCCGGTCTACGTTATCGCCAGCTCCGGCGGCAAAGAGATCGTCAGCAACCAGCGCAACGCGCCGCCCGAAATACTTGACACCGATCTACACCGATGAAACCGATTAACAAGAATGGGGGTGTAGTTCCTTCGAATTTACTTCTTTTGAATCGGTGCTTGTCGGTGTAGATCGGTGTTAGGCCTTACGATGCCCGACTAATTCGCCCGTTGCGTAGCCGGAAGCGTTCACCGCGCCAGACGATTGTGTCGGAGGCATAGCTCCACGCCCAGAAGCCGAGGCCGAAGCAGTCGCGCAACGGCAGCAGCCAGATGTCGCGCAGCACCTGCGCATCGCCCAGCAGGCCGACGCCAACCGTCAGCGCCACGGCCACGCGCGCCAGAACGACGAGGCTCAGCAGAGTGAAGCTCCACAGAGCGAACCCGCTGGCCATGCAGTTCATCACCGCCCATGGAATGCAGTAAGTGATCCCCAGTCCCAGGTAGCCCCATCGACGGGAGTCGCGCGTGGTCCGCGCCCAGCGAATCTGGTGCTCCCAGAAGCTGTGGAAGTTGTACGCGGGCACGGCGGTCTCCACCACCTCGCCGCATAGCTCGACGCAGTATCCTGCCTGCGCGATGCGCGCGCCCATCTCGTAGTCGTCGGCCAGCGAGTCGGCCAGCGGCTCCAGCCCTCCCGCCGCAGCCAGCGCCGCGCGCGACATCGCCAGCGTCGAGCCAAGTCCAAAATGAATGCCGCCTTCGAGCTTGCGCGCCGCAAGCACTCCCGCCATAAAGTCGGTTGAGATTCCCAGCGCCTCCAATCGCGCCCACAACGTCAGCGCCTTGCCGTCAACGGCTGTCCGCCCGCGATAGAGCGCCGTCACCATGCCCACCTTCGCGTCGACAAAACCGCGCATCACCCGCGTCAGATAATTCCGCGAGACGCAGATATCGCTGTCGTTGATGAGCACATAGTCGTACTTTGCCTCACGCAGCATCTGCACCAGATTGCTGACCTTGCCCGAGGTCCCCAGCCGCTCCGGGCACACAATCAGCCGGAGGTCGCACTGGGGAAACTCCAGTCGCAGCCGGGCTATCTCTTCCACAGCGGGATCGTCCGCGCTGCCGACGCCAAAGAGAATCTCGAACCGGCCCGCATACTGCTGCCGGCAGTGGCTCGCCAAGCCCGCATCCATGCGCGCGTCCACGCCCTTCACCGGCTTCAGAATGGAAACATCTGGCGTGAACCCTGGCGCGTTCGCCTCCGCAGCGGCAATCCGCCGGCAGTCCCGCGCAAACTGCCGCGCTCCCGCCAGCGCCAGCAGCATGTAGACCAGCCCGCCCACCGTCAGCAGCGTTGTCGCGATCTCGACCGCCGTCGCCATCATGCAACCAGTCTACCCAACCGCCGCGCGCAAAGCGCCGTTACTCGTAGCGCAGCGCCTCGATGGGGTCGAGGTTGGCAGCCTTCCACGCCGGATAGATGCCGAAGATGAGGCCGATCGCGCAGGAAGACAGGAAGGCCGTTGCCACCCACAGCGGTGAGAGCAGCGCTGGAAACCAATGATTCACCGTAAGCGCAATCCCGCTGCCCAGCAGCACTCCGATGACGCCACCCACGGCGCACAGCGTGATTGCCTCCAGCGTGAACTGGGCCAGAATCGTCCGCTTGGTGGCGCCGATCGCCTTCCTCACTCCGATCTCGCGGGTGCGCTCGGTCACGCTGACCAGCATGATGTTCATCACGCCCACCCCGCCCACCATCAGCGCCACGCACGACAGCGAGAACATCAGCAGGAAGAGCCCTCCCGTAATCTCGTCCCACAGCCGAGTGATGGTGTCCGTGCCGAAGATGGCGAAGTTGTCGGGCTTTTCGTTGAGCACCTTGCGCCTCCGCCGCAACAGCTCCGTCAGCTCATCCTGCACCGTCAGCCGGTTCTTGGGATCGTCGTACTTCAATGTGATCCAGTAGTCGAGTTCCTCGGGGTGCATGTAGTGAAACGTCGTAATCGGGAAGTAGGCCTGGTTGTCCTGCGGGTTCTTGCCTCCGCCGAAGGCCTGCTTCTGTTTGTCCAGCACCCCCACCACGGTGAACATCATCCCGGCGGCCTCAACCTCGCGGCCGATCGCGCTCTGCCCAGGGAACAACTGCTCCGCCGTGTCGTAGCCCAGCACCGTCACCCGCGCCGCGCGCTCCTGGTCCTGTTCGTTGAAGAAGCGGCCATCCAGCATGTCCAGATCCGAGACGTCCTTCTCATCCGGCGTGTTTCCCGTCAGGATCGTGCCTTGCATGTTCTTGCCGCCGCCCTTGATCGCGGTCACGCCGCTGCGCCCCGGAGCGGAATTGTCGGTATATTGCAGCGCCGGCGAAACGGCCACCACGTGGGGTAGCAGGCGCATCGCCATCGCGTCGTCGTAGGTCATCTGCTTGCGCGTCAGCATCTCGCTGGTTGGGCGTCCGGTGAACGCGGGAAAGCGATAGATAAACAGAACGTTCGAGCCCAGCGACTGCACCAGACCCTCCACGCCGGAGTTCAACCCATTGACCACCGACGAGATGGTAATCACCGTCATCACGCCGATCACGATGCCGAGGATGGTCAACCCGCTGCGCATCTTGTTGGCGCGCAGCGTACCCAGGGCCATCGTCACCGTCTCTTTGAAGTCGCCCATCCGCATCTAGTTCTTGCCTCTCACTTACCACTGACCACTTACCACTGTTTCAAAGCTCCGCCCGCAGCGCCACAATCGGGTCCAGATTTGCCGCCTTGCGTGCCGGATACACACCGAAGAATATCCCTGTCGATGCAGCCATCACCAATCCCAACATCACGCTCCACAGAGCAATCGTCGATGGGAACCCAAGCGCCAGCGTTACTCCCTGCGCCACTGCGAGGCCAAGCAGCACGCCGAGGAACCCGCCCACCAGCGCCAGCGCGCACGACTCTACCAGAAACTGCAGCATGATGTCGTGACCGCGCGCGCCCAGCGACTTGCGAATCCCGATCTCCCGCGTCCGCTCGGTCACGCTGGCCAGCATCATGTTCATAATCACGATTCCGCCCACCACCAGCGAGATCAGCGCGACCCCTCCCATCACCGCGCCAAACATCCCCGTCACTTTGGAGAAGAACCCCACCAGCGTGTTGTTGACGTCCAGCTCAAACGAGTCTTCCGCGCCCGGCGCGTCGTGCCGCCTGGAGCGCATCAGCACGCGCACTTCGTCGCCCGCCGCCTCCAGCACGGGCCCGGCCGACCCCGCCTTCACATAGATGGTCACCGACTTCATCGTCCCGTAGGTTTTTTGGTATGCCGTCAACGGCACCGCAACCCAGTTGTCCTGGCTCATTCCTAAGGTGCTGCCCTGCTTCTGGGCCACGCCCACCACGGTGTACGGCATCCCATCCACGCGCAGCTCCAGGCCCAACGGATCGACCCCTGGAAACAGATTGTCTCGAATGTCTGTCCCGATGATCGCCACCTGCGACGCATGTTCCTCGTCGACCGCCGTAAATCCGCGGCCCTCGGCGATGTCCAGGTTCTGTAGCTGTGGCATCTGCCATGTGTAGCCGCGGACCGAGGAGTCGGTCACCGAGTTTGTCCCGCGCACCACCTTGGCCGTGGTCGACTGTACCGCGCCAATCCCGGTGCAGCGCGTGCAGTTGTCGCGCACATAGGTGTAGTCGTCGAAGAGCAAGTTCTTCCGCCTCTGATAGCGCTCGTAATCCTCCGAACTGAAGATGATCGACGGCATCCGCGAGACCGTGAAGACGTCCGCTCCATAACGCGTGAACTTGGTGGTCACATAGGTCCTGGCGCCGTTGACCAGCGTCGCCACGGCGATGATGCTGGCCACGCTGATCATCATGCCCAGCAGGGTCAGCACCGTGCGCAGCTTGTTCTGCCACAGGGACTGCAACGCCAGCTTGATCGCCTCTTGGAATTCCATCGCTCTGGGTAGATTGTACGCATCCGCCGCGCGATCAGTTCACTCCAACAGCCTGTCGCAGAATCCTCTTGACACGAAGACGCTCTTTGTACTACTTTGTAGTCCATATGAATCCCGAACGTACTCTCGGCGAATTCGAACAGATTGTTCTGCTGGCCGTCCTCCGCCTCGGCGATGCGGCCTACGGCGTCACCATCCTCGACGAGATTGCCGCCAAGACGGGCCGCAACCCCGCTCCCGGCGCGCTCTACACCACGCTGCACCGCATGGAAGACAAGGGCCTGGTCACCTTCCGCGACGGTAGCCCCACGCCCGAGCGCGGAGGCCGCGCCAAGCGCTTCGTCGCCGTCACCCGCGAAGGCCGCAACGCCCTGGCCAGCGCGCAGTCCGCCTACCGCAGCCTGCTACAGGGTCTCGACCTGCTCGACGCACAGTTGTTCGGAGGCGCAAATGCCTAAGAGCGCAATATCAGAATGGCTCCTCGCCCGCCTCACCAGCCGCGACCGCGCCGCCGCCATCCTTGGCGACCTGACGGAGATGGCTGCCACGCGCGGTCGCCTCTGGTTCTGGATGGCCTACGCCCGCACACTCATCACCCTCGGCTGGCGCGCCCCCGTCGCCTTCGTCTTCGCCATGGCAAGCATGAGGTTCATCTTCGGAACGGTCTTTCCGTGGCTGTGGAATCGCAGAACCACCCACCTGATGGATGCTGGTCTTTTTGGCGTGTACAACCAGCACATCAGGCTCATCACCTGGAATATCTCCATGGTGACGGCCCAGTTCCTTTGCTTTGCTTTTGCCTTCGTCTTGGTTCGCTTCGGCTGGCGAAATCGCCTGACGCAACTCACCTGCGCTTTGTTCCTCATCGCCATGCCGGTCTACAGTCTTCGCCCGTGGTTCATGGATCTGTCGGGCGTTGCGATGATGCTCATCATCGCCGCGGCACTTGTCGCCCCACCCTGGCGCAAGCCGCTGGCCGTTCTGGCGGGAACGTGCCTCCCCGCCATTGCAATTAAGGGAACCTACCTCATCCTGCTTACTAGCCTCACAATCCCCTACCATCGGAAGGTCTTCGCCCTGCGCTCCTGGGTAAACGCCTACGACGCCATTAGCTTCGTACTGGCCGCCATCATCTGTTTGTACCTGTATCGCCGGCTGCTTCAGCGGCCTCCCGCATCTGACCGCACCATCGCATAGGAAATTCGCTCGCGCGCACCACTTCCCGCGATACACTTATCAAGCAGGCGGCTGGATGATCGCTGCCTCCCGCGTCCAGGCCTCTCGCCAGGCCGCACGTCGGGAGGGGGAGGAAAGTCCGGACTCCGCAGGGCAGTGTGCCGGATAACGTCCGGGCTTTGCGCTTCAAGGTGCAAAGACGGCCAGTGCAACAGAAAATATACCGCCCACGAACGGACGGCATGGCGCAAGCCAAGCCGGGCAAACCGCCGGGGGTAAGGGTGAAAAGGTGCGGTAAGAGCGCACCGGACGCTCAGTAATGAGCGCCGCATGGTAAACCCCACACGGAGCAAGACCAAATAGGCAGGGATCGCGCCCGCACTCTCCAGCGGGCACGAGCGTATCGGCCCGATGCGCTCAGGCGGAGAGCTTGGTTTGGCTTCGGCCAGACAGCCGGAACTTGCGGGTAGGTTGCTGGAGCGGCGCGGTAACGCGTCGCCTAGAGGAATGATCGTCTAAAACAGAATCCGGCTTACGGGCCGCCTGCAAGAGACGTGGCCCCGGAACTCCGCAAGGAGTTCCGGGGCCACAGCATTTCAGGCGACTATCTTCTGCTCAATCTCTTCACTGCACGCTGTGACAGCTACCTTTGGGATCTGTGGCTAAGCGGCCTGGATGTTCGAAGCCTGCATACCTTTGGGGCCCTTGGTCGCTTCGTAGGTCACTTTCTGGCCTTCCTGAAGCGACTTGAAGCCGCTGGATGCGATTGCGGAATAGTGGGCAAAGAGATCCGCGCTACCGTCGTCCGGGGTGATAAAGCCAAAGCCTTTTGCGTCGTTGAACCATTTCACTGTACCTGATGCCATTTAACACTCTCCTGCCGCGCGATTTGGTGCGCCTGCACCTTCAATCCTACTCTGTAATCGGGTTCTCTCCTGACGAGATTCACAAATAGAGGACACTTTGGTGAGAATCCTGCGGGCCGCCTGCAAGGGACGTGGCCCCGCACTCCGCAAGGTCTGCGGGGCCACCATCACCCTCCCCCACAGGGCAATCGCATGAATCGAAAAAATCTTCTGCGAATTTCCCAGCAAATCCGCATGTCAAGCCCCTCGCGCCTCCAATATCCCCCTAACAAACACCAAATAAACAACTTAAATCTTTAAACAGGTTGGCATAGTAGTTATGCTCCACCGCGTATAATTAAATCAGTAAGCAAAACCAAACAGCCCCGGCCAACTCGCCGGGCCTTCGCTTTTAACCCTCAACCGCAGAGACGAAGTCCAGACTTAGTCCAGACCTGTTCAGACTTAGTCCAGACTTAACATGCTTTTTTTGAATACTTTACGCTATTAGCGCCGGGGGGGGGTACCCTCCAGCAAATCATCAACTGTTCATGCGACTGCCTGCCCTCCACCATTCGAGAGATGCTCTCGACTGAAACCCTGGAGTAATGTTAAGGACGAATCCTTGAAGAATCGTCTCTGACGTGAGAGGAAGTAAATTGAGCAAACTGGAAGGCATCTTCACGCCGCTTCTGGTTCCGTTGGACGGTCACGGCCAGATCAACGAGGCCGAGTTGCGCCGCTTCGTCAGTTGGCTGATCGAGCGCGGCGTGCATGGCCTTTATCCCAACGGCTCGACCGGCGAGTTCACCCGCTTCACTGCGGCAGAGCGCCGCCGTATCGGCTACATCGTCGCCGACGAGACGGCCGGCCGCGTTCCCATCCTGGCCGGCGCCGCCGAAGCCAACGTGAAGGAGACGCTCTTCGCCTGCCAGGCCTACGCCGACATGGGCGTGCGCGCCGTCGCCATCGTAGCCCCGTTCTACTACCGGCTCGCGCCCGAGTCGGTCTACGCCTACTTCGCCGAGATCGCACGCAACTCGCCCATCGACCTGACGCTCTACAACATCCCCATGTTCGCCAGCCCCATCGACGTGACCACCATCCGCCGCCTGGCCGACGAGTTCCCCCGCGTCATCGGCATAAAGGACTCCTCCGGCGATCTCGCCTTCATGATGCGCATGATCGCAGCGATCCGTCCCAACCGGCCCGACTTCACCTTCCTTACCGGATGGGAGGCCGTCTTGATTCCCATGTTGAGCATCGGCTGCGACGGCGGCACGCACGCCTCGTCGAACGTGGTCCCAGAGATTACGCGCAAGATGTACGACATGTACCGCGCGGGCGATACCGCCGGGGCCATGCAGTGGCAGTACCGCATCCTCGAACTGTTCGACGTGATGCTCAACCCCCCATTCGAGTTTCCCGACGGGTTCCGTGCCGCGGCCGAACTGCGCGGCTTCCACTTCGGCCACACCCGGCTGCCCCAGACCAGCGCGCAGCACTCCGAGCACAAGATCCTGAGCAACGTGATGCAGTGCATCCTGGCCGACTTCGAGCTGGTGACCCCGCCCGCCTCCGGATGCCCGGTGCGAACCGGAGAGATTGCGCACGACAAGATGGAGCAGATTGTCAACAAGGTTGTGCATGAGATCAAGAATCGGGGGCTCTTCTGATTGAGGCGCTGGCCATCCTCGAGATCGGCGGCTGGTCGCCGGCCATGGTCGTTCTCGACGCCATGGAGAAGACCGCCAATGTCCGCGTCGTGCAGACGGAGCTGAACGACGCACCCGGAGTCTGCATCAAACTCGCCGGGCGCATCGGCGACATCCAGTCCGCAGCGCACGCCGCGGAAGCTGCCGCGCAGGCCATGCAGATCCCCATCATCGCGCACGTCATCCCGCAGCCGGCGGAGGGCTCCCGCGCCGCCTGGGAGGCCGCGCCCGACTTCAACCCCCTCATCGAACAGCCGTCCGTCCAAAGACCGGAGAACACTATGAACGATCAAGCCAGCTTTGCCGTGGGACTCATCGAGACCCAGGGATTCACCGCCGCCTTCGAGGCCATCGACACCGCTCTGAAGACCGCCAACGTCGAGGTGCTGGCCCGCGAGAAGCTGGGCGGCGGCTATATCACCATCATCATCAAGGGCGACGTTGCCGCGGTGCGCGCCGCAGTGGACGCGGGCAAGGCCCATGTGGAAGGACTCGGCAAGCTGATCGCCGCCCACGTCATTCCCAGCCCCAGCCAGGGCGTCCTCTCGCTCCTGCCCAAGTAGCGCGCGGTTACAGTTCCGGAACGCCCCTCGCAATCGATGGGTAGCGATCTCCGCTCGGCGTCACCTGATGGAGTGCATGGCCTGCTGGCTGACGGCGGGCGTCGCCACAGCCGAAGGACCGGAGTTGAACAGTTGCGGGCCGCATTCGCTCAGCACGGTCATCACGACCACAAACAGAAGCGGCCAGAAGAACAGCCACAGCTTCCGTGCAAATTCGTCCGAATTTTCTCGAAGATGGTTCATCGCACTCACCCTGGACCGGGCGCCGGTTTCAACCAGCGCTAGTCAAAGGAGATGCTTTTCTGCGTTAAGAATGGGTAGGGATTTTGCTAAGAATTCGTAAGTATATGGTTCACGCGGGCGTTCAGCGAACCGAAACCGCGCGTGCAACAGACAACAAAGAACACACAACGAACAACCGCCGTCAGTTGGTCACCACATGCATGGCGAAGCCCGCGCAGGCCACCGCGATCAGGTCCTCCACCAGCGCAACCATCCAGTCCGGGCAGCCTATCCTCTCCACCAAGTCGCGCCGGATCATGAATCCGGCGAAGGCCCCCAGCGCCGCACCCACCACCCCCAGCAGCACTCCCTCCAGCCCCGGCCCAGCCATTGCCGTGGCGGCGATGGAACCGATCATCCCGCCAAAGACCAGCCGGGTCATCAGCGGTGTCGCCGAAATCCGGTCGGGGGTCCGCGGAAATTTGTCGGCGACACACTCCGCCAGCGCCAGCACGGTGAACGCAGCAACCGCCGCAACGCTGGCAGTCCACGCCGCCCAGGTGTTCTGCACGGGAAGGTAGCCGAGGTAGGCAAACCAGCACAGCACCGCCATTGGCGTCATCGCGCGCAGCCCTGTTGTCACGCCGAGTAGAGGGATCGCCAGCAACCAGGAGAGCATCGCGATCAGCATGGAACCACCTGTGGAGCACCGCGCGGATGACTGCGCTTGAAACCGCGCTGAATGTTAGATGCTCCTTCTGCCAGCCAAATCTCTGGTGATGGAGAGTGTCTCACGCACAGGGGGCATTTGGGTACAGCTTCGTAGGTCAAGCCGGTCGAAGATTCATGCCCGCAGCCACCCATACAGCGGGAATTGCTCAGCCATCTCCAGCACTTCACCGCGGATCTGCGCCAGCTTGGCCGGGTCTGCCCGGTGCTCCAGCGCCGAGACGATCCAGCCCGCGATGCCACGCATCTCCGGCTCCTTCATGCCGCGCGTGGTCAGGGCCGGCGTACCGATGCGAATCCCACTGGGCTTCATTGGCGGGTTAGCATCGTACGGAATTGCGTTCTTGTTCACCGTGATTCCCGCCTGGCCCAGCGCGAACTCGGCCTCGCTGCCCAGAATTCCCTTCTGGAAGACATCGACCAGGATGAGGTGCGTGTCCGTTCCGCCGGAGATAATCCGGTAGCCTCCTTCGGCCAGCGCGGCGGCCAGCACCTTTGCGTTGGCCACGATCTGCCGCGCGTACTCGGCAAACTCCGGCTGGAGCGCCTCGCGGAAGGCCACCGCCTTGGCCGCAATAATGTGCATCAGCGGGCCGCCCTGCTGCCCGGGAAAGACACTGCGGTCGATCGACGCCGCCAGTTCCTGCCGGCACAGAATCATTCCCGCGCGCGGCCCGCGCAGGGTCTTGTGCGTGGTGGTGGTGACGACGTGGGCGTGCGGCACCGGCGAGGGATGCACTCCGCCGGCCACCAGTCCGGCGAAGTGCGCCATATCGATCATCAGCGACGCGCCCACCTTGTCCGCAATCTCCCGCATCCGGGGAAAGTCGAACTGGCGTGGATAGGCGCTTCCACCGCCGACGATCACCTTCGGCTTCTCGCGCAGGGCGGTTGCCTCCAGTTCGTCGTAGTCAATGGTCTCGGTGTCGCGCCGGACCTGATAGCCGACGACGCGGTAGAGCTTGCCGGAAAAGTTCAACTTGTGGCCGTGCGTCAGATGCCCGCCATGAGCCAGATCGAGGCCGAGAATCGTATCGCCCGGCGAACACAGCGTCATATAGGCCGCCGCGTTGGCCTGCGAACCGGAGTGCGGCTGCACGTTCACATGCTCCGCGCCAAAGAGCCGCTTGGCGCGGTCGCGCGCCAGGTTCTCCACCACATCGGCAAACTCGCATCCGCCGTAGTAGCGCTTTCCGGGATAGCCCTCGGCGTATTTATTGGTGAAGACCGTGCCCGCCGCCTCCAGCACGGCGCGGCTGACAAAGTTCTCCGAGGCAATCATCTCCAGCCCCTCGTGCTGGCGCATGATCTCGTGTTGAATCTGGCTGGCAATCTCCGGGTCTGCGACGGCAAGGGAGGCACTCATATCGATTGGCATTCCTCTATCTTATGACATCTCCGCCGCGCCTCCTTCCGCCACCTCGCAGGTCTGAGGGCAATCGCATGAACAGTAATTTCTGGTGGGTACCCCCTGGGGAAAATAGCGTGAAGTATTCAAAAGATGCGAGTTAGGCTCGCGCTAGGCGCGTGAGGCGTATGGAAGGCGAAGAGGCAGTTGCAGGTTGTAGGTTTTAAGTTGTAAGTGGAATGCGAAGGGCTGGGCTTCGGCGTTCCTGCGGCGGTTTTGGTCATGCGGATTCATCCTTTGTATGCGAAAAAGTCTAAAGTCTTCAAAAAAGGCATGTTAAGTCTAGACTTTTTTGGGAAGTCTTCAATACAGGCAGGTTAAGTCTGGACTTTTTTGTTTAAGTCTGGACTTGGTCTGGACTTGGTCTGGACTTGGTGGAGACGGTTGAGGGCCACAGCAACTTTACCGACGGGAAGAGTGTTGCGCCTCGATCAAAATGCGGGATTCTTCCCCTTCGGCAAGCTCAGGGTCAGAATGACAATTCATTTACCTCCATACCAATCGTGAAAGTGCTTAAAAGCGAAGGCCCGGCGGTTGGCCGGGTCTGTTTGGTTTTGCTTACTGATTTAATTATACAGGATGGAGGGAAACTACTATGCCAACTGCGGGAGACTAATATTTTGATTGTTTTGATGGAGTTAGGTGGTTTTTCGTGGTGGAGGGGGCTTGACATGCGAATTTGCTGGGAGATTCGCAGAAAGATTTTCGATTCATGCGCTTGCCCTGTGGTGGCGAGCCCAGAATGCACGCTAACACAGAAGTGCAATAGGGGGATGGCTGAAGTGGAATGGGCAAGATAGCCCCAAGGGCTGATTCTGGAAGGGTCGGCAGCGCCACCACGCGCTCCGGCAGAGCAGGGGGATCTCTCGATGCACAGCCTTCTGGTTGCCGCTCTCTTTGTCGGAATGGTGATCGCACCCTGCGTGGTCGCAATGTTCACCGGCATTGAGTAGCCTGCAATACCCTCCGCGGCCTGTCCTGATTCTCTTCCCCCACAACCAGTCATTCTGAGCGGAGCGTGCCCGTCGCGTACTGGCGTATGCCGAAGAGCGCGGTGCCGATGCGGATGCAGGTGCTGCCCTCCTCGATGGCAACAGCAAAGTCGTTGGACATACCCATCGAGATCTGGGTGAGCGAGGGGCAGGCGGCCAGCGACGTGTCGCGCAGGCGGCGAAGTTCGCGGAAATAAGCGCGCGATTGCTCGGGATCGTCGGCCCACGGAGGCACGGTCATCAGGCCGGCAGGGATAAGATCTTCCAGCGGCGCGAGGGCCGCGAGCAGCGTGGGAAGCTCGGCGGGCGCGACGCCGTGCTTGGACTCCTCGTGGCTGAGCTTGACCTCGATCAGAATGGGCAGCCGCTTGCCCAGCGCGCGCGCGGCGGCATCGAGCCGCGTCGCAATCTTCAGCGAGTCGACCGCGTCGATGGCATGGAAGAGTTCCACGGCGCGGGCGGTCTTGTTGGACTGCAGCGGCCCGACGAGGTGGAACTCGGCGCCCGGGAGGTGGGCGAGGGCGAGGGATTTCTCCTGCCACTCCTGCACGCGGTTTTCGCCGAAGAGGCGCAGACCGGCGGCGTAGGCCTCCATCACGGTCTCTGCGGAGTGCGTCTTGGTGACCGCCATCAGCGCAACCTCGGCCTCCGGGCGGCGGGCGTGGCGGCAGGCCTCGGCGATCTGTTGGCGGATGCAGGCGAGGTTTGCGGCGAGAGTCATGCTAGAAGCATCTTATGGCTTTTCAGGTGGAATTCTTCGTGCAATTCAGAGAGGAAATCGATGGGCGCTCGCGTGTGGCCGATAGTGTTGCTGATTGGGTCGAACATCTTCATGACCTTCGCGTGGTATGGCCACCTGAAGTTCAAGGGAGTGGCGCTGTGGAAGGTGATTCTGGTGAGCTGGTCGATTGCGTTCTTCGAGTACTGCCTGCAGGTTCCGGCCAACCGGCTCGGCTCCGAGGTCTACTCGCCGGAGCAACTCAAGGTGATGCAGGAGGTGATTACGCTCGGCGTCTTCGGTGTCTTCACGGTGTTTTACTTCGGCGACAGGCTGCACTGGAACCACGCTGTAGCCGCCGGATGCCTGGTGGCGGGGGCGTTTTTCATGTTCCACAAGTTCTGACTCTCAGCGCAAATTCAAAGCGGGCCGATGCGTGTGTCGCATGGCCCGCCTTGGAGCTTGAAGCTACGGTTAGTGGCGTGAAGCGGCTAGTTGAAGGTTGCAGACACCGTCACGTCGTTCGACACAATAACGCTGCATGAAGTGGGCGACGTGACCGTGCAGTTGCCAGACCACGAGCCAAACGTCGTTCCTGGAGTCTCGGTCAGGGTTATTGGCGTCCCCGCCACGACCTGAGCACTACAGTTTGTACCTCCGCCGCCGCAGTTGATGACCTGCGTTGTGCCGCTCATTCCCACCACCGAGCCATTCTGGGTACCAAGCAAGGTGACCGTCAGCACCGGCGGCGGCGTGGTGGTTGCAGAGGTGTATTGAGAGGTCACCGTCACGTTGATCGAGGATGTAATCACCGAGTTGTTGCCGGTAGTCGTCGGCGCGATAGCAGTAATGACCGTACCATCGCTAAGACCGAACGCAGGGTCGGCATTCGATCTCACCAGTCCCGTCGCGGAGACAGAAGCGACCCCTGGAGAACTTGAGATCCAGGTGACAGTGTTGGTCAGGTTCTGGACCTGTCCATTGCCCGCGAGATTGCCGATTGCGAGAAGCTGCGCTGTACCACCGGGCCCCACGAATGATTGCGCTCCTGGAATGATGATCAGGGTTGGCGTTTGCGGAGTCGTCGCATTATTGGACACAGTCAGCAACGCTACCGCAGAGACTGCGCCGGACTGTGCCGTGATCAACGTAGAACCGAATCCGGTTGCCGTCGCCAGCCCGGCCGACACCCCGCCCGCAATGATGGTGGCGACCTGCGAATTGCTGGAACTCCATGTCACTTGACCGGTCAGATCCTGCGTGCCGCCTACGCCAGTCAGGTTTCCAGTGGCGAAGAACTGCGTCACCTCTCCGGTAAACGTCTCGGTCTCCGAGTTTGGAGTGATGACGAGCGTCGGAGTTCCCGTTCCCGACGCCGAAATGGTCACGCTGAGGCTGGCGGTTGCACTGAGTCCGCCTGCAGGGGCGAGGGCCACGATGGATGTCGTCCCTGCGCCGACGGCCGTTGCCAGTCCGGCGGCGTTGATGGTGGCGACCTGCGCATTGCTGGAGTACCACGTCACCTGGCTGGTCAGGTTCTGCGAGGTGCCTACGCCAGTCAGGTTGCCGGTGGCGAGAAACTGTGTCGTCTCTCCGGCAAAGGTCTCTGAAGCCGAGCCCGGAGTCACTGTGAGCGTCGGGGTTCCCGAACCCGATCCCGATGCCGGGAGCGTTACTGTGACGGTCGAACTTGCATTGAGCCCGCCGGACTCGGCGATGATTGTCGTTGTTCCGGCGGATACGCTCGTCACCAGCCCTGTTGCGCTGACTGTAGCGACCTGCACGTTGCTGGAGAGCCAGGTCACCTGGTTGGTGAGGTTCTGTACGCCTCCGACGCCGGTCAGGTTGCCGCTGGCGGTGAGCTGCGTTGTCTCGCCGGCGAACGTCTCCGCCACTGTGTTCGGGATCACCGAGATAGACGGAGCGCCCGACGCCGCGATCGTCACTCCCAGTGTCGCGTTTGCAGTGAGTCCTCCGGACTCAGCGATGATCGTGGTCGTTCCGGAGCCCACTGCCGTGGCCAATCCAGCCGCATTGATGGTGGCCACCTGCACATTGCTCGACACCCAGCTCACCTGATTGGTCAGGTTCTGTATGGCGCCGATGCCGGTCAGGTTACCGGTCGCGGTAAACTGCGTCGTCTCCCCTGAGAACGTCTCCGCCACCGAACTCGGGACTACGGCGAGCGTCGGGGTTCCCGAACCCGATCCCGAAGCCGGGACGCTCACGGTCAGGGAAACGGTTGCATTCAGTCCTCCGGACTCGGCGGTGATTGTGGTTGTCCCTGCGCCGACTGCTGTTGCCAATCCAGCGGAGTTGATGGTGGCAACCTGCGCATTGCTGGAGAGCCAGGTCACCGTGTTGGTAAGGTTCAGCGGGCCGCCGACGCCCGTCAAGTTGCCGCTGGCAATAAACTGCGTCGTCTCGCCGGCAAATGTGTCCGATGCCGAGTTCGGGGTCACTGTGATCGACGGGGTCCCTGTTCCAGTGCTGGAGATGGCGACGGTGACGGTCGCGCTTGCATTGAGTCCGCCGCTCTCGGCAACGATCATCGTCGTTCCAGCGCCCACTGCCGTCGCCAGCCCGCTGGAGTTGACGGTGGCGACCTGCGCATTGCTGGAAAGCCACGTCACTTGGTTCGTCACGTTTTGCGCGTTGCCGATGCCGGTCAGGTTTCCGGTGGCTGTAAACTGCGTCGTCTCCCCGACAAACGTCTCCGCCGCCGTGCTTGGGAGGATGGTGATCGAGGGGGTGGATTGTGTCGTCGATCCCGCCAACTCCACCGTGAGGTCAGAGGACGCAATCGCTCCATCGGATGCCACGGCCGTAATCTCGACATATCCAGCTCCCACCGCCGTCGCCAGTCCGGAGGAGTTGATGGTGGCAATATTCGGGTTGCTGGTGGACCAGGTGACGGAGTTGGTAACGTTGGCTGTCGTCATGGGCCCCGAGCCCATTTGTTCCTGTGCATACGCCGCATACTGCGCCGTCTGGCCAGCGGCGGTCAAAACCTCAATCCCCGGGCCGGGAATGATTGAGAGGGTTTGCACCTTGTTGCAGGCCGCAAGCGACAGGGCGAGCGGCAAGCCAAGCAGAACCAGTAGAAGGGACGCACGGGGGCGCAGGGTCATGGGAAAATCTCCTACCCCAAAGCTACTAAGTCCCGCCCGCAGAACACCATGCCACTTTCGCTATGCGTATGCAACTTTTGTGCCAAGCATGGCCCGCATTTGTAAACCGGGGTCTGATGCGGGGGTCGAGGTCTTGCGCCGCTGCGCGGATGGGCTTGGCGTTGCGCCCCAATGCGCGTAGAAGGGACAGATGGAGATTTTGACCTCGGCGGAGATGGGCGCGGCAGACCGGCGCACGGCGGAGCAGTTCGGCGTGCCGCTGGTGGAGTTGATGGAAAACGCAGGCACGGCGGTCGCGCGCTTCTGCCTACGGCGCTATCCGGCGGCGCGGCGGGTCGTCGTGCTCTGCGGCAAGGGCAACAACGGCGGCGATGGATTCGTTGCGGCACGCGTGCTGGCGGTGGCAGGCGTGGGCGTCGCGGTTCTGCTGCTGGGGCGCGAGGACGAGGTGAAGGGCGAGGCGGCGGCAGCGCTCGCGCGGCTCCGCGCGGAGGCTCCGGCAATCGCGATCAGACCGCTGGACAATGAAGCTGGCCTCGCAGCCATGAGTGACACGATAGCTTCGGCGGAGTTGCTCATCGATGCGGTGGTGGGTACCGGCTTCAAGCCGCCGTTGCGTGGATTGCCTGCGGCGCTGCGGGAGCTTGCGGCGAAGTCGGATGCGCCGGTGGTTGCGGTCGATCTGCCGTCGGGGTGGGACGCCGACTCTATCGGTCAGATTGCGCAGGGTGCATTCCGCGCCGACGCGGTGGTCACATTTACGCGGCCGAAGCTGTCGCATGTCTTTGGTCATCTGACCAGCGCGACGTTTGGCCCGGTCGTCGTTGCGGAGATTGGCTCGCCCGCCGAGGCGATTCAGTCAGCGAGCGGATTGAGCTGGGCAGGCACATCGAAGGCAATCGCCGAACAGCCGCGCGAGGTGAATGCCAACAAAGGGAAGTTCGGCCATGTGCTGGTTGTCGGAGGAAGCTATGGGACAGCCGGCGCGCCTTCGATGGCCGCGCTTGCCGCGCTGCGCTCTGGCGCGGGACTGGTGACGGCCGCGGTGCCGGAGGTGGTGGCAGCTACAGTGGCGGCCATTGCGCCGGAGCTGATGGTGCGGCCGTTGTGGCAGTCGGCCGCGACTCGCAGGCAGGAGAGATATGGAGTTCCTTCGGAGTCGAACCTTGAACCGGAGCGGCTACAGGAACTTCTGAAGGGCATCGATGTGATCGCAATCGGGCCGGGGCTCTCCACCAGGGAAGGCGCCTCGGAGTTTGCGCGGGAGTTTGTGGCGAAGACAACGCTGCCGATGGTACTCGACGCCGATGCGCTCAACGCATTTGAGGGACGAGCGAATCTGCTGGATGGAAGTGATCGCACAATCGTCCTGACGCCGCATCCCGGCGAGATGGCGCGCCTCACCGGCCTCACAGTCGTCGCAGTAGAGGCAGACCGCATCGGCCTTGCGCGCAGCTTCGCCAGCGAACACAAGCTGACCCTGGTGCTGAAGGGATGGCGCACGCTCATTGCGCATCCCGACGGGCGGGTCGCGGTGAATACCAGCGGCAACCCGGCCATGGCCAAGGGCGGCAGCGGAGACATCCTGACCGGAATCGTCGCCGCAATGCTGGCCCAGTTCCCGGAAGACGTGGCACGCGCGGTGGAGGCTGCGGTCGCGCTGCATGGGCTCGCCGCGGATTTCGCAGCTCATACGATGGATGAGCATACGGTCCTCGCCACCGACACGCTGGCGCATCTGTCGGATGCCTTCCGCTATCGCGCGAAGGACGCCGATGGCCTGACCTGGATCTGCGGACTGAATCATGAAGGCAGGGGACGATGAAGGAAAAAAGATTCAAGACGCGGTCGGTGGAGGAGACGCTGGCGCTGGGAGAGCGCATCGCCGCGATGCTGCATCCGCCGCTGCTGGTGATTCTGCGCGGCGAAGTGGGCGCGGGCAAGACCACGCTTGTCAAGGGGATCGCCGCGGCCCTCGGCGCGGCCAGCGAGGATGAGGTGACCAGCCCCACGTTTACCATCGTTCACGAGTACGCCGGGACATCCGTACGGCTCTTTCACCTCGACCTCTACCGCCTGGAGACAGAGGAGCAGATTGCCGTGCTCGGCATCGACGAGATGGCGGGCTACCCGGATTCGCTGCTTCTGGTGGAGTGGGGCGAGCGATTTGAGAGCATCGTAAACCGCTCCGCCGGAGAGATCTACATGGAGCACGGCGAGGGCGACGAACGCGGCCTGATCGTGCGGTTGAAAGAGTAGTTCCTTTACGCGGCGGGGTCGAAGATGGGCCCTCGCGCGCGACCCATATAACGATAGATGGCGCACTCTTCGTCGCCCGTGGAGCCATACTCCTTCTGCTGCGCGATGGCTTCGCGGTCGGCGGCGTGGTCCTCCGGCGACATGGGGACGTTTTCCCGGAAGAGCTGCATAAAGCCGGGATTGCGGTCGAGAACGTCCGCGCATTCTGCGTTGACGTAGAGCAGGTCCAGCGCATCCGGCCGCCTGGCAAACTGCGTCTCAATGCGGCGCAGCAACTGCTTCAGCACCGGCGCCTCGAAGGGGTGGAAGAGGAAGAGCAGCGTTGGTGTCGCCGGCAGTTCGTACTCCAGCGCGTCCTGCTCGACGACCTCGATGGGAGCGATGCGCGCGGCGGTCGGGTCTTCGCGGTGCGCGCGAGTCCAGCGCTCCACATTCTGCCGCGCGATGGATGCCAACTCGGGGTTCATCTCGATGCCGACAACCTTGCGGAAGCTGTACTCGCTGGCAACCAGCAGGCCGCGTCCCTTGCCCGCGCCCACGTCGACGAAGGTGTAATCCTCGATTGGGTACGGTGGCCCGCACTCGCGCCAGTGCCCGATCAGCGCGCGCAGGATGCTGGGCGCAACGCCGTAGTACGCCGTGACATGCTCGTCGTTGGCATGGCCCGTAAGCAGGTGTTTGGCGGGAACCAGGCCGCTGGTGTCCACGCCGTGCATCTGGTCGAAGGGATGGATGGGAAAGCTCGTCCGCTGCAACAGATCGCGCGCTCGCCCGGGTACAGGCGCAAGCGCGAGACTGTGCATGGATTGGGCAGCTTCGGCTTTGGATCTGCTGCTACTCATCGCGCGTCTCAGAACTTTCTACGAAATCATTGCGAGCTATCGCAGTCGTCACGCGCCGAGTTCGCTGCGGATGGCGTTGGCGATGGCGTTGGCGTGCTGCTGCATGAGGGCTTCGGATTCGGCCTCGATCATGACGCGGGCCAGCGCTTCGGTTCCGGAGTAGCGGATGACGACGCGGCCCGAGTCGGCTAGCGCGGCCTCGGCGGCGGCGATGGCGGCGGCGACCGTGGGGATATGGTCGAGCGGGCGCTTCTCGCGGACGCGTACGTTGACGATGATCTGCGGAAAGGTCTTGAGGTCGGCGGTGAGCTGGGCCAGCGTCTTACCCGCGCGATGAAGGATATCCAGCAGCAGCAGCGCGGTGAGCAGGCCGTCGCCGGTGGTGCTGCGGCCCGTGAAGAGGATATGGCCGGACTGTTCTCCTCCCAGCGCTGCGCCGGTGGCCAGCATCTCTTCGAGGACGTACTTGTCGCCGACGGGAGCGCGCAGCATTTTTATGTTGGAACGCTTCAATGCTGCTTCCAGTCCCATGTTGGACATGGTCGTCGCCACGATCGTGGAGTTGGGCAGCAGGCCGCGAGCGGCGAGGTCGCGGGCCGCGAGCAGCAGGACGGCGTCGCCGTTGACGACGTTGCCGTGCGCATCGGCAAACATGGCGCGGTCGGCGTCTCCGTCGAAGGTAATTCCCATCGCGGCGTGGTGCTGGACGACCTCGGCGGCGACGGTCGCGGGATAGAGCGCGCCGCAGTTCTGGTTGATGTTGCGGCCGTTGGGTGAGGCGTGAGTGAGGATGACACTGCCGGCGAATTCCGCGAAGAGCTGGGGCGCGATGGCGCTGGCTGCACCGTTGGCGCAGTCGATGACGATGCGCTGACCGTCGAGCGAGAGGCCAGGGACGGCGGCGAGCAGGGAGCGGATGTACTCGGCGCGGTCGGATTCGTTGACTTGAGGTGGCACAAGAACAGAAGCAGATCCCTCCCCTTCGACTTCGCTCAGGGTGCGGGATGACAATTCAATGCGGCGGAAGATTTCGGCTTCGATGGCGAGTTCGGTCGAGTCGGGCAGTTTGTATCCGTCCGGGCCGAAGAGCTTGATGCCGTTGTCGACCCATGGGTTGTGCGAGGCGGAGATGACGACGCCGGCGGCAAAACTATGCGCGCGAGCGAGGAAGGCAACGGCGGGCGTGGGAATGACGCCCGCGCTCTCGACGGTCGCGCCGGCGGCAACCAGGCCCGCGGTCAGCGCGGCGGCGATCCAGTCGGAGGACTCGCGCGTGTCTTGTCCGATCAAAACGCGTGGCGAATCGCCCAGGTGATGCGCCAGCGCGAGGCCAACGGCGTGGATGGTGATGGGGTCGAGCGGGAACTGGCCGGCGGCACCGCGAATGCCGTCGGTGCCAAATAGCTTCTTCATCAAATCTTTCTCCACATCTATTATCAGGCGTATTGCAGGCGCGTGGCAGTGAGCCTTTTGAGTCAGGCTGGAACCGTCTGCGATGAGTCTCAGGTTTCGATCACAGTTGCCGGTCTGCGAACTGCGGTCAATGCATCGAGCTAGCCGCCGGTGAGATGGCGATACTCGAAGAACATGCGCACGCGCCAGCGCAGGATCATTCCAAAGGCAAGCACAAAGAAGAGCGCGGCGGTTTGCTTCACATCCACGAACCGGTCGAGGTAGCTGTGGGCCAGAATCCGAATGGCGGCGAGGACGATCACCACAGCGAAAAAGACGTTGGAACGCTGCATCATGATGACTTCGCCGTCGCGCACCAGACGCGATGTGCGCAGCAGTGGATAGGCCAGCACAAAGGCACCCAGCAGGAAGGCGCAGGCAGCCCAAAGCAACGGAAAGCGGAAGTCGCGAACCAAAAACATTGAAAATCCGGTTGCCATGCCGATGGGCGGGATGAGGATTTTTTTGGCTGTGACGGCGGTGCGACCCTCCTGCACGCGCCAGACAAGGACCGCCGACGCACCCACAAGAGAAGCGAGCAGCGACAATTCGCGAAGAGGCAACTGAGGCAACATAATATCTTTCGCAAGAAGCTGGATGCGGGGCCGGGGGAATTGGTTTCGGAACTCTGTGACCATTATGCCGGTTTGCGCGGCTCTCTGCCGTCTCGCGGCCCTCGAGTGCGGTGCAATCGCAGGAGTGCGTTGCCGTTTGTCCGCTGTTTGATCGCTGTTTGTTCTCCCCCTCCCCCTGCCATCCCCCCTGGCGGCGGATTGGTGCGTAAGTGGATTGTTATGTGGTGGCCAGAGGGATAATACTCATAATGAACATCTTGGGGGCAAGCTGTTTGGAATCAATTGGTTACGCTGGCTGTGGTTGGCCAAAATATTGATTGCGTTGAGGTTGCGGCTAAAAGATTCAGGACATAAGGGTTAGGGGTGATTTCCTGAAGGTGCAGCTGCGCAACAAAGGCAACGACAGAGATTCTGAGCTTCGCTCAGAATGACGAACAAAAACAAACAAAGGCCAATACGGAGATTCTGCCCTTCGACTGCGCTCAGGGCAGAATGACGACTCATGGGGCTTCGCCAGAAAGACGACTCCAAGGGCTTCGCCAGAATGACGGCCCGTGTGGTGGTTGCGGGTAAAAGATTGATACGGTGCGGCTTATTCGGTTGAGAAAGAACGGTTCAAGTGGGCGGCGGGAGTTTATTTCCGCGCGGTATAAGCTGCCCCTCGATGGATTTGATCCATATATTAATTGTATCAACCGGAGCATAACTAGTATGCCAACTATTTTTCGGAGTGAAGTGGTTGATGGGGCGGGAGTTAGCTGGATTTTTTGGTGTCGAGGGGCTTGACATGCGGATTTGTTGGGGTTTTTGAGGGGTTCGACGGCGATTTTTTTCTGTGAGCAATTGGCGGTGGGTTGAGGCTGGGTGGACGGCATAGAACAGACAACGGCAAGGGCGAATACGGAGATTCTGGCTGCGCCAGAATGACGACGTGTGGAGGCTTCGCCCGAATGATGAGCAAAAACAAGCAACGGAGAAATGCGGGGGTCCCTCCACTGCGCAACGGACGATGAGGCCGTCCGTTGCTCCGGTCGGGATGACGGGTACAGGCTGCGCGCTCCGGTCGGGATGACGGCGCGCGGTTCTGCATCCCACCCATCGCGATACAACTGCGATGGATGGGGCACCTGTTCATCTTCGACGAGTCAAGGATAAGGCACCCGGCACCACAGTATTGCGCATAGAAAACGCCGCCCAATTTCAGGCGGCGTTTTCCATGCTTTACAGGACAGGAATCAGGCGTTTTCCTTGGCTTCGATCCTCATGCCGTAGAACGACCGGTGCACGAAGAACGCCGAGACGAGGAAGAATGCGACTGCCAGCACGTGGGTAAGCATCGCGTTGCTGGAAGTGAGCGTGACGGCGAGCTCGACGGCAAGCAAACCGAACAGGGTGGTGAACTTGATGATCGGGTTCATGGCCACCGAAGAGGTGTCCTTGAATGGATCGCCGACGGTGTCTCCGATGACGCACGCGTCATGCAGCGGCGTTCCCTTCTCTTTCATGTCGACTTCAACGATCTTCTTGGCATTGTCCCATGCGGCGCCGGCATTGGCCATGAAGATGGCCTCGTACAGGCCGAAGATCGCAATGGAGAAGAGATAGCCGATGAAGAGGAACGGCTCCATGAATGCGAAGGAAAGAGTAGCGAAGAAGACGGCGAGGAAGATGTTGAACATGCCCTTCTGCGCGTACTTGGTGCAGATTTCGACGACCTTCTTGCTGTCGCTGACGGAGGCCTTCTCCGCGCCTTCCAGGTGGATGTTGGCCTTGATGAACTCAACCGCGCGGTAAGCGCCGGTGGAGACGGCCTGCGTGGAAGCGCCTGCGAACCAGAAGATGACAGCTCCACCGCAGATGAGCCCGAGCATGAAGGGCGCGTGCAGCAGAGAGAGCTTATCGACGTTATCTGTCAGTCCGTGTGTGAGGGCCATGATGATGGAGAAGGTCATGGTAGTTGCGCCGACGACGGCAGTGCCGATGAGCACCGGTTTTGCCGTGGCCTTGAATGTATTGCCGGCGCCATCATTGGCTTCCAGCAGATGCTTACAGCGTTCGAACCTGGCGTCGATGTTGAAGTCCTTCTTCAACTCGGCTTCGATTCCGGGGACGTCCTCGATCAGCGACAACTCGTAGACGGACTGCGCATTGTCGGTTACGGGGCCGTAGGAATCGACGGCGATGGTGACCGGGCCCATGCCGAGGAAGCCAAAGGCGACGAGGCCAAAGGCAAAGACGGCGGGAGCGAGCATCTGGTCTGCCATGGATGGGCCCTGACTGAAGAAATAGCCCATTGCCATGAGGGCGACCATGCACAGACCCAGCCAGTAGGCGGAGAAGTTGCCGGCCACGAAGCCTGACAGGATGCCAAGGGAGGCCCCGCCTTCCTGCGCGGATTTGACGACTTCCTTGACGTGGGTCGATTTGGTTGAAGTGAAGACCTTGACCAGTTCGGGGATGAGGGCTCCGGCCAGGGTTCCGCAGGAGATGATGGAAGCCAGCTTCCACCAGAGGGTTCCGTCACCGAGAGTGGGGATCATCATGCGCGTGACGATGAAGGTGAGGATGATGGAGACGATGGAGGTGATCCAGACCAGCGAGGTCAAGGGCGCCTCGAAGTCCATATCGTCGGCGTTGGCGTACTTGGCGTGAGCGATGGCGCTATTGAGGAAGTACGCGCCCGAGCTGGAGAGCAGCATGGCCACGCGCATGACGAAGATCCAGACCAGAAGCTGCGCCTGTGTGGAGGGTTCCTTGACGGCCAGCAGGATGAATGTGATGAGGGCGACGCCGGTGACGCCGTAGGTTTCGAAGCCGTCTGCGCTGGGGCCGACCGAGTCGCCCGCGTTGTCTCCGGTGCAGTCGGCGATGACGCCGGGGTTGCGCGCGTCGTCTTCCTTGATTTTGAAGACGATCTTCATGAGGTCCGCGCCGATGTCTGCGATCTTGGTGAAGATACCGCCGGCAATACGCAGGGCCGCTGCGCCGAGGGATTCGCCGATGGCGAAGCCGATGAAGCATGGGCCGGCGTAATCGCGCGGGACGAAGAGCAGGATGAAGAGCATGATGAGCAGCTCGACGGAGATCAGCAACATGCCGATGCTCATGCCGGCCTTGAGGGGAATCTCAGAGATTGCATAGGGCTTGCCGCGCAGACCGGCGAATGCGGTGCGCGAGTTGGCGAATGTGTTGACGCGGATTCCGAACCAGGCCACGCCGTAGCTGCCGGCGATGCCGACGAGCGAGAACAGCAGGATGATGGGCAACGTGACCGCAATCGGATGATTCGCAACCGGGGCCAGAACGCCGAAGTAGAGCGAGATGATGACCGCGATGAAGGCCCAGAGCAACATGATGAACTTGCCCTGCGTGACCAGATAGGTTTTGCAGGTCTCGTAGATCAGCTCGGAGATTTCGAGCATGGTGCGATGGACCGGCAGGTTCTTCAGTTGCACATAGATGGCCAGGCCGAACAAGAGGCCGCCGACACAGAAGAGCAGGCCGATCGAGAGAAGGGCGTGACCGTTCAGGCCGCCAAAGTTCGCGAAGTTGACGCTTTTGAGGTCCGGCAGTGTCAGGCTGGCTTCGCCGCCAGCGTGTTCCGACTGCGCGAAGGCGAATGTGGGAAGCATGAGGCAGATGAGGGCCGCCACGGTCTTGTAGTGGCGCTTGGCAAACTTGATGGAGGCTGCGATGTGTTGCATCGCGGGAGTTGCGGTGTCCGACCCGACCACCTCACGCGTGAAGAGCCACGCCACAAAGAGCGACAACACACTCACGGTTAGAAACAAACATATCCAGGCAGTAACAGACACAATTCCTCCCTCTCAACGATACTTATTTGGATTTCCTTGATTGGCATTCCGGGACGCTCCCAAAATGCCTTTTTTGCCAACATAATAGATGATACCAGCTAGTCAAGGCGGGCAGTGTGACAGAGAACACATGCGGGAAGTGGCGGCGAGGCGGGGGTTCTGTTTTGGGCGCGCGGGTGGAGGCGGCTGGGAAAGCCTTATTTTGGCATCAGCGGAGTCCTCGCTGCGGCCAGAGGGCCGGCGGCGGGCTGGGAGCTTTTTGCGCGGGGAGAGACTTCCAGGGCAGAACAAAGCTGCGGTGCAGGACGCCGAGAGGAGCGTGGCGTCCTGGATCGGCGGAGGGAGGCGCAGAGGATGCGGGAAATGGGATGAGCTTCGCCCGGCGCGGGGTGAGAACGACGACCGGAGCGGCGGGTGGCCGGCGTATGGCAGGCTGCGACCCGGCGAAAGGCTGATAGAGTGAAGTTCGGGCGCGACGGATGACCGAAGCCAGCGTGCCGGAGAGATCGGCAAGGAAAACAAGGAGAGAGTGTCGCGCATGATTCTGCAGGGCCATTTTCTGTTCGCTCCGTCGCACCGTATCCACTTCATCGGCATCGGCGGGATTGGCATGAGCGGGATCGCGGAGATTCTGCTGACCATGGGGTATGCGGTTTCGGGCTCCGACCTGCGGCGGTCAGCGGTGACGGAGCGGCTGGCGGGGATGGGGGCGACGATCTACCAGGGCCACGCGGCGGCGAATGCGGCGGCGTGCGACGTGGTGGTGACCAGTTCGGCGGTTCCGGCAAACAATCCCGAGGTGCTGGAGGCGCGGGCAAGGAAGATTCCGGTGATCCAGCGCGCGGAGATGCTGGCTGAACTGATGCGGCTGAAGTACGGCATCGCGGTGGCCGGAATGCATGGCAAGACAACGACGACCTCGATGATTGCGGCAGTGCTGGGCGCGGGCGGCGGCGAGGGGAATCTTGATCCGACGGTGGTGGTGGGCGGACGCGTGGATGCGCTGGGATCGAATGCGCGGCTGGGCAGCTCGCAGTATCTGGTGGCCGAGGCGGACGAGAGCGACAGGAGCTTTTTGAAGCTGTCGCCGGTGCTGGCCGTGGTGACCAACCTCGACCGCGAGCACATGGACTGCTATCGCGATATGGCGGACGTGGAGGGGGCGTTCGTGGAGTTCATGGACCGCGTGCCGTTCTACGGAGCGACGACGGCCTGCGTGGACAATGCTCTGCTGCGCGGAGTTCTGGAGCGGGTAAGACGACGGGTATATACCTACGGCGAATCGGCGGGGGCGGACTTCCGGCTGCAATTGCTGGAGAAGCAGGCGGGCGGGCCGCGCGAGGACTTCGGGCATTGGCGGTTCGAGGTGAACTGCCGGGGGGTGGTGCTGGGGCCGTTCACGCTGCACGTTCCGGGTCGGCACAACGTGTTGAATGCGACGGCGGCGATTGCGATTGGGGTGCAGCTTGGCGTCTCGCCGGAGGGGATTGCGGCTGGGTTGGCGAGCTTTAGAGGAGTGGACCGGAGATTTCAGATCAGGGGAGTGGCGCGCGGCGTTACGGTGGTGGACGACTATGGGCATCATCCGACGGAGATTCTGGCGACGTTGAGGGCCGCGCGCGACGCAGGCTACACGCGCGTGCATGTTCTCTTCCAGCCGCACCGCTACACGCGGACGCGCGACCTGGAGCCGGAGTTTGCGCGGGCGTTTGCGGACGCGGACACAGTGCGGGTTCTGGACATCTACGCGGCCAGCGAGCAGCCGATTCCGGGCGTCGATGCGGCGGGGCTGGTGGAGGCGATCCAGCGGACGGGAACGGTGAGCGGCGGCGTGGAGTATGCGGAGACGATGGCGGCTGGCGTAGAGGCGCTGGCACAAGCGGCGCGCGAGGGGGATGTGATTCTGACACTGGGCGCGGGGAGCGTCTCGCAGGCGGGAGCGATGCTGCTGCAAGCGCTCACGCAGGGCTGAAGCTGACGTGACGGAATAGGACTTCCACCGATTCGCCACGTCCAGATCTATCGTTACGTAATTTTTGGCGGACCTATCCTTCCCAGATAAATCCGCAACCACCGCATCTGGACGGTCTACGTCCTGCCAGCAAGGCGAGCAGCCCGAGCGGGAAGAAGCAGATCGCTACAATAATGACCCATGCCGGATACCCCGACATCTGGACGAGGATACCGCACTTTGGACATGAAACTATTCTTGCCATTGAGGCTCCTCCAACAGTTCGCTCTACCCAGCCAGTACACAAACGTGTACTCACTATCCACATGACTGCAGGAGTTCGCAGTTTCCTTATCGTGCAAATCTCCACACTACGCGTTGAAGGTAAATCCGCACTTTGGGCAGGTCGATGGCTTACGCCCGGCAAGGAGAGCGAGAAGGCCGATAGGGAAAAGACAGATGCTGACGATGATCGTCCATACTGGGAAGCCCTGCTTCTCAGTGAGCGTGCTGCATTTGGGACAAGAGATGAGCGCCAAGGCTGAATCCTCCAAAACACAGTCTCTGGATCCAAACAACGATCAGACATGCCAACGCCACGCTGGATCCTTGTTTAGAAAGTTGATTGATTGCAAGGCGCGTTCCAGCCGAGACGATGGCGAGGGGCCGAGCGACGATTTGGAAACAAAGCAAACCGGCCAGAACAACTCCGGCTGGATTGAAATGAAAGGCTTGAGCAAAGTGCAACTGGAGCACTGACGTCATTGAGTGCAGAATTCCGCATCCCGGACATGGAACGTGGAAGACCTTTTGCATAATGCAAACGTGAGGGAGATGCGTTATAAGAAGTGGGGAGATCATGGCGATCATGCTTGAAAGAAGCAGACCTACATGGGGTCGAAGTTCGTCAGGCACGCCCGCTTTGGCAAGCGCCCATCGCGGACATATATCAATTTCCACGACTTGCATCTCCAATGATAGTTTTCCGAATTGACCACATAGACGACCACCGTGAATGTCAAAGAACGTTTTGCCGGCGGGTTGCTGAGTGGGTACGCGGGTGAGATTAATGTGTGGGAGTGGGTGCGGGTGCGGGATATGATGGGGTCTGGCGATTCCTCGCGACCCTTGCTCAAGGTTTGCGATCAGGCAATCTATTTACGAGGGGTGACACGGCGGTGCTGGATGCGCCGGAGGCGGATCGCGCCCGCGCGGAGGCACGATTTGCAGGGGAAAGGCGGCGAGCGGCGGTGACCGAGATGCCTTTGCGGCGGAACACCTCCTACGCCAACGATACCGACGACCCTTCCGCGGAGGACGAGTACGAGCAGCGGCCACAGCGGCCGCGAGTTCACCTGAGCTTCCACGGCGGGCTGGCGCCGAAGTCGCTGTGGGGGCGGATTGCGATGGGCTGCGTGCTACTGCTGTTGATCGGGGCGGGCGTTGCGGCCCTGCTGGCGGTGCGCAACTATCTGCTGCACGATGAGCATTTTGTGGTTCAAAGTTCGGAGTCGATCCAGATTGCGGGCAACAGCCGGCTGAGCCGCGCGCAACTGCTTAGCGTCTTCGGCGAGGACGTGGAGCGCAACATCTTCAACATCCCGCTGGCCCAGCGGCGAGCAGAGCTGGAGAGACTGCCCTGGGTGGAGCACGCCACGGTGATGCGGCTGCTGCCCAACCGCGTGCGGGTGGCGATTGTGGAACGGACGCCGGTGGCGTTCGTGCGCCAGGGACCGGAGATCGGACTGGTGGATGCCCACGGCGTGCTGCTGAATCTGCCTGGGCCGGATATGCCGGGGGCGGGTTTGGAGGACGCTGGCGGGCAGCAGAACGCGGCGACTGCGCAGTACTCGTTTCCGGTGCTGACGGGGATCTCGGCTGAGGACCCGCTGTCGACGCGCGCGGCGCGGATGAAGATCTACATGGATTTTGTCGCGGCGCTGGATGCTACAGGCGAGAAGATCTCTCACCGGCTAAGCGAGGTGGATGTATCGAACCCGGAGGACGTGAAGGCGATCCTTCCCGATCCTGCGCCGGGTGGCACGGATGCTGCGTCCAGCGGCGCGGACGTTCTGGTTCACTTCGGCGATGGCAGGTTCCTGGAGCGGTATCGCCAGTATGAGCAGCACCTGGCGGAGTGGCGCGCACAGTATCCCAGGCTGGCTTCGGTCGATCTGCGCTATGAGCGGCAGGTGGTGCTGGAGATGCAGCCCGGCGAGGCAGCTCCGTCTGCTGCTGCGGCCAGCGATGCGGCAGGTGCTTCGGCGGTGGTAAATGCGTCCACTGAATCCAGCGGCGCGGAGCAGACAAAGCCGCAGACACAGAAGGCCGCGGCCACTGCGATGAGTCCTGCTGCCGCCGCGAAGGCGAAGCGTCCGGTTGCAACGAAGTGGACGACCGGCAAGGTTGCGGGCAAGCGGACTGTCTCCGCCGAGCAGGGGGCGTCGAGATGAATCCCCGGCAAGAGAACCTGATCACAGTGCTGGACGCGGGCAGCAGCAAGATCTGCGTTCTGGTGGCGGAGCTACAGGATGGCGTGCTGCGCTATCGCGGCCACGGGATTGAGCCCGCGTGCGGAATGAGGAAGGGGCTGATCGCGGAACTGGGCCCCGCAGCCGCGTCGATCAACCGCGCCGCGCAGGCGGCGGAGCGGGTGGCGCGCACAGACATCGAAGACGTAGTGGTCGGCATCGGGGGAACGCATGTGCGCGGAGTGAACAGCCGCGGGGGAATCTCGCTGGGCAGCCGGATGCGCGAGATCACACGCGAGGAGGTGCGGGCCGCGGTGGACCGGGCACGCTCGGTGGCCCTGCCGCCGGACCGCGAGGTGCTGCACCTGCTGCCGCAGGAGTTCATCCTGGACGACCAGGCGGGGATCCACGATCCGATTGGGATGGTGGGCAACAAGCTGGAGGTGAACCTGCATCTGTCGACCTGCTCGGGCGGCGTGGCGCAGAGCGTGGTGACGTGCGCCAACCGCGCAGGGCTCGAGGTTGGGGACACAATCTTCGAGGGCATCGCGGCGGCGGAGGCGGTGCTATCGGCCGACGAGCGCGAACTGGGCGTCTGCCTGGCCGACATTGGCTCCAGCACCACGGAGCTGGCGGTTTATTTCGAGGGCTCGATTGCGCATACGGCGGTGCTGCCCATCGGCGGCGACCACTTTACGAATGACCTTGCCGTGGGGCTGCACGTCTCAGTGGAAGAGGCGGAGCAGTTGAAGCGGGAGTATGGAAACTGCGTGGTGACGGCGGTGCCGCAGGCGAACGAGATCGAGATTGGCTCGAACCTGGCCGCCGGTTCACTCAGCGGCGACGGCCCGCCAACGCGGCTGGTGCGGCAGAGATTTCTAGCCGAGGTTTTGGAGCCGCGCGCGCGCGAACTGTTCACCATGCTGCGCGACAACCTGCGCCAGGGCGGAGTGCTGGAGGCGCTGGGCGCGGGATGCGTGCTGACCGGCGGCGGAGCGTTGCTGGCCGGGCTGCTGGACAACGCGGAGAGCCTGCTGCGCGTGCCCACGCGGGTTGGCTCGCCGGTGCCGCTGTCGCGGATGCCACCGGAGTTGGCGCGGCCGGAGTTCGCCGTCGCCATCGGAATGCTGCTCTACACCCATCGCACCCAGGTGCGCCGCGCCAGCGAAGAGCAGGGCCTGCGCGCCAAGCTGAAGGCCATCTTCGCGGGCAGCTATTAAACAGATATATCAGGAGTCTACATATATCAACTTCGTCATTCAGTACGACGCGAAGGAACCTGTTTTCACTTGCAATATAGTCCGGCGATAGCGTTAGATAGTCTGAAACATTATGAAAACTAACAAGAACCTTAGGATCATCCTCATCGCAGGTGTTAGTGGGCTTCTCGCAACTGCGATTGCGAATTATGACCGATTAATCCCTCACAGATGGCATACATACGTGGCGACCGACGCAACCTTCTCAATCGACTTTCCTTCTCAAACAACACTTGATACGGAGCCAATCTCAAGTGAAGACGGTACAACGATTGATTCTCTTACGATCTTTGCCCAGCCTACAAAATATACAGCATATTCGTGTACCTACATCGATAAGAAATACGCCCCTGAGAGTAGTCCACAGAAAATATTGGAATCGGCACGTGACGGTAGCTTGACGAAGCTCAAGGGCACCGTAATCAGTCAGAAGAATATGGTAATCCAGGGTTTCCCTGCACTCGATACACAGGCTCATGCTCGCGACAACATGCTGGTTGATCTGCGCCTGATTCTGGTCAAAGACAGAATGTTCATGCTCATGACGATGGCAAGCAGCGAAGAGAATCAGGAGTCAAAGACAAATCAGCGATTTTTCGACTCTTTCAAAATCTTACGAAATCAATAAACTTCAAACAACGCTGGGCATTTAATACTCCCGCCGCGCCTTCAGCGGGCGAAGTCCTTGCCGCGGAGGATGGCGACGGCGGCGGCGAGCGCGGTGGCCCATTCCTTCCAGGCGGAGAGCGGACTGGAGCCGAGCGCCTTGACATAGAGGCTGATGGCAAAGCCCTCGCGCGGGCCTCCCTCCAGATCGAGCAGTGCGGGGCGCAGCACGCAGTCGAGCATGGCCGAGGGACGATCCTGTGGAGCAGCCAGGCGGGTGAGCCGGCGCAGCACCTGCTCCTGCCGGTGGAACGAGCTGAAGAGCGAACGCTCGCGCCAGACGAGGTCGATGTAGCTGGCGAATCCGGCGGGCGGGTCAGCAGGATGCGCGTCGAGATTCAGTTGCAGATGCCGCAACTCCTCGCTGTCGAGCGGCCAAGCGTCGCACTTTGCGGTGAAGACAGGCGAACGCGTGGCATTGAGAGCGCGCAGCGCCTGCATCAGCGGCGGATGCTGATCCGCCTCGGCGACAGCGTCGAAGTCGCGCGGGCCGGCGCGCAGATCGACGAAGGCCATCTTCCCGTCGGGGTCCTTCCATGGGACGACGAGGACGGGGTCATCGGCGGCGCATTCGGCGGACCACTCGGCAAGCATCTCTCCATCATACAAAGCCGCGCGTCACAGGCGGGCTAGATTGGGGGGACGCGACTTGCGTCGAACTTCCAGTCGGAGAAGGCGATGACGTAGAGCACGATGAGTTTGACACCGGGGATCATCATTAGAAGGCTGAGCGCGGGCGCGAAGCCTGCCTTCTTGAAGATCATCCAATACGGGATGATATACACAACAAGAAATACGGGGAGGAAGAAAAAGAGGATAAGCAGGTGCCACGGCTGGAAGAGATCGCCCATATGAACCTCGGAGGTTTTGAATTTTGTCCAATGCTAGGCGCGCGCAGATAGGCGGTCAATCGAAATGCCGTTCGAGGGAGGAAGAATGTGCGTTGTGAGCTTCAGGCGTAGGTGAGGATGAAGCGGAGCAGGGTGGTCTCCGCCCAGTAGCCGTCGTCTCCGCTGGCGTGGCCGGGGCTGGCGAGGAATGCGCAGTGGCCGCCGTGCTGGGATTGGAGGAGGCTGATATATGGATTGGCATCGAGTGCTGCCCGTGTT
>Ga0302202_10000319_pt1 | contig 62713 bp, 53 predicted proteins | sample II_Bog_N3_3_FD_194579 | JGI IMG/M metagenome (GOLD analysis project Ga0302202, IMG submission 194579) | Peat permafrost microbial communities from Stordalen Mire near Abisko, Sweden - II_Bog_N3_3 | ecosystem: Environmental > Terrestrial > Soil > Wetlands > Peat | place: Sweden: Abisko... | reverse complement strand
CAGACCAGCCAAACGGCGACCCAGGCCATCCACATATATCCGCAGATCGTTATTGCGTCCATGCAACTCTCTCCAGGGAAAGGGTACGTATAGCTGCTGGCGCCGGTTCAATTTAGCCGTCGCTAGCCGCCGAAGGCGAGATCGATGAGGGTTTTTTCTTCGAGTTCGTGGGCTTTGGCGGAGCCGGTGGCTGGGCTGGCGCTGGCACTGCGCTTTACGCTGAGCACGGCGCGGTTGCCGGCCATGCGGCGCAGCTGCGGCATGACGTGGAAGCGGGCGCCCATATTTGCCGGCTCCTCTTGCACCCAGACAATCTCGGTGGCTTCCGGGTGTTGATCGAGCGCGGCTTGCATTTCCTGCTCGGGCCAGGGATAGAGTTGCTCGAGGAAGATGATGGCGATCGTTGTGTCCTTGCGCTTTTCGCGCTCCACGCGGAGGTTGTGGCCGATCTTGCCCGAACAGACGAGCAGGCGGCGCGGCGCGGTGACGGAGTTGTCGGGGATGACGTTGAGGAACCGCGGGGCGGCGAGGTCGGCGAGGTGCGAGGAGGCATCCGCCGCTCGCAGCATGCTCTTGGGGGTGAAGACGATGAGTGGCTTGCGCCAAGCGCGCAGGGCCTGACGGCGCAGCAGGTGGAAGTACTGCGCGGCGGTGGAGGGCTGGCAGATCTGCATGTTGTCGTTGGCGGCGAGGTGGAGATACCGCTCGATGCGGGCACTGGAGTGCTCAGGCCCTTGGCCTTCGTAGCCGTGCGGGAGGAGCATGACGAGACCGGAGAGCAGATTCCATTTGGCTTCGCCCGCGGCAACGAATTGGTCGATGATAATCTGCGCTCCATTGGCGAAGTCGCCGAATTGGGCTTCCCAAAGGACCAGGGTTTCGGGATAGTCGCGGGAGTAGCCGTACTCGAAGCCGAGGACGGCGGATTCGGAAAGCATGGAGTTGTAAACCTCGAAGCGTCCCTGGGTGGGACTGACATTAGCGAGGGGGACATATTTCGCTTCGGTTTCGATGTCGACGACGATGGAGTGGCGCTGATTGAAGGTGCCGCGCTGTGAGTCCTGTCCGCTGAGACGCACGGGCGTGCCGACGGCGACGAGGGAGGCGAACGCGGTGAGCTCGGCCATGCCGTAGTCGAAGGCGCGAGTGCCTGCAGCCATTTCGAGACGCTGGTCGAAGAGCTTCTTCACTTTGGGGTGGATGTGGAAGCTGGACGGAACGGCAGTGGTGAAGCGCGCGAGTTCGGCGACGCGCTCCGGTGGCAGGCCGGTGTCGACCTCGTCGCCGGGGCGAAGCGCGCCGCCGTGATAGGGGCTCCAGTAGTCGGGCAGGGTGGCGAGTTTGGCTTTCTCGCGGGCGCGACTGGCAGCCTTCTGTCCTTCGAGGAATTCCTCCTGCACGCGGGCGGCCTCGGGCGAGGGATCGACGCCTATGCGCCGCGCATAGAGATTGTAGAGGGGGGGATGGTCCTTGATGGCGGCGTAGCGGCGAGGCTGGGTGACGGTGGGGTCGTCGACCTCGCTGTGGCCATGGCGGCGATAGCCGATGAGGTCGACGACGACATCGGAGTGGAAGCGATGGCGGAATTCGGTGACGATGGTTGCGACACGGATGACAGCGTCGGGGTCCTCAGCGTTGACGTGGAAGATGGGGATGGGAAGGCGCTTGGCTATGTCCGAGGCGAAGCGGGAGGCGTTGGACTCCTCGGGCAGGGCGGTGAAGCCGAGGAGGTTGTTGACAATGACGTGGATGGTGCCGCCGACCTCAAAACCCGGCAATGCTCCGAGGACCAGGCATTCGGCGAGGATGCCCTGGCCGGCGAACGCGGCGTCGCCGTGCATGCAGATGGGGAGTACCTGGTCGCGGCCAGCCTGATCGGGGCAATCTGAATTGCGCGCAGACTCGCAGATGCGGGTCTGTTTGGCGCGTGAGCGGCCGAGGGCGACGGGGTCGACCGCTTCGAGGTGGCTGGGGTTGGAGACGAGATGGAGCGAGATGGTGCTGCCGTCGGACGCGCGGAACTCACCAGTGGCGCCCATGTGGTACTTGACATCGCCGCCGCCGAGGACGCTGCGCGGGTCGACATCCTCGAAACGAGCGAAGATTTCGGCGGGCGAGCGGCCGATGGTGTTGGTCATTACGTTCAGGCGGCCGCGATGACTCATTCCAAGGACTGCCGTGTTGACGCCGAGGGTCGCGCTGAATGCGAGCACTGTATCGAGGAACGGGATCAGGACGGTGAGGCCCTCGAGCGAAAAGCGCTTGGTGCCGAGGTAGCGCGATTGGATGACCTGCTCGAAGAGGTCGGCGCGGATGAGGTTGGTGAGGATGTGTGTCTGGTCGGGCGCGGGCGGCGTTTGCTCCATCTGCTGTTGTAGCCACTGGCGCTGCGAGGTGTTGGCGATGTGCATGAACTCGACGCCGATGCTGCCGCAGTAGAAGGCGCGCGCCTGAGCCGAGATTTCGCCTTCGGGTACCGGTGTGGGGAAAGGCTCGGGCACGAGGTACTGGCCCAGCGGGTCGAGCGTGGCTTGCAGATAGCCCCAGCGACGAAAGATGTCAAAGACGGCGTCGGGCTGACCGGGGGTGTCGGTCGAGGCGCCCGGTTCGTTGGTTGGAATGGTGGCCATTTACGCTCCTTCGATTAATGCTAACGCGTTGGGGCGTTGAGATGCGTAAAGGTTGGCGGCAGGTGTGGGATTTGCGAATTCGGAGCTTACTTATGCGGTGAGGCCGAGGACTTTGACGATGATGCGCTTGGCGCGCTGACCGTCGAATTCGGCGTAGAAGATGCGCTGCCAGGTGCCGAGATCGAGGCTGCCGTTGGTGACGGGAAGGGTGGTTTCGTGGTGCAGGAGCAGGGATTTTAGGTGGGCGTCGGCGTTGTCCTCGCCGGTGCGGTGATGCTTGTAGCCGGGCCAGGAGGGCGCGAGCTTCTCGAGCCAAGCGGAGATGTCCTCGATTAGGCCGTCTTCGTTGTCGTTGACGTAGATGGCGGCGGTAATGTGCATGGGCGAGACGAAGCAGAGGCCGTCGACGATGCCGCTGCGCTTGACGATGGATTCGACTTGCGGGGTAAGATGCACCATTTCATAGCGTTTCTTAGTGGTCAGCGTCATGTACTCGGTGTGAGCCTTCATTTCGGGCATGGAAAACTTCCTTTCACAAATTGGTCTGCAAGCTAGTATGCCTTCATCCCGCCGTGCGATTTGAGGGCGTTAAAGTGGCAGCGGTCGCGGTTCGTCGTTGCTGTCATGCAGCGTTGGCGCCGGTGGCAACTGCCGCTATAGTTGGGCGCACGCTTCCGAGTTAGTTGCTCAAATAAATCACCTCCAGGGAGGTCCGGGGCTATCCCCGGTTCCCTGGAGGTGCGATCCCGATCACCGCCGCCAGACCGGGGATGATCAAGGTTTGATTTACAGGTTATGGGTTAGGCGTTTTCCTTAGTGTCAATCTTCATTCCATAGAATGACTTGTGGACGAAGAATACCGACACCAGGAAGAACGCGACTGCCAGCACGTGTGTGAGCATCGGGTTATCGGAATGGAGCGTCACTGCAAGCTCGACAGCAAGTAATCCGAACAAGGTCGCGAACTTGATAATCGGATTCAATGCCACCGATGAGGTGTCTTTGAACGGATCGCCGACGATGTCCCCGATCACCATCGCATCGTGCAAGGGTGTCCCTTTCTGGTTCAGCTCGATCTCTACGATTTTCTTCGCATTGTCCCATGCGCCGCCGGCATTCGCCATGAAGATTGCCTGGTACAGGCCGAAGATTGCAAGTGAGAACAGATAGCCGATGAATAAGAACGGCTCTGTGAATGCGAATGCAAGTGTAGCGAAGAAGACGGCTAGAAAGATGTTGAACATTCCCTTCTGCGCGAACTTCGTGCAGATTTCTACCACCTTCTTACTGTCACTGACGGATGCCTTCTCCACGTTTTCGAGGTTGATGTTTGCCTTGATGAACGCGACCGCGCGGTAAGCGCCGGTGGAGACCGCTTGAATAGAAGCGCCTGTGAACCAGTAAATCATTGCCCCACCGCAGATCAATCCGAGCATGAACGGTGCGTGCAGTAGAGAGAGTTTATCTACATCATGGGTGAGACCGCCGGTCAGGGCCATGATGATCGAGAAAGTCATCGTGGTTGCGCCGACGACGGCTGTGCCGATCAGCACCGGCTTTGCCGTGGCCTTGAACGTATTGCCGGCCCCGTCATTGGCTTCCAGCAGGTATTTTGCCTGTTCGAACTTGGCGTCGATGTTGAAGTCTTTCTTCAACTCAGCTTCGATGTTGGGGACATCTTCGATCAGCGACAACTCGTATACGGATTGAGCGTTGTCAGTTACGGGGCCGTAGGAATCCACGGCGATCGTGACTGGACCCATGCCAAGGAAGCCAAACGCGACGAGGCCAAACGCGAAGACGGCTGGAGCGAGCATCTGCTCCGCCATGGACGCGCCGGTGCTGAAGTAATAGCCCAGCGACATGAGCGAGACCATGCTAAGTCCCAGCCAGTAGGCGGAAAAATTGCCGGCAACGAATCCGGACAGTATCCCCAGGGCAGCTCCGCCTTCCTGCGCGGATTTTACGATTTCTTTGACGTGGGTCGATTTGGTTGAAGTGAAAACCTTGACCAATTCGGGTATGACCGCGCCTGCCAAGGTTCCGCAGGAGATGATGGAAGCCAGCTTCCACCACAGCGTTCCGTCGCCGAGATTGGGAATCATCAAGTAGGAAACAATGTAGGTCAGGATGATGGAACTGATTGACGTCATCCATACCAGCGAGGTCAACGGGGTCTCAAAGTCCATTTCGTCGGCGTGCGCATACTTCGCGCGAGCGATTGCGGTATTGAGGAAGTACGCACCCGCGCTGGAAAGCAGCATCGCAACGCGCATGACGAAGATCCACACCAGCAGTTGCGCCTGGGTTGCGGGTTCTTTGACGGCAAGCAGGATGAATGTGATGAGGGCGACGCCGGTCACGCCGTAGGTTTCGAAGCCGTCGGCGCTGGGGCCGACTGAGTCGCCAGCGTTGTCACCTGTGCAGTCTGCAATTACACCCGGGTTGCGCGCATCGTCTTCCTTGATTTTGAAGACGATCTTCATGAGGTCGGCGCCGATGTCGGCGATCTTGGTAAAGATGCCGCCAGCAATACGCAGGGCCGCGGCGCCCAGGGATTCGCCAATCGCGAAGCCGATGAAGCATGGGCCCGCGTAATCACGCGGGATGAACAAGAGGATGAACAGCATGATGAGCAGTTCGATTGAGATCAGCATCATACCGATGCTCATGCCAGCCTTCAGCGGAATCTCAGAGATTGCATACGGTTTGCCGGGCAAACTTGCGAATGCCGTACGTGAGTTGGCGAAGGTGTTGACGCGAATTCCGAACCACGCCACGCCGTAGCTGCCCGCGATGCCAACGAGCGAAAACAGCAGAATGACCGGCAACGTAACCGCGACCGATTTTCCCGGAACCGGTGCCAGAACGCCGAAGTACAGGGAGATAATGACCGCGATGAAGACCCAGAGCAGCATGATGAACTTGCCCTGTGTCACCAAATAGGTTTTGCAGGTCTCATAGATCAGTTCGGAGATTTCGAGCATGGTGCGATGCACCGGCATGTTCTTCAACTGCACATAGATCGCCATACCAAACAACAGACCGCCGGCGCAGAAGAGCAAACCGATCGTCAGAAGGGCATGTCCGTTCAAGCCGAAGAAATTCACAAAATTGACGGCTCTCAAATCCGGCAGTACCAGGTTGCCTTCGCCCCCGCCCGCGTGTTCCGACTGCGCGTAGGCGAATGTGGGAAGCAGCAGGCAGAGGAGAGCCACTACGGCCTTGTACTGGCGCTTCAGGAAGGTTCCCATTACTTCGCGCGTGAAGAACGATGCCACAACGAGCGATGCGACGCTCACAACCAAAAAGAAGATTGCCCAATCCTGAACAACAGTCACATGTCCCTCCGGGAACACAGATTTAGTAGCTGCACAAATCGACCCCATTGGTCAGAGCACGTCAGAACACTGGGGAATAGCCACCGGAAGCGTACCATCCGAGTTGGCCACTGTCGAGTGATTGGGGTCACACGAGTGAGCGGCCTATCGAGTCAGCGAGTTAGCAAGTCAGGGGGCTATTATTTAGAGGGATTTCGAAGGGATTTGCGGCTGGCCGACCGGCCACGCAGCTAACTACAGACGAATGCGCCTTTATGTTGCGACGACCAATCCGGGCAAACTCCAAGACTTTGCGTACGCGGCGGAGGGCCATCTCTCAGGCGGTATGCCGATCCGGATCGAGCCGCTGCCGGGGCTTGCGGACCTGCTTGCACCGCCTGAGGACGAGCCGACGTTTGAGGCGAACGCCTGCGCCAAGGCGGTCTACTATTCGAGGCTCGCGCCGAGTCTGATGGTAGTGGCCGACGATTCGGGGTTGGAGGTGGACGCGCTGGATGGGCAACCAGGGGTGCGCTCTGCCCGCTTCGCCGACGATCGGGGCTTTGATCAGCACTCGGCCGCGAAGATCGACGAACGGAACAACGCGCTGCTAGTGACGTTGATGGTGCAGCGGCCGTTCGAGCCACGGACTGCGCGATATCACTGCGTGCTGGCGCTGGCTCGCGATGGGAAGGTCCTCGCAACCGCCAACGGTACGGTCGAGGGTCGAATCCTTACTGAACCACAGGGCGAGCGGGGATTTGGCTATGACCCGCTGTTCTATCTTCCCGAACTGGAACAGACCATGGCGGAACTCGATCCGGGTACGCGGCTGTCACTGAGCCACCGGGGGCGGGCGCTGCGGAGTTTGCTAATGCAGGATTTGGCTCACCACATCTAGCGCCTGTGCTCTTATGCAACGCGACCCTCTACTCCTCATGTTCGACTCTTGTGTCTCGTCTGCCGAGTGCGCAAGCAATCACCTCAGTGTTCAGGCTCCTTCTGACTTAGCGGTGGCCGCTGCTGCCTCAGGTTCCCCGTGCTCCTCGGCTGCTTTGCGGGATTCTTCGAAGGCGCGGGTGGAGTGTTCGTGGGCCTGGCGAGAAAGCTCGTGGGCGGTGAGGTTTCCCTGTCCGTGAGAGGCTGCTGCGGCGGAGTGGGCGTGCGCGGCTAGATTGTGGTATTCGGCGGCTCGGTCGTGTGGGCTCTGGGGCATTGGGATTCTCCTCTGGGGTTAGATGCCGATGGGCAACGCGCGGAATCCGCGGTTGGAAACAGATGCAAGAGAGCCCGCTGGGACTGAAATCGTCACATGGCGGGCTTTTTGCAAACGTAAATTTGGCGATGCGGTTTGTTTGAAGGTGCTTAGCGCGCCATCCAGCCACCGTCGACGACGAGTACGTGACCGGTGATGTAGTCGGCTGCGGCGGAGGCGAGGAATACGGCGGTGCCAGCGACGTCGGTGGCCTCGCCCCAGCGTCCGGCTGGGATGCGGTCGAGGATCGCCTTGCTGCGTTCTGGATCGGCGCGAAGCTGGGCGGTGTTGTTGGTGGCGATGTAGCCGGGGGCGATGGCGTTGACCTGAATGCCCTTGACGGCCCACTCATTGGCGAGCGCCTTGGTGATCTGGGCCACGGCCCCTTTGGCTGCTGCGTAGGAAGGCACGCGGATGCCACCCTGGAAGCTGAGCAGCGAGGCAATGCTGATGATCTTGCCTGGGGCGTTGCGGGACATCATGTCGCGACCGGCGAGTTGCGAGAGCTGAAAAACGGCGGTCTCGTTGATCTGGATGACCTTTTGCCAGTCGGCGAGGGGGACGTTGACGGCGTCTTCGCGGAGGATGATGCCGGCGTTGTTGACCAGGATGTCGACGCGGCCAAACTTGGCGAGGACCTGCTTGAAGAGCGCTTCGGGGGCGGCGGTGTCGGAGAGGTCAGCAGCGAAGGCGGCAGCTTTGCCACCGGCAGCTTCGATGGTGGCGACGGTTTCAGCGGGAGGACGAATATCGTGGGTGGCGATGGTCGCGCCCGCCTGGGCAAGGGCGATGGCAATGGCCGCGCCCATTCCTCCGGCGGAACCGGTGACGAGCGCTACCTTGTTGTCGATACGGAAGGAGTCGAGGATGTTGGACATAGTGAGGATAACTTTACGCTGGCATTGCCGCGCCGGGCAAACCACGGAGCACGGACAAGATCGGCGCCTCAAGTGCATCGCGGCTTTGTGCACCGGGTCACTGCCCACGCCGAAAGCTGTCCGCTACAATGGTTGGCGGCGTTCCCAGGCCGTTTTCGCGGTGTGTGTGCGGACAATAAGGAGACCCATGAAATTGCTTCAGATGGCTGACCCCGTGCGCTACGCGCGGATGACGAGCGCAGAACTGCGCGAGACGTTTCTGCTGGAAGGCATGTTCAACCCAGGTAAGATCGAGTATGCGTATGTGGACCTCGACCGCACCGTGATCGGATCGGCTGTGCCTACCACCGGTGTGCTTACGCTGGAAACGCAACCAGAGTTGCGCGCGGAGTATTTCCTGGAACGCCGCGAGATTGGCGTTCTGAACGCTGGCGGGCCGGGTACGGTTACCGTGGATGGCGTCGCCTACCAACTGGACAAGCTGGACTGCCTCTATGCGGGACGCGGGAGCAGGTCGGTTACGTTCGCGAGCAAGTCTGCTACGGCGCCGGCGGCGTTCTATCTGCTAAGCTATCAGGCGCATGCGGTGCATCCGACGGCGATGGTGAAGTGTGCCGATCTGCAAGGCATGGCGCTGGGTTCGACTGAGACGTGTAACAAGCGGACCATCTACAAAGCCATTCACAGGGATGGCATCAAGAGCTGCCAGTTGGTAATGGGCTTCACGCTGCTGGAGTCGGGGAGCAACTGGAACACGATGCCTGCGCACACGCATATGCGTCGGTCAGAGGTTTACTTCTACTTTGACGTGGAGCCGGATCAGCGGGTGATACACCTAATGGGGCCGCCGGATGCGACCAGCCACATTGTGATGGCGGACAAGCAGGTGGTCGTGTCGCCGGGTTGGTCAATCCATGCGGGTGTGGGGACCAAGAACTACGGTTTCTGCTGGGGGATGGGCGGGGAGAATCAGGACTATGCCGATATGGATCCAGTGGCGATCAAGGACCTGAAATAGGCATAGGTCAAGAGGAGCGCAGATGAGCGGCGGCAAGAACAGTCTGGTCCTTCGCAAGAAGGAAGAGTGCAAGTGGGACCTGGTGAGCCTGGGCGAGGTGATGCTGCGGCTCGATCCGGGCGATGTGCGGGTGGCAACGACGCGGCAGTTCCAAGTGTGGGAGGGCGGCGGCGAGTACAACGTCGCCCGCGGGCTGCGGCGCTGCTTTGGCCTGAAGACTGCCGTGGTGACTGCGCTGGCCGACAATCCGGTTGGGCGGCTGGTCGAGGACATGATGCTGCAGGGCGGGGTGGACCAGTCGCATGTGAAGTGGGTAAAGTACGACGGCGTTGGGCGCACGGTGCGTAATGGGTTGAACTTCACCGAGCGCGGGTTTGGGGTGCGGGCGGCCCTGGGCTGTAGCGACCGCGGGCATACGGCTGTGAGCCAGTTGAAGCCGGGCGAGATCGACTGGGACGAGATCTTCGGCAAGGAAGGTTCGCGCTGGCTGCACACGGGCGGAATCTTCTGTGCGCTGAGTGAGACGACACCCGAAGTGTGCAAGGAAGCGATGGTCGCCGCGCGCAAGCATGGCACGATGATCAGCTATGACTTGAACTATCGCGACTCGCTGTGGAAGTCGATCGGCGGCAAGGCTCGCGCCACCGAGGTCAACCGCGAACTGGCGTCGTATGTCGATGTGATGATCGGCAACGAAGAGGACTTTACCGCCGCGCTGGGATTCCAGATTGAGGGTGTCGGCGAAGATATGGGCGAACTGGACTCGGCCAATTTCCGCAAGATGATCTTGAAAGCGACTGCGACTTTTCCCAACTTCCGTGCTGTAGCGACTACTTTGCGGCACGCGAAGACGGCAACGGTGAACGACTGGGGCGCGGTGTGCTACTACGAGGGCGAGTTCCACGAGGCGCGGCCTATGCCCGACCTTGAGATCTTCGATCGCGTGGGCGGCGGCGACTCGTTCGCTTCGGGGCTGATTTATGGGTTCCTGAATGAGAAGGGCGCGGACTGGGCCGTCAACTGCGGATGTGCGCATGGGGCGCTGGCGATGACTACGCCGGGCGATACGACGATGGCTACCTTCGATGAAGTTCAGCGGATTATGAAGGGCGGCGGGGCGCGCGTTCAGCGCTAACCGCGGCAGGAATATAGGAGAAAGAAATGCAGAAAGCAGAAGTTCTGAAGTCACTGCGCGAGATTGGCCTGGTGCCTGTTCTGCGCGCGGAGAGCGAAACCCAGGCATTGGCGTTGGCGTCGGCCATCGCGGCCGGCGGCGTCACCGTTCTGGAAGTTACGATGACGGTTCCCGGTGCGATCCGTGTGATGCGGCGTCTGGCTGAGGAGCGGCCGGATATTCTGATCGGAGCGGGCACGGTTCTGGACGCAGAGACTGCGCGGATGTGCATCCTGGAGGGTGCACAGTTTGTGGTGAGCCCGGCGCTCAACCTCAAAACCATCGAGCTTTGCCATCGCTATGGCGTGGCTGTACTTCCGGGCGCGCTGACTCCGACGGAGATCGTTACGGCGTGGGAGGCGGGCGCGGATGTGGTCAAGATCTTCCCGGCGAGTTCTCTGGGCGGGGCGAAGTATCTGAAGTCGGTGAAGGCGCCGCTGCCGCAAGTGGAGATGATTCCTACCGGCGGTGTGTCGCTGGCGACAGCCCAGGAATTCCTCGAAGCCGGGGCATTTGCGCTTGGCGTGGGGGCGGACCTGGTGAACCTGAAAGCTATCGCCGAGGGGCATCCGGAGACCATCACCGAGAATGCGCGCAAGTACCTCGCTATTGTCCGCAAGTTTCGCGAGTCGTAGGGGACGGCGGCGTCGGGCGCAGTTCTTTTCTTCGCTGGATTACCAAAGTGATGTGCGAGGAAGGCTGCGGTGTGATTTAATACGTGAACCTCCTCAGGAACAACACTTTCCGTCTGCCACCAGAGGTCTGTTCGGAGCTGACTTTCGGTATTCGGCGGTAGAAACACTCGGGGGGCAAGCAGCCATGATACGGTCCGACCAAGTTGAGTGCCCCACCTGCAAGGGCAATGTTGCCATGCGCGTGAGCCGGAATGGCTTCCTGCAGCGCAACGTGCTGGGCCATTTCGGCCTCTATCCTTGGAAGTGCGGGGCGTGCGGAACCTCGTTTCTGTATCGCAGCCGGGGCCACCACGCTACGGGGTCAAGCGGGCATCCACACAGTTCCAGCAGTCCGGCAGAGAAGCACCACAAACGCGCCTAGGAGCCTCAGGCTGGTCTCGGAGGCTGCCGCACCCACAGTAGAGGCTGATGGATCGGCATCGTGCGCAAGATGTCGGGATCGGGCGGGTCGGGGGGCAACGTCTTCCACAGGGTGGCGTATTCGGGCCGCTGGTAAGCGCGCGCGGTGAAGAGGAGGCTTGCGCGCCTCCCGGGAAGTTCGTCGAAGTGCTGGCGGTCTGCGCGGAATGGCCACATGGTGCGGTCCGCGATAAACGGGAAGTGATAGGCGATAGCCGAACGCATGCCCGGGCCGTCTTCCAGCGAGTAATCCCAGACGTTTTCGAAGCGGGTTGAGAGCAGTTGGCAGATGCCCGCGAGCATGTCCAGATTGAAGAGCGAGTCGCGGTAGGGCGTCTCGGAGCCAATTTCGTGGGGAAACGTGCCGTCGGCGGACATCTGCGCGCGCAGGGTGACCGTCTTGAAACGGTGACGCAGTTCGGCCAGCGTGCTGTCTTCAGTCCGGGGAATATCGCCCTCCGGCGCGGACAGGCTGGCATACGCGCTGGCCTGCAGGAGCCAGGAGGTCCCATGGTGGTCTTTGCGGTCGCGCGCAAGCGCGGCCAACCTGGGGCCGCTGTCCTGAGGCTCGGTGAGCCAGCGCAGGTAAGCTGCGAACCAGGCGTGCAGCGCCTTCAGGTCGCTCTCGCTCAGGGCTGACGAGGCGGCAAGAAAAGGGATGGCCTGGGCGATCTCGACCAGTGGAAGCGTCTCCAGGATGCCATAGAGGCGGCCGCCTGCCGGAAGAGCCGGAGCTGTCGTGAAGCTGGGGTTATTGTGCACGGTGAAGACTGGGGCGTCCGTTGCAGGTTGCGTCTGACTCAGCAGGGTGGCGCCAAAGTCCAGCCTCGGCGTCATTCGCGTTGCCGGATCGATGAACCATGCGCGCAGTTGGACCACGGTATGCTCAGCGTAACGCTGCTCGCCGGTGAGCAGATGCGCGGCTGCCAGCGCTGGCACGGTCAGTCCGAGTGTGAACAGGGCGTCGCGGTGCGCGGTGAACGGTAGCGGCTGTCCGGAAGGCGCGGCCTCGAATTCGGTGTCGGGAAGCGCCTCAGAGTAATAATCATGCACAGTGCCGGGGCTGCGCGGGCATTGCAGCGAGGTCAGGGGCGTGGGTGCCTGGGTGAGGCAGCGCTCGGCTGCGTCCAGGATGCGATCGCGATCGACGGCAGCAACGTCGGGACGGGACGGGGTTTCTGGGGGTTCAGGGGAGGCATGAGCGGTCCGCTCGGCAGTCTGGCCAGCCGCGCTCAGGAGGCCGACGCGACCGATGAGGGTAGCGGCTCCACAAAACGAGGCAGCCGCGGAGCAAAAGGTTCGCCGGCTGGTTGGGGTTGTGATGGTCTTTGGCGTCAAAGGCATAGATCCCCGTCACAAGCATCCTATGCGTAGAGCGTCGCAATTTGAAACTTGCACGGTTCCGGGATTCTGGATTATTAGGAGGAGAATGGTCGCCGGCCTGGGACATCTTGCATCGGCCCGCGTTGGCACAACGCTGCTGGCAGCGTTCTTTGCTTCCCTGGTGGAGTGCGTCGAGGCGCTCACCGTGGTGCTGGCGGTCGGAAGCGTGCGCGGATGGCGCAGCGCGCTGGCTGGAGCAGCGACCGCCTTGGGTGTACTCGCTGCCATTGTCGCTGTTCTGGGCAGGGCGCTCACCCGCATACCGCTTCAGGGGCTCGCGAGAATTCCGTTTCACATGGTTCAACTGGTGCTTGGTGCGATGATCCTGCTCTTCGGTATGCGCTGGTTGCGCAAGGCGATTCTGCGCTCCGCTGGGCTGGTTCCACTGCACGACGAGCAGATTGCATTCGCAAAGGAACAGGAACTAGTCCAGAAGAAGGCCGCACCCACGAACGAGGCCTCTGCCAGAGACATTTTGCAGTGGGACAAATTTGCCTTCAGCGCAACGTTTAACATCACCATGCTTGAAGGCACCGAGGTGGTTTTCATCGTCATTGCGTTCGGGGCGAGCGGAGCGGGACTGCTATTGCCAGCCAGCCTGGGCGCTGTGGCGGCCCTGCTGGTGGTTGCGGCGCTGGGATTCACGCTGCACCGGCCGCTGGCGCGCATTCCGGAAAATACCTTGAAGTTCCTCGTCGGCGTCCTGCTAACCGCCTTTGGAACGTTCTGGGTGGGAGAGGGCGTTGGCCTCGCATGGCCGATCCCCGCACCCGCCAACCCCGACTTCGCCATACTGTTCCTGACCGCGGCGTATCTGGGCGTGGCTCTTTGCCTTGTGCCGATCTGCAGGATGCAGGCGCGTGTTGTTGCGGAAGGGAACTAAGGTGCGCTGGCTCAAGTCCATTGTCCGTGAAATATTAGGTCTATTCGTCGACGACGAGAGCTTCGCAGCCGCCATTCTCGTATGGGTCGCAGTGGCCGGCCTGGGGCTGCCGCGCTTCGCTTCGGCGGCGCACTGGACCGGGCCGCTACTCTTCACCGGGCTGGCGCTGATCCTGATTGAGAGCGTTCTACGGTTCGCGCGGCGAAGAACAAAATGAAGGCGCTAGAACGCCACCTTCAGGGTGCAGCCCTTCGTCGAGCTCTCTCGCGCCATTTCCAGCAGCTTGGTCACGCGGTAGCCGTCCTCCGCGGTGACGGCAAGCGGCGACTTGCCCAGCACTGCGTCGCGCACGTTGGCGTAGAAGCCGCGATAGTCGCCGAGTTCTGTCTTCACCTGGTGCTCGACGAGCATCGCTGGATCGGCCGGCACCGGAGCGACGCTTAGCTTGCCCCACGCGGACTCCTTCTCCTGCAGCCAGACTTCATTTGAGCCCATCACGGGGACCTTCGCGCCGCCAACCAGGGCCGGCTCCTGCGGGTCGAGCCCGTGTTTCTTGAAGCTGCCTTTGGTTCCGTGCAGCAAGAAGCGAGGCGCGTTGTCGCAAGCGAGGTAGCTGGTGCGGCAATGCGCCAGCAGGCCTTTGCCATTTTTTTCCACCCCAGCAAGGTTACTTGCTGGGCGCTCCGGTTTGCCGGGATAGTGCAAGGTGATGTCGAAGGCGTCCTCGATTGCAGTTTCGTCGCGGTCCGCGCGCACGCTGGCGGTAATTGAGTCCGGCGCGCCGAACAGCGCAAGCACCTGGTCCACGAGATGTGGGCCCAAGTCGAACAGCATCCCGTTCGCTGGATTTTCTGCCTCCTTCCACGTGTTCTCGCGCGGGATGGGGCGAAAGCGGTCGAAGTGCGATTCGAAGGTAACCAGCCGGCCGATCGCTCCTTCCTGCAGCAGCTTCCGGACGGTCTGGAAGTCCCCATCCCAGCGGCGGTTGTGGAAGGGAATCGCCAGCAGGCCTTTACTCTTGGCGAGGAGGCCGAGTTCGCGGGCCTCCGCGCTGGTGGCAGCGAACGGCTTGTCGATGACTACGTGCTTGCCGGCTTCGAGCACCTGCCTGGCCAGGGCAAAGTGCGTCTCGTTCGGCGTCGACACCACCACGATCTCGACGGATTTGTCCGCCAATGTATCCAGAAACGACCGCTCGATCTTCACGCTGGGGTATGCCTTCGCGGCTTCGTCGCCCTTGCGCTGCATGATCGAGACCAGCCGGAGCCCCGGCACCGCGCTAATGAACGGCGCATGAAACACGCGGCCGCCTAACCCAAATCCAATGACTCCTACGCCAACTTCCCGCTCTGCCATTTACGTCCTCCCAATTTGTCTCAATGCAGGATAAACCCGCCGGAATTTGTGATATGCCTCAGCCATAGCGGGTGCATTTCGCGGGGCAATTGTCTCGGCTACTTTGACCGTGGCGGCGCATGCCGCTTCGACGGTGGACCATGCACCCACACCAACGGCTGCCAGGAGTGCCGCGCCGAACGCACCACCTTCCTCTGCCGCAAGCAGTTCTACGGGACGCCCGTATACGTCGGCCTGGATCTGCCGCCACAGCGGGCTGTGTGCACCGCCGCCGCCCAGCCTGATGCGGGCTACTGGAATGCCGAGTTCTTCGAACAAGGAGAAGGTGTCGCGCAGGCTGAACGCAACGCCTTCCATCACCGCACGCACACAATGGGCGCGAGTATGCGAGGCGGTGAGTCCTACGAAAGCTGCCCGCGCCTCGGGGTCGAGATGCGGCGTGCGCTCGCCGAAGAGATATGGCGCCCAGAGGAGCCCGTCGCTGCCCGCTTGAACCTTTGCCGCCTCAGCGGATAGCTCGTCGTAGCTTACGCCGGGCGCGAACGTGTCGCGAAACCAGCGCAGCGAGAGGCCGGCTCCGTTGGTCACGCCCATGACGTGCCAGAGGCCGGGCGCTGCGTGGCAGAAGGTGTGCAGGCGTCCCAGGCGGTCCATTGTGGGTTTGTTGGTGGAGGCGAAGACTACGCCGCTAGTGCCAATTGTCGCGGAGACGGATCCGGTTTCCACTATTCCCATCCCGACGGCGCCCGCGCCCTGATCGCCCGCGCCTGCAGCCACTGGGGTTCCCGCGGCCAACCCGGTCGCGCATGCGCCGATGGCGCTGATGCGCGCACAAATTTCTGGGCCTTCAAACAGGCGCGGCAGCCAACTCATCGGGATTTCCGCCGCCTCTGCAACCTCTTGCGACCAACGCCGGTGGGCGACATCGAGCAGCAGCGTGCCGCTTGCCTCCTGCATGTCGATGGCGTATTCACCGGTGAGGCGGTAGCGGACGTAATCCTTGGGGCAGAGCACGTGGGCGATGCGGGCAAAGATCTCGGGCTGATGCGTGCGCACCCACAGCAGCTTGGTCAGGGTGAAGTTGGGGAGCGCCGGGTTGCAGGTCAGCTCGATCAGCCGCTCGCGCCCGATCTTTGCCTCCAGCCAGTCGCACTCAGGCTGCGTTCGCTGGTCGCACCAGATGAGCGCCGGCCGCAGCACATTGCCGTCGGCGTCGAGCATCACGCAACCGTGCATCTGGCCGGTTAGCCCGATGACCTCGACTTCAGCGCCGGTCAGCCCGGCCGCTGCCAACGAGGCGGCGATGGCCTCGCGGGCGGCCCGCCACCAGTCCTCAGGCTCCTGCTCGGCCCAGCCGATGTGTTCGGAGTGGATGGGGGCATGTTCGCTGGCCGCCGACGCCACCACGACGCCGCGACGGTCCACCAGCACAGCGCGGGTTCCCCCTGTTCCGACATCGATCCCAAGAAACATCTGAAGACTCCTGTCTGCCGCATCGAAAGTGTATCCGGTTCCTGCTGGGGAGGTGTTCAGTGTTCCAATTCGGCGCCGCGATTCTGGGGTCGTCTTCGAATCCGTACGAAAATCGCCTCATTTTTTTTGCACTTCTTCGAGACGCCCCAGCATCCAACGTCTATCGCAAAGAGCGACGGATGAGTTAGTTGTAAGCTCCTATCAAAAGTGCGGGTAACATAGAACTAATGACTCAAAGCAAAGCAGCGCCGTCCGCGCGGATGGCCCTTATGGTTACCGGCCTCGTGGGTTTATTCCTGCTGGCCGAGGTTGGTCGTGCGTCTGCGCAGGGCAGTTCGAACAGCCCTGGCGCCACCACACCCGGACAGGCCCAGGCGACCGAGGGCGCATTGCAACAGCTCTCGGCTCCGGCCGGCCAGAACCCAGCCGCGCCGACACAGGATTCCTTCAACGGATCGTTGGTCGAAGGCAAGGCCACGGATGCGATCCTCGACCTCTCGCTGGACGATTCCATTGCGCGCGGGCTGCGCCAGAACTTGGGCCTCATCCTACAGACGACGGCGCAGCAGAACGCGAAAGGCCAGCAGTTCGAGCAGTTACAGGCACTGCTGCCAACAGTTACCGGTGACGCCTCTATTGAGGTCGAGCAGGTGAATCTCGCGGCGTTCGGCTTGAAGTTTCCGGGACTGAACCCCATCGTTGGCCCATTCCAGGTGATCGATTTTCGCGCGTACCTCACGCAGAGCCTGATCAACGTGCCCGCGCTGGAGGACTACATTGCTGCGAAGCACAACTTCGCCGCTGCCAAGCTCTCCGCGCAGGACGCTCGCGACATGGTGGTGTTGACGGTGGGGAATGCCTATCTGCTCTGCATCGCGGACGCCGCGCGCATTGCTGCGGTGAATGCGGAACTCGCCACGTCCAAGGTCTCGCTCGACCAGGCGACTGCTTCGCACGACGCCGGGATCAGCCCGCGCCTGGATGTTCTTCGCGCGCAGGTGGATTACCAGAACGAGCAGCAGAGCCTTATCTCCGCCACCAACCAGTTGGCCAAGGACAAGCTCTCGCTCGCCCGCGCGATCGGCTTACCCCTTGACCAGGCATACCGCCTCACCGACACCGAGCCGTACGTCGGGCTCGACAACCTTGACCCGACTGCCGCGTTTGCGCAGGCGCTGAAGAACCGCAAAGACCTCGCAGCGGCGAGTGAGCAGGTTGCCGCAGCCCAGTCCCAGAAGACGGCCGCATTCGCCGATCAGTTGCCGACTGTGAAGTTCACGGGCGACTACGGCGATATCGGCGAGACCGTCAACCACTCGCACGGCACTTACACGGCGACCGGAACGGTGTCCGCTCCGATCCTGCAGATCTCCAAGACCAAAGGCGAGGAGGACGTTGCCGACTCGCAATATCAGCAATCGCGGGATAAGCTGACCGACCAGATCCAGCAGGTCAACGCCGACATCCGCGACTCGATACTAGACATCCAATCCGCGGCCAAGCTGGTTGAGGCGGCGAAGTCCAACCTCGACCTTGCCAACGAGGAGTTGAGCGAGGCGCAGCAGCGGTTCCACTCCGGCGTTGCGGACAACCTGCCCGTCTCGCAGGCGCAATCCTCGGTGGAGCAGGCCAACGATCAGTACATTAGCGCCCTTTATCAGCACAATACCGCCAAGCTCTCTTTGGCCCGCGCGCTTGGCGTTGCTGAGACCAATTTGAAAGACTATCTCGGAGGAAAGTAACCGTGGCAGACGAACAGAATGAGAGTGGCGCTCCGGCCGGTGGCGAATCGGCCAACGGCAACAAAGGCAATCAGGAGACGCAGGCCGAAGCGCCTCCGCCAAGTTCCAATCGCCGGCTCATCGTCATAGGCGTCATCCTGTTGCTGGTCCTGGGCGGGGTCTTCTTCTACTGGCGCTCCACCTTCACGGAGGACACCGACGACGCGCAGGTAGACGGCAACCTCTACCAGGTGAGTGCGCGCGTAACCGGGCACGTCGTGAAAGTCTACGTTGACGACAACCAGACCGTGCAGACTGGCCAGCCGCTGGTCGACATCGATCCCACCGACTACCAGGTGGCGTTGGATCAGGCCCAGGCTGATCTCGCCAGCGCGCAGGCTCAGTACGTCAGCGCCACGGTGAACGTGCCCATCACCCAGGTCAACGTCGGCACCGGCGTTACCACCAGCGGTTCTGACGTGAAGGGATCAGCCGACCAGGTCGCGCAGGGGCAAAAGCAGGTTGAGTCCGCGAATGCGCGGGTCGATCAGGCCAAGGCTAACGCCGTAAAGGCCCAGCTGGACGTGGACCGCTACACCCCGTTGGTGCAGAAGGACGTGATCTCCAAGCAGCAGTTCGATGCTGCTGTCGCGCAGGCCGCCGCATCGAAAGCTGCCGTGCTCGAAGCCGAATCGGATGTGCTGGCAGCCCAAAATGCAGTCGAAGCCGCCCAGCAGCACCTTGCGCAAGCGCAGGCTCAGTCGCGGCAGTCGGTCCAGAACGCTCCCGGCCAGGTCAAGGTTGAACAGTCCCGCGCGGCGGCTGCCGAGGCTGCGGTCAAACAGGCTGAGACACGGGTCGAACAGGCAAAGCTCAATCTTTCCTACACTCACATCACCGCGCCTACAGCGGGGATCGTGAACAAGAAGAACGTCGAGATTGGCGCCAACCTCTCCGTGGGGCAGGATCTGATGACGGTCATTCCGCTCACCGATCTGTGGGTCACGGCCAACTTCAAGGAGACGCAGCTCGAACGCATGCGCCAGTGTCAGGTGGTCACGCTGAAGGTGGATGCGTATGGCGGTCGCAAGTTCTCCGGCCGGATCACTCAGGTTGGAGGAGCCACCGGATCGATGCTGTCGCTGTTCCCGCCCGAGAACGCCACGGGCAACTACGTGAAGGTAGTTCAGCGCATCCCCGTGCGCATTGATTTCACAAACCTGCAGCAGGAAGACGGCGACTACGCCCTTCGCCCAGGCCTGTCGGTGACGCCGGAGGTTGAGGTCAAGGGCGACCTTGCCCACGGTGCGCCCGGCTGTCCGTAGGGCGTCACGCCGGCTGTATAGCGTGGCCGATGAGTAGAAGCACTGGAGCTGGACCGACCGCATCGTCTTCAAGGCCTGCCAGAGTTGTGCGATGTACATGCTCGTCGGGCGTACTCGCCTTGGAGACGGCAACGCAGGGCGTGTTTGCGTCAATGCCTGAGACGATGAGTTCGTCGGCGAGTTGGCGGAAACGGCGCCCAGGCATATACACGACCAGGGTGGCGTCTTTCGGGAAAGCGCCCTCCCAATTGGGAGTCAACTCCAACTTGTCTTTCGCGTGGTGCGCGGTTGTGAAGACAAGCTTAGAAGCCGCCCCGCGGTCGGTTAGTGGAGTCTTCAGTCCCGCCGCAACTGCAAAGGCGGTAGTGATTCCCGGGACAATCTCGAATGGGATTGCGGCTTCGGTGAGTGCGGCGATCTCCTCGGCCGCGCGACCGAAGACCAACGGGTCACCCGACTTCAGCCGGACTACCGAGCGGCCAGCGCCTGCATGCTTCAGCATGAGCGCATGAATGCCAGCCTGGGTGATGCGCGGCTGGCCGCAACGTTTGCCGACGGGAACCACGAGTGCTGAGGGAGGGGCGAGGGCGAGGACTTCATCGGAGACGAGATCGTCGGGGAGAACTACGTCGGCAGTCTGGAGGAGGCGCAGGGCGCGCAGGGTGAGGAGTTCCGGATCGCCGGGGCCTGCTCCCACGAGATAGACGACGCCGGGCGCAGCCGAGGTGTTCACGGCTTACGCTCGGTTGCGGGCGTTGCGGGCAATGGGTTGGTGCGGGCGTGTTCGCGGGCGAGCGTGCGAGAGGGGCAGCCGTTGTAGCCGCAGACTTCGCGGCTCGCGAGTTGATGCAGAAGTTGCTTGCGGGCGTCGTTCAACGGTTCGAGTTGCAGGACTTCGCGGCGGAGGTTTCCGAGTTCGGAGAGCCAATCGCCGGTGTCGAGCGGGAGCAGCGCGTTGATTTCCTTGCGGAGGCGCTGGGCGAGCGCGGGACTGTGGCCGGCGGTGGAGATGGCGATCTGGAGATCGCCGCGACGGACCACGGAAGGGAAGTAGAAGTCGCAGAAGGGCGGATCGTCTACCGCGTTGATCAGGATGCCAGAGGATTCGGCTTCGGCGAAGACGGCGCGGTTGACGGCGGGGACGTTGGTGGCGGCGACGACGAGGAAGCTGCCGGCCAGGTCGCCGGTTGCGTACTTGCGCTGGTGCCAGGTGATTTCGCCGGTGTCGGCCATGGCGGTGATGCGCTCGGTGGCAGTGGGAGCGATGACGGTGACGCGGGCGTTCGCCGTTTGCAGCGACTCGATCTTCGACTCAGCCAGATGGCCTGCGCCGATGACGATGCACGGGCGGCCGGTAAGTTTGAGGAAGATGGGGAAGAGGGACATGGCCGCTTACTCTCCCGGCGCGTGGCGGCCTGCGCCTATGGGCGCGGGATCACGTTCGACGGCGGCGGCGAAGGTGCCGGCGAGCTGCGCGCGCAGGCTGTCGTCGTCGGTGCGGGCGAAGTAGGCGCGGAGGTCTTCGCCGGGAGTGCGAGCCGCGAGGTAGGCGCGCAGGAGGCGTTCGATGGCTTCGGGGCAATCCTCTGCTGCGGCGCGGTAGCCGATCTGGCGGGCGATCCGTGCATACTTGCCAACTGCTCCGCCGACGCAGAAGTAGAACGCGTCGACCATGTTGCCGTCCTTCTTGATCTTTTTGCCTTCGAGGCCGATGTCGGCGATCCAGCTTTGGCCACAGGAGTTGGTGCAGCCGGTGACGTGGAGCTTGATCTGCTGGTCGAAGCCGGGCAGCCGCTCTTCCATCTCGCTGGTGAGCCACTTGGAGAAGGTCTTCGTCTCCGAGATCGCGAGTTTGCAGAATTCAGTTCCGGTGCAGGCGATGGCGCCGCGCCAGAACGGCGTCACCTCGACGTGCAGCCCGATCTCGCCCAACCGGTGCACGAGGTCGCGCGAGCGAGCGTTGGGGACGTTGACCAGGATGATGTTCTGCATGATGGTCGCGCTTAGATGGCCGTCGCCGAACTCCTCGGCGAGATTGGCGAGTTGGATGAGCTGGTCGCCGGAGAGACGCCCGCCCATCACGCTTGCTCCAACCGCCGACAGGCCCGGTTGACGCTGCGGCGTGACGCCGATGTGGTCACGATAGACGTCGTCGGGAACTGAATCTTCATCGACCGGCGACGGATCGAGTTTGTAACCAAGCTTGGCTTCGATGGCCTCGAGCATGGTTTCCGCAGTCCAGCCGTGACGCATGAAGAGGTACTTGATGCGGGCGCGGGTGCGGTTCTCGCGGAGTTCGGTCTGTTCCTTGAAGATGCGGAGGACGGCTTCGACGACGGCGTAGGCCTTGTCCTGCGGGATGAATGCTGGGATGCGCACGCCGATGTGCGGCTCAGTGGAGAGGCCGCCGCCGACGCGCAGGGTGTAGCCGATCTCTTCCAGGCCGTCGACCTCGCGGCGAATGGCGGTGAGGGCGACGTCGTTGATCTCGGGGTAGGAGCACCACAGGGGACAGCCGGAGACGGTGACCTTGAACTTGCGCGGCAGGTTGTAGAACTCCGGGTTGGCGGTTAGTCCGTGCGCGATCTCGAGCGCGAGGGGGCTGGCGTCGATAAGTTGGTGGCCGTCCAGTCCGGCGAGCGGGCAGCCGGTGACATTGCGGAGGACGTCTCCACAGGCGCCTTTAGGGCTGAGGCCGATCGCGGTGAGAGCCTCGACGATTTCGGGCATCGCCTCGATGGTTAGCCAATGGAGTTGAATGTTCTGGCGGGTGGTGATGTCGGAGAGGTTGCGCGCGTACTTCTTCGTGAGGTCGCCGATGACGCGAAGCTGGTGCGAGGTGAGCAGACCGTTAGGCAGGCCGATACGCATCATGAAAAATTCGGTAGCTTTGCCCACGCCATCCTTGCCTCCGGTAACGCCGGCGCCGTCTCCCTGGGTGTAGACTCCCCACCACTTGAAGTAGAACTCCGCCCACTCCGGCAGCACCGCGGCACGGCCTTCGCGCGCAAACTGGCGCACCTCGTCCCAGGCCTCCCATGGATTCTTTGCGAGCTTCAGACGCTCGGCCTTCTGGGCCTTGGTTTCTTTTGCGGCGGGGGGTGGGGCCGGTGGCGTCGGGGTTGCGGTGTCGCTCATTAGATTCCTTGTCGTTTACGGCTGAAACTGGCTGAAAAACTGGAGCGAAGCCACTCGCTCAATGGAAAAACGCCCACCGGATTTGTGGGCGCTCGTGCGGCTTGTCTTAGGCTTCGTGGAATGCGATCTTTACGAGGCGGGACAGAACCAACGGAGCACGCCTGCACAACAACAGCTCGAGCAGCAGGCGCACCGGTTCTGGTCGCACATCCTCATTGCTTCCAGCTTAATTGGGCAGGTGCATCGCGTCAAGGCCAGATCCGGATGTCATCGCGGCCCTGCCGAGAGGGCCGGCAGGCTAGTCGGCTTCGGCCAGAGACATCTTGTGGCGCACGTCCGAGCCACGCAGCCAGAAGATTACGTCCTCCGCGATATTGGTCGCGTGGTCGCCTGAGCGTTCCAGGTTTCGCGAGATCAGGATGGCGGTCAGGGCCTGCACGCTGAACTGCGGGTGCTGCTGCATCATTTCGACCAACTCGGCCTGCACCGCCCGGTTCATGTCGTCGACATCATCGTCCATGGTGAGCACGGTTTCGGCCATTCTCGCGTCGGCCTCGAGCAGTGCCTGGATTGCCGTCCGGATCATTACACCGGTTTTTTCGCCCATCTCCTGAATGTCGATCGGGAGCGATATCTCGGGCGTGTCTTTCATTACCTGCGCTCGTTCGGCGATGTTGGCTGCCTGGTCTCCGATGCGTTCCAGATCGCCGTTGATCTTGATCACCGACAGGATGAAGCGGAGGTCGATCGCCATCGGCTGCTCTTTCGCCAGCAGGTCGTAGGCCATCTCGTCCACAATCGTTTCCGCTGCGTTGATGGCTTCTTCGATCTCGAGCACGTGGTTACACAGCCCCATGTCGCGCTCGAGGTACGCTTCGACGGAGAACTCCAGCGCTTGCTGCGACAGTGCCGCCATCGCCAGCAGTTTGTCCTTTAATGCGGCCAGTTGCTGATGAAAATTAATGCGCGGCATACGCCTCCCCGGCGGCGGAATCAACCATGCCTCTATTTTGAGGCAAATGTAAAACTGCTGTGTGAATATGCCGGCCGAGTAGCCACAAAGATACCCGGGAAGCGCCGGCAGGAACTGGCGAAGCGGACGTCGGGCTAGGTTCCGAAGACGGCGTGGATGTAGTTGCCGTAGCCGACGATGACGGTAGATCCAACCAGAAGCAGCAGACCGCAGGTGACTAGCAGCTTGGTGCGCATGCTGGTACCTTGCCACTCTTTCAGCACCAGGCCCCAGAGCGTCGCAAAGATGATGATCGACGCCATGTGCAGGGTCCAGGAGGAGAAGTCGTATTTGCCCATCTTGGTCTGTCCCATGGAGTAGAAGAAGAACTGGAAGTACCAGATGACTCCCGCCATGGCCGCGAAGATGTAGTTGGAAAAGAGTGTGCCCGGGGAGAGACGGTCGTAGGTGGAAGCGTCGAGCGGGTCAAAGTCCACTAGCGTGTCGCCGGAGGCAGCTGCGGCACGCATGGGGTTGATTCCTGGCTCGCCAGCGAACTGTTTGACTGATCCATTCTGGAATATGAGGATGGCCGACCAGATGAAGTTGGTGAGGAACCCTCCCCAAAGCACGACGATCAGAATCGGAAGGTTCTTTAGGACCAGCCGATCGGAGAGGCCAGCAGCGATGAGCCGGGTTGCCGTAAGGTCGCCGATAGGTTTTCCGGCATCGAGGCCGAAGGCGAAGAAGGAACTCATAAAGCCGGCGAGGATGGCGATGGCGATGCCCTTGCCGAAGTTGTAATCGCGCTCGCCCGCCTCGATCTTTTCTTCGGGGGTGATCTCGCTTTCCTTCGAGTATCCAGCCGCGCCGTTGACGGCGACACCGATGACGCAGACGATGACTCCCAACAGGATAATCTCGCCCGAGGTCTGGTGGGCGAGGGTCATGATCTGGCCGTGATAGATGGGTGGGACCAGGGTTCCGAAGAAGGCGCAAAGGCCGAGGGCAATGGCATAGCCGAGCGCGATGCCGAGGTAGCGGATGGCGAGGCCGAAGGTGATTCCGCCGACGCCCCAGAGCACGCCGAAGAGGAAGGCGAACATCACGTCTCTCGGATTGGTGGAGTAGGCGGTGTAGAGAATGCTGTAAGCATGGGGGATGAAGATCCAGGCGAGCACCGAAGGTGCGATAATCCACGCGGCGAAGCCCTGGATGAGCCAATACACCTCCCACGACCAGCGCTTGATCCGGCGGAACGGGATGAAGTTAGTGGCGGAGCAGAAGCCTCCAATCCAATGGAAGATGACGCCGAGAAATGGATTCGGTCCCACAGTACCTCGCTAAAGCAAAAGTCGTACGACTAGTCGCGTACCATCCTACCTGACTGGTTTCTATTGTGGAAATAGATTGTCTATTGGACTAAGGTGGATGCGAGGGGCCTGGTCGCACGGCGTGAGGCGATGATGGGCCAAGTCAGACCGCGGAGCGGCGCGGCAGGATCGAGGAAGCAAGGGTTTGCGAGTCTCACTCTTTATTACTTGTTATAACGACACGCTGTTTCCGGAAACGGGCAAGGCAGTGGTGCGGGTGCTGGAGCGGTTGGGGCATTCGGTTGACTTTCCTCCAGGGCAGACTTGCTGCGGGCAGATGCATTGGAACACCGGCTATCAGGAAGAGGCGATGCCGCTCCTGCAACGGTTCGTCGACCAGTTCAGGCATGCCGAGGCAGTAGTGAGCCCTTCTACAAGCTGCGTTGCCATGATGCGGGACCATTATCCGTTGATGGCGGAGCGACTGAAGGACGAGAAGCTGAAGGCCGAAGTGGCGAAGCTGTTGCCGAAGGTGTGGGAGTTCTCAGAGTTCCTGACGAAAAAGCTTGGATTAGAGGATGTGGGCGCGTACTATCCGCACCGCGTGACCTACCACGCAAGCTGCCACGGGCTGCGCAGCCTGCACATTGGCGACGGACCCATGAAGCTGCTGCGCGCGGTACGCGGGATCGACCTGGTTGAGATTGAGAACCTAGAGCAGTGCTGCGGATTTGGCGGGACGTTCGCCATCAAGAATGCTGAGGTTTCGAGCGCAATGCTGTCGGAAAAAGTACGCGGGGTACTGAACACGCGGGCTGAGGCGGTGACGGGATGCGATAACTCCTGCCTGATGCACATCGGCGGCGCGTTGCACCGGGAGCGGACAGGGGTGCGGCCGGTTCATATAGCGGAGATACTGGCGAGCGAAGAAGGCGGCCAGCGATGAGTGGGACGGCATTGGATCCGACGACTGCACCGAAGTTTCAGGATGCTGCGCGGGCGCTGATGGGCGATTCGCAGTTACGCAAAAACGTGCGCCACGCGACCAAGGTGATCCAAACTAAGCGCGCCAAGGTTGTGGCAGAGATGCCGGACTGGGAGGATCTGCGCGAGGCAGGCAAGCAGATACGCCAGCACACGATGCGGCATCTGGATTTCTACCTGGAGCAGTTTGAGCGCAACTGCACGGCGGCCGGCGGGCACGTGCACTGGGCGAAGGACGCGGAGGACGCGCGTCGGATTGTCGTCGAGTTAGTGAAGGCGAGCGGGGCGGATGGCGTGAGCCCGTCGGAGGTCATCAAGATCAAGTCGATGACAACCGAAGAAATCCAGCTCAACAAGGCGCTGGAGGCGGCGGGAATCCATGCGTACGAGACTGATCTTGCGGAGTTGATCATTCAGCTTGGCCACGACCAGCCGTCGCATATCGTTGTGCCCGCTCTGCACAAGAATCGGGCACAGATCCGCGAGATATTTCAGCGTGAAATGAAGCTGGCCGGCACAGATTTCTCAAACCTGGGCGGAACGCCGCAGGACTTGGCCGACGCGGCGCGGAGGTTCTTGCGGGAGAAGTTTCTGCGGGTCAAGACTGCGGTGAGTGGGGCAAACTTTCTGGTCGCGGAGACGGGCAGCGTCTGCATCGTCGAGAGCGAAGGCAATGGCCGCATGTGTCTGACGCTGCCGGATACGCTTATTTCTGTCGCGGGGATCGACAAGGTGATTCCGCGGTTTCAGGACCTCGAAGTGGTGCTGCAGTTGTTGCCGCGCAGCGCTACGGGCGAGCGGATGAATCCGTACAACTCGCTATGGACGGGCGTCGACAAGGCCCCAACGGGTGGCGACGGGCCACGGAATTTTCATGTTGTGCTGATGGACAATGCGCGGACGGAGATTCTGGCCGACGAAGAAGCCAGACAGACGCTGCACTGCATCCGCTGCGGCGCCTGCCAGAATTCCTGCCCGGTGTATCAGCAGACCGGCGGCCATGCGTACGGGAGCGTGTATGCGGGGCCGATTGGGGCGATTCTGACGCCGCAGTTGATGGAGATGCACCACGCGCAGAGCCTGCCGTACGCGTCCAGCCTGTGCGGGGCGTGCTACGAGGTCTGCCCCGTGAAGATCAATATTCCGGAGGTCCTGATCCACTTGCGGAATAAGGTGGTGAAGCAGCAGTCATCCGGATTCCACATCCTTGCCAACCCGGAAGTGATGGCGCTGAAGGCGGTGGCACAGGTCTTCCGCAGCGAATCTGTTTTTCGAGCATCGCAGAAGCTGGGGCGCATCGCAGAGTTACCGCTGTCGCGCAAGGATGCGCAGGGTGTGGGCTGGATCGACTGGCTGCCGGGGATGCTTGGCGGGTGGACCCAGGTACGCGATTTGCGCGTGATGCCGAAGCAGACGTTTCGCGAGTGGTTCGAACAGCGCTCCAAAGGCGCCGCGGGCAGGCGGGCCGAAGACGCGGCTGGGAAGGAATCGGATCATGGGCGCTGAGGGGGCTTCAGTTTCTTCGCGTGAGGAGGTGCTGCGGCGGATTCGAGCGGCGATCGGTTCCTCAACTTCCGATGCGGCAGCGATCAACGCTGAGTGGGAAGCGGTCCCACGAGACTACAGGCGGACCGCGTCGCACGAGCGTGAGGCCATCCTTGAGTTGCTGGAGGATCGGCTGTGCGACTACGAAGCCAACGTCGTGCGGGCGAAGGCGGGTAGAGTTGGCGCGGAGATAGCCCGGATCTTGATCGAACGTGGCAAGCGGCGGCTGGTCGTGCCGATGGGGTTGGCGGAGGCGCTTGGCGAACCGCTTCCTGCGGGCTTCGATTTTGTTGTCGATGACGGGTTTACGCCAGCGGAGTTGGATGGCTTCGAGGGCGTTGTAACGGCATCCTCAGCAGCCATCGCGGAGACGGGAACGATTGTGCTGCAGAACGTTTCGGGGCAGGGAAGGCGGGCTCCGACGCTCGTTCCGGACTACCATTTGTGCGTGGTGCGAGCCGCGGATGTGGTCGAGACGGTTCCGGAGGCAATGTCGCGGTTGCAGGCGACGGCGGCTTTGGCGACGACGTTCATATCGGGACCGTCAGCGACGGCGGACATCGAAATGACGCGGATCAAAGGAGTCCATGGGCCTCGGTTCCTGGATGTCATTCTCTCCACATAAGCGTTTACCTTGAATATTTTGCCTTGGGGACCTGATCGCCTCCAAAACGGTTTCAATAGAGAGTATATTTCCGTAATTGAGTATTGAGGGTTCTTGCATGGGTATGAACGGGTCAGGAGCCGGCGCGAGTGCGACCGAGCGGGTTTTTCGGGCGTTGGATGGATTCAGGATTGAAGTTCCTTCGTGGGGCTTCGCCAACACCGGAACGAGGTTCGGCAAGTTCAGCCAGGCGGGTGCGGCGACGACGCTCGAGGAGAAGTTTGCCGACGCGGCGCAGGTCAATAAGCTGACCGGTGCGAGTCCGACGGTGGCGCTGCATGTGCTTTGGGATCTGCCCAACGGCAAAGGCGATGTGCCCGAGATCAAGCGGCTGGAGAAGCTATTTGGCGTGAAGGCCGGCTCGATCAATCCGAACCTGTTTCAGGCGCAGGAATACAAGTTTGGCTCTATTTGCAACCCTAGCGCGGAGATTCGCGGGAACGCACTGGCGCACCTGTTGGACTCGGTCGAAATTGGACGGGAACTGGGCGATAAAGACCTGTCGATCTGGCTCGCGGATGGGTCGAACTACCCCGGCACACAATCCATACGCAAGCGCATCGAGTGGATGGAAGAGGTGCTGGCCTCGACCCACGCCGCGCTTGGCGAGAAGCAACGCATGCTCGTAGAGTACAAGCCATTTGAGCCCGCTTTCTATCACACCGACATTGCGGATTGGGGCATGGCGCTGGAGTTGTCGCGGCGCGCGGGCCCGAAGGCCAAGGTGCTGGTGGACACGGGCCACCATCTGCAGGGCTGCAATATCGAGCAGATTGTGACCTGGCTGCTGCACTGCGACGCGCTGGGCGGCTTCCACTTCAACGACCGCAAGTACGCGGACGACGATTTGACGATTGGGTCGATCGACCCGTATCAGGTTTTCCGCATTTTCTGCGAGATTATGACGGCCACTTCCCCCGCGGTGAAGGACATCGCGTACATGATCGACCAGAGCCACAACCTGAAGGGCAAGGTAGAGGCGATGGTGCAGACCGTAGTGATGGCGCAGGAGTTGTTTGCCAAGGCTGCGCTGGTAGACCAGGAGAAACTCGCCGGGCTGCAGCAATCGTGTGATCTGGTGGCGGCGGAGGAGACTTACCGCGGCGCGTTCTGGACCGACATACGGCCTATCGTGAAGGAGTGGCGGCAAGCGCGCAAGCTGCCTGCTGAGCCGCTGAAGGAACTGCGCGAAAGCGGCTACGTCGAGACAATCAGCCGCGAGCGTGGCGCGCGGAACGCGAACAGCGTCTCCAGTTACGCATAACTTAGTTGGTTTTAGCGAAGCCGGGCTGCGAATCAAACAGCCCGGCTTTGTTGCGTCCGGCTGCACGTCAAAAGTGACCGCCCGCACAGAGGACTGTCCCCAGGTCTTGTTATCCTGAGACCACACATGGCGAAACCTATTGTTCTGACAATTCTTGACGGCTGGGGTTACCGGGCCGACACGCGCGGCAACGCGATTGCTCTTGCACGCAAACCGGTGTACGACTCGCTGCTGAGGGACTTTCCGAACACGTTGCTGCACGCCAGCGACCACTTCGTCGGGTTGCCAGACGGGCAGATGGGCAATAGCGAGGTTGGACATCTCAATTTGGGGGCCGGGAGAATTGTGCGCATGGACATGACGCGCATAGACACGGCAATCGCAGACGGCAGCTTCTTCACCGATCCGACCTTGCTGGCAGCCATGGCGGCGGCGCAGGAGAAATCCGGCGCGGTCCACTTCATTGGTCTGCTCTCCGATGGCGGCGTTCACTCGCATCAACGCCACCTATACGCTCTGCTTCGCCTGGCCGCGCAGCAGAAGGTCGCGCGTGTCTTCGTCCATGCGTTTATGGATGGACGCGACACCATGCCAAACAGCGGGTTGGGATATCTCGGCGAGTTGCAGCAGCAGTTCCGCGGGGTCGGCATTGGCGAACTCGCCAGCGTCAGCGGTCGCTATTACGCCATGGACCGCGACTTGCGCTGGGAGAAGGAGCGCCAGGCGTTCGACGCGCTGGTGACCGGACATCCGCAGGGCGGAACCTATTTGGACGCCGCCGTGCGAGTCAAAGAACTCTACAACAGCGGCATTACGGACGAGTTTATTCCGCCGTTCACGGTTGTCGATGAGGCTGGCCGCGCAGTGGGGCCGATTCGCGATAATGATGTTGTCATCAACTTCAACTACCGCGCCGACCGCGCCCGCCAGATCACGCGCGTGCTGGCGCGCAACGTGTCCAATACTAAAGGAGGGCTGACCGCGAATGGCGGGCTGGACCTGCCCAAGGCCGCCGAACTTGATCTGGAGATTCCGCGCAATCAGGTGCCGACCGGAATTCACTACGTCTGCATGACGCAGTACGACAAGAACTTCAAGCTGCCCATTGTGATTCCGCCGGAGTCGATGGATAACCTGCTGGCGCACCTGATGGCGCGGGCCAATCTGCGCAACCTGCGCGTTGCGGAGACAGAGAAGTACGCGCATGTGACCTACTTCTTCAACGGCGGCATCGAGAAGCCGTTTGGCGGCGAAGACCGCGTGCTGGTGCCTTCGCAGAAAGTGGCGACCTACGACCTTGCGCCGGAGATGTCGGCGGCGGGGATTGCAGACGCCGTCATTAAGGCAGTGGCCGATACGGCGTTCGATGTAATCATCGTCAACTTCGCCAACGCGGATATGGTGGGGCACTCGGGCAAGCTGGAGCCGACGATCAGGGCTGTCGAAACCGTGGACCGCGAGCTCGGCCGCGTCTACAGGGCGGTGAAGGAACGTGGCGGCGCACTTCTGGTTACGGCCGACCATGGCAACGCGGAGATGCTGATCGATCCGATCGGCGGCGGCCCGCACACGGCGCATACTACAAATCCTGTGCCTCTGATCATGATCACCGACGCGCCGAGCGGCACGGTCAGTCTGCGTCCCCAAGGCAGCCTGCGCGACATCTCGCCCACAATTCTTCGGCTGCTGAAGCTCGATAAGCCAATGCAGATGACCGGTGGAGACCTCTGTATGGTTTCTCCGGTCTCCGTTTAGCCCGCGCATTCATTTCCGCTGATCGCCCGATGCTACATTGACCCCGATGCCATGGTGGTGCCGTCCGGCATAACCATGTCGGCCAAGGTCTGCTTCGCTTTCCTCTTGTCTTGGTCCCGGTTTTCGATCATCGCGAACATTGTTTTCATGTTGCAGGCCAGTTTTCTGGCCTCGGCCATCGTGGCTCCGGAGACCGTTCCTTTGTAGCAATTTATGGAGGCGTACTTGGTGGTTACGCCGATCGGCAATACGTAGTGGTAGGCGCCGCTGGGGAATTCCGGCGTCGCGCTGGTGATGCCGTTGCAGGCGTCCAGTTGTGAGACGTCGATGAGGTTGCCGTTAATGTCGCGGCCTCCATAAACCGGAAATCCATCCAGCGCAATACCGATGATGTGCGACGGCCCCGTGCTGGTGTCCACCTGCGAGGTTACGCAATTTGGATTACCGTGGGCATGCCATGTGGTGCCGTTGCTATGGGAGTTGCACTGATCGAGGAAGTAAGCCGTCTGTTGGGTACCGGTGCCGTCGGTGAAGGTGTATGAGGCGTTGTCGGCGACCGCGGGCGTGCTGGCATTCATCTCAAATGAATTGAACATCGCTGTGCCTGAGATGAGATAGCCAATGGCGCCTAGGCTGGTGGCCGTGGTGGTGCTGGCCTGCGTGGGGCAAATGTCAATGGTGGCGGAGGTGCCTTGCAGGGAGGGCGCGATGACACTGGCGTATGAAATCACGGCGAGTGCAGTCTTCGTGACCGATGTGTACGCCACTGCCGTCTGGCCTGTGTTTGTCGGGGCAAGGTAGTAAGCATTTGGCGTGTAATTCGGCTTGCCGCTCGTCGTCAGGGTCATCGCACACGCACTGGGAAAGGTTACCGTGACCGTCGAGCCGAACGACATGGCTTTGTAGACGGCAGTGTATTGATTCGGAGTCTGTGTCGAAGATGTCGTGGAGTTGGCAGAGGTGCTGCTTCCGCAGCCCAGAGCCAGAGCTGCTCCGGATAAGCATACGGTCAGAACGCGGGGTATGGAGACGCGGCGGCTTGGACTCAGGGTTGCCCTAACAAGTGCTTGCATATGCTCGTCCTCTCGTCACTTCAGTTGCCTCTCTCATGGGTTTCGGCCCGGTCCGCACGAGAGAGCAAGAAGTCAGTGCACGGTCTGACGGAGATACGACGAGATCGGTTTACATACGAGTGAAAGGAATTACTTTTTGAGCACGGTGCCGATAGCTCCGCCAATGAGTATGAGACCGATGAGCAAGATCGCCATCGTCGAGATGAGATCGGCGCGCGGCCCGAGGGGGTGCGGCACCTCGGTGACGGGACGCTGGGCGATTCCAGGGGAGATTGCAAGAGCGAGCATGGCGGACCTCATCGTGCGATAGCTACTCTTGCGCGCTCGCGGGAGCAGCGCTAGAAATCGCGGCGGCCTTCCATGGCGCGGGTCATGGTGACCTCGTCGGCGTATTCGATGTCGGAGCCGGCGGGGACGCCGGTAGCGATGCGGGTGACGCGCAGGGCGGGCGCAACGCGGCGGATCTCCGCGGCAAGGTAGGCGGCAGTAGCTTCGCCTTCGGTGGTAGGCGACGTGGCCAGGATGATCTCGCGGATGGTCCGGCTGTCCTCTCCGCTCGCCTCAGTGGGCGACAGACGGTTAAGTAAGTTGGCAATGCGGAGTTGCTCCGGGCCGACGCCTCCGATGGGCGAGAGCGTGCCATGAAGCACGTGATAGACGCCGTTGTAGCTGCGCGTTTTCTCGATGGTGGCGATGTTGGTCGGCTCCTCGATGACGCAGACGATGTACTGGTCGCGAACAGCGCTGGTGCAGTAGCCGCAGGGATCGACGTCGGTGATGTTATTGCAAATCGAGCAGAGGCGGAGCTTTTCGCGCAGCACCAGGATAGCCTCCGCCAGGGCGCGGGCATCGGCATCGCTGGAGCGCAGCACGTGGAACGCCAGCCGCTGCGCAGACTTGGTGCCCACGCCGGGCAGCTTGCGCAACTCGTCGATGAGGCGGGACATGGGCTCGGCGAATCGCTGCATCAGTCAGACTACTCCAGTCTCTATTCCAGGCCGGGCAGATTTGGGCCGCCCATCAATCCGGCGACCGAGGATTTCATCGCATCGTCGGCGCGGCGGCCGGCTTCGTTGATGGCGGCGGCGATCAGGTCTTCGAGCAGCTCGATGTCGCCCGTGGAGGCGCCCAGCGCGGTGGGTTCGATCTTGAGGCGCAGGACTTCCTTCTTGCCGTTCATGCGCACCTTGACCATGCCGCCGCCGGACTCGGCCTCGACGATGGTTGCGGCGAGCTTCTGCTCCATCTGCGCCTGCATCTCGCGCGCTTGCGCCATCATCTCTTTCATCTTGCCTACATCGGAGAAGTTCATAAGAGGAGTCCTGGGCACGAAATACAACTACGGAGGTTTTGAGCTGCGCTCAGAATTGACGGCGGGTATGCATCAATCGGGGTCGCGGAGGTCGATAACGGTCTGAACCTCAGCGTGGAAGAGCTTCTGCGCTTGCTGTACCATGGGATGCTCCAGGGCCTTGGCGTGGACCGAGCCGGTGCGCGCGGCGCGAGGCTTCTTTGCGGTAGCGGGCTCGGCTGTTCCGGTCAGCAATGTCAGTTTGTGGATGCCGGCGGCGCGAAGCACAGTGCGGGCGATCTTTTCGGCATCGGGGTTCATCACCACGGGCAGCATGGTCTTCGAGTGCTCCGTCTGCACATGGGCTTCGCCGTCGGCAATGGTCCAGACGGCGTCCGCCATCGCGTCTGCAGCGGAAGTCTGCTTCGCGGCTACGAGCGCTTCGACGACTGCTCGCTGCGGGTCCGATGCGTCCACTTCAGCCGCACGAGCGGGCATAGAAAGCGGTAGTGCATCGGGAAGTTTCGCCGGCATGGGCGGGGGGACGCTTTCCAGCGCGGGGCGCGGTGGCGGAAGCGGTGCGACCGCGACAGCATTCGCCCCACGAATCTCTGTGACGGGATGCCCAGCCACGGCCGAGACGTTGATCGGAGCGCTGGCGCTCGCTTCGGGACGGCGGCGGCTCCTGTCCTGCTCGAAGGGTGAGAATGCCGGACGGGCGGGCGTTGCGGCAGAGTGTGCTGCGGGGGTTAGTCTCGCCGGAGCCGACGCGGTGCGCGGAGTAGTGGCCGCTGTTCCGCCGCCGCCGAGCTGGCTGAGGGCCTCTTCGATGGGCAGCAGTCGGCGGAGATGAACGAGTTTCAACAAGCCCAACTCGAAGTGGAAGCGCTGTTCCTGGCGATAGCCGAGCTCGTCGAAAGTCCGCAGCATGGTTTGCAGGAAGCGGCTGAGCTCTTCTTCGCTGAAGAGGCCGGCGGTGCGGGCGGCGCGGCGCTGCTCGTCGGGAGAGATTTGCAGCAACTCGTTGCCGATTCCGTCTGCGGCCTCTCCTTCCGCCGAAAGCCCAGCCACCTTGGCGATGAGCGCGTTGCGTAGGTAGCGGACGCACTGGCGCGCGAGCTGTGCCGGTGAGTTGCCGGCGTCGAGAAGTTGGTTGGCCACCGTCATCACTTCCGCTGAACGGTTGCCATCGACCGCTTCCATCATGCGTTCGAAGACGGTGTTGGGCACGGTGCCCATCAACTCGCGAATCTGCGCTGCGTCCAGGCGAGCATGGCCGGGTGTTCCATCGGCCGAGGGCTCTGTAGGCGCGGACGCGATGGCCTGGTCCATGATGGAGAGCGCGTCGCGCATGGAGCCATCGCCGGCCTCGGCGAGCAGGGCGAGCGCGCTGTCATCGGCGTGAACGCCCTCGGCAGCGGCGATGCTGCGGAGTTGGCCGAGGATGTCGACCAGCTTGACGGCGTGAAAACTGAAGTGCTGGCAGCGCGAGCGGATGGTCTGGGGAAGGTCCTCGGGCTGCGTGGTCGCCATCATGAAGACGATATGGTCGGGCGGCTCTTCCAGCGTCTTCAGCAGCGCGTTGAAGGCGGCGTCGGTGATCTGGTGTGCCTCGTCCAGGATGTAGATCTTGTACTTGTCGCGCGCGGGGCGGTAGCGGGCAGCATCTCGCAACTCGCGGATGTCGTCGATGCCGCGGTTGGTGGCGGCATCGATTTCAACCACGTCGACCGCGTTGCCCGCTTTGATCTCTGTACAGCTCTCGCAGACTTCACACGGCTCGGCGGTGGGGCGGACTTCGCTGCCGATGGGGTTGCGGCAGTTGAGCGCCATGGCCAAAATGCGCGCGATTGTGGTTTTGCCGATGCCGCGGTGGCCTGAAAAGATGTAGCCGTGGGCAATGCGGTTCTGGGTGAGCGCGTTCATCAGGGTCACCGTGACGTGGTCCTGTCCGACGACGTCGGCGAAGCGCTGGGGGCGGTATTTGCGGGCTAGAACCTGGTAGGCCATTGTGCAATCAAAGTCGATTGTATCGCTTGGCGGCCAGTGAGTTTTCCTGAGTTCGGATCGCCGGCCCGCTACGGTCTGGATCGAGTCATCCGATTATCGGTAAGATCTCGTAGGCGATAAACGTGCAAATGAGTCGATATTCGCACATCTCCAAATTATTCATTGCTCGGGGTCTATCGAGGGCGGTAACTTGGAGCCATGGATTTCCGAGCATTTCTCCTTCCCCTCCTTCTTACGACGGTCAGCGCGGGTGCGCAGACCGCAGCAATCGAACCCAGCGGACATGCCCAGGCGCCGAACGCGCAGAACACGTACGTTGCGTTGCGCGCCGATTTGCCCGGCGCCGAAAGCGTGATAGTCAAGGACTTCAGGCTTGACCGCGAGGGTGGCGTCTTCCACTTCGACCAGGGGACGTTCTATTTTTACGCCCCGATCGACGGACGAGTGACCGGCGCGGTCTTCGCCGGCAATGGCAAGTTTGAGCTGGCGGTAAAGGATGCCAGCGAACAGCGCTCGCTGGCCCTGCTGACCAAGGGCGGCCCGATGGAGCAGGACTTCACCACAATGGTGCTGCGCTTTACTGACGGCACGGCGGACGAGATTCGCAAGGCGTCGTCCGGCGCGGGGGGCACGCGGGACGGGCACGTTAACGCCGCTGCCAAAGATCTGGCGACGAATTACCGCAAGGACTTGAGCGACAACCTTGAACTGCGAATGCTGGCCGATGTGATCGGCTCCGCGAAGGGGCAGTTCTTTCTCGCGTCATTCCGGATGGGGAACGTACTTACGGGAAAAAATGTTTTGTTCCTTGTGGACCCCGAAGGGACAGCTCACGCCGCGCCCGACGAGGTGGAGTTGACGACCTGGAGCGACACGGAACTTCAGCCATGGGTCGCATACAAAATGCAGCAGGCCGACGGCACGCTTCGCGGCAAGCGCGTGCAGGTTACGGACGAGCGGCTGGACGCGACCATCGATCACTCGGCGATGCTGAAGATTTCAGCAGAGACGACGGTAAAGGTGTTGCGCGACGGCGTACGCGTGGTGCGGTTGGATCTGTATCCGACACTGAGGGTCTCGGGCGTATATAGCGATAGCGGCACACCGTTGGACTTTGTGCAGGAGGACAAGAAGCTCGATCCCGACTTTGCTGTGATACTGCCTGCGGCGGCCAAGCAGGGCGATACGCTACGACTGCTCACCGTCTACGGCGGCAAAGACGCGCTGCGCGCAGATGGCAACAATACCTACTACCTGATGCCAGGCGCGCGCGAGACATGGTACCCATCCGGGGCGTCGGGATTTGGCGACTTTGTGAACTTCCACATGACGTTTCACATTCCCAAGCAACTCCAGATTGTGGCGACCGGCAAGCAGATAAGCCTGACGCCGGAAAGCGGCGGAATGGTGAAGGCGGTGTGGGAGAGCGGCTCGCCGATTCCGGTGGCGGGCTTCAATCTGGGTGACTTCAAGACGGCCGGGGCGAAGACGCCGGCCGGATTTAGCGTGGACGCTTACGCCGACGTGGGCTTGCCGGAGCAGTATTCGCCGCTGACGGAGATGTCGGACACATTGGGGAACCTTTCCGCAGTGGGTGCGCTGAAGGGCGAGGCTTCGCAGGGTAACGCGGCTATTCAGATTTACACGGACTTCTTCGGCAAACTGCCTTACGACCATGTTGCGCTGACGGAGCAGACCGCGTGCGACTACGGCCAGAGCTGGCCGATGCTGGTGTACCTGCCGATCTGCGGCTTCTGGGATGCGACGGTGCAGCACCAGCTAGGGCTGGAGCCCACCAACAGCTACTGGCGAGTGGTGACGCCGCATGAGGTCGCACACCAGTGGTGGGGGCAACTGGTGGGGTTCAACAGCTACCGCGACCAGTGGATGAGTGAGGGGTTCGCGCAGTTCTCGGCGGGGATCTTCTTACTGAATACTGCGCCGAATGGCGACATGGGCCCGTATCGGGCCTTCTGGAAGGAGCAGCAGAAGAGCTTACTGGAGAAGAACGCCGAGGGCAAGCGGCCGATCGATGTGGGTGCGCTGACCGAAGGGTACCGCGTCTCGAACGAGAAGACCGGAGATGTGTACCAGGCGCTGATCTACAGCAAGGGTGCGTACGTACTGCACATGCTGGAGATGATGGAGTGGACGCCGCAGAGTCAGGAGGCGGTGTTCAAGCGTGCGATGCAGCAGTTTGTAATAGACTACGCGGGCAAGGCGGCGACCACCGAAGACTGGAAGGCGTCGATGGAGAAGACGATGCCGAAGTCAATGGATCTGCGTGGTGACGGCAAGCTGGACTGGTTCTTCGACGAGTACGTTTACGGCACCGAGCTGCCCCACTACGCGGTGAGCTCGGAATTTACGGTTGGCGCCGACGGCGTCACCAGCGTTCATATGAAGCTGGCGCAGAGCAATGTGTCGAAGACCTTCGTGATGCCGGTGCCGCTATATCTGCAGATGCAGAACGGCGCAACGGTGCGGATTGCGAACGTAGTCATTCACGGCAGCGACACGATCGACCACACCTTCCAACTGGGCAAGCTCCCGTCGCCCGCAAGAGCTCTGCTGGTGAATTACAACGCAGACGTGCTGAGCGACAACTAGGACCTGGAAGCTGCCGCAGTCGCCTTGCGCTTCGCTGTACGGGCGCGACGCTTGAGTTCCAGATCGCTATACATGGTCTTGCGACAGGCCGCGGCACCGCAATAGCAGTCCGCATCATCTTCGTCGGAGTCGTGCAGGTTGTACTCGTAGGTGAGTTCTTCGCCGGCGGCGATGTTGCGTATGGCGGAGATAAAGATGCGGCCGTTCTCGTCCTGCTCGGTCTCGCAGTTGGGATCGCAGCAGTGGTTCAGGAACATGGCTGTGCCAAAGCCGTCGATCACCAGATCGTCATCGCACGCGAAGAGATAGGTGACCAAGCGGCCTTCGTAGCGGATGTCGGCGGCGGCCTTGGACATGCGCTGCCCATCGTATTCGCATATGCGAACGCCTGTTTTGATGGGTCGCATGGTGTAGCAGCCCGCTGCGTGGATGGACGAAGAACGAATGATAAGTCCTGGAAACATGATGGGCTGACTATAACAAACCTGCGATGTGCATGAGTGTCAGTTGCCAACGAAGGCGTCGACTCAGGCACTCCGGAGGGCAGGAGTAGTCCCAATCGGCCGACGAAGCGTCTAAACTGGAGGGAACGAGGTTGACTATGCGTAAACATCTCGGAGTCGTGCTGGCCGTGTGTGCGTGGGCGGCGTGGATGGCAATCCCTTGTGGAGCGCAGGGATCGTCCAGCGGGCAGAACGCGCCGCCATCGAACCCTGCTCCATGCTCCGTGGCGCCTGAGCCTCAGCCGTGCGGCACCACACCTGCGCTCCCTGGCAAGGACACTACGAAGGACAAGTTTCCGTTCCCCGGTGTGGCGGGCGCGATTGGCCCATCTTCCACTTCAGATTCGACTGCGCCCAGCCTCAGCGGCGTCCCGCAGTCGCCAGATGCTACTCCGGCAGAGAAGAAGGACGCCGCCAGGGACTTCCCCTTCCCCGGAGACGCCGGAGCTGGCGACAGCCACCCCCCAGGCAGTTCAAGCAGTTCAAGTTCCAGTTCCAGCGACGATGGATCGCCTGCTGACTCAAGCGCGACTCCCGGGCTGACGGACAAGGGTAGCGAGGGTAGTCCGGCCACTTCGGGACGGCACCTGCTGCATCGGGTGAATCCGCTTGGGACCAAGTTGCAGACAATCGACGAGCGCGAGCAGGAAGATCTGGACGTTGCCCACTTTTACGTGGAAAGCGGCGACCTGCAGGGTGCGTATCTGCGCAGCCAGGACGCGATCAAAGTGGCGCCTGACGATCCCGATGCACATTTCGCGCTGGCCGAGGTTGCGCTGAAGCTGAATAAGCGGGACGAAGCCATTGCTGAATACAACGCCTGTCTGAAACTCGATTCCGATCCCACAGACAAAGTCGTGAAGGACACGCGCAAGGCGCTGGCTCGTTTGAAGCGTTAGGGCGTATTCAGGACAGATTCAAGCCGGCCTTAGCGGCGCGGCTGGGTACGATCGCAATTCCGGCGGGCTCACGCTTCTCGACTGGCGATTGCAGTGGTGTTCCATCGACCGCAATCGTCGGCTCAAGCTCGTCATCCAGGTCAAGGTCTTCGTCCACGCGCAGGTATTTACGCATATAGCGCAGCGGCTCTTCGGCGACGGCCATCTCACGCAGGTGGTATCGCCAGGCGTCGTCACGGGTACTGCGCCGCGTGTATCCCTTGCGGTTTATGGTGGCAATGGTTCCGTCCGCTTTGCGGCGGGTGAAGGTCTGCGTCGGCACCTGGAAGGTAATGCGTTCGCCCGCCTTCCAGAAGCTGGATGCGAATTCATGCGAGAACAGCAGCCCGTAGTAGCGGCGTTCGGCGCATAGCGTCTCGACTGCCTGGCGGGTGGTCTCCCAAGGCAGGCCAAGTCTGGAGATGTACCACTTGCGGAACTCGAAGCCGTTGGCTCTGGCCTGAGCGACGAGTAGATGAAGCAGTTCAAATCGAGTCATAGGGCCGACGTCTTTGCTCAGAATACAGGTTCCGGCGCGGAAGCCCGCACTGGAGTTCGCGTTTGCGATCTACCTCACATTATCGGCCTGGATTGCGCATTTGGAGCGGTGGGAGCATCATATTGGTATCCCCTTGGCTCACACGGAGGCTTGGGGATTGCTTTACCTTGTTGCGCTGACGCGGCTTAGGCCGCTATTGAACACCTACTTCCGCCGAGCCTTAGGTTCCTAGGAGATTGCTGGCCATGGCTATAACATGTCCAAAGTGCCGTGAATCCAACATTCGAAGATCCCATCGCCGGCTGTTTGACGTTGTTTTCGCGTCAATCGGTCTGGTGCCCTTGCGTTGCAACGTCTGCGAACACCGTTTCTTTCGGTTTCGCAGAAGCCTCGGGCTTTCCAGAGCCAGCGTCGACCGCGTTCCGTAATGAAGCTTCATCCGCGCTGGCCGTAAGGTGATGGACGTCTGGGACGTTGCAGTCCTTCCGTGTCCGGGAGCTTTTCACGCTGCTGCCCCGTCCAAGTCAGAGGGGAAAGTATATTGAGTGGGCTTCGCGAGTTGAGCAGGCGGTGGGGACGGCGATTCAGAATGTGGCGGGTGGTTGGTCTTTTATCATTGGCAATTGTTCCTGCGCGGCGCTCACGGCGTGGCTTGTCCGGCGGGGCGGTGGTGCTCGTGTTGGCGCTGGCGCTGCTTGGTGGGTCCGCCCACGCTGCCGCGCCGCCGCAGGCTGGTCCTGCTTCCCAACACAGCGATCCGCTGAACTTCGACCCAGCGGTGCGCGACGGATTTGACCACTTCTATATCCTGGACTTCGATGGCGCTTTGAGCCGGTTCGAAGCGGTGCTGAAGGCGCATCCGCAGGACCCGATGGCCTTTGGCTATGTGCAGATGGCGACCGTGTTCCGCGAGCTTTACCATCAGGATCTGCTGGACACGACCTACTACGCCCATGACTCGTTTCTGACGTCGAAGCGAAATGTGCCCGTGGCGCCTGCGACGCGGCAGCGCATTGAGTACCTGACGGACACGGGAATCCGGCTGGCCGACGACCGCATTCGCGCCAACTCCAACGATAAGGACGCGTATTTTGCGCGTGGATATCTGCGCGGCATCCATGCTGCGTTTATCACATTGGTGGACCACAGTTATGTGTCCGCGGCGCGGCAGGGCTACGCTGCGCGTAACGACTCCGAACAGGTGCTGAAGCTCGATCCGCAGTACGCGGACGCCAGGATGGCGGTTGGCATCCAGCAGTTTGCCGTTGCCAGCCTGCCGGGGTGGGTCCGCATGCTGGTGGGCATTATGGGCGTGGGCGGAAACAAGGAGAGGGGCTTGTCTATGCTGCGGGAGGCTGTCGCGCATGGCGTGATTACTTCCGTGGAATCGCGGACGGTGATCTCGCTCTTTCTGCGCCACGATGGCCGTTATCCAGAGGCATTGGTGGTGCAGCATGGACTGGCTGTGCAGTTTCCGCACGACTACTTGTATCGCCTGGAAGAGGCCAACCTGACCAAAGACAAGGGCAACGGGCCGGGCGCGATCGCTTTGTATAAGGAAGTGCTGGCCGATGCAGCCAAGCCGGGCTACTTTATTGACCCTCGGCTGCAACTGGCGCTGTTCGGACTGGCGGACACGCAGCGCGGCCAGAACGACGTTGCGGGCGCGGCGGAGAGTTATCTGAAGGCCGCCGAACAGCCTAACTGCAGCGACTGGCTGCGCAAGCGGGCGCAGTTGAACGCCGGCGAGATGTTCGACACGTTGCATCAGCGCGCGAAGGCGGTAAAGCTCTACCAGATGGCGGCGGCGGCTGGAGGTGACCAGTCGCAGGCGGAGACGGCGCGGCGGTTTCTGAACAGTCCTTACACGGGAAGGTAGTTCCGCGGGGAACCGTAGGGCGGGCAAATACGTACTGAAGTCTGGGAATGTGACAAAATAGAAACTTCCCGGAGGCGTACGATGTTTTGCTCTCATTGCGGCAAAGAGATGGATCCTGCGGCGCGTTTCTGCCCTGCATGCGGCGCGACCACACCATCGGTGGTGGCGGATCGAGGACCGTTTCCAGGACAACTTACCCGGCCGCGCTACCCGCGCATGATTGCTGGAGTTTGTTCGGGATTTGCGCTGCATTATGGCTGGGACCTTTCGCTGGTGCGCGTGGTGACGGCGCTTACGATTGTGCTAACCGGGGTCGGACTATTTGCGTATCTTGCTGCTTGGATCATCATTCCCGAAGCTCCTTATGCGCTGCCTGACAGCAGTGGCGTGGGCAGCGCTGGCCCGGGCGTTTGAGCGCACGCACGGGCAAGTCCGCAGGCGAACGAGAGCAGATTGCCTCGCGGCCATTTCACTATCAAGATCACACTCTCCGTTGCGACGGGGTTGCTTTGGACGCGCTGGCGGAGCAGCACGGAACGCCGCTCTATGTCTATTCCGCGGGACAGATTCGGCACCGGTTCTCACTGTTTCAGCAGGCCTTTACGGGGCGGCCTGCGACTGTTTGCTATGCGGTGAAGGCTAACTCTTCGCTGGCGATTCTGCGGATGCTGGCGGAACTGGGCGCGGGGTTCGATATCGTTTCCGGCGGTGAACTGGAGCGGGTGCGGCTGGCCAATAAGGCAGCGCTGAAGCGCGTGGTCTTTTCGGGCGTCGGCAAGCAGGTTTGGGAGATCGACGCGGCGCTGATGGCCGGGATTCTGATGTTCAATGTGGAGTCCGAGGCGGAGTTGGCGTTGCTGGCTTCGCGGGCTGAGGTGCTGGGAATTCGGGCCAGATTCGCGCTGCGGGTGAATCCGGACGTGTTTGCGGAGACACATCCGTATATTTCGACCGGGCTGCGGGAGCACAAGTTTGGCATCGACATTGGGCTGGCTCGGAGAATCTATCGCAAGGCGGCGGAGCAAAACTGGCTGCATGCGGTCGGCGTGAGCGTGCATATTGGTTCGCAGATTCGCGCGGTTGAGCCATTTGCGGCGGCATTGGCGCGGGTTGCGGGGCTGGTGGGCGAGTTGCGGAAAGACGGACAGGACATTCGGTATGTCGATGCGGGCGGCGGGCTGGGGATCGACTACGGCGATCCTCCTGCGGAGCCGAAGTTCGATGCGGCGCGCAAGGTGACGGAGTACGCGGCGGCGCTGGGGAAGGTTTCGGGATTGGCCGATACTCATCTGCTGGTCGAGCCGGGCCGGTTTGTGGTGGCGCAGGCCGGCGCGCTGCTGACACGCGTGCTGGTGGTGAAGAAGAACGGGACGAAGACGTTTGTAATAACCGATGCGGCCATGAACGACCTGATCCGGCCGGCGCTGTACCAGGCTCACCATGAGATTTTGCCGGTGGCGCAGGCGAAGGGCAAAGGCTCCGTGGTGGACGTGGTGGGACCGGTGTGCGAATCGGGCGACTTCTTTGCGCGGGACCGTGAGATGCCGAAGGTGAAGCCGGGCGACCTGATAGTGCTGCTGGACGCCGGGGCTTATGGGATGAGCCAGGCTTCGAACTACAACACGCGTCCGCGACCGGCGGAGGTGTTGGTGGACGGCAGCGAGGCGAAGTTGATCCGGAGGCGGGAGACGTTGAAGGACCTGTTTGCGCCCGAAGCTCAGTAGACCCCCCCTCCCCCCCTGTTTTGTGCATAATCTTGATTTGAAGTGGGTTAACATGAGCCACCGCTGCATAATCTTGATTGCAGATGGGTTGCGGGCAGGATCAACAAAACAAATGGGTTGTGGGCGAGCAGCCAAAGTTTCGCGGGTGAGCGCGCGACCTGGGGCGATAAAGCGGGAGAGAGTTTGGGCACAATTCCCCATACTTTAATTGTACGGGATTGACCATAACTCATCTGCTATCTAAATTATCTTTAGAATGAGATAGATAGGCTGTTTTTGGGGTTGACAATCGATTTTGCTGGGCTTTCTGCGACTTGGACCCTAAAGACGTTTTCTTTTCCTATACATACCGCACAAATCCCACATATACTCTAGCCTTCACCCCCGTACCCAGGAAAACCTATGTCAGACACACCGGAAACTCCGGAAGAGCTGCCGCTTGGCGGAGCGGTTGAGACGACGCCGTCTGCGCCTGAGGGCAAGGTGGTGGAGATTGCTGCGGGTGGAGAAGTCCCAGAGACTGCTAAAGAGGAGACGCCTGTGCTTGACGTCCATATGCCGCACGCGACGCATACGTGGAAGGATTTCTTCATTCACCTGGGCACGATTACGGCAGGGTTGCTGATTGCGATCTCGCTGGAGCAGAGCGTGGAGATGCTGCACCATCTGCGTCAGCGGCATGAGTTGGAGGCGTCACTGCGCGCGGAGGGCGAGATGAACAAGGAGCGGGCAGAAGTGGACTTTGCGCGCTACGACGATGAGATGGCGGGGATGCTGGGATTGCACGAGGATATCGGGAAGATGCTGGCGACGGGGGGCAAGGCGAATCTGCCGTACCGGGGGATTCACGAAAGCCCGCTGGTGCTGGATGGAAGCCCGTACCATGGCCGTCCCATGGCGATGATGACCGCCGTATGGGACACCGCCGAGGCGGATAACCGGCTGGCGCTTCTGCCGGACGAGGTGGCCCATGGCTTCTCGTTGCTGTACCACATTCGAGGCGAGCGTTTTGCCCTGTTGCGGACGTTGGCCGGAGATGCCGTGGATCGGCAGGAGGCGTTTGAGGCGCTGTTTGCGGAAATCAACACGCCGAGGACGCCGGTGCTGGCGCGGATGAGCACGGCGGACCTGAAGCAATATGATGTGCTGGTGATGCAGAGTTTTACGGCGACACGGGTTGCGAAGGAGCAACTCAGGCTCGTATACGGAAGCAACGAATCGATGCTCCATGGGCTCTACGATTCCGCTGCGCAGTACCGTGAGTGGCAAGATGCGCAGACCAGGTTTGCGGACGATTACGGGAAGATGGCGCGGGAGGTTGCGGCTGAGGATGCGGTGCGGGACGAGGCGGCGGGGAAGCCAGTGGCGAAGGGTAAGTGATGAGGGGAGATTCTGAGGCGTGTCCCGGGGGCTGAAGCCCCGAAGAGTGGGCGACGGGGAGATGCCCGGACTAAAGTCCGGGCCTATCTCAGAAGCGGGTTTTTCAGCAACAAAGAACCGCGATTTTGCGGCTCAAGGAGCGGTGGCGCAAGAAAGGCGACTGCGGAGATTCTGCGCGTCGACAAAATGATGACTTGCAGGGGAGGACGAGGGGTTGGGGGAGCGGTGGCGCAAGAAAGGCGACCACGGAGATTCTGCGCGTTGCGCGGAATGACGACTTGCAGGAGAGGACGACGACTTGGGGAGCTGTGCGCCTTGGGAACTTCTGAAGCTCGGACCTATCTCAGGTGCAGAGGTAAGAGCAATTGCAAACGACGTAACACGGTCGAAACAGCGATGACGGGACAGCAATGACGGAACGCGGGTCTACTTCGATTTTCCGCAGACGCACGGACATTGGAAGCAGCAGTCGACCTGGTGGGTTCCGCCGCAGCAGGGGGTGCCGGACGGATTCTGGCAGGCACACTCGTGCTGGCGACCGCAGTTCAGGCAGATGTGGACGAACGGAACTTGATTCGGCTGGGTCTTTTGGGCTGGCATGGGAGAGTACGTGGGTTCTTCTTTCTAGAGTGCGGTGAGGATCAGGAAAGGTGTGCAGTTAGCGGCCTGGGGTTGCGCAGAACAGCGAACAGCCCGGCATTCCATCGGTTTTCAACCAAAGTAAGGATAGTCCCAGCGGGAGCGCGATACGGTGATTGCGGTCACGGGTGAGGAGCCGGGACGACTGGAGGCCAGGGTTTGTCGTTCACATGGAAAGTGGATTCCATGAGGACGGGCGGAGGACTGGTGGGCGATGAGCGAAAGATTTCAAGCATATCCCGGTGGCTAAAGCGCTATTGATTCTGAGGTGGTTATGCCGGACTAAAGTCCCGGCCTATCTCAGAGTCAAGGGCAACTCTCAGAGTTGAGGGCAACGACAGAGGCAAGCGGGGAAGGTCCGCGCGGTTGGAGTTATCATGCAAGTCCTATGGCGATACCGGGTGGAACGCGAATTGGGCATGTGCATTTGAAGGTGGCGGACATTGAGCGGGCGCTCGGGTTCTATTGCGGGGTGCTGGGGTTTGAGCTGATGCAGCGGTATGGGCCGTCGGCGGCGTTCATTTCGGCAGGCGGGTATCACCACCACATTGGGCTGAATACGTGGGAGAGCGCGGGTGGGGCTCCTCCGCCAAGGGGTGCGACGGGGCTGTATCATCTGGCAATTTTGTATCCGACGCGGGCGGACCTAGGGCGGGCGCTGAAGGGGCTGATCCATCACAAGGTGCCGCTGGATGGGGCGGCGGACCATGGGGTGAGCGAGGCTCTGTATTTGCGCGACCCGGATGAAAATGGGGTGGAGTTGTACTGGGATAGGCCGAAGGAGTTGTGGCCGCGCGATAAGGATGGCGGGATTGCGATGTATTCTCGGGGGCTGGACTTGGAGGGGCTGCTGAAGTCGGCGGATGATTTGGAGGATGCGGCTCCAGAGGTGGGTGAGGGGCCGAGGGATTTGGGGTGAGGGGAGTTGCAGGTTGTTAGCGGTCGGCTCGGCTTTCAGGTGAGGCGTGAGCTGAGCGGTGGTGGCGTGGTAAAATCGGGCGTTGCGCGGGGCTGTGGCTGCATTGTGGTCTGCGCGAAAATCGGCTCGCAGATGCGGCCCGGTTGCGAATTCAGAGTTAGAGGGAAGACATGTCCGGGCATTCGAAGTGGGCAACAATCAAGCACAAGAAGGGCGCGACCGACGCCAAGCGTGGGAAGATATTTACGCGCCTGATCAAGGAAATCACCATTGCGGCAAAGGGTGGGGGCGATCCGGACGGCAATCCGCGGCTGCGCACGGCAATCCTGGCGGCTAAGGCGGAGAACATGCCGGCGGATAACATCAAGCGGGCCATCCAGCGCGGCACGGGTGAACTCGAAGGCCTGGCGTATGAGGAGATTTTGTACGAAGGGTACGGACCGGGCGGCGTTGCCATCATGGTGCAGGTGCTGACGGACAACAAGAACCGGGCAGTGAGCGAGATTCGGCACGCGTTTATGAAGAACAATGGCAACTTGGGCGAGACGGGTTCGGTGAGTTATTTGTTCTCGAAGAAGGGCCTGATCATTGTCGACAAGGCGAAGGTGAACGAAGACAAGCTGACCGAGATTGCGCTGGAGGCGGGCGCGGACGATCTTTCGGACGAAGGCGACACCTGGGAGGTGATCACCGGGCCGAAGGAGTTCGACGGGGTGCTGGAGGCGATCAAGGCGGCAGGGATTACGCCGGAGCATTCTGAGGTGACGATGATTGCGTCGACCTACCAGAAGCTTGAAGGCAACCAGGCGACTGCGATGATGCGGTTGCTGGAAGTGCTGGAAGATCTGGACGACACGCAGAACGTTTATACGAATTTCGATATGGACGAGGTTGAGGTCGCTGGGTAAGCACCGACCACGGATTAACACGGATGGTCACGGATTAAGAGCGTTGCGTGGTGAGTTCTTTTGGTAGAGGCCGCCGAGATACGGCGGCTTTCTTCTGTGTAGATTTTAAGACTGCAGTACGGATTGGAGCGGACTTTTGCGGCGTATACATTTTGAATTTGCCCTGACGCTGGTCTTGCTGACGGGAGTCGCTGCTGCGCAGTCCGGATCAGGTCTTTTTGCCATGCCTGCCGTAGCGGGAAATGGCGGCGCTGCGAGTGCGATGAATGCGCTGGTTACCAATCCAGTGCGCGAGATGGCAAATCCCTGGGACTTTGGCGTTCTGGTGCAGGGCGGGTTTGGCATAACGGAGCAGCGCAATAATTTCGGGTTTCTGATGGCCGGGGTTCATGCGGGCAAGGTGCTGACGGGGAACCTGGGGCACGGGATATTGCGTGGGAACTTTGAATACGCGGTTGAGGTTTTTCCACTTTGGCAGTCGTATACGCCAACGATGCAGCGGCAGAATTGCGCTCCGGTGGTTCCGGGCAGCGTGACGTATCAATGCTCGGCTGTGTTCAATGTGGGCGGCACGTATACCGGCGCCAGCGTTACGCCGGCGGTGCTGCGCTGGAACTTTGCGGGGACTCGGCGGCTGGCGCCGTGGGTGCAGGGTGCGGGCGGATTGGTGTGGACGAATCACAAGTATCCGGCGTTTGGCGGGCCACCGTATTGCACGCCAGGGCCGTGCAGCATCACCAACCCGGGCAATACGCTGGTGAACAATATCTCGAGCGCGAATACGAGTGTGTGGAACTTTACGCCGCAGTTCGGGGTGGGTTTGCACTACTTTGTGAGTGCGAATCGGTCGATCGATATTGGGGCGAACGCGATCCATATCTCGAGCGCGTCGTTGGGGGACAAGAATCCCGGGGTAAACGCGAGCGTTCAGTTTACGGTTGGGTACAGTTGGTGGAAGTAGAACGAGAGAGTTCTCCTGTTATCGTGATGCGGAAGATTACGGGAAAGCCGTTTCTCTTGAGGAGAAACGGCGCGAACAGTTCGGCCTCGGCGGGCCTTGGTAGGAGAAATGCTTCATGCTGGCAACAATGAACCCCGATGCGGTGATTGAGTGTGTGCCGAATTTCAGTGAGGGCACGGACACCGCGAAGGTCGCGCAGATTGTGGCGGCCATGCAGGTGGAGGGTGTGCGCCTGCTGGACTGGTCTCTGGACGCGGCGCACAACCGGAGCGTAGTGACGATTGCAGGGTCGCCGGCGGCGGTGGTGGAGTCGGCAGTGCGTGGCGTGGGGCGTGCGGCGCAACTGATCAACCTGACGAAACAGAGTGGGGTGCATCCGCGGATTGGGGCGGCGGACGTAGTGCCGTTCGTTCCGGTGAGCGGGGTGTCGCTGGCGGAGTGTGCCATGCTGGCGCGGCAGGCGGGGCTGGAGATTTGGCGGCGGTTCGGGGTGCCCGTGTATTTTTACGAGGCGGCGGCGGCGCGTCCGGACCGAGTCAACCTGGAAGATGTGCGGCGGGGCCAGTTTGAAGGGTTGCGCGAAACGGCGCACAAGGATGCGGCAAGGAGGCCGGACATCGGCGGCCCGGAGATTCACCACACGGCTGGTGCGAGCGCGGTGGGGGCACGGCGGTTTCTGATTGCGTACAACATTTACCTGGAGTCTGAGAAGCAGCAGGCGGGAACCGAGTTGCCGGCGGCGGCCCAGGGGGACATCGCGGCGGCACGGGCGATTGCACGGGCGATCCGGGCGTCGGCGGGCGGACTGAATGGAGTGAAGGCGATTGGGGTGAGTGTGAATGGACGGGCGCAGGTGAGCATGAACATTACGGATTTCCGCGCCACGCCGATGCGGCAGATTTACGCGGCGGTGCGGGAGCTTGCGCACGACCACGGCGCGATTGCGACGGAAGGCGAGATTATCGGACTGATTCCGCAGGAGGCGTATGACCCGGAGGCGGAGTGGGTGGCGGCGATCCCCGGCTTCGACCCGGAAGACAAGGTGCTGGAGCGTAAGCTGGACCATCCGCTGCCGTGGCCGGAGGCATGACGCGGCAGCAGCTTCCACTCACGCGCTGGAGAAAGTGTTTGGATTCAGTAAACGTTCGCTCAGGCGGTTCGTCCAAACGATAGTCCCCTTGCTTCCGGGGTTGATTCGAGGAACAATAGGTGACGGTGCGTTGCGCGCGAAATCGGCGGGCGTCATTTGAGTTGAGCGATCCAAGAGTTGTAAGGGAGTTTACTTTGCGTAATTTTGTTTACCCATCCGAGTTCCGATTCAAGTTTTCCCGCGCGGGCAAGTTGAGCCTGACGCTAGCTGCCGCCGCAATGCTGGCTACACCGTTTGCGCACGCGGCTGCGCTCTCGAGCGACGCCAAGGCGTCAATTCCGCGTGACGTGCAGCAGATTATTGTGGTGGACTACCGCGCGATGCAGAACTCGACCGCGGCGATGGGCCTGAAAGACCGAGTGTTGCCGCCGGAGTTGAAGAAGCTGGAGTCGGCGCTGGTGAGTTCCGGGCTGAAGGTGGACCAGGATGCGGACGCGCTGTGTTTCGCGGCGTTTCGCTCGCCCAATCCCGAAGGCAAGGGGCCTGACGTGGAGCGGATTGTCGGCATTGCGCAGGGGCAGTTCCACACGCACGACATCCTGACCAACTTCACGAAGAGCAAGACTAAGGCGCTCACGCGGCGCAACAACAGCATTTATCCGATGGGGTCGACGGGTCTGAGCGTGGTGTTTCTGAACCAGACGACGATGGTCTTCGGCGACAAGGATGCGGTGAATGCGGCGCTGGACTCGCGCGACGGCATTACCCAAAGCTTCCTGTCCGACAGCGACCTGGCAAATGAGATGGTGTCGGTGGACAGCCACGCGGTGTGGAGTCTGCTGGACGCCAAGGGCACGCAGACAATGATGAAGGGTGTGCTGGGAATCGCGTCTCAGCTTGCCGACTACGACACAGTGAAGAACCGCATGAAGGGTTCTCGCTACACGATGGACTTCGCCAATGGGGTGCGGTTCGACATGTCGGTGAATTTGTCCGACACGTTTACAGCAGCGACATGCGCGACCCTGCTGAAGGGTGTGCAACTGCTGAAGAAGCAGCAGGGAACGCCGATGGAGAAGACCGCTTTGGACAATACGACGATCGACTCCGACTCGGGCGTTCTGAAGGTGGATTATGCGTCCTCGGATAGCGAGTTTACGGCGCTGCTGACGTCGCCGCTGTTCCAGACTGTGGTTAAGTAGGCGCATCTACCCGGGGCTAAAGAGGGTGCTGAAATAAGGCGTATCCTCCGCGAAGATTCCCTCAGTGGCTAAAGCCACCCTTGAAGAGGAAGAGCTTATGGCGCGACTGAAGTCTCGCCCTTTCAAAACTTCGCCATTTTCAGCAGCCTCTAGAGCCCGCAGTCTTGTTTGGCTATGAATGTCCCGCCTGGAGAAGGTGCTGAAAAAGGCGGATGTGGCAGATTGAGAGAGGCCCCCCGGGGCTAAAGCCCACTGAATTTATTGCCTTTAACCGCAGGCTGAAGCCTGCTGCTACTCCCACAAGGCGAGAGCGGGGCCTTTTTCAGCAACCTCTGAAGTCCGGAGCTATCTCAGAAACACCTGGCTAGGCCAGATTGGCGAGCTTCATTTCTCTATGGGAATGGGACGAATTTGGATGTGCACGAGGGGAGGCTGCCGGAGGTTTCCTTGCCGGTGACGGTGGAATCGTCGCCGGTGAAGACGAAGTTCACTGGGCCTGGGCCGAAGGTGAGGTCGGTGTGGATGGCCTGGGCTCGATAGATGTCCGGTTTGTCGAGTGCGAGCACGCCGTCCAGAGTTACTCCGATGCGATGGGTGGCGTCGAAGCCGTTGAACTGGACTTTTCCGCCGCCGGTCACACGCACGTTGTGCAAGGTGATGTCGTCGTAGACGGGCAAAAGCTCGATGCCTTTGCCGGGAAATGAAAATGCGGTATCGAAGAGGATCGGTGCCTTGGCGTTGCGAATGCAGATGTCCTGGTAGACGACGTCTTCGACCAGGCCTCCGTGGGTTGCATTCGACGTGACATGGATGCCGTTGTCCGGGCCGTCAAGCGAGAGGTCAGTGACGCGGACGCCGCTGACGCCGCCTGTAGTTTCGCCACCGATGGTGAGGCCGTGGCCCCAGTAGAAGTGATTGTGGGCGGCAGTGATGTTGGTGGTGGGAGAATCGCCCGCACGGATGGCGATGTTGTCTTCGCCGGTGCGGATGAAGGACTGAGTGACGGTGATGTTCTTGGCTTGCGCGAGATCGATGCCGTTCGTATTGCGCGCGGACCTGGGAGTGTCGATCTTTACGCCCCAGACGGTGAGACCGGCGCCGTGCTGGAACAAGACGTGGGTGCTTGGCGAGTTCCTGAGTGTGATGCGGTAGAGGGTGAAGTCGTCAGTGGCGTTGGTTTCGACGAGGCGCGGCGTTTGTTGATGGCCGGCGATGTGGGCGTCTTCGGCGAGGTCCCACCAGGTTTTGGCGGAGGGTTTGCCGTCGACGATGAGCGGGGCGCCCCCCTGGCCGTCAATTGCGCCGTCGCCCATGATGGCGGTGCCGGAGGCGTTCCTGACGCCGATGAGCGGCTTGCATCCGCTGCCGGAGTCGGTGTTGACGATGCCGCAGGAGCCGGGGGAAACGGCGTACGACTCGGGGTTGCGGGTGGCGTAGAGGGTGACGCCTTTGTCCAGCAGGAGGGTTACGCCTGGGCGGAGGTTGATGGGGCCGGTGAGGAACGCGGTGTTGCCGGCGTCGGGAGCGAGTTCGACGGCGTGGCCCTTGGTGCACTGGTTGAGAGCCTGCTGGAGGCGTCCGGTGTCCAGCCCGGCGTCGTCGGTACCGGCCTTGCGGGCTCGGGCTTCGATCTCACCGCTGACAGCTAAGTTTGCGACCATGGTGGATTTCAGGGTGACGCAGGCCAGAGGAATCACGGGCTCCTTGACGGTACGCAGGTCCTGGGAGTGCAGGAGCGGAGCCGTGGAGGCGATGGCGATTGCGAGATAGGCGAGCGTGATTCGGCGAACTGAGTTTTGCGACGCTTGTTGCATGCAGAACCTTCCGAAGCGAAAAACAACAGGGACTAGTGTAGATGGAATGGGGCGCGGCAGGGTGTGACGACGGCCACTTGCAGTGGGGCGGCACTATAATCGGGGACGGGGATTGGGCATGGGCGAAGGGGTGAGATTCCTGTGGAGTGCGACGCGCGGGTACCGGTTGCGGCCGTGGCGCAGCTGCTACCTTAAGTGGCGGCTGGAGACGTTCACGGGTAAGCATGCGGAGCAGGTAGGTGCGAGGGACTTCTGGCAGTTTCTGTGGTTGGAGCGGAGGCAGTTGGTTCGGTTTCTGCGCTGGCTTGCGGAGATGAGAGCGTACGCCAGCGAGGGTGAACGGCAGTAAAGGCGGGGTGATCTTGATGATGCGTGAGGCGGCAATTATTTCTTGTGCGCGGGGCTGGCTTATTTCTTAGGTTTCGACACACTCGCCGGATAGATGGAAATCAGATACTTCGCCTGGTCACTATCGGGTTGATCAATTTCCAGGTGTCCGCCATAGGGGCTGAGGCGAGTGCGGAGGTAATACACTTTGCCTGGCTCGGCTGTGAAGTGCGCGAAGGCGAGATTCTGACCCGGCTCAAAGTGGGACTGCACGTTGGCGCATAGATGATGCTCTCCGGGCTCCACGGAGACGGCGAAGACGGCGTTATCTCGGTAGGCGCCGACCCACGCTCCGTCCAGGCCGATCTTCAAGGTGTAGTGGCGGTCCTCGCTGAGTTGACCTTCATCCTGAATGAAGTAGACAAGGGCTTTGCCGGCGTCGGGGAGCGCAGAGGCAAGCGGGGCGGTTGCTTCCTGGGCAGCGAAGGTGACTTTTTCGGGGCCGCATGCGGTGGTGACAGGAGTCTGGGCAAGTGCAGGTGCCGACAGAAGCAGAATCAACAGTGTGGTTTTCATAGAAGTCTCCAAGTACGCGATTCCCTCTAAACAATCAAATATGCTACACCCACGCGAATGGCGGCTTCCGATCTCCCCTCCTACTTCCTGTTCATGACGCTGCATTAGAATTCAACCTGGGAATGCGCTTCGCCATTCCGCATCCGATGAAGGAATCGTGCGAGCGTCAACCTGACTACTGGATTGGAGCGAATCGATGGGCGAATGGGTGAAGCTGAAGGCGGACGATGGGCACGAGTTGGGCGCGTACGTTGCGAAGCCCGCAGGAGCGCCGATTGGGGCGCTAGTGGTGGTCCAGGAGATATTCGGCGTGAATAAGTCAATTCGCGGGGTGGCGGACTGGTATGCGAGCGAGGGATTCCTCGCGATTGCGCCGGCGCTGTTCGATCGCTTCGAGCGGAATGTGGAGTTGGGGTACGGCGAGGCGGATATGAAGAAGGCGTTCCAGTATTTCTATCCAATGCTGGACCCGGATGTGTCTCTGCTGGACATTGCGGCGGCGTTTCATCATGTGAAGGCGGTGGGGGAGCCTACGGGTGTGCTGGGGTTCTGCTACGGCGGACTGACGACGTGGCTCTCGGCGGTGCGGGGTGAAAATGTGCGGATGCAGCCGGACTGCTGCGTTGGGTACTATGCGGGCGGAATCGGGAAATTTGCGGCGGAGGAGCCAGTGTGTCCGGTGATGCTGCACTTCGGGGCGGCGGATGATCATATTGGCAAGGACCAGATCGATTCGGTGCGGACGGCGCATCCTGAGGTGGAGATCCATCAGTATGACGGAGTGGGGCATGCATTTGCGAACCCGGATCGGCCGAGCTACAACGCGGCGGCGGCGAAGCTGGCGGATGCGCGATCGCTGGAGTTTTTGAAGGCGAACCTGGCGTAAGCAAAGGCTTAACATCGATTGACACCGATGGAACCGATCAAGAAGGATAGTGCGTTTGCATCTTGATCTGTGCTTGTCGACGTAAGTCAGCGTGTCAGCCTCTATTTGGTTGGCATCGAATTGCGGCATTTTGCGATTGAATGCTATGCTTTATAGAGAGACTACGACCATTACTGCACTAGAAGATCAGGAGCAACAACTGCTGTGTTGGAATCCGTAAAGAAAACAGACATCATTCAGAAGTTTCGTACGCACGACTCGGACACCGGGAGTCCGGAGGTTCAGATCGCACTCCTGAGCGAGCGCATCGGCGAGTTGACCGAGCACTTTAAGACCCACAAGAAGGACCACGGTTCCCGCCGCGGGCTTCTTATGTTGGTGAGCAAGCGCCGTCGTCTGCTCGACTATCTGAAGAAGTGCGATTCGGACCGCTATCGCGAGGTAATCGCAAAGCTTGGCATCCGCAAGTAACGCAACTGGGACAACCCCTCATCATGGACGCAGGCAAGACCCGACCCACTCCGGCAGTCGACTTTCTCACCGCGCAAGGCCACGTTGGACCTTGCCGCTGGAGTTGCTGATGGGGTGCGAGGGAGCGGCACGGAGATCGCAGAGAATGCGTCGAGCGGGCTCCGGTGTCATGCGTTTGAACTTGGGCGCGGCCTCCAGAACACAATCCCAAAGCGAGATTTCCATGCAGCGCAACGACGGCGGAATTTCCGCACGAGCCGGACTGCATGCCTGCGCGCGCGCATAGGCGCGCGGCAACAAGTTACCTTATCGACAAAGAAGAATAGAGAAGAGGCGCACCATGAAACAGGAAGTGACAGTTGAGCTTGCCGGCGGCAAGCAGATCAAATTTGAGACCGGACGGATGGCCAAACAGGCCTCCGGCGCCGCGCTAACCTCCAGCGGAGACAATGTAGTCCTCGCCACAGCAGTTGCTTCGCCCGATCCGAAAGAAGGCATCGACTTCTTTCCGCTGACGGTTGAATACCGTGAGAACACCTATGCGGGTGGACGGATTCCCGGCGGCTTCATCAAGCGCGAAGGACGGCCGAGTGAGAAAGAGATTCTCACCTGCCGCCAGATCGATCGCCCCATCCGTCCGCTGTTCCCCGAGACCTTCCGCAACGAGACCCAGGTGGTCGCGTTTGTTTATTCGGCGGACAAAGAGAATGATCCTGACGTTCTAGGTATGAACGGCGCGAGCTGCGCACTGGCGCTTTCGGATATTCCGTTCCACGGTCCGGTTGGCGCAGTGCGTATCGGACTCATCGACGACGTCTTCATCGTGAATCCCACCTACGCTGAGCGCGCGAAGAGCCTGCTCAACATCATGGTCGTCGGCACCAAGGACGGTATTGTGATGGTCGAGTCGGGTTCGAAAGAGTGCTCGGAAGAGCAAGTTGTTGATGCGATCGAGTTCGCGCATGTTGAGATCAAGAAGATCTGCGCGGGCATTGAGGACCTGGTGAAGCGCGCAGGCAGGCCCAAGCGTGTGCCGGCTCCGGCCGAGGTGGATCAGGCCTATCTGGACGAGCTTTCGGCGAAGGTCGGCGCTCAGTTGAAGGATGCGCTCGACACGCAGAAGCATCCCAAGTTCGAGAGCTACGCGCTGGTGAAGGCGATCAAGGACGGGCTGAAGAAGGAGTTGCCCGAGGGCGACGCCGTCGCGGCGAAGAAGTTCAGCAAATACTATGAACTGCTGCGCGAACAAATCTTCCGCGACCAGGTACTAAACGAGCGCGTGCGTCCGGACCATCGGGCGTTCGACGAGATTCGGGCAGTCACGGTCGAGGTTGGTGTACTGCCGCGCGTGCATGGTTCTGCACTATTTACTCGCGGCGAGACCCAGGCGCTGGTGTCAGCGACGCTGGGCACCACCGACGACGCACAGCGGATGGAGAGCTACGAAGGCGAGCAGAAGCGAAAATTCATGTTGCACTATAACTTTCCGCCATTTTCGGTTGGTGAAGTAGGCCGCATGGGTGGGGTTGGCCGCCGCGAGATTGGTCACGGTGCATTGGCATGGCGCGCGATCGAGGCCGTTCTTCCTGCTGAGGACGAGTCGCCTTATGTTCTGCGTGTGGTATCGGACATTCTGGAGTCGAACGGATCGTCGTCGATGGCGACTGTCTGCGGGGCGTCGCTGGCGCTGATGCAGGCCGGAATTTCGCTGAAGGGTTCGGTTGCGGGCGTAGCGATGGGATTGGTGAAGGAAGGCGATAAGTACGCCGTTCTCTCCGACATTGCCGGCGCCGAGGATCACTACGGCGACATGGACTTCAAGGTGGCTGGTACGCGGAAGGGCATCACCGCACTGCAGATGGACATCAAGATCATGGGCATCACGGCGCAGATCATGCGCGAGGCGCTGGCGCAGGCCAAGCAGGGTAGGATGCATCTGCTGGATATTATGGACGCGACTATCGGCAAAGCGAGTGAAGAGAAGTCACAGTTCGCGCCGCGCATCCACACCATCCAGATTCCGACCGACAAGATTCGCGACCTCATCGGACCGGGCGGAAAGGTGATTCGCGGAATCATCGACGCGACCGGCGTAAAGATCGATGTGGATGACACCGGCCGCGTGAATGTTGCTTCGAGCGATGCTGACGGATTGGCGCGCGCGATCCAGATGATCTCGGACATTACGGCTGTGCCGGAGATCGGCAAGACCTACTTGGGCAAGGTGGTTCGCATCGCGGAGTTCGGCGCGTTCGTCGAAATCTTCCCCGGTACGGACGGCTTGCTGCATGTGTCCGAGATTGCAGAACATCGCGTGAAGGATGTGAAGGACGAGCTTCGCGAGGGCGACCAGATTCTGGTGAAGGTGCTCTCGATCGAGGGCAACCGCATCAAGCTTTCGCGCAAGGCGGTACTCCGCGAGCAGCGAGCAAAGCTGGGCCTGCCGGAGGTTGGTGAACCTGTGGCTGCTCCGTCGTATCCGGCCCCGATTGAGGACGAAGAGGTTGACGATGACGAGACGGTGCTGATCGAGGGGGGGGCGGATTTTGATGATGACGATCCGCCGGCTTCCGAAGGCGATCCTGATGAGCCGAACTTCAACCGCGCCGATGGAGTGCCCGTGGCCGCAGTGAATGCAGGCGGACGCGCACCTGGCGCAGGCGGCGGGTTCCGCGGACCAGGCGGCGGCGGCGACCGACGTCCTGGCGGACGGCGGCGGCGTAGCGGCGGTGGCGGTGGTGGGCGGCGACCCGGTGGTCCTGGCGGACCGCCGAGCGGCGGGGGCGGAAACCGCTAAGCTGGAACGCAACAGAGAAAGATAGGGGAGCCCGGCCATGTGCCGGGCTTTTCCCATTCCGCGGCGAACTTGATACTTTTAGGACGTAGTCGCGGGAGGGTAAGGCATTGAGTCGATTAATCCGGCAGTCTTTGTTTGGCGTGTTTGCAGTCTGTTGTCTCGTGGTTGCGGGGCGGGGGCAGGGATCGCTGGCGCACGTGATTGCGCCGGGGGTGTGGTTCCTGACCGGCGACACGAATGGATACAGCAACACGGTCATCCTCGAGATGCGCGACTATTTGATTGTGGTGGACGCGAATTATCCGGGGCGTGCGAAGGAGTTGCTGACAATTACGAAGCAGCTTTCGCCGAAGCCGGTGCGGTATGTGTTCGACACACATCACCACGGCGACCATGCGTACGGCAATTCGGTGTGGACGGCGGCGGGCGCGACGACGATGGCGTTCCAGGGCGTGACCGATGAAATGAACCGCTGGGAACCAGCGCGCTGGCAGGCGGCGCTGCCGAAGCGTCCGGACTTGCAGGCGACGGGCGAGACGGATGTGCAGCGACCGCAGATGTCGATTGGCGGCGATAGGCTGGTTCTGAATGACGGAACGCGCGAGGTGGACTTTCTGCATTTTGGGTGGGGGCATACTCCGGGCGATGGCTATGTTTGGCTGCCGAAGGAAAGGATTCTGGCTACGGGCGATGCGGCGGTGAATGGGCCGCGGAATAAGCTGTTGGATGCGTATATCGAGAATTGGCCGAAGGCTCTGGATAAGGCGATTGCGTTGGGGCCGGAGCATGTGCTACCCGGACACGGAGATGCGGGCGGGATTGAGATTCTGAAGGGCCAGAGGCAGTTCCTGATCGACTTGTATGCGGCGGTGAAGGCGCAGGTGGACGCGGGGAGGAAACCGGCGGAGATGGAGATCGAACTTCCGGTGGCGGACCAGTGGTGGTTTCCGGTGAGCCGCGCGGACCTTCGGCAACAGGATGTCGAGACGGTGTATCTGGAGATCACCTCGCACCAGGCGGCGGGCGCGACACCGCATGAGTGGAAGTGATGGATAGTGAGCGCGGAGAAAACGGCAGATCGAAGCTCAGCGTCCTGGTTGCGTTTATTGCGCTTGCGGCATTGGTTGCGATTGTTCCTGTGTGGACGAAGACTGCACTCGACTCCATCTTTCCCTTTCAGGATCTCGCCGGTAATGCTCTGAGTTTTGCGCTCGCTGGCATTGTCCTGATCCTGCTAAGCGCCGCATGCAGGCAGCGCGCGCTCGGCGTAAGGCAATGGTCGGCGATTCTAGTTTTGTGGATTCCGCAGTGGTTGGCTCACGCGCTTGACGTGAGCTATGTGGGCGATGTTCGCTGGCTGCACGCACCTCCTTCGGGATTATTGTTTCTGCTGAGTATTGCAGCGCCGATATGGCTGGCGCTACTGTCCGCGATGCAGCTTGTCTCGGAGCAGGTGCCGCGGGCCGTGGTGGGCGCATCGATTGCCGGGATTGGCGCGGTATGCCTAGTCCGTCCCGCCTATGACCTCAGCGTCGCGCCGAAAGAAATGCCGGTTGCGCTTGTACAGCTATTGCTGAGCATCACGGCCGTGTGGACATGGGTATATGCAAAATCGCGTCTTTCCTCAGCGGGCGCTCTTGCCGTGGCGGGCTCGTTCCTGCTTCTTAGCGCATCTGGAGACGGCGGATTCTGGCTCCTGTCCGAGCGCCACTTTTGGCAACCGGTGGACTGGCGCGAGGTCGCGATTCCATTGTTTGTTCAGAGTGCTGTTATCGGAGGCACCTGGTGTCTGTGGTTCTGGTTGCTGGAGCGGATGACGCTTGCGGCGTTCGGCATGCGTGCCATCGCTGTTTGGGCGGCTGTACTCATATTCACACTGGCGAACAGTAGTCTGCTGAACTGGCGCATGGACCTCGCGTTGGCGATTGCCTTGGCTGCGATTGTTGTGGGGCTGCGGGCGCGTGTGGCGGAGGAACAGCCGACGGCACTGGGACTTGGCGGGGCGTGACGCTATACTGTTGGGATAAATGGCAGCTTCAATGTATATCGTGGTCGAGGGCGAAGATCCGGGGTTCGATATCTTCGTCAATGGGCGGGCGCTGGCGCGGTATGAGGATGCGCTGGAGCGGGTCGCGCTGCGGCTTGGCGTAAAGCCGCTGATTGAATTTTTCTCGGCGGACGAGAATTCGATGTCACTGCTGATCGAAGAGGGGGCGGGGAATCCTGAGTTGATACGGCGGTTGCCTCCGCCACAGTGGTACGCGGCGGGCGATGGGCTGGCGACGGTGCGGGGGCTGGTGGTTGCGCTGCGAGACGATCCGCAACAGCTTGGCACGGAAGGGCCGCAGGTGTTGGGTGAGTTGGAAGAGTACGAGCGGGTGCTGGAGAAGACGATGCGCGCTGGGCTGCGGTGGCACCTGGCGGTAAGCTGGCGCTGAGTGGATGAGCCGCAAGCCGCTAGCGATGACGTTGTTGCTTCGGCTGCGTCAGTGAATGAGGAGGTTCTCTTGTTCCGCAGACTTTTTCCGGCAGGCAGGCTTATTGGCGTGTTGATGGTTGCGGGAAGTCTCGCTGCGCTTGCACAGGCGCATACCGCCGCGCATAACGACGAAGCGATGGCCGGACATATGGATATGACGTCACTGAAGCCGCTGCAGCCTGGCGACAAGGAGCGCGCGGCGGCGATTGTAGCGGCAGCGCGGAAGGCGGCCGATCCGTACAAGGACTACCACAAGGCCTTGGAGGACGGGTACGCGATCTTCCTGCCTGAGGTGAAGCAGAATGTCTACCACTTTACAAATTACGCGCATGCTTACCGCAACAATATGAACTTTGATCCTTCGCGGCCGACGTCGCTGCTGTACGAGAAGGCACCTGCGAAGGCTGCGGGGCCTGCGGGCTACAAACTGGTGGGCGTGATGTACACGGCTCCGTATGAGGTCCCTGAGGAGGAGTTGAATCGGCGCGTGCCGCTGTCAATCGCGCGCTGGCATCTGCACACGAACCTTTGCCTTCCCGCGGACAATGACGTTCGGGGTGACCATCTGGATGATCCGGACCTGGTGGGAACGAACGCAAAATTCGGCCTGCAGGGTTCGATTACGACGGCGACTGCATGCAGAGCGGCGGGCGGAAGGTTCGTGCATCACGTGTTTGGCTGGATGGTGCACGTCTATCCATACGAGAGCGATCCGAAGAAGATCTGGGCTTCCGGGATGGACGACATGCACGGAATGGATCATGACTCGATGCCGATGGACATGCCGATGTAAGCGGGTTGGGGACGTTCATTTCTTACCGAAGACGTCTCCCATGCGGCGGATCTGGGCGCCGACACCGCGGAGCTTTTCTTCGAAGTGTTCGTAGCCGCGGTCGAGGTGGTAGACGCGGTCGAGGATGGTTTCGCCGTCGGCGACCAGCGCGGCGAGAACGAGGGATGCGGAGGCGCGCAGGTCGGAGCACATGACGGCGGCGGACTCGAGCTTGCTGGGACCACGGACGGTTGCTGTGCGGCCCTGCACAGTGATGTTTGCGCCCATGCGGTTGAGTTCCTGCACGTGCATGAAGCGATTTTCGAAGATGTTTTCGGTGACCGTGGTGGTACCTTCGGCTTGGGTTGCGAGCGCCATGAACTGGGCCTGCATGTCGGTGGGGAAGCCGGGGTACTCTTCGGTGGAGATATCTGCGGCTTTGAGCGAGCCGCCGCTGCGGACGCGGATATGGTCTGTGCCGACGTCGAGTTTGACGCCGCATTGCTCAAGTTTGGAGATGAGCGAGCCGAGGTGCGCGGGGTTGCAGCAGTCGATGTCGAGATCGCCGCCGGTGATGGCGCCGGCGATGAGGAACGTGCCCGCTTCGATGCGGTCGGGGTTGATGCGATGGCGTGCGCCGTGGAGTTTAGCGACTCCCTGGACCTTGATGACGGAGGTTCCGGCGCCTTCGATCTTCGCGCCCATGGCGATGAGCAAGGCGGCGAGGTCCGTGACTTCAGGTTCGCGAGCACAGTTCTCGAAGACGGTTTCGCCGTCGGCAAGGGTGGCGGCCATCAGGAGGTCTTCGGTGCCCGTGACGGTGATCTTGTCGAAGACGATGTGCGCGCCTTTGAGGCGGTCGGTGCGGGCTTCGAGATAGCCGTGGTCCTGGGTGATAGTGGCGCCCATGGCTTCGAGGCCTTTGATGTGGAGGTCGATGGGGCGGCCGCCGATGGCGCAGCCTCCGGGCATGGCGACGCGGGCGATGCCAGTGCGCGCGATGAGCGGGCCGAGGACAAGTGAGCTAGCTCGCATGGTTTTGACGATCTCGTATTTGGCGACGGGGTCGGAGAGGATGCCGCACTTGATGCGGGTGCGGTGTTGGGCGCGGCCGTAGCCGAGTTCGACCTCGGCGCCCATGGAGGTGAGTAGGCGGCGCTCGGTCTCGATGTCACGGACCTGGGGGATGTTTTCGAGGACGATCTCGTCTTCAGTGAGGATGGCGGCGGCCATGCAGGGAAGCGCGGAGTTCTTTGCGCCGGAGACTTTGATGGTGCCGAGGAGGGGGTTCCCTCCGCGTACGACAAACTTATCCATAGAGCTAGTTTACGAGGGAGCGGGGAGGAAATGGGTGATGAGGCTGGTGCGGGGAGTGGTGCGGGCGTTCGCACGCCTTCTTAAAGCTTCGCGTGGTGCTCCCGATGGTCGCAAGCAAGGTTCGGTGTCGACCAACGGGGACGATCTATTTACGGCGGTAGATGTCGTAGTTGGTGAGGGTGCGGTAGGGGGCAAAGTCCAGCTGGAGGGCGCGCAGCACTTCGGGTAGATCGGGTTTGGGCGAGTCGGCGAGTTGGAGGTTGCGAATGACGATCAGCCAGCGGATGTTGTAGACGCGGGCTTCGTCCAGGGTTTGCTGCGGGGTGTAGGGATCGGTTGCGGTGTCGAAGAGCAGGACAGGGAAGTGTGGGGTGCGGCCGGTGGCGAAGTAGAACGGGACTTCGCCGGGGAGCAAGAGGATTCCGTCGTCAGTGGGGATTTCGGTGTTGGTGAATCGGACGAGCTCTTCGAACTCGGGAATCCAGGGGCCGGGGGTGGTGAGGCCGCGGAGTTCGGGGAGGGT